>Ga0255347_1002755_pt1 | contig 24164 bp, 21 predicted proteins | sample wastewater_treat_2_FD_192479 | JGI IMG/M metagenome (GOLD analysis project Ga0255347, IMG submission 192479) | Wastewater microbial communities from Lulu Island WWTP, Vancouver, Canada - plant24 | ecosystem: Engineered > WWTP > Wastewater > Unclassified | place: Canada: Vancouver, British...
CAGAAACTGCTCTTTGACATGGCGGACAAGGACCAGTTTCTGGCGCTGAAACTTGGGCAGTTGGACGGGTACCTGACCTGTGATCCGTGGGGGTCGATGGCCGAACACGATGGCTGCGGGCGCATCATGCACGCCGCCGTGAAAATGCCCTCCGGCAAATGGGGCACCTGCTGCGTCTATTCGATGAACACCAATTTCGCAACGGAACATCCGGAACTGGCTAGGAAGATGATTCTTGCCCACTCGAAGGCCATCCAATTCATCTATACCCGCCCCCTCAAGGCGGCAGAGATCTTCGAGAAAAATTACGGCGTTCCGCTCGAAGTGGCGCTTATGACGATCTTCAAGAAAACGGTTGAAGAAGATCGTACCCTCACTTGGGACCTCCGTTTAGAAAATGTCCGTGAAGCCCTCGATTGGGATCTGAAGCATGGAATATTGGCGGAAATCGGCAACCCGGCTGACTATGTCCGCACGGATCTGCTCGCGCAGGCCGGGACCGACAATTTCGAGAAGTTCATCAAGGAGAAGGTCAATCCGGTTTTCCCGCTCAGCATGACTTACGGAGACTGGAAGAAGAAGGCCTATGCCATTGAAAAGCAGAGTGGCTAGGCCGTTTGCTCATGGCCAGGAGTCTTGTCGCCTTTGGTGCCTTGGTCCTGATCATGGCGGCGGCGGTGGCGATGGTGACTTCTCCCGAAAACAAACGGGACCCTTCGAAGAGCGTCATTGGCATCCCGGACGACGCGGGGGGCCTGATCGTGCACCACTTGTTGCGGCAGCAGGGTCTGCCGTTCGAGGCGAGCATGACTTCCTTCGAAGCATACACCGTCAAGGATTGCTGTGCCAGTACGGCGGAATGGGCACTCAGCGGCAACCTGCTCGACCTGGCGGTGATCTGCCCGGATGCGGCGGAACGCCTGGTAGAAAAGGACTCGAGATTCAGAATAGAGGGGCCGTGCCTCTTCAATTCCGAGGTGCTGGTACGGCGTCCCGGCAGCGAACCGAGGCGGGTGGGGACAGCACAGCGCCGCGACCGCCAGAGAGAGTTCCTCAAACCGTTTTGCGGCTCCGGGTGCGCGGTACACCCCATGCTCCCGGCGTCGCTGCCCTACGCTTATGAACGCGGCATCGTGGATGGGGTCGTGGTGGATTTCCTCAAGAGCAGCTCGCTTGCCGGGGAAAGAATCCCCCTGGCGGGAAACGAAGGCGATCACCCAACGTACGTGCTGGTGGTCCGAAAAGAATGGGCATCATCGACCCGCTATCGGCAGTTTCTGGACCTTTTGCGCCGGGCGGCAACCGATCTGGAACGGCCGGAGGTGCTCATCGGGGCCGTCGCGTCCTTCAAAGGGATAGCGTGGACTTCAAGGGAAACGGATGAATGGAAGAGACTAAAGATCCGCTATGCCGTACCGCACGAAGCCCGCGACTGAAATGGCAAAACCTGCGGGCGGCGTCCGGCGGCAAGCGGCTGCTCTACAACTTGATTACGCTGGCTGTGGTGGTGGGGATCTGGCAGTTCATGTCCGACCAGTACCGGAGCGATCTGCTCCTCCCGCCTCCCTGGAAAACCGCTAAAGCTTTCGTGGTCACGGTAACCGACCTGGACACCTTGAAGAACCTGCTGCTCACCCTTCGTCGCGTGGCAACCGGTTTTGGTATCGCGTTGCTGATCGGGATGGCCTTCGGTTTCCTCATGGGCTATTCCAAAACCGCCATGCAATTGATCGACCCGGTCATGGGCGGCCTCCGGCAAGTGCCGGTAATGGGCTGGGTACCACTCACCATTGTATGGTTCGGTTTGGGTGACGGGCCAACAGTGTTTCTGATCGCGCTGGTAGGGGCTTTCCCGATCCTGCTCAACACCATCGCGGGCGTGCAGTCGATCTCCAAGGACTATTTCCATGCCGCGCGCACGATGGGAGCCGGCTCCTGGAGCATTTTCAAGGACGTGATGGTGCCGGCAGCCCTGCCCGATGTGCTGACGGGGATGCGGCTGGCGGTGAGTGCCGGCTGGATGTCGGTCATTTGAGCGGAGTTTATCGCAACGAGTGCCGGGTTCGGTTACTCCATGGTGGAAGCGCAGACGCGAATGGAAACCCCTACGTTGATTTCGCTGATGATTATGGCGGCCCTGGTGGGCTACGGAATCGATCAGCTGCTCTCGCTCGTAAACCGCAGCCTCACCCGCTGGAAATATGCGAGAGAGTGAGGGGTGAGGCGTGAGGGGTGAGGCGTGAGGGGTAGGAATAGAAGTCAGTACCGCGCCACGCAGATAGGTGCCCACCCTCTGTTCGTCATACCGGCGGGAGCCGGTATCCAGGCAATTTATGGATTCCGGCCAAAGCTTGTCCCCGCAGGCTTTAGGCGGGGGTCCAGGGGATTCTCAGAATCTGGATTCCCACCAGAAACCTGCGGTAATCACGATCTGCGATAATGGTCACTTTATTCTGTGGTGCTGTACTCAGGATGCTGCTCATTTTGGCTTTGGCTGGACAGTCTTGCCCCGGATTGTGAATATGAGGGATAGCGCAGCTTATGAGACTGGACGTGAAGAACGTGTACAAGGCTTTCCAGAATAATGGAAAGGTACAGAACGTTCTCGAAAATATCAGCTTAACGATCCACGAAGGGCAGTTCGTCACCCTGCTTGGACCCTCGGGTTGCGGCAAGACCACGCTCCTGACAATCATCGCCGGCTTTCAAAGCCCTTCGGCGGGTGAAGTGCAGCTCAACGGCGCGGTGGTTTCCGCTCCGGGACCTGATCGGGCCTTCGTCTTCCAGGATTATGCCCTCTTCCCCTGGATGACGGTGAAGCAAAACGTCCTCTATCCCATGAAACAGCAAAAGGTGCCGCGTCGCGAACAGGAGCGCCGGCTCCGTGAGCTCCTTGCCCTGGCCCATTTGGAAGGACACGAACAGCTCTATCCCAACCAGATCTCGGGCGGGATGAAACAACGGACGGCGGTCATCCGCGCGCTGGCCTGCAACCCCCAAGTGTTGCTGATGGATGAACCGCTGGGTGCCGTCGATCATCAGATGCGGCAACTGCTCCAGGAAGAGCTCGAGGCCATCTGGCTCAAAGACCGTAAAACCGTTCTTATGGTGACCCACGATCTGGATGAGGCCATCTACTTGAGCGACCGGGTAATCGTCATGTCGTCCCGACACGGGGAGATTCTGGATGATCTGGCGATCAGCCTGGACCGGCCTCGGCAGCGGCGAGGCTCCAGATACCACGAGCACCGGGACCGCCTGACCGAAGTCCTGAGGATTGCCCTGCAGGGCAAGGAAGAACAAGAAGAAGCCAAAAGGCTGCTGGTGGCCGTGTGACGCTGTACGGTTGCGGATTATTTCAACCGCTGAGGACACGAAGAAACATTAAGAAGAACCATAGGAGTTGATCACTCATGAGTCTAGCCGTTATCGAAAAGCTCACCGCGCTCAGCGACAAGAACCTGATGGACATTGACAAAGCCAAGGAGAATGGTGTCAAGGTCGCGGGCATTTTTTGCCTTTACGCACCAAAGGAACTGGTAGTGGCGGCCGGGGCGATTCCGGTCTCCCTCTGCGGGACCCGCAACGAGCCCATCGCTGCCGCCGAAAAGACCCTGCCCAGGAACCTCTGCCCCCTCATCAAGAGCAGCTTCGGGTTTGCGGTAACCGACAGTTGCCCCTTCTTTCATGCCTCCGATCTGGTGATCGCGGAAACCACCTGCGACGGCAAGAAGAAGATGTTTGAGCTCTTGAAGGCCTATCGGCCGGTGCACGTCATGCAGCTGCCTCAGAACCAGGACCCGGAAAAGGCCCTTCCCTATTGGCGCCGCCAGATCGAATTGCTCAAGGAGAGAATCGAGACGGAATTCAAGGTCGAAATCACCCCCGAGCACATCAGCGCGGCCATTCGCACCTTGAACCGGGAACGGCTCGCGCTGAAAGACCTGATGGACCAGGCGAAGGAGCGGCCGTCACGCGTCAGCGGCCTGGAGATGCTCACCATCAGACACCGTCTGAGCTTTCTCATCGACAAGGAAGAGGTGTGGAGGCTGCTCCGGGAAGCTGTCGAAGAAGTCCGGCAGCGTGCGGCGCGGGGAGATGGCCCTTTCACGGAACGGGCGCCCCGCATTCTGCTCACGGGCACGCCGGTGGGTCTCGGGTCGGAGAAGGTGCTGCGCCTGATCGAGGAAAGCGGAGCCAGCGTAGTCGTCATGGAGAACTGCAGCGGCTACAAGAATGCGTTTACGGTCGAGGAAAACGGCGACCCCATCGGTGCGCTCGCCAAACAGTATCTTCAAATCCCCTGTTCCTGCATGTCGCCCAATCCCGGCCGCTACGAGCTGCTGGGGCAACTCATCGAAGAGTTCCAGGTGGACGGGGTCGTAGATCTGGGCTGGCAGGCCTGTCACACTTATCTCGTCGAATCCTGTTCCGTCCAGAAGTTTGTGGAGGAGGAATACGGGCTGCCGTTCCTGCAGATTGAAACCGATTACTCGGATGCCGATTCGGAGCGCCTGCGCGTGCGCATCGAAGCCTTCCTGGAAATGACCAGGCAGTAAGGAAATTCAGATTGCCGTGGGTGCACCGCCGCGGCCGGACCCGGGCGTCATTCCCGATTCCGGGCTTGACCCAAAACCCGGCTTATTCCAGTGAACCGTTACAAGGAGAATTCCCATGAAAGTTGCTTACGTTTTTCTCTCAACCACCTGCCAGAAGCTCCTCACCAACATGATCATTCCCCAGCTGCAGCTGGGCAAGCATGGCGCCGAAGTGGCGGGCATGTTCTTCGTGGTGGACAACACCTTCTTCCTGGTGAAGGGAACCGAGACGGCGCAAAACCTCCAGGAGCTCCATGAACAGACCGGCATGCTGCTCATGGGGTGCGATCAGTGCGTCCACGAACGTGACCTGGACGGCAAGCTCATACCCGGCGCCAGGATCGGCTGCTTCCCCGATCTCTACGGGGCCCTCGCCGGAGCGGGTGTCGATCAGGTGATCACACTCTAATGCTAAATTTCGGAAGTCTCTGAAATATCCAGAAACCGTCACCCCGGCAGGTTTCTAGCCGGGGTCCAGTGAGTATGCCGAGACCTGGATACCGGCTTCCGCCGGTATGACGAACAGAGGGTGAACACCTATTATTGGGGAACTGTACTTAGTCATGGTCCCTGGGAACATCCAAAACCATAAGAAACTGCATGGTTGCGACCTGGCCGGGGCGGTTCATGGGTATCCTTAGCTGAAAAGAATACTGCGAAGTCTATACAGATCCCCATGGAATTAGCACCCAAAGCCCGACTGCTTAACTCCCTGCGAGGCCGCACCGTGGATCGGCCGCCGGCGATCCTTCCCGGGGGATGATGGTGGTGGAGTCGGTGGTGAGCTTCCGCAAGCTACGTCCGCTCTTTCCGAAAAGAGCGCTCATGGGCAACGTTTCCACCCGTCTGCTTGCAACCGCCACTGACGATAAAGTGATGAGAGCTGCCCGTAAAACCATTGAGGTGGCGACCATCCTCGCTCCGGCTTGCGGCCTTTCCACCACCACGCTGGTTGAGAATATCCGCGCCATGGTCCGGGAGGTCTGGAGACAACCTCAGATCGGTCAGCTGGGCAAGGTTGAACTCGGTGCGGCACTCCGTAGTGACGGGAACGGGACATCCCTTCCATGACGGAGCCTGGAAGTTCTGCGTGGTACAAGGGGTATTGAACCAGGCACGGGCCTATCCCATGGTCATGGTGCTTGGCACAGGGAGCAGCGAACTGATCGAAACCCGGCTTGTCGTTTTTAGGACACGGCAATAGCCAAACCAATCAGAAAGGAAGAAGACATGAATCGCACACTAACGGAAAAAGCCCAAAAAGGTCTGGAAAAGCTCAATAGCCTGCTGCCCCTGAAAAGCCGGCAGGCATCTCTCGACGAGAAGGGTCGGACCCTGCACCGCACCTTCCTCAAAACCCTTGTGGAAAAGGGCCGCGCTATGACCAAAGAGGAGATGAAAGACCTTTTGCAGACGTCCGATCAGGAGACCGAGGCGATCATGGGGAAACTCAAGGACCTGGATCTTCTCGTCCTCTCCTGCTGCGGGGGGGCTGTGGGCTCCTATCCGGTCACGACCGAGTGCACGCCCCATAAGGTCACGAGGCACGGGACGAGCATCAATGCCATGTGCGCCTTCGATTCCCTGGCCATCAGCCCCATGTATGGCAGCGATTGCGTCATCGAGTCAAAATGCCATGTTACGGGAACGCCAATCCGGATTGAACAGAACGGATATCAGATTGCCAAGGCGGAGCCTTCGCCGGACATCCACTTCGGCATTGTCTGGAACAGCCCGAGCTGCGGTTGCTGCGCCCACAGCCTGTGCACGGAAATGGTTTTTATCCGGGATGGAGAGACGGCCCAAAAGTGGCAGCAGGAAGACAGCTGCACGCGCGAGATCTATAACCTTGAGGAAACCGTCGATTTTGCTGCGGCCTTTTTCGTGCCGCTGACCCGGGACTGAGTCTCGGAGTGAGAAGGGCTGATACCCCCCTGGTTTTCCTGTCCCTGCGGGAAGGCGGGGGGGGACCCTGCCGGTACCTGCTCTGGCCAAGGGGCAAGCCAACTGCGTGAGGACTTTGTCAAAGATGACCTTGTTCGGAAAGGAAATACCCTTCTCGCATTCCAGGTCCCCAGTGTTCTTCTACTCAATCCGGCTGGGGTGAGGATTCTTCTTATCTCCTGCTGCTGACCTGAGAGGAAGCGATTGAATCAGGCACGATTTCTTCAGGACGCCCGATTCTGTCCATCAACGTAATCAGCTCTTCCCAGTACCGAGAAACCACTTCTAACTGGCAAGGCCAGTGCATTTTCTACATCATCAGATACCCACAGAGCATGGCTGCCAGGCCGATGATGAGCATGATCCAGCGCGAGATCTTCCTGGATTTCGTGGGGGGATTTGGCTCCAAGGTTTTCAGTCCTTCCTGTTTTGAGGGTCCGCAGTCCGAGCCACACGTAAAGCACCGGGCACCAGCATAGCCGAGTGGGACTGAGGCGTCAAATGTTCCGCCGCCGAGGTCTTCCCTATCGAACCATGGCAGGTGCCGGCGACGGCATCACCGCGGCGCGCCGCAGGAGGGTGTGCCGAAGCAGAACCACTTCTCCATTTTTTGTCTTCTCAAAGTGTGGTAAGAGAAGACTTCCGATCGCTTAAAGATTTGTCAGGGCACCGTTTCAGGAAAGATGAGAATGGCTGGCACCGCTTCCCCCTCCTATCAGGAGGCGCTCGACTACCTCTACGGTCTTCAGCAGCACGGCATCAAGTTTGGGTTGAACAGCACCGAAAAGTTGCTTGGCCGTTTGGGTAACCCGCACCAACGGCTCCGCTGCATCCATATTGCCGGAACCAACGGCAAAGGCTCGACCGCGGCGACCCTTTCGAGCGTTTTGAAGCAACACGGCCTGCGCGTCAGCCTCTACACGTCTCCTCATCTGATCCGATTCACTGAACGGTTCCGGATTGATGAACAGGAACCACCGGAATCTCGCATCCTGGAGGTGTACCGGCGGGTGCGCCGGGTGGTCGACGAGCTTGAGCCGCCGACCTTTTTCGAGATCGTAACGGCCATGGCGTTTCAGTTATTTGCGGAAGAAGAAGTGGACTGGGCGATCATCGAAGTGGGGATGGGCGGGCGCCTGGATGCCACCAACGTGATTCGCCCGCAGGTGAGTGTGATCACCAACATTGCCTTCGACCACGAGGAATATCTGGGAACCACCCTGAGGGCGATCACCCGCGAGAAGGCGGGCATTATCAAACCCCGGGTACCGGTTGTGATCAGCGCTCGCCAGCCGCAGGTGCAGGCCATCCTCAAGGCTGTCTGTCTCCAGCGGGATGCTCCGCTCTATCGGTTGGGCAAGGATTTTCGCGTGAAGCGCAACCGTGATGATACTTTACGCTATGAGGGACTGAAGCGGCGCTTTTCCTCCCTGCCTCTCAACCTCGCCGGCTGGCATCAGTTCCATAACGCGGCGCTCGCCCTGGCAACGCTCGAAGTCCTGGAAAAGGAAGGCGCTCTATTCCTGGATTCGGAAGCGGTCCGGGAGGGTTTTCAGCAGGTTTACTGGCCCGCGCGGTTTGAAATCCTGGAAGAGGAGCCGCTGGTCATCCTTGATGGCGCTCACAACCCGGACGGCGCAGAATGCCTGCGAAACGCTCTCAGGCGGGCCTACCCCGATCGACGCCTGCACCTGGTACTGGGGATCATGGCGGACAAGAACCTGCGCGGCATCCTCAACCGGCTGCTGCCGGGAGCGGAAACGGTCATCTTCACTCAGCCGAGGTATGCGCGGGCTGCTGATCCTGAAACTCTGAGGCGGCTGGCTAGACCCTACCTTCAGCGCCAGTACGTGATTGCCGAACCGGCCGTCGCTATCCAGCAGGCGAAGTCCTTTGCGGCACCCGGAGATGTGGTCTGCGTTGCCGGCTCCCTTTATTTTGCTGGTGAGGTCAAAGAGCTGTTCGACGGCCCCCTTGCCCCGTCAGCCGCCACGCAGCGAGGATGACGTCTTGTCCCGGGGCTCAGCTCTCAAGACGCCGCCTGCTCCTCTCCTTGTGGCCTGCCGGGTCGTCGCTGGCCTCCTGGCGCTATGGTGCATTGCGGGCAGGTCCCTGCCGGCGGCGGCTCAGAGCCTGATCCAGGGGAGTCTTACACCGAGAGCCATGGTCGCCACCTCGCACGAGCCCTGGACCGTCGAGGCCGACAAGATCAGCTATGACCAGGAAAAGAAACTCTACGAAGCGGAAGGGAACGTGCGGGTGCGTTCCGGGGATCGTTCGATCCAGGCCGACCGGGCCAAGTTGGATGCTCGGAAACAGGAGGTTGAACTCGAGGGTAAAGCGCTGCTCCGGTTTGGCAGAAACTGGCTGGAAGGGGAGCATATCTTTTGGAACCTGGACTCGGAGACCGGTTGGGTGGACGGTGGGCTGGTCTACTTTGCCGATACCCGCTTCTATGTCGAGGGCCGGTCCATCGCAAAGACCGGAGCCAACACCTATGAACTGCACGAAGGCTTCCTTACCAGCTGCAATCCGGCGGACGCTGACTGGAAGATCAAATATGACAAGCTGAAAGTGGAGGTCGGCGGATATGCGTGGGCCACCAAGACTTCGTTTTGGGCCCGTCGCCTCCCACTCTTGTACACCCCCGCCATGGTGCTCCCCGTCAAGCAGGAACGCCAGTCCGGGGTGCTCCTCCCCTGGCTTGGAACCTCCACCCTCAACGGCATCGAGGGCGAAATACCGTTCTTCTGGGCGATTCGGGAGGACATGGATATGACGTTCTACGGGCGCATGATGCAGAAGCGCGGGTGGATGAGCGGCCTCGAGTATCGCCTCAACCATGAGCGGTTCGGGGAGGGGGTCCTGCTCTTCAACTACCTCAACGACAGCGCCGAGGCCGACTTTCAACAGGAGCGCGGCTACCCGCTGGAGACGAGAAACCGCTACTGGCTCAGATCGCGCTACAATTTCGATCTCCCCCACCTGATCCACGGTAAGCTCGATCTCGACATGTTGAGTGATTCAAATTACTTGAAGGAATTTGTGAACGGCTCCACCTCGGTGGGGGCGTCCGAGCGGGTCTTTCAGAATCGTTTCGGGCGCGGTGTCTTGAACGATAAGACGGTGTCCTACCGGGAGTCGACCCTCTACCTGGAGCGGCCCTTTGAATCGGCGGTGCTCAGTCTGGACACCCGCTACTGGGACCAGACCAACCGCAATCTCCAGAACCTGAGCCTGCAGCGGTTGCCTTCCCTTTCGTTCACGGCGATTCCCACCCGGATTGACCGGCTGCCGCTTTACTACACCATGCAAAGTTCCTGGACCGACTACTGGCGCAGCGAAGGGACTACGGGCAACCGGCTGGATCTCTTCCCGCGGCTGGCTTACCCGTTCCATTGGAAGTCCTATTTGGATGTGGAAACCTCGGCGGGGCTGCGCTCTACCTCCTACTGGGTGGACTGGCGGGAGGAGTCGCGCGACCCCAGTCCCTGGCAGGGGCGGCTCCTGTCCGATGTCAGGGTGGATCTCAGCAGCCGCCTGAACCGCGTGTACCCTTTTGAGATGGGGCCTTACCAGGCCGTTCAGCATGCGTTGCGGCCCGAGGTCATCTATGAGTATGTGCCGGAGGTGAGCCAGACCAACCTCCCATCCTTCGATAAACTGGATCGTGACCAGGCCCGTCACGACCTGCTCTTCGGCTTTTCGACCTTTCTGACCACCAAGGAAGTACGGATGGACGCCGAGAACCAGCCGGTGACCAGTTACCGTGAAATAACCCGGCTCCGTATCCTGCAGCAGTACAATATTGAACAGCCGCCCCTGGACGAACAATTCAATCCCTATCCCAAGTCCGGCTTCGCGGATCTCCTGTTTCGCCTGGATGTGATGCCGAAGCGCTATCTGGGCCTGACCTACAACGCGATTCTGCTTCCTGACGAAGGGCAGGCCAAACAGCACGATTTCTTCATGAGCCTGGACAGTGGTCAAGGCCACTTGCTCCGGCTGGGCTACCAATACCGGAACGATTTCCCCATCGACGAGGTGATCGCGGAACTGGGGCTGAAGGTATTGCCCGGTATCACCCTCAGTACTTATCACGATTATTCCCTCAGGAATCAGGAACTCTACAGCCAGGGCTATGGCCTCCGCTACGTCCGCGGGTGTTGGGGGATCGGCCTGGTTTATGAACGGGAAGCGGGCGATAATCGGTTCCTCGTTTCCATCAACCTGCTGGGCCTGGGGAGCATCGGCGCCGGCCAGACCATGGGCTCCCTGGGTGGCGCGGGGCGGACGTGGTGAGGGTGAGGGGGCAGGGCAGGGCGCAAGCTGTTGAATTGGGTGAAGCGATTCTCCCTTGAGAAAAGGATAACGGGTTGCAGGCGCATGGAGACGACCGAGGTTAACCGGCAGCCTGTTGCCCACCACCCGCAACTCAGAACTCGCAACAACGTGCTTGACAAGAGCGGTTCGATCTTTTATAGATCACTGCTTCGGACGTCATATTTGCTTCGATGGTGGAGAATATATAATGAAAACAATGAGTGCCAAGTTTGAACCCGATCAGCGTAAATGGGTTTTGGTCGATGCGGAGAACCAGGTGCTGGGAAGGCTGGCGACCCAGGTGGCCATGCGCCTTCGCGGGAAGCATCTGCCGCATTTCACCCCGCACGTCGATACGGGTGATTTTGTGGTAGTGATCAATGCCGAGAAGATCCAACTGACCGGCAGAAAATGGGACCAGAAGAGCTATTACCGGCATACCGGCTACATGGGGGGCCTGAGGGCCACCACCGCGAAGAAACTCAACCAGGACAAACCTGACCGCCTGATCCGGCTGGCGGTGTGGGGGATGCTGCCGAAAAACCGATTGGGGCGAAAGCTTATCAAGAAGCTCAAGATCTATGCCGGTGCTGAGCATCCCCACGAAGCGCAGCAGCCCGCGAAGGTATCGCTGTAGGAAGACCACATGAATGGAGTGAAGTGAGTGATAGCGGAACAACGATTTTACGCGACAGGGAAGCGGAAGACGGCGGTTGCCAGGGTTTGGCTTCAGGCCGGGGCCGGCCGGGTCGTCATCAACCGGCAGCCACTCGATCAATACATCGACCGCGAGACCGCCAAGATGGTGATTTTTCAGCCGCTGGTGCTGACGGGTACCTTTGGCAAGATGGACCTCTCGGTCAACGTGCACGGCGGCGGTAATTCGGGCCAGGCGGGTGCGATCCGACACGGTATTTCCAAAGCGCTGCTGGAATACAACCCGGAATTTCGGGAAGTCCTGAAGCGGGCCGGCTTTCTGACTCGTGATCCCCGCGTGAAAGAGCGGAAAAAGTATGGTCTGCGCAGTGCCAGAGCCCGCTTCCAGTATTCGAAACGCTAAGCTTTATCAGGATAGCAGGTCTAAACGGCGGAGTTCGAGCGGAGTTCGAGCGGCCGGTCCCGGCCATTCGAGGAGACTATCAGGGGTACCAGGCGCGGTCTGGTGCCCCTCTGTTTATTCGGTGAGGTGATCGTATGTTACGCGTGGCCATTGCGGGGGCATCCGGCTATACGGGTTTTGAACTGATCCGCATCCTGAGCCATCATCCGCAGGTCGAACTGACCACCATCACATCCCGCCAGCAGGCGGGCCAGTGCCTGGAGGCCGTCTATCCTGCGCTTAGGGGCCATTGTCGGCTCGTCTTTGCGCCGACCGATCCGCAGATTCTGGCAGCCAATGCCGACCTGGTCTTCACCGCCCTGCCGCACCAGGCTGCCATGGAGATTGTCCCCGAGCTGCTCGACCGTGGGGTCAAAGTGGTCGATCTCAGCGCCGACTACCGCCTCCGGGATGCTCAGGTCTACGGCGCCTGGTATCAGCCGCACCGGAACCCCGAACTCCTCGCCGAAGCCGTCTACGGGCTGCCCGAACTCTATCGCGCCCAGATCCGGCAGGCCCGCCTGGTGGCCAACCCGGGGTGTTACCCGACGAGCATCATTCTGGCTGCCGCCCCCCTTGTGCAGCAGGGTCTCGTCGATCACCGCACCCTCATCGCCGATTCCAAATCAGGGGTTACGGGAGCCGGCCGGGGAGCCTCTCTGGGGGTCCACTTTTGCGAGGTGAGCGACAGCTTCAAGGCCTACAAGGTTGCCGAGCATCGGCACACCCCTGAAATCGAGCAGGAACTGAGCGAGCTCGCCGGAGAGGCGGTTTGTCTTACCTTTGCGCCGCACTTGGTGCCCATGAGCCGGGGGATCCTCAGCACCGTGTACGCCACGGTGCGGGATGGGGTCACTGCCGTTGCCATCGATGAGGCCTATGCTGCTTTTTACCAGGATGCTCCCTTCGTGCGCCTCAGCGGTCGGGGCGAGCTGCCCACCACGCTTCAGGTGCGCGGCAGCAATTACTGCGACCTGGGCTGGCGGCTGGACGAACGCACCGGCCGGGTGATTGTGGTTTCGGTCATTGACAATCTGACGCGAGGGGCCTCGGGCCAGGCCGTCTGCAACATGAACCTCATGGTTGGCATGCCGGAGGGGCTCGGGATCGACACTGCACCATGGCAACCCTAGGTGAAACGCAATTTTAAACTGACGCTGGAATACGATGGTTCGGAATACCACGGCTGGCAGCGGCAGCAAGGAGTACTGACCGTTCAGGAAGTGCTGGAATCACGGCTGGCGGTCATCTTCGGCGAGCCCATCGGCGCCCGGGCTTCGGGCCGAACGGATGCCGGGGTCCACGCCCGGGCTCAGGTGGTCAATTTTTACGCCCGCTCCTCGTTGCAGCCCGGAGAAATCCTTCGGGGCCTCAACAGCCTCCTGCCTCCCGATATTGTGGTACTGGCAGCCGAAGAGGTGGCGGACGCCTTTCATGCCCGCTTTTCGGCGGTCAGCAAGACCTATGAATACCGGATTTTGAATCGGCCGGAGCCTTCCGCCCTCGAACGCCACTTTGCCTGGCATATTCGACGGCCCCTCGATCGCCCCGCCATGGCTGAATGCCTTGCCGACATAACCGGGCGCCATGACTTTGCGGCCTTCATGGCCGCCGGGTCATCGGTTACCGCTACCGAGCGTGAGATTTACCAGGCGGTTCTCGAAGTCCCCGATGCGCATCATCTCGTTTTTCGGTTTGAAGCCAGCGGCTTCTTGCGGCATATGGTGAGGAACCTGGTGGGAACGCTGGTTGAGGTGGGAAAAGGCAGATTCAGTCGGGCTGATTTTCTGGATATCCTTGTCGCCGGGGACCGGCGTCGAGCAGGGATGACGGCACCGGCCCGAGGCCTGTATCTTGTTTCGGTCCGATATGAATGATTTCCCGGACCATAACCACAGAGAAGGAAACGGCCATGAAGCTGGCACAACGGGTAGCAAGCATCAAGCCATCGGCAACCCTGTCGATCAATGCCAAGGCGAATGCCTTGAAGAAGCAGGGGGTGCATATCGTTAATTTTGGGGTGGGTGAGCCGGATTTCGATACCCCTCGGCATATTCAGGACGCTGCCATCAAGGCCTTGCACAACGGCCACACCCGCTACACCGCGGTCAGCGGCATTGATGAGCTGAAAGACGCCGTGCTGCAGATGATGAAGACCGACTACGGCCTCTCCTACGAGCGCAAGAACGTTCTCGTCTCATGCGGGGCCAAGCATTCGCTCTACAACCTGTTCCAGGCCGTGCTGGACCCGGGGGATGAAGTGATCATTCCGGCACCCTACTGGGTTTCCTATCCGGAGATGGTCGAGTTGGCGGGCGGCCGGCCGGTTTTGGTGCCCTGTCTGAAGGACGCGGGGTTCCGGCTTCAGGCCGAACCACTGGAACAGGCGATTACGCCCCGCACCCGCCTTCTCATTCTGAACAGCCCTTCGAACCCGACCGGGGTGTATCTGGGGCGCACTGACCTGGCGGCCCTGGCCGAAGTCCTCCTGCGCCATCCACAGGTGACCGTCGTTTCCGACGACATCTACAACCGCATCCTCTTTGCCGGTCAGGAATGGGTCAACCTGGCGATGGTCAGCCCCCCGCTGCGGGATCGTATCATCATTATCAATGGTGTGAGCAAGACCTACTGCATGACGGGCTGGCGGATCGGCTTTCTCATCGGTGACGCGCAGCTGGTGAAGGCGGCGACGGATATTCAGAGCCAGTCTACGAGCAACCCGACGGCCATGGCCCAGTATGCCAGTATTGCCGCGCTGACGGGGGATCAGGAAGTGGTTCGCACCATGGTCAAGATTTTTGACGACCGTTGCCGGTACGTGATGGATCGCCTGGCCCAAATTCCGGGTGTCACCTGTCCCCATCCCGACGGCGCCTTCTACGTTTTCCCCGATTGCAGCAGCTATTACGGCAGGAAGGGCCCCGGGGGCGTCATCCAGTCCTCGCTGGAACTCACCGATTATCTGATGGAAGAGGCCCATCTGGCGGTTGTTCCCGGCAGTGCCTTCGGAGAAGACCGCTGTGTCCGGCTCTCCTACGCCCTGGCTCAGACCGACCTCGAACAGGGCTTCGACCGGCTGGCGAAAGCCCTTCAGGCCCTGGCGGGATGAGGCCTGCCGGACTCAGGGCGGCAGACCAACCCATAGTCCAAAGATCTCGAACATGTCGATCATAGGGGCGATGTTCTTGTTGGGGCTGCTGATCGGCTTTGTGGGGGCGGGGGGTGCCGGCCTGGTGATCGCGGTGCTGACCGCGGGGTTCGGCATTCCCATTCACACCGCACTCGGGACGTCGCTGGGGGCCATGATGTTCACCACCCTCTCCGGTGCGATCGGCCATTTCCGGGAAGCGAACGTGGCTCTGAAGGAAGGCCTCGTGGTCGGGCTGTTCGGGGCCGTTGGTTCCTACGGCGGCGTCCAGATCGCGTCGCTTCTGCCGGCCAGGGACCTCACCTGGCTGACGGCTGGCATGTTGTACCTGTCCGCGGCTCTCATTGCCCTCCGCTTGCTGGTTTCGTTTCGGGGGCTGTTTGCCGTCGAGGAGTCACAGCGAGTCCGATTTTGGGTCATCGCTGGCGGGTTGGGGCTGCTCTGTGGCCTGCTGTCGGGCACCTTCGGCATTGGCGCGGCGCCTTTCATTCAAATCGGGCTGCTGATGTTCTTCAGTTTGTCCCTTCCCCAGGTGGCAGGGACCACGATGCTCGTAATCCTGCCCATCGCTTTTACGGGCGGTTTCGGCTACCTGCTCGCGGGGTTCCTGGAGTGGCCGTTGTTCCTTGAGGTCATCACCGGCTTGATGGTCGGGGCCTTCGTGGGTGCCAGGTTCACCAGACGGCTCCACCTTTCCATTCTGAAAGCAGCGATGGTCGTCACCCCCATCTTCGCTGCAACCCTCCTGTGGTTCGGTTCCTGAAAGACCCTCCAGAATCTTGATATCCCGTTCCTCTTGTCACTCACACGTCCCGGGCGGCGTTTCATTGTTCCCTCGCCGATCCATCAGCGTCGATGCTACAGTGTTGCTTCCTTGCGCTTCAAGATGTCACCCTGAACTCCGATGACCACCTCTTCCAGGGGGATCTTCCGGCCCGCATCGGCCATGCCCTTTCTCACCAGCGCTGGCAACGCGGAACAGCAGGGGACCTCCATCTCGAGCACGGTGACGCTCCGGATGTCGGCGGTTCGAAAAATTTCTGCAAACTTTTTCAAATAGTGGGGGACATCGTCGAACTTCGGGCACCCCAAGAGCAGCACCTTCCCCTGCAGAAAATTGCGATGGAAGCTGGGGTAGGCTGCTGCGGTGCAGTCGGCGGCCACAAGGAGGTCAGCGCCCTTCAGGAAAGGGGCATTGGCGGGTACCAGGCGGATCTGCACAGGCCAGTGAGCGAGCGCGGAAGCGCCGGTTCCCTGGGCAACGGGGTGGTTGGCGGCGTCGCAGGCCGGTTTGAGATGAAGGAGCTGTGCCGAGGGACATTGGAAGGGAGCTGCCGACTCGGCGGGTTTTCTGTCCTTTGCCTTTTCGGCCAGATAATGCTCGACCGCTTCAGGGTCGAATTCGTCCGCTTCCCGTTCCCTGATGGTGAGTGCCCCCCGGGGGCATTCGCCGATGCAGGCGCCGAGGCCGTCGCAATAGGAATCCTTGACCAGTTTGGCTTTGCCGTCGACAATCGCGATCGCGCCCTCTGCGCAGGCGATCACGCAGTGCCCGCAGCCGTCGCAGCGTGTTTCGTCAATCTCGATGATCTTGCGAATCGCTTTCATGCTCTATTCTCCCATGGGGTGATGGTTCCGCCCCGAGGACTTCACAGGCCAGCTCCCGGCCGCTCCGGGTCAGGAAGCTGCTCGAAATCAGCCGTTCGATCCGTTCGGGGGCGACGGGTTGTTCCTTCTGGTGTTCTTCCAGGTTAACGATGAGGTCTGCATCGTAGAGACATTTGAAGTTGACCGTTTCGACCTCCCGTGGATGGTGGTGATGGCCGACCAGGTCGCAGACTTCTTCGATCAAAGCAGGGCTTGCGCCCAGCCTGGCAAGGATTTCCCGGGCGATAGGCGGGCCTTCCTGTTCCTGATAGCGGGCGGCCGTGCTCTGGAACTTGCGTTCGGCTTCCCTGATGCCGATATCGTGCAGGTAGGCGGCGGCCAGAACCACCGCCGGGTCGCCGCCTTCGGATGTGACGAGGCGTTCGGCGTAGCCCGCCACCCTGGTGGCATGGGCAATGCGTTTGAAGTCACGTCCGAAAGTGCGTTTCATTTCCAGAGCAACCCGATCCTTGAGCAGCTCGTCCCGCTGGGCGAGCAATTCAGGCGGAAGATCACCCAGACACCGGGCGGCATATTTACAGTAGGAGGCACATCCGAAGTCCAGCCGGGGATTGACGAACCGATGCCCACAGTGAGGGCACTTTCTTCTGGTTTCGTCCTTGAAGAATTCCACCGGCTGCCCGCACTGCGGGCAGTTGACTTCAAAGATGGCGCCTGCTTCCCAATAACGGCTGTCCTGTCCCGGGCATCTCATATTTTGCTCTCCCGTCCTCTCAGGCCCAAAAAGGGCAGAATCAATGCAGCCCTACCAATCTAGTCAGTCCCGCCGCCGCCGTCCTTGACTTGGGTCAAGAAGCGGAAACCTTTTGAAATTTGGGCGGCTGATTGAGTATGCTGGGGCTCTTGCCTCACCGGAACGGTTCGTGGCAGAGGCGAATCGGCCGTGGCTGTTCGAGAAAGGGACGAATTCATGGAACGGATCGACCAAATTGCCGCAATTCCCCTATTCAGATGAATCAGCAGCAGTTCATCCGGGTCGAGGGTCGCAAGATCACCCTGCGCGACCGTCAGGCCATCGAAAACCTCGCTGCCGGTGAAAAGCTGCTCCTCTGAGAAACGCCGGGAACCGGATTGCTTTTTTCGAGGCGTCGCCCTTCACCCAGCGGGACCGCCGCGGCGATTCACCTCAGCTCGCATCCTTCTTCAACTCCTGGCCCACGCTGAAGGCGGCGGCGAGTCTCTCGCCATAGCCATAGTACGCTTTTTCGGCGCCGGTAACGTAGATCAACGGGTTGATTTTCCCAACGTCAGGCTCACCGTTGGACAGACATTCCTCGGAAACATGCACTTCCTTGATCAGGGCGACAAGCAGCGCATGACTGCCCAGATAGAGGGTGTGCATCACCTTGCATTCGAGATTCAGCGGACACTGTTCGATCATCGGGGCGGTCTTGAGCACCCCGTAAAAGATCTTGAAGCCGCAGGCAGCCACCTTGTCCACCTTGTCACCCGAGAACAGACCGCAATAATCGGTTTCCCGGAGTAGATCGGCGGAAGGGACATTGATTGAGAACACGCCGTTCTGCTGTATCCCTTTCAGGGTGTACCGATGGTGCTGGAGGGCCACCGTCAGCATCGGCGGGGTGCTGCAAGCGATCCCGCTCCACGCTGCCGTCATGAAATTGGGTTTGCCATCAACATCTGCCCCGACGAGGAAAGCGGGCATGGGATAAAGCAAGGTTTTCGGACCGGTTCGGATTTTCTTCATGGTAGTCAACTCCTGTTGTTGCGCGTTGCGTCGTGTCTGATTTGTTGTCTTGCTGCCGTTCAGCTGCCAAAGAGTAACACCAAGACCGCGGAACGCAAAGAACTCTTGGAGTATTCGCGTGTTGCATTGAAAATAGCCGATGCTTGCTCTATAAGCATGGTGGCGGATCTGTTGGGTGAACCATAAATTATTCGAGAGCTGCGATGGAATTTGTCGACCTCGTTGATATCGATGAATTGCGCCAGTTGTGGGAGAGTTGCACGGCCTTCAGTGGCGCTGCAAGTGCGATTCTGGATCTGGACGGCAATATTCTGGTGGCTACAGGGTGGCAGGAAATCTGTACCCAATTCCACCGGGTCCATCCCGAAACGGCTTCTCGCTGTCGGGTGAGCGATACCATTCTTGCCAGTCAGCTGGCGAAAGGAGAACGGTACAACGTTTATCGATGCCGGAATGGTCTGGTTGACGTGGCCGTGCCTATCACCATCGACGGCGAGCGCGTTGCCCACTTGTTTGCTGGCCAGTTCTTCCTCGAAGCCCCCGAGAAGGAATACTTCATGCGGCAGGCGGAACGGTTTGGGTTTGACGAAGCCGCTTATCTACAGGCTTTGAGCCGGGTTCCCATCTATGCTGACCAGCAGGTCAGGGCAATGCTAGACTTTTTTTCCCGCTTGGCTCGGCTCATGGGGGAAATGGGCCTTGCGAGGAAGCGTCTCGAGAATGCCAACGCGAAACAGCGTGAACACCAGGAGCACCTGGAAGACCTGGTACAGCAGCGGACGGCTGCCCTCGCCGCTGCCAGGGAAAGGGCGGAAGCGGCCAATAAGGCCAAGAGCGTCTTTCTGGCCAATATGAGTCATGAGCTGAGGACCCCCCTTAACGCCATCCTGGGTTATTCGCAGTTGTTGCAGAGAGGTCCCTCGCTATCGCGCCAACAACGGGAATACCTGGATATCATCAATCGCAGCGGTGAACATCTGGTGGCGTTGCTCAATGACGTGCTGGAAATCTCCCGGATCGAGGCCCGCCGCATCACTTTCGAACCTCAGGTCTGCGACCTCCACGTCCTGCTTCGGGATCTCGAACTCATGTTTCGACTGAGGACCGAGGCCAAGGGGCTCCACTTCGAACTGACGGGAATCGACAAGGTCCCCCGCTATGTGGTGGTGGATGAGAACAAGTTGCGCCAGATCATGGTCAACCTGCTGGGAAATGCAGTTAAATACACCCTGCAAGGCGGTATTTACGTGCACCTCGCCGGGGCGGACGGTCCCGAACGGACTGTGCCTGGAGGTGGAAGTCAGGGATACGGGAATCGGCATTGCCGAGGACGACCTGGTGCGGGTGTTCGAGTATTTTGAGCAGGCTGCCGGTGGTCATCAGACGAAGAGCGGCACCGGCCTGGGGTTGGCTATCAGTCGAGAGTATGCCCGCATGATGGGGGGGGATATCACTGTGATCAGCCGGTTAGGGGAGGGCAGCACTTTCCGCCTGGAAATCGATATCCAGGAAAGCGTGCCGTCGGTTCGTTCGGAGAAGGTGCGGGAGGACCTGGTGGTCGGTTTGGAGCCCGGTCAGGCTGCCCCCCGGATCCTGGTTGTCGAGGATCAGGAAGAGAGCCGCAGGCTGCTGGTCCAGCTCCTGGAGGATGTGGGCTTTGAGGTGCGGGAAGCATCCGAGGGGCTGGAAGCCATCAAGGTTTTCGAGGAGTATCGGCCACATTTCATCTGGATGGATATGCGCATGCCCGGGATGGACGGGCTGGAGGCAACGCGGCGGATCAAGGCGACCGATGCCGGCAAAACGACCGTGGTGGCGGCACTCACCGCCCACGCTCTCGATGAGGAGCGGGAACCCATCCTGGCTGCGGGGTGCGATGAACTGGTGCGCAAGCCATACCGTGAACAGGAACTCTTCGAGATCATGAGCCGCCGTCTGGGCATCCGGTACATTTACGAAGGGGCTCCTGCGGAGCCCGGGAGCGTGCCTCGGGGGGCGGAGGTGAGCTCGGAGGAGGTGGCGGCGTTGCCGCTGGCGCTGCGTGAGGAGCTGCACGAAGCGTTGCTTCGACTCAACATGGCCCGCATTTCAGCGGTTATTGAAAGGATTGCCGAGCGCGATGGTCGCCTGGGCGCTGCCCTGAAAGGGCTTGCCGAGAGCATGGATTACCATCGCCTGCTGCTGCTGTGTGAGGAAACCGGAAGGGAAGCCTGGAGGGGCAACATATGAGCGGTTGCACCAAGGACCATAAGCATCGGGCTCAGATCCTGGTGGTTGACGACTCCCAGGGCAGCCTTAAGCTGCTGACCGACTTTCTGGGGCGTCACGGGTATCAGGTGCGTCCCGCTGCCGACGGTCATCTGGCCCTGAGATCCGTGGCCGTCGAGGCTCCCGACCTGATTCTGCTGGATGTGCTCATGCCCGGTATGGACGGCTATGAAGTCTGCCGTCGGCTGAAGGCCGACCAACAGTCCCGCCACATTCCGGTGATCTTCATCAGCGGTCTGGATGAAGTCGTCGACAAGCTCAAGGGTTTTGAAACCGGGGGAGTGGACTACCTCACCAAACCCTTTGATCCGGACGATCTGCTGGCGCGAGTCACAACCCACCTGACCCTCCGGCGCCTGCAACAGGAAGTGGAGGCGCAGAATCGGGAGCTTGAAAGAGAGATCGCCGAGCGCAAAAAGGCCGAAGAGGCACTCCACCAGATCCATGCCGAGCTGGAACGGCGGGTGGCTGAGCGTACGGTCGAACTGGCTCAGACCAATGCGCGGCTGAAGGTTGAAATCTCCGAACACCGGCGGACGGAAAGAGAACTGATGCGCCTGGTCACCGCCATTGAGCAGGCCGCGGAAGGCATCTTTACCGTCGACAGCAGTTACATTATCGAATACGCCAACCCGGCCTTTGAACGCATGACCGGCTATGAGCGGAGCGAGCTCATCGGACAGCATACGCGCATGCTCAAGAGCGACAAACATGGCAGCGATTATTATGCCGGGATCCGCCGATGCCTCATCGCCGGCGGGGTGTGGTCGGGTCGCCACACCAGCAGGAGAAAAGACGGCACCTACTATGAAGTGGAAGTCACCACTACCCCGGTCCGCGAGAGGACCGGAGAAATCATCAACTACGTCGGGATCCACCGGGATGTCACCCACGAGGTGAAGCTGGAAGCGGAACTCCGCCAGGCCCAGAAGATGGAGGCGATCGGCACCCTGGCCGGGGGCATTGCCCATGACTTCAACAACATCCTGGCAGCCATCGTCGGCTACACAGAAATGGCCCGTTCCCGAGTTCCCCCGGACAGTTCGGCCCTACGCAACCTCGATCAGGTGCTCAAAGCCAGCCATCGTGCGACCGACCTGGTGAAGCAGATCCTGGCCTTCAGCCGGCAGCGGGAACAGGAACGACGACCGCTGCAGATCGCACCTATTATCAAGGAAGGCCTCAGGCTGCTGCGTTCCTCCCTGCCCACCACCATCCAGATTCGCCATAACCTGGCCGGCGATCGGGAGCAGGCGGCGGTGCTGGCCGATCCCACCCAGATCCATCAGGTCTTGATAAATTTGTGCACCAATGCCGCTCATGCCATGCGTACCACCGGTGGTGTCCTGGAGGTGACCGTCACGGAGGCCGAAATCCCTGACAGTGCTGCCCCCACTCGGGTAGAGGGAGCCCCGGTGCCCTATGTGAAGCTGACAGTGAGCGATACCGGTCATGGGATGGAGGCAGCGGTCAAAGAGCGCATCTTCGAACCCTACTTCACCACCAAGCAGGTGGGGGAGGGAACCGGCCTGGGGCTGGCGGTGGTCCAGGGGATTGTCAGGAGCCACCGGGGGATGATTACGGTCGAAAGCGAACCGGGACGGGGAACAACCTTCGAGGTCCTGCTGCCCCGGATCGAGAGGGAACCGCCCCAGCACCCGGCAGCGCCGGAGCAGCTGCTCACCGGGAGCGAACGAATCCTCTTCGTCGACGACGAGCAGACCATGACGGATCTGGGCCGAGAGATGCTCGAACCGCTGGGTTACCAGGTCACGACAAAAAACAGCAGCTCTGACGCGCTCGAAACCTTCCAAACCCAACCTGAGGCATTTGATCTAGTCATCACCGACATGACCATGCCGGGGCTCACCGGCAGCGAATTGGCGAGAAGACTCATGGCGATCCGGGCCGACATCCCGATCATTCTCTGTACCGGCTTCAGTGAGCTCATCGACCAGAAACTGGCCGAGGAAGCAGGGATTCGGGCGTTTGTCATGAAGCCCTACGTCATTGCCAATCTGACCCGGATCATTCGCGAACTGCTCGACCACCACTGACCGCCCGCCTTCATGGCGATGGCGGCGTCGTAATTGGTGCCGCTCCACAGAACCAAGTGACCATTATCCCCGGGCGTCATTCCGGCATGCTTCTGGCCGGAATCCATAAATTGCCCGGATACCGGCTTCCGCCGGCCTGACGAAAGACCGGTGGACACCTGTTTGGGTTGAGCTGTACTCAAATGTTGGAGAGCAGCGGTTCGAGGGCCTGATTCTTGATTCGTTCCATCAGGTGATGCGGCTTGGTAGCATTCGAAATCGTATTCCTGCTGGAGGGTGGGGGGTCGGCTTCAACGGTGTCCCCCTTGACCCGGTTTGCCCGCTGCAATCCTTCCCGATAGATTCGAAGCACGGTTTCAACATGTTGCGCGGTGATGACGATGTCGGTTTTTCCTCCTGTAACACTCAATCGGCCAGCTGGGTGCCGCACTTCAGCAAAAAATGCCGGCGCTCTTCCGGGTTGCCGTCGCAGCCGCCATCAGGGCCGTTGCGGATTACCGGTGGCGTTTCGCGACTCTTCCTGGTAACCTGCCAACTGGAAGGCAACCCGCTGCTGGGGCGCGGTCATTGCCCGGGGATCTGGAACTGCGACACCTCCGTAGCGCGGGCGGCAGGTTCCTCAGGCCCCGAAGCCCGCTTCGCGATCGGGGATGTCCGGGAGGTTGCCCAAACCTCCTCTGTTGGGGAGCGAATCAGCATGACCAGTGTGCCAGTGGAGGTTCTCCTCCTGGCCGTCATTGTCCTTTTGGCAGTGGTGGCCATTCTTCAGATCATCCTGCTTTTCCGCAACCGAGGCGTCGATCTTGCACCGCTCCAGCAGGCATTTCAGCCGTTGGAACAGGCCTGCGAACGGGTGGAACGCTCGGTACGGGAAGAAATCGCCCAGAATCGCAAGGAGTCGGCCAATGGGTTTCGGCAGTCTCGTGAGGAGCTGACCCATGTCCTCAAAGGGGTTGCCGACAGCCTGCTCCGGCAGTTGGTGGGGCTTACCCAGATCACGGACCGGAAGCTCGAACGCGTGCGGGAGACAGTGGAAGAGAAGCTCACGGGACTGCGCGAAGACAATGCCAGGCAGCTCGAACAGATCCGGACGACGGTGGACGAGAAACTCCAAAGCTCTCTGGAAAAGCGGCTGGGGGAATCCTTTCGACAGGTCAGCGAGCGGCTGGAACAAGTTTACCGGGGCCTGGGCGAGATGCAGACCCTCGCTTCCGGGGTGGGCGACCTCAAGAAGGTTTTGACCAACGTGAAGACCCGCGGCACCTGGGGTGAGGTCCAGCTTGGAGCCATGCTCGAACAGGTGCTCACTCCGGACCAGTACGCCGCCAACGTAGCGACCAGAGACGGC
>Ga0255347_1002757_pt1 | contig 24158 bp, 21 predicted proteins | sample wastewater_treat_2_FD_192479 | JGI IMG/M metagenome (GOLD analysis project Ga0255347, IMG submission 192479) | Wastewater microbial communities from Lulu Island WWTP, Vancouver, Canada - plant24 | ecosystem: Engineered > WWTP > Wastewater > Unclassified | place: Canada: Vancouver, British...
TATTATCAAGCGCCCTGTCCTGATAAAAACGAAACAGAGTCCTCAGAAAAAGAATAAAGGGAAGCACTTCTCTCAAAGAGCTTCCCTCAATATCACCCGTAAACCTTCTGTACGAGCGTCGCCTTTATGTGTCGGCTTATTGTCAGGATAATCTCAGGACGATTCCTAAGATCCAGTTGATTACAGATATTGTCAGACCGATATATCCCATTATGCTGCCTGCCTTTGCTCTGCCTCCGTTGATGGAATCCTTGGACTTGTTTCCGAGAGTGATAGCTACGATAGAAAGGGCAAGACCTGCGATGGGGATACACTAAAGTATAAGGCTGATGATACCGCATACCATTGAGGCTGTAGCCTTTCCGCTGTTGTCCTCGCCGAAGCCCTGATTTACATTGCTGTAGAAATCGGGAGCGCTGTTGTAGGGATTCTGACCATAGGGGTCATTGTAGCCGTTCTGTCCGTACTGGTTGTTCTGGGGAGCGCTGCCGTAGCCGCCGTTCTGACCGTAGGGAGCATTCTGCTGGGCATTGCTGTAGCCGCTGTTCTGACCGTAGGGGTCATTCTGCTGAGCATTGCTGTAGCCGCTGTTCTGTCCATACGGGTCATTATTCTGTCCGCCTAAGTTGTTGGGGTCATTGTTGTAGTTATTATCCATAACACTAAACTCCTTTATATTACTTGATTATTCCCATGATAAAGTAAATGTTGAAAATCAAGCTGCCTAAACTTGTTAAAGCAGAGAGGATGGTACCTGCTATAGCCATTCCCTTTTTGGTTCCTTTGAGCGCCTGTATACCGAATATCAGACCGGTGATGGCGAGACAAAGTCCGACGATCGGTATGCACCATAACAGGATACATACTATTCCTATCACCAGTGAGTATACAGCCTTTCCGGCGGTGTCATCCGGAGGAGGAACAGAATAGGGATCGTTGACCTGAGTGTAGAAATTCGGTACAGGGTAGAGCTGTCCGTAGCCGTTCATGGGCTGACCGCCGTAGTTGGGACCGCCCTGCTGAGGATAGCCGCCGTTGACAGGACCGCCGTAATTGGGAGCTCCTTGCTGAGGGTAGCCGTTGTTTGCGGGAGCACCATAGGGCTGGCTGCCGTAATTGGAGCTGTCCTGCTGAGGATAGCTGCCGCTTGCCGGAGCACTGCCGTAGTCGGGAGCGCTCTGCTGAGGGTCATATACTTGTGCAGCCTGAGTGTCATACTGCTCTGTGACTGAGTCCGTGAAGCTGTGGCTTCCGTACTGTGGCTCGGGAGCAGCGCCGCTGTTGGGCGCTCCCGAATAATTCTGATCGTTATTGTAATTATTGTCCATTTTTGTATCTTACTTGATGTCAGCGTGATGAGCCTGGAGAGACTTTACGCCCAGGTGTGTGTTGTTCTTTATAGCCTTGATACCCTCTGCACTTGCCTTTGCAGCAGCCATAGTTGTCATATAGGGAACTCTGTGCTTGATAGCAGCCTTTCTGATATAGCTGTCATCGTGAGCGCTGGTCTTGCCTGCGGGGGTATTGATTATCATCTGTATCTCGCCGTTAGCGATCTGGTCTGCGATATTGGGACGTCCCTCATAGATCTTGAAGATCTTCTCGCAGGGGATGCCTGCATCCTTTATCATCTCATAGCTCTTGCCTGTAGCGATGATCTTAAAGCCGAGGTCGTTGAAGGACTTAGCGATGTCAACAAGCTCGGGCTTGTCTCTGTCGCATACGCTGAGGAGAACTGTTCCCTCCAGAGGGAGCTTGTTCTTTGTAGCCTCCTGAGCCTTGTAGTAAGCCTCGCCGAAGGAAGGAGAAATACCGAGGACTTCGCCTGTTGAACGCATCTCGGGTCCGAGGAGAGGATCTACCTCCTGGAACATATTGAAGGGGAATACAGCTTCCTTTACGCCGTAGTGACCGATCTGCTTATCCTTGAGTCCGGGAACGGGTGAGGGTCTGCCTGTGAGCTTTGAAGTTATTATATCTGTTGCGATACGTACCATGTTGATGTCGCAAACCTTTGATACCAGCGGAACTGTTCTTGATGCACGGGGATTAGCCTCGAGAACGTATACTGTATCGCCTTCGATAGCGTACTGCATATTCATGAGACCGCATACGTTCATCTCAACAGCGATCTTCTTTGTGTACTCCTTGATGGTAGCTACCTGCTTCTCTGTCAGGTTCTTTGAAGGCAGGATACAAGCAGAGTCGCCCGAATGTACGCCTGCAAGCTCGATATGCTCCATAACGCAGGGAACGAAGCAGTGTGTTCCGTCCGAGATAGCGTCAGCCTCGCACTCTGTAGCGTGGTTGAGGAAGCGGTCGATGAGGATAGGTCTGTCGGGAGTTACGCCGACAGCAGCATTCATGTAGACTCTCATCATCTCGTCATCGTGAACGATCTCCATTCCGCGTCCGCCGAGAACGTAGGAAGGACGAACCATAACAGGATAGCCGATCTTGTTTGCGATAGCGATAGCCTCGTCAGCGTTTACAGCCATACCTGCCTCAGGCATAGGAATGCCCAGCTTGTCCATCATAGCGCGGAAGTGGTCACGGTCCTCAGCCAGGTCGATGGTCTCGGGAGTTGTACCCAGGATATTTACGCCGTACTTTTTCAGGTCGTTTGCCAGGTTGAGAGGAGTCTGTCCGCCGAACTGAGCGATGACGCCAACGGGCTTTTCCTTCTCGTGGATAGCGAGAACGTCCTCAAGAGTAAGGGGTTCGAAATAGAGCTTATCAGATGTATCATAGTCAGTGGAAACTGTCTCGGGGTTGCAGTTTACGATGATGGACTCAAAGCCCAGCTTCTTGAGAGCAAGTGCAGCGTGAACACAGCAGTAGTCGAATTCGATACCCTGTCCTATTCTGTTGGGACCGCCGCCCAGGATCATGATCTTGGGCTTTTCTGTGCTTACGGGGCTCTTGTCCTCGTCAAGGTGATATGTTGAATAGTAGTAAGCCGCATTCTCTGTACCGCTTACGTGAACGCCCTCCCAGGCTTCCTTGACGCCGATAGCCATGCGGGCATTTCTGATCTCCTCCTCGGTAACATCAAGGAGTGAGCTGAGGTAACGGTCTGAGAAGCCGTCCAGCTTAGCCTGCTTCAGTGCGTCGGCAGCGGGAACGGAGCCTTTGTTAGCAAGGAGAGCCTCCTCCTCGTCAACAAGCTCCTTCATCTGCTCGATGAAGTACTTCTTTATCTTAGTGAGCTCGTGGAGCTCGTCAATAGTTGCACCCTTGCGGAGAGCCTCATACATAACGAACTGTCTCTCGCTGGTGGGGAAGCGAAGCTCTGAAAGGAGCTCTTCCTTGGTCATATTATTGAAGTTCTTTGCAAAGCCGAGACCGTATCTGCCTGTTTCCAGTGAGCGGATAGCCTTCTGGAAAGCCTCCTTGTAGGTCTTGCCGATGCTCATTACCTCGCCGACAGCTCTCATCTGAGTGCCAAGCTTGTCCTCAGCGCCCTTGAACTTCTCGAAAGCCCAGCGAGCGAACTTGATAACTATATAATCTCCGTCGGGAACGTACTTGTCAAGAGTGCCGTACTTGCCGCAGGGAATATCCTTGAGAGTAAGACCGCAGGCGAGCATAGCTGAAACGAGAGCGATGGGGAAGCCTGTTGCCTTGGAAGCAAGTGCGGAAGAACGTGAAGTTCTGGGGTTGATCTCGATAACGACGATGCGTCCTGTCTCGGGGTCTCTTGCGAACTGGCAGTTACAGCCGCCGATGACCTCGATAGATTCGATGATCCTGTATGACATCTCCTGGAGCTCCTTCTGAACGTCCTCGGGGATGGTGAGCATAGGTGCAGAGCAGAAGGAATCGCCTGTGTGAACGCCGATAGGATCGATGTTCTCGATGAAGCATACTGTGATCTTGTTGTTCTCAGCGTCACGTACGACCTCAAGCTCAAGCTCCTCCCAGCCGAAGATACATTCCTCGACCAGGACCTGTCCTACCAGTGAAGCCTGAAGACCTCTTGCGCATACGACCTTCAGCTCGTCTACATTGTATACCATTCCGCCGCCTGCGCCGCCCATGGTGTAGGCAGGACGGAGAACTACAGGATATTTCAGCTTTTCGGCTATCTTTACAGCCTCGTCAACGGAGTAGGCTACCTCGCTCTTGGGCATACCGATGCCGAGAGCGCTCATAGCGTTCTTGAACTCGATACGGTCCTCACCGCGCTCGATAGCGTCTACCTGAACGCCTATTACCTGAACATTGTACTTCTTGAGCACGCCTGCCTTGTCCAGCTCTGAGCAGAGGTTAAGACCTGACTGACCGCCCAGGTTGGGGAGGAGAGCGTCGGGGCGCTCCTTTTCGATGATCTGGGTAAGTCTCTCCAGATTAAGGGGTTCGATGTAGGTAATATCCGCAACATCAGGGTCTGTCATTATAGTAGCGGGGTTAGAGTTTACGAGAACTATCTCATAGCCCAGCTTTCGCAGAGCCTTACAGGCCTGAGTACCCGAATAGTCGAACTCACAAGCCTGTCCTATTATGATAGGACCCGAGCCGATAATCATGATCTTGTTGATATCCTGTCTTTTTGGCATATTATTCTCCTGACCCGTACACGGAAAAATGTACGTTGATATATTTGCCATGAAACGTCATGGCGCAACTTCTTACCTTATATAATAACATAAATCCCAACAAATTGCAATATAAAAATTCGCTTTTACGATCAGTACAATTTTGGGGAAATTGTAAAAATCAGGCTGTTGAAGTTTGTTCCCTCTTATAAAACGGCATAAAAAAGGCGGATACTATCCGCCCGCGCAAGCCCGCAGCAAAAACGGACTGCCGAAGCAGTCCGTATCGTCAGGTTATATCGTCGATCGTTATGCCCTCAATAACATTAACGGCAAAGGGCATTAACGTGAAGCTATCGCTTGTGCGGTCGTTGAGTATTATAGTGAACGGCTTTCCGTCAGCTGTTTTATAAAATCCCAGTGCGCCCGAACGATCATATTCATAACAGCCGTTATTCCGGAGAAATTCCAGAAACTCATGATCATACCTGGACATTACTACCTGTCTGACATTCCTGTAATAATTATATCCGTCATTGGTTTTCCAGGCTATAGGCTGAAGCTCTGTCTCCTCCGTGCTGAGAACTACATACTGACTTCCGTGATTGACCTTATAAACGCTGGTTATATCAGAAGCAGCCGTATATTCTCCGTTCATGAGCCTGAACTCGAATGCAGCAAAAATTCCGACAATTATGCCTAAAATTAAAATTACAGCAATTATAATGATTTTTTTAGCTTTTGATCTTGTTTTCATAGTATGTTCCTTTCTGCGTTGAGAGTGTGGTGAGTATAAGTGGGGCAAACACCATTATAACCTATATAGCAGGCAAAGTCAATAGGAAAGGGCGGATATTATCCGCCGCCGGCAAGCCCGGAGTTTTTCCAAATTTTTTTCGTCTCTGCACAATTTCTGCTCTCTCAGGTGTGTTAGATAAGTAGGGCTAACATAACACTGGCACCTTGAAAAGCACGATATATTCATAATATCTAACTATTTACACAAAAACACTTGACAAATAAGAAAATCAATGTATAATATATTTGCTTGCTACTTCTTGTTTATTATTAACAATAATAAACAATTAGTATAAATCAAATCTGTTTTAAAGGAGAATTATTATGAAAAAAGCAAAGATCCTCGGATTACTCATGGCACTCACCCTCACAGCTGTTCCCGCAACAGGTATCGCAGAGAACGTATTACCTGTAAGCAATAACGCTATCGTTGCAGATGCAGCATATGACTATGGTTTTTCTCTTATAATGGTTGACAGCGGCAATTATAAGAGACCAGAACTTTATAGTTTTGATCTGAACCCCAGAGCAAAAACTGTTATCATGCAGAATGGCGATTATTCTCTTATTGCTGAGCCTTCAGGAAAACTCTATATCTATAACAATAAGACAAAAAAGATCAAAAAGACTCTGAATAATACTGCATACTTAGGTAAGAAATATCCCGGCACAAATAAAATTATCAGCAAGCTTAAGATAGCTTTTCAGACAGACGGAAATATCGTTGTTTATGCAGTATTCAGCAAAGATGATATACGTCCTTTATATCACGGCTATACATACAGCAGCACGCTGACAGTAGAAAAAGGCAACTGTAATTATTATTATTTCTTTGAGAAGGACGGAACACTGAGAATTGTACGTATTTACAAGGGCGGCAGTTCTGGTGAAATATTTAATTCCAATAGAAATAATTTCTTCAGATTAGTCTGATAATTTCCAAAAAACGAATATAATAAAAGGGACTGCAACAAGCAGTCCCTTTTTATTATCCGCTGCATCTTGCAAGCATTGCAAGGGTCAGGGAAATATTCTCGTTATGTACCGCAACGCCCTTGGGAGCGTTGAGGTGTACTGCGGCGAAGTTGAGGATAAAGCGTATCCCAGCCTCAGCCATACGGTCACAGACCTCCTGTGCCGCGGTCTCGGGCACGGTGATTATGCCGATAGTTATATTGTTTTCCTTGCAGAAGCTCTCCAGCTCGTCGATATGGCGGACAGGTTTGCCGTTTATGGAGCTTCCCACACGATTCTCGTTGCAGTCAAAGCCGCAGACTATATCAAATCCGTAAGCCTCAAAGCCGTTGTACTCCAGCATAGCCCTGCCGAAGTTGCCCATGCCTGCAACCACGACCCTGTCGTGGTTTTCAAAGCCGAGAAACCTGCCTATATCGCTGATAAGCTCCGCAGTGGAGTAGCCCACCTTTGGTCTGCCGCCGCTGCTGACGGAAGCAAGGTCCTTTCTGACCTGCACGTCGTTGAGCCCCAGGGCTTCGGCGATGGCGGTAGCGGAGATATTGCCCTTCTTGCGCTCCTCGGGGAGCGAATCCAGGTAGTTGAAGTACATAGGGAGCCGCGAAAGGGTCTGTGAGGTAATATTCTTGGTCATATCATACCTCCGTGGAGAAGGCTCACTTGTTCTGCATATACTGGTCCATAGCTGCGGCAGCCTTCTTGCCGGCTCCCATAGCGAGGATAACGGTAGCAGCGCCTGTTACAGCATCGCCGCCTGCGTAAACGCCCTCCTTGGAGGTGAGACCGTCCTCGTCAGCGATGATACCGCCCCACTTCTGGGTATCGAGCCCCTCTGTGGTGGACTTGATAAGGGGATTGGGTGATGTACCGATAGACATGATAACGCAGTCGGCGTCGATGTCGATGAAGGCACCTTCTATGGGAACGGGCTTAGCTCTGCCTGAGGCGTCGGGCTCTGAGAGCTCCATCTGCTGGCAGTGAACGCTCTTTACCCAGCCGTCCTCAGTAGCCTGTATCTCAACGGGATTTGTAAGGAACTTGAAGATGATGCCTTCTTCCTTAGCGTGCTCTACTTCCTCAGCTCTTGCGGGAAGCTCAGCCTCTGTACGTCTGTATACGATGTATACCTCAGCGCCCAGTCTCTTAGCGCAGCGTGCTGCGTCCATGGCAACGTTTCCGCCGCCTACGATAACAGCCTTTGTGCCTGCCTTTATGGGAGTAGCGCTGCCTTCCTTATAAGCCTTCATAAGGTTGATACGGGTGAGGAACTCGTTAGCGGAGTAAACGCCGTTGAGGTTCTCGCCGGGGATATTCATAAATCTGGGGAGACCTGCGCCCGAGCCGATGAAAATGCTCTCGAAGCCCTCCTCCTTCATAAGCTCGTCAACGGAGATGGTCTTGCCGACAACGGTATTTGTCTCCACCTTTACGCCCAGAGCCTTGAGACCGCCTATTTCCTTCTGAACGATGGACTTGGGAAGTCTGAACTCAGGGATACCGTAGGAGAGAACTCCTCCTGCAACGTGGAGAGCCTCGAATATGGTAACGTCATAGCCCTTCTTTGCAAGGTCGCCTGCGCAGGCAAGACCCGAAGGACCCGAGCCGATAACAGCTGCCTTGTGACCGTTGGGAGCGGGCTTCTCTACGGGAGCCTCGGGCTGTGCATTGTGCCAGTCAGCCACGAAGCGCTCCAGTCTGCCGATAGCAACGGGCTCGCCCTTGATGCCTCTTACGCACTTGCTCTCGCACTGTGTCTCCTGAGGACATACTCTTCCGCATACAGCGGGGAGAGAGCTTGACTTTGTGATTATCTTGTAAGCCTCTGCGAAATTGCCCTCAGCCACCTGAGCGATGAAGGCGGGAATATCTATCTGTACGGGGCAGCCTGTTGAGCAGGGCTTGTTCTTGCAGCCGAGACATCTCTTAGCCTCGTCGATAGCCTGCTCTTCGGTATATCCGAGAGCTACCTCGCTGAAGTTCTTGTTTCTTACATCGGGAGCCTGTACAGGCATCTCGTTTCTTGTAGGCGACATATTAGGCATATCACTTTACCTCCTTGAACAGATTGCAGGCTTCCTCATAGGCATGGCGCTCGAAGGGCTTATACATAGCACCTCTTGCCATAGCCTCGTCGAAGTCTATGAGATGACCGTCGAATTCGGGACCGTCAACGCAGGCGAACTTTGTCTGACCGCCCACAGTAAGGCGGCAGCCGCCGCACATTCCCGTACCGTCTATCATAATGGGGTTCATGGAAGCAACAGTGGGTATCTCGTACTCCTTGGTGAGACGACAGACGAACTTCATCATGATAAGGGGGCCGATAGTGATGACTCTGTCATACTTTTCGCCGCTTTCGATGAGCTTCTTGAGAGCGTCTGTGACCAGACCCTTCTCGCCTGCTGTACCGTCATCGCTCATGAGCACGAACTTAGAGCTTGAAGCTCTGAACTCGTCCTCAAGGATAACCAGGTCCTTGTTTCTGAAACCAACTATTGAATGCACCTCAACGCCAAGCTCGTGGAGCTTCTTTGCCACGGGGTAAGCGATAGCGCAGCCTACGCCGCCGCCCACAACAGCTACCTTCTTGAGACCCTCTGTCTCTGTAGCTCTGCCGAGGGGGCCAACGAAGTCCTGAAGGCAGTCGCCCTCATTGAGGTGATTGAGCTTTTCTGTAGTAGCGCCGACAATCTGGAAAATGATAGTAACGGAGCCCTTCTCGCGGTCGAAATCAGCGATAGTGAGGGGGATACGCTCTCCGTCGGCGTCTGTCCTTAAAATTATGAACTGTCCGGGTTCAGCCTTCCTTGCTACCTTGGGAGCGTTTATGCGCATGAGGGTAACAGTGGGGTTGAGGCTTCTTTTTTCAAGAATTTCAAACATAGTCCATACCTTCCTTGCAATAGATTTGCTGTGCGGGTCACTTCCGCAGCCGTCCCCATTGACCGCCGCAGATACAGGCTCAGCATTGATATATTCAATATTATATCACACAAAACCCTGTTGCACAAATATAACAGAGGAATATCGATATTCCATTATCGATATTTTTGTAATGATTGACTTGCTGACGATTGTAAGGGAAAGCCCTGTCAGGGGCGGAAATGTGTGGAAAAAATGAAAAGAGGCGGCATAATGCCGCCTCTGTATTCTCTGTTATACAGGAAGATGCGCTATTCGTTATCGGAATAATACTATTCCCAATGATATATGCCTTACTTATACTCCGCAAAGGCACTTTCGTTCCTTACCTCGTAGAGCCTGTTCACCAGCTTCAGCTCGTTGTCCGAGAGCTTGTGCCCCGAGGCGTAGATTATCATGTCCTTGAAATTGTTGTCGGGGAAGGAGCATTTTCTCTGCACCAGACCGTACTTTCTGCAAAGCTCCGCCGGCATGGGAGAGTCCAGCATATACGCCTGCGGCACGGTCAGCAGGAAGTCAAGAGCGCTTCCGCGGTCGTACATACACACCTTTCTGACGGGGACGTCAGCAGGACGGTTTGCGGCATAGAGCTTCTCCACGGCTCCCGAAACATAGGGAACGGCGTCATCACCCTGACCAAGCTCGGTGTAGTTGCAGGACAGGTCCGCGTAGGTGAGAGACTCAGCCTCTGCGGCAGGGTGCTCCGCGGACATTACCGCCAGCATACTGAACTCCCACAGGAGCTTGCTGTCCAGATTCTTTTCGGAGAGGAAGTCGGCGAAGTATTTCTCGTGGGCGATATTATAGCGGATAACGCCGAAATCATAGCCGTTTTCGCGGACATTCTCGATAGTTCTGAGAGAATTGGTCTCACAGAAGAATATCTCCATATCCTCGGGAGTATTCAGTGAAGCGATGTAGTCCGAGAAAGCCTTTGAGATATAGCCTGTTCTCGGCACTGATATGCGGAGACGGCTGTTTTTCGGCTTGTCGGGAGAGTGTATCGCCTCCATATTGTCTATCTGAATGAGTATCTGCTTGGCGTATTCAAGGAATTTGAGCCCCTGGTCTGTGGGGATAACTCCCTTGGAGGTGCGTCGGAAAATGGTTATGCCAAGATTGCTCTCAAGCTCCTTTATCGCCTTGCTCAGGTTGGGCTGAGCCATATAAAGATTTTCGGCAGCCTGAGTTATAGAGCGTGTCTTTTCGATCTCTACTGCATATTTGAAGTGCAGGGTATTCATGGATCAGCCTTCTTTCGTCAATATTATCTTTTGTCAGGGAAACCGCCGCGGTTCATGGGTTCGTCAACTCTTGTGAGCTCTACGCGCTTTCTGCGGGGAGGCTCAGCGGGTCTGAGACTGCTGTTCATGCCTCTGTTTTCGGGAGCGGCAGCCTTTGGCTCCTCGGAAGCCTGTGCCGGTGGAGCTGCAAGGGGCTCCAGCGTCTTTACCACACGGCAGGGATTTCCTGCTGCCACACAATTGGAGGGGATATTCTCTGTGACCACGCTGCCTGCACCGATGACAACATTATCACCGATAGTTACACCGCCTATGACATTGACTCCGCCGCCGATCCATACGCTGTTTCCAATGCTTATGGGCTTTGCGGACTCAAGTCCCTGATTTCTGAGATTTGCGTCAACAGGGTGTTCTGCGGCATAGAAACCGCAGTTGGGACCGATAAAGACGTTGTCCCCGAAGGTCACTTCAGCGCAGTCAAGGATAACAAGGTTGTGATTTGCGTAGAAATTGTCTCCGACAATGATGTTATAGCCGTAATCGCAGAAGAAATTGGGCTCGATAACGGTTTTTTGACCCCTGAGAGCGAGGAGCCTGTCCAGTATCCTCTCGCGCTTCTGGAAATCATTGCACTCAACGGCATTGTATTCGCCGCAGAGCTTCTTAGCTTTGATCCTGTCATTGAAAAGCTCCCTGTCGCCGGCGTTATAGAGCTCTCCTGATTGCTGTTTTTCTTTTTCGGTCATTTTTAACCCTCCTTAGAATTATATTTTTATACTGTTGTTATTCTGATATACCATTTTACAAGTAATGGTACCTATATAAAAGCTGAGAAGATCAGACGGTAAATCATTTCTTCAAAATGATATGTGAATATGAAGTCTTTTTACCAAGGCTCTTCCGCTTCAATTCCGAAAAGATGCTCGGAATAATAGACATCCGGTCTGTCAGGGTCAATTAATACTTCAAAATCCCTGCTCTTATTTGAAGGAACTGTAAAGCAGTAGGAATAGTCCTTGGCGATAAACCGATTTTCACTGCAAACTCCTCCGATTTTCGGCAGAGCTCAGCGCTTGCTGCCCTTTGAACCGAAGCTTCCGCCCATTGAGAGGATATTTGTATCGAAGGTATAGCTTATCTTCTCGCCCTGTCTGTAGCGCTTGAGCGAGAGCTGGATAAGTCTCTCAAGGAGCTCTGTATACTTCACACCCTTGGGCTCCCAGAGGTAGAATGCAAGAGAGCCGGGGATAGTGTTTATCTCGTTTATATATATCTTGTCGGTTGCCATATCTATCATGAAGTCGATACGGGTAACGCCGTTGAGACCCAGATAGCGGAAGGCGTCAACAGCAGTCTTTCTGATGAATTCGTCCTGTTCGGGAGTTATATCTGCGGGGATCTTTCTCTTGAGGGTAGCCATGCCCTTGCTGCCGCCCTTGCCGCCGCCGACGTATTTCTGATCGTAGCTGAGTATATCGTCGCCGCTTGCCTGAACAGGCTCCTCACATACGGAAGCCTCTGCGGACTCGCTGTCGCCCACAACGGAGCAGTTTATCTCCTTGAGCTGTACCACGCAGGGCTCGACCAGGATACGGTCAGCGAACTCGAATGCCTCCTCGATGGATCTGATAAGGCTGTCTCTGTCCTTGCCCTTTGAGATACCGACGCTGGAGCCGAGATTGATAGGCTTTACGATAACGGGATAGCCGAACTTCCTCTCGACCTCCTCAACCATTCTGTCCATTTCGTTTATCTCGTAGGAGGAGAAGCGGCAGCAGTCCAGAACGGGGAAGCCGGCGTCCTTGAGGAGTATCTTCATTACGAACTTATCCATGCCCACAGCCGAAGCCAGAACATCGCAGCCCACATAGGGCAGGTCAAGTGTCTGGAGGTAGCCCTGAAGAGCGCCGTCCTCAACATTTGTACCGTGAACTATGGGGAAAGCCACGTCTATATCGGAAATGAGGTTTGAGCCGAACTTCTTCATCTTCTGGCGTATGAGCTGTACCTTGCCCTCGCTCCTTACGAAAACGCACTCTGTACATTCCTTCAGAAGCGCGGGAATATCCTTGAAATTGTTTATATCCATGAGCTTTTCGCCTGTCCAGAACTCGCTCTTTTTGGTCATATAAACGGGTATGATGTTGTATTTTTCCTTGTCTATGCTTGCCATAGCCTGGACTGCCGAGATAACCGAGACCTCGTGCTCAACGCTTCTTCCGCCGAAAAGAACTGCAAGATTGATCTTCATTGTAATTACTCCTTTAAAATAATTCGGAATTCGGAATGCGGAATTCGGAATTAATGTGCCTGCTTCGCAGGTGAATTGAAAGAAATCAATATAGATCTATCGCCGTAAGGCGATACAATAATTCCTAATTCCGAATTCCTAATTCCGCATTTCTTAATAGTTGTCGGGCAGGTCGTTTTCAAGAAGGACTATCTTCTTCTTGTCGGTCTGATATGCCCTTACATGGTCCAGAGCCTCTCCGAGGCTGTCTGCCACGAATACGTTGTCCATATCATAGCCTGCGTCCTTGATACCGTTGTATATCGGAACTGTCTGAGCCTTGCCCACAAGAACTATGTGGTCGCAGGCTTTGGCAGCTTCCTGTCCGAACTCAAAGTTAAGCTCCTCCTGCTTTGCGCCCAGCTCTACCATACCGGGAGTTACCAGTATGCGGCAGGCGTCGAAGAGACCGAGGACATTCAGGGCTGCGCGGCAGCCGCTGGGGTTTGAGTTGTATGCGTCGTCGATAAAGGTCATATTGCCGCCCTTGTCGAGAAGCTGTAATCTGTGGGGAACTGCGGCGATACGCTTAACAGGGAGAGTCAGCTTTTCAAGGGAAATGCCCGTACCGTGAGCGTAGGCGATAGCACCGAGAACGTTCTGTACGTTGTGCTCGCCGAGGAGCTTCATGGAGAAGCGCTGTGTCTCGCCGTCGGGAGCAGTCACCGTGAACTCAGTACCCCTGTCGGAAACAGAAATATCAGTCGCGCGGTAGTGGTTGCCCTCGTTCAGACCGTAGAGCACCGCATTGGGGTACTCGGGAGCCTTTTTGCGGATAAGCTCGTTGTCGCCGTTGAGGTATATCTTTCCGCCCTTTGCCTTAACGTGGTCGGCAAGCTCGAACTTGGTATTGAGAACATTGTCGATGGAGCCGAAGGTCTCAAGGTGCTGAGGACCAACGGAGGTGATGATACCGTCGTGGGGGTCTGCAATGCCGCAGAGCTCCTTTATCTCGTGAACTCGTCTTGCGCCCATTTCGCAGATGAAGTATTCGTGAGTAGGCTTTAAGTCGCGGCGGATAGTTATTGTAACGCCCATGGGAGTATTGAAACTCTCGGGAGTTTTCAGTGTGTTGTACTGGGAGTTGAGAAGCTCGTCAAGGTAGAACTTCATGCTGGTCTTGCCGTAGCTTCCTGTGATACCCACCTTGTGAAGCGTAGGGCACTCGGAGAGTATGCGCTTGGCGTCGTTGATATACCAGTTCTGTACTGCCTTTTCCACAGGCTTGTTAATAAGATTGGAAAGGGGAACAAGCAGGGGCGTCACATACAGTGCAGAGCCTGCAAGAATATAGGGAAGTCCGTTTGCGAACCAGCGCTTTTCCATGGAATCGTAGGTGAATTCCGTATGAGCTTCATTCCATATACGGCATATATATACCGTAGTTTCGCCTTTAAGGACAGCTATGACGTAATAAACGGCAACGAGGATACAGAATGTGACCATCATGCGCTTCATTCGGGCTGTATAAACCAGAGGCTTCTTGAACTTCTTGCCCGGCTTGTTGAGCAGTCCGATGATGATATTGAAAAGGCTCAGCACTATTATAAGTGCCACAGCCGCGCCGCCGTGAAGGAAAAGCAGTGCGAACTGCACCACGAACAGCACCGCAGGCAGTATATAGCGCCTTGCGTTTTTCTTCATCCAGCGTGAATGCTCGGGAGTCTTATAGCCGTTGAGCTGGAGCATATGGAACTCTCTCAGCCCGAGGAATACTGTTGCAGTCAGCGTAATGACTGCATATATTATCCATAAAACCAAATTCATTAAAAGTCTCCTTTAACTATATGAAACTGTTTGTAGAGACGCGCATTGCGCGTTTCTGTATTGCGGACGACCGGTGGTCGTCCCTGCACAGTTATTCCTCTATTTTCATGAAGCTGCACATCACGCGGTTAAAGGTGAACTGCTGCTCCAAGAAGGAATAGTGTCCTGCGTTTTCCAGCTTTACAAGACCTGCATCGGGAATGAGCTTCTCCATTTTCTCGCCGTCGGCGAGGGGGGTCGCTGTATCGTTGACGCCCCACACAAGCAGAGTGGGAGCCTTGATATTGGGCAGATAGGGCTCTAAGTCCTCGTTGACCACCTTTACCATGACCTGCCTCATCATAGGTGAAGCGGCGGCGTAGTCTGCGCTGCCCATCTTCTTGCGGAAGTTCTCCAGCGCGTCGGGGAATATCTTCTTAACTATGCCCCATGAAAGGACTGTCCTTCCCAGCTTGTAATAGCGTGTGCGCCAGCTCTTTTTGTTGGACTTTGGCGGCATGATGCCTGCACTGTCCACAAGGATGACCTTTGTTACCTTGAAGGGCAGGTCATCGCGGCTGTGCATTTTTATGATGACACGTCCGCCGAAGCTGTGACCCAGGAGCATTACTTCCCTGGTGTCATAGTCCCTGAGGAAGTCGATGACGAACTGCACATAGGAGCTTACGTCCCAGACCTCTTTCGGCTCCTCGCTCTTTCCGAAGCCGGGCATATCCATAGCCACGACCTTGTACTTCTTCGACAGGAGCTCTATCATATTGGCGAACAAAGTGATATTGCTTCCCCAGCCGTGAAGCAGTACGATGAGGTCGCCCTCGCCCTTTTCCTCGTAGTTTATCTTCAAACCATTAACTGTTTTTATCAATTCTTTATCTCCAACCTGTTATTATATTGAGAATGTGGAATTGAGAATGAATGTATTTGCTTTACTCACATAGCAGCAGAATAACTCTCAACTCTCAACTCTATATCATATACGGCATACAGCCGCAAATATACATATATAATTTATTATATCACTTACAGTATTCAATGTCAATCACAGAAGCAAAAAAATTACTTTCCCCGCCCTTTCTACCGAGGGCAGAAAAAAACGGCGGATGATCCGCCGTTTTTCCCGAACACACTTTTCTATTAAAGGAAATTACTCTGCGTCTGTAGTATCAGCCTCAGGGTCTGAGCCGTCGGACTCAAACTCTGCGTCGCCTCCGGCAGAGAAGTCGATCGACATCTCTTCGTCCTCGGGGATCTCGGTGAACTCGTCCACCTTCTCAAGGTATGTGATGAACTCTGTACCTGCTTCACTCAGATCCATTACCAGCTTGCCGTCCTCCAGCTTCATAGTCAGAGGATCCTCGTCATCAAAATTGCCGCCGGTAAGTGTTACAGTACCATCGTCAGAAAGCTCCCAGTTGATCTTTGTGTACTCCTGAGACTCCTTGAATTCAAGGGCTGAGAAGAAATTGCCTGAATTATCGTCAAGAAGCTCGATCTGATAGAGTGCGAAAGCGTCCAGACCATAGAAATTGTCAATCTTTTCGCCGTCCATTATCATTTCCTTGCACTCCCACTTGCCCAGGTAAGCGGAAACGTCGGTGTCTCCCTCGGACTTTTCCTCTGCGGTAGTATCTGCGGAAGTTGTTACAGCTGTGGTAGTCTCGTCATTCTTGGATTTTGACTCCTTCTTGTCGCCGCAGCCGAAGAGGCCTGCTGAGAGGCAAAGGAGAACGGTTGATAAACATAATACTTTTTTCATGGTAAAATCCCTCCTGATAATTGCGTCAAGCGTTCAAAGCAACTTCATATAAGTTCTCTTGAACCTTTGACGTAAAGCATTATATCACACCCTGTCCCAAATGTCAAGTTTTTTACAAAGAAATTTAATGTCTGTTTTTCGCCCTTAATGCGTTGAAATCTCAGTTTTAGTTAGTGAATGCTAATGATTTTGCTTTTTTTCTCCTACAAAAAACATACCCGTGAACAGTCATAAGACCGCTCACGGGCAATAGTGATTATTATGGGGTATCAGTAGTCCTCGCCGCCGCTGCTTTCATCGGAGCTGTCTTCGGAGGCTTCTGTATCTTCGGTGCTGCTTTCCTCAGCATCGGTGCCCTCGTCGTCGAAGGACTTGGTGGGAGCCTCCTCAACAACGGGCTTCTGACCCTTGTATACGGTAACGATGAAGCCGTCCACGTTGTTGCCCGAGATCTCGTATCTTGTGCCTGTGGGAACAGGGACTGTGGTCTTTTCGGCGCCGTCATCGGAGGCTACGAAGTAGACCTCATAGTCATTTCCGTCATAGGAGAACTCAAGGTGATCCTTGTCATAGGGGTGCTCGCGGACAAGGTCTATATATTCCTCAAGACAGAGGTTGTTGGTGGTCATGTAGTAAGCATGGGGGATACCCACATAGCGGAAGTGCCAGGGCTCGTTCTGTATTTTTGTGAGCCTCTGCTTTTCCTCGGTATAGCGCACGACGAAGCCATACTTGTAGCAGTTCTTGTTGATCCACTCAAAGTCGCCTGTGCCGTCATAATCATGGTTCACGGACTCGGTGAAGTCGAATGCGAGACCTGTTTCGTGCTCGCTGAAGCCGGGCTTGGCCACTCTTGTGGACTCTCCGTCCCCTGTCTGAGCCAGATCTTCCTCATAGAGCTGCTGCTGGAATTCGGTAGTTCTGTATGAGCCGTATATTATGAGGGTATCGTTGTTATACTTATCATAGAAGTCCTGGACCATTTTTGTCATAGGCTCATAGACCTGTCTGAGAATGGTATAGGTAGAGTCAACGGCGGTATAGCAGCTTACCTCGTTCTCATAGTTCATATCAGTGATGCTGACAAGGTCCTCATCGCCGCCGAAGTACTGGTGCTGTTCGTTTACAAGTATCAGGTCTCCCCTGAACTTGTCCGTAGTATCCACCTGAGATGATTCATAAATAGTCTGGTTGGGGTCGGGGACCGTGGTATCTGTGGGAGTTGTCACCTCTATATCGGTCTGGTCGAAATAGGGTGATGCCTCCACATCGCGCATATTTGAAAAGGTATTTTTTACAAAGAAACCGCAGGTTCCGACGAGTACAAGGCTGATGACAACTTCCGTCATGGTCTTGGCGCGTCTGATGCTTTTTTCCTTGCTGATCTTCTGTTTTGACATATGTCTGCTCCAATCCGCTGCCGTGCAGCTGAAATAGGGAGTCCTGAAAACTCCGTTAACTTTTGTTCTTTTTATCTCTCTTTTTCTACGAATATCGGAACTGTAAAATATATCAGACCATATAAAATGCGTCTAAAGGGTATTATATCATATTTCTCTCGGAAAAAATAGAGGTCTGCAGTCATATTTGTAAAAATGCTGTATACAGACTGCCATAGATCAATTAGAATTGTGCTGTTTTTACAAATGGTTTCCCCTCGTATACAACGGGCAGAAGACTATATATAAAGCCTAAATCCTGATAAATCCGTCATATAGTGGTAATCTGTACAAAAAGCAGGTATATTTTAAAGCTGTATTGCACAATCTTTTGTTCAGACACTTGAAAAAGAATTAAATTAATGCTATAATGTATATTGTGAAAATATGGGCACAGCTTGCTTCGGACGGCTATTTTATGTGACCGTCCTGTTTCGTTTTTTCGTTTGTTTTTCCTGTGTTTTCACTTTAAGGAGTGATTTCTATGAAATGTCCCCGATGCGGAACTGACAACGAAGCGGGTTTCAGATTCTGCGTGAAATGCGGCGTCAATCTTGAGGATCCGCAGGATATCAATATTGAACAGGTCGATATGGGCGGCTATCATTCTGAAGAAGATCCTGCTTCGGGAGGCTATACCTTCGGAAGCGGAACCTTTACCATCAGTGACACCCCTTCAAGAGAATCTTCTTCCGATCTGTACACCGCCGATGAGCTGAACGACTCAGACGAGGAATTTGATTTCAGCAGCTTCGACGAGCCTTTTATCCCCAAGCTGGATACGGGCAGAGTTACTCTTCCCGAGCAGTCACAGGCTGTAAGACAGGCTCAGATCAATAATCAGGGCGTTATGCGCCCACATAGCAGCATGAATACTATGCCCCGTCAGGGACTGATGAACCCGCTGCCACCACAGGGCGGTATGCAGGGGCGTCCTCCTCAGCAGGGCATGATGAACGGTATGCCCCCACAGGGCGGTATGCAGGGTATCCCCCCTCAGCAGCCCATGATGAACGGTATGCCCCCACAGGGCGGTATGCAGGGTATCCCCCCTCAGCAGCCCATGATGAACGGTATGCCGACCCAGGGCGGTATGCAGGGTATCCCTCCTCAGCAGCCCATGATGAACGGTATGCCGACCCAGGGCGGTATGCAGGGTATCCCCCCTCAGCAGCCCATGATGAACGGTATGCCTACTCAGAACGGTATGCAGGGTATCCCCCCACAGAACGGCTCTCAGCAGATGAACGGTATGCCCATGTACGGACAGCCTATGATGTATGGTCAGCCCCAGATAGTGGGCTACGACCAGAACGGTATGCCAATGTACGGACAGCCCGTGATGTACGGTCAGCCCCAGATAATAGGCTATGATCCCAATGGTATGCCGATCTACGGACAGCCCGTGATGTATGGTCAGCCCCAGATAGTGGGCTACGATCAGAACGGTATGCCCGTCTACGGTCAGCCTGTGATGTACGGTCAGCCCCAGAACGGCGATAAGCCCGAGGGCGCTCCCATGGGACAGATGGCAGGTATGCCCGGTGCACAGTTGAAGCCCCTGAAGCCCGTTCCTCCTCCCCCTCCCCCCCTCCCCCCCGAGGATAAGGAGAAGGTAGAGGTCCCCGATGATTTCTGGGAATTCTTCGACGGCGGCAAGGCAACCGAGCACGCAGAGGTGGACTCCGCAGACGATTTCTTCGGCAAGCGCGGCAACGAGATCGACGGCATGAAGCGCTTTGAGAAGAAAAAGGACGCCTATATGAACGATACGCCCCTTGTGGACGCAAGCAAGCTCAGAAAGAACGAGCCTGCAAAGTTCAATAAGTTCTATATGAGATCGGCAGGCGTTGCCGACCCCGATATGCTTGAAGCCAAGAAGCAGGAAAAGCATATCGACTATATGCGCCCCACCAAGGACGTGGATGCCGGTGATCTCCGCGTTCACGAAAAGAGCAGGGCGTGGAACATCATGAACAAGGCTGATAAAGCCAATGCAGACGATCTGGAAGCCAATGTGAATGAGCATACAGAAGCTATCATGGCTCAGGCGGATCACGCTGTTGAGGCTATGCCGAAAAAACCAAAGACCTACAATGACGAGATCGATGCCATAGAGCTCCCCGAGCCGATGAAGGCGAAGAAGACCAAGAAACAGGTGGAAATTCCCGGCTTGCCGGAAATTTAATAAATCATAATTTTCATATTAAGGAGATGTTGTAAAAAATGAAGAAGTTTTTACAGGAATTCAAGGAATTCGCACTCAAGGGCAATGTAATGGACATGGCTGTCGGTGTCATCATCGGTGCTGCTTTCGGTAACATCGTTACTGCTCTCACTGAGGATTTCATCAACCCCCTTATCGCTTGTATCGGCGGTGCTGAAGTTGCAGGAAAGATCAAGCTCGGCGACACAGGTCAGTACCTCAACTGGGGTCACTTCGTAACAGCTATCATCAACTTCCTCATCATGGCATTCTGCATTTTCCTTATGGTAAAGGCAGTAAACAAGCTCATGAGCCTTGGCAAGAAGAAGGAAGAGGAGAAGCCCGCAGAGCCTCCTAAGGAAGAAGTTCTTCTCACAGAGATCAGAGACCTTCTCAAGGAAAAGAAGTAATTATCCTGTCTTACATAAAAACCTCCGCAGCCGCGGAGGCTTTTTGTTTATACGGTTTGCCTTTTCGGCGGATATGTGATATACTTATAACAGTTATTTTTTATCAAGGAGTGAACCCGAGTGATCCTGCTTACGGCTCAGAATATATCCAAGACATACATGGAGAGAAAGGTGCTCGACAACGTCTCGTTCTTCCTCAACGAGGGGGACAAGGTGGGCATTATCGGAATAAACGGCACGGGAAAGTCTACCCTGTTGAGGATACTTGCAGGGGCTGAGGAGCCCGACGGCGGCGAGGTCATCAGAACAGGTGGCATAAGGATCTCATACCTGCCGCAGATACCCGAATTCGACGACAGGGGAAGCGTGCTGTCACAGGTGCTTTCCCATCTTCCCGATGACCTCAGAGAGGCGAAGGAGTACGAGGCAAAGTCCGTGCTGGCGAAGCTGGGGTTAACGGATTATGACCGTGATATAAGCACCCTTTCGGGGGGAGAGAAGCGCCGCGCAGGAATAGCTGCCGCACTGGTGCAGCCCAGCGACGTCCTGCTTCTGGACGAGCCCACCAACCACATCGACAACGAGACCGCACAGCTCCTTGAGGAACTGCTGATGAAGTACCGCGGCGCCATAGTCATGGTCACCCACGACAGATACTTTCTCAACAAGATATGCGGCAGGATAGCCGAGGTGGACAAGGGTAGCCTTTACGTCAGCGACGGCAACTACAGCGACTACCTTACGAAAAAGGCGCAGAGAGAGGCGGACGAGGCTGCTGCCGAGCGCAAGAACAGGAGCCTTTACCGCAGAGAGCTGGAATGGATAAGCAGGGGCGCCCGCGCAAGGGGCACCAAGTCACGCGACAGGATAGAGCGCTTTGAAGCCCTGAAAAACCGCGAGATACCCGTTGAGGCTGAGAAGCTGAAGCTTCAGTCCGTGTCCTCCCGTCTGGGCAAGAAGACCATAGAGATAGAGGATATCAGCAAGAATATCGACGGAAAGCCCCTTATCACCGATTTCTCCTATATCGTCTCCCGTGACGCAAGGATAGGCATTGTGGGACGCAACGGCGCAGGCAAGAGCACCTTCCTGAAAATGCTGACGGGAGAAGTGGCTCCCGACAAGGGCAGGATAGTCCTGGGCGATACCGTGAATATCAGCTATTTCTCCCAGGAGTGCGAGTCCATGGACCCCACGCTACGGGTTATCGACTATATAAGAGAGACCGTCGACAGGGTGCAGACTCCCGACGGTACGGTGACGGCTTCACAGATGCTGGAGCGCTTCCTGTTCACGCCCGAGCTTCAATGGAACAGGATAGAGAAGCTTTCGGGGGGGCGAGCGGAAAAGGCTCTATCTGCTGAAGATCCTTATGACAGCGCCAAATATACTCCTCCTCGACGAGCCCACCAACGACCTTGACATCACCACCCTCACCATACTTGAGGACTACCTTGAAAGCTTCAGCGGAGCCGTTATAGCGGTCTCCCATGACAGGTACTTCCTTGACAAGATGGCTGACGAGATATTCGAGTTCAGGGACGGTCAGTGCAACCGCTTCAACGGCAATTATTCCGACTATGCGGAGAAGGCTCTCACCTCCGTCGAGACCGAAAAGCCTAAGAAAAAGGGCGAGAAGAAGGAGAGAGTCTACACAGGAAAGACTAAGCTCCGCTTCTCCTTTAAGGAGCAGAGAGAGTACGACACCATAGACGATGACATCGCCGCTCTGGAGCAGGCTATCGCCGATACGGAGAAGGAGATGTCAGTCAATACCTCCGACTATGTAAGGCTCCAGGAGCTCTCCGACAAGAAGGACGTCCTTTCAAAGGAGCTGGATGAGAAAATGGAGCGCTGGGTGTACCTCAATGACCTTGCTGAGCGTATAGAACGGGGCGAGACCGTGTGACGGTGTATCCTTGACAAACCGTATTTCCCGTGATATACTGGATAAAACTGAATAAGAAACGAGGTTTTGCGATGCTCAATCAACTTCTTGATAAGCTTGAGCGGAAGTTCCGCCGCTTTTCAATATCAAATCTCATGCTGTATATCGTCCTGGGCATGGCGGTTTTTGCCGTGGCGGACATCATACTCATGACCAACCCTAATAACAATGTCTTCCTCATAGATATGATAGAGTTTGACCGTGGGAAGATACTTCATGGGGAGGTCTGGAGGGTGCTCTCCTTTGTGCTGGTGCCTCCCGAATTCAACATGATATTCCTTGCCTTTGCCCTGTATTTCTACTGGATGATGGGAACGGCGCTGGAGCACCAATGGGGAAGCTTCAAATTCAATGTGTTCTACTTTACGGGAGTCATAGGCTGTATCATAGCAGGCTTTATACTGGGCTATGCCACCAACTATTACCTGTATGTGAGCCTTTTCCTTGCCTTTGCCATACTCTTTCCCGACGAGCAGATACTGCTGTTCTTCTTTATCCCCATAAAGATAAAGTGGCTGGGACTTTTCTCGGCATTCGGACTTGCCGTGGCTTTCGTTATGGGAGACTTCCAGACCCGGATATTCCTCCTGCTATCACTTGCGAATCTGATACTTTTCTTTGGAAAGGATATGTTCCTCAAGGTCTATTATATCTGCCGCAGGTACTACTACAAGTGGTTCAGGAATAAATAAGTATAGGACTTAACGCCCCGAAGTGATTTTGAACGCTTCGGGGCGTTGCTTTTGGGGACTTATGATTTGAGCCGTTAGCCCTTAGCCGTTAGCTAATGTAGGGGACGCCGCCCTCGGCGTCCCGCGAGATATATTACACTCCCAACGGGACGTCGAGGACGCCGTCCCCTACACTCCCCGTGTCGAGGAGCAACTGCCCTTTCGTTGATACACGGACGTCTTAGCGCCGCCGCTCGCTCAGCGGCAAATTATGATTTAACATGGCGCTAAACGCTTCACGGGGGATTGACGGGAAGGCTCACGGGGAGTATAATATAAGTAATACATATTGCGGAAGGCGGTGCGGAATGAAGAAAAAACTATGGATATTGCCTGTGCTGATAGGCGTACTGCTCATTGGCGGAGCTGTGGGACTTGTGGCATATAATATGTATGAGAGCAATGCTGCCTTTGAAAAGTCCCAGGACGTAATGACTGAGCTGAAACAGCTTATCCCCGAGCCTTCGCCTGCCTTCGTTACTACCTCCCCGACCACCGAGCCTCCCTCGGACGACCTGTTCGCGCCCTATGAGGAGCCCACTACTCAGCCCCCCCTCGGAAATGCGCAGCATTAGCGTGAACGGCGAGGACTACTGCGGATATATCACCCTTCCTCAGCTGGGACTGGAGCTTCCCGTAATGAGCAGCTGGAGCTACGAAAGACTTAAAACATCACCCTGCCGTTACAGCGGCACCGTTGAGGGCAGGGATATAATAATCGCCGCCCATAATTACAACAGCCATTTCGGCAGGATAAAGGAGCTGTCCCAGGGCGACGAGATATGGTTCACAACAGCCGACGGTATGCAGTATTTCTACCGCGTGGACTACACCGAGAATGTGGACGGCTATGACGTTGACCATATGCTGAGCGGCGGTTCATCTGACTGGGATATGACCCTGTTCACCTGTACCCTCAGCGGACAGAGCCGCGTCACCGTAAGAGCTTCGTTTGAAGAGACAGAGAAATAAAAAAAGCCCGTAAGAGTTTATTGACCCGCCCCCTATCAAGTAGACAGCGCAAAAAACAAAAATAATCTATGTAGTAACCAAAAGCAGTCTGTGCAATTTGTGCAGGCTGCTTTGTCGTTGGCAGCAATTGGCAAGCACCTTTTGGAGTGAGGAGCGGAGCGA
>Ga0255347_1002759_pt1 | contig 24154 bp, 19 predicted proteins | sample wastewater_treat_2_FD_192479 | JGI IMG/M metagenome (GOLD analysis project Ga0255347, IMG submission 192479) | Wastewater microbial communities from Lulu Island WWTP, Vancouver, Canada - plant24 | ecosystem: Engineered > WWTP > Wastewater > Unclassified | place: Canada: Vancouver, British...
TTAAAAAAAACACTGCTGTCAAGCAAGTCCATTGCTTCCCTGATTATCAGAAATTGATTCCAGATGCATCTTCAGGGCAGGATCAGTTTCAAGTAATTTTACTTCTTTTCACAGTGGAAAGGGAGCCACGGAATGCCCGAAGTCTTTTCTGCCGTTTTTTGTACCTCCTGGCCGAGCAGGCCGATTGTTCTGTATAAAAAAATACTTACATGTCTGATATTACAGCAGGCAATTATATTTTTGTTCATTAGAAACACCAGGTCAGTGAAGGAGTCTGCTTTGTTTTTGGGGCTGCTGCTTGTCTGCCTGTCGTCGGCAACGGCCAAAGGGAAAGGATGTGATAGTCGCGATATTACCGCATGAAGCAACAGATGAACCGATTGTGTCACGGTTCATTAAAGATTGAGCGAGGTAAATAGATTCAATGGAGGCGCAGTTAGCCTCAAACAAATTATGAGCCTCAAAAATCAGGCGGCTCATAAGAAAACGAAGGAGGAGAATAATGTCACTAGAAATCAAGAAAGCTGCTGTATTAGGTGCGGGAGTCATGGGCGCGGGTATCGCGGCTCATCTGACCAATGCCGGTATCGAGTGCTACCTGCTCGATATCATCCCATTCGAACTGACGGAAGATGACAAGAAAAAAGGCCTGACGGAAAAAAGTCCCGCATGGCGGAACCGCTTTGCGGCAAATGGCCTGGCCGGCGCGACGAAGTCAAAACCCGCCAGTTTTTTCTCAAAAAAGAACGCCTCGATGGTCAAAGTCGGCAACTTCGAGGACAATCTGGATTGGCTGGCGGATGTGGACTGGGTTTGCGAGGTGGTTGTTGAAAACCTGAAAATCAAGCAGGAATTGTTTGCCAAAGTGGAAAAAGTTGTCAAACCGACCTGTATCGTTTCGACAAATACTTCAGGCATTCCCATTAAAGACATCAGCGCGAAATTCAGCCCCGCTTTGAAAAAACGTTTTCTGGGGACCCATTTCTTCAATCCTCCGCGCTACATGAAGCTTATGGAAATCATTCCCGGCGAGGAAACAGACAAAGAAATCGTCGATTTCATGGTGAAATTCAGCGAGGAAGTCCTGGGCAAGGGCGTGGTTATCTGTAAAGACAAGCCGAACTTTGTCGGTAACCGCATCGGTGTGTACGATCTGTCGAGCTGTATCAAACTCATGTTGGAAAAGAAGCTGAAAGTGGACGAAGTTGATGCCATCGTCGGCAAGGCGCTGGGGCATCCCGGTACGGCCGTTTTCGGCACAATGGATCTCGTCGGCCTCGACGTGGGTTACCATGTCGGCAAGAACCTCTACGATGCAGTTCCGGACGATGAAGAAAGAGATATGTTCAAGGCCGATCCTTTCCTGGAAAAAATGATTGCAAACAAGTGGTTGGGTAATAAGACCAAACAGGGATATTACAAGAAAACCAAGGATGCCAGCGGTAAAACCGTCAAGATGATGATCGACATCGACACGATGGAGTATGTGCCTGCCGGTAAGCCGAAGTTTGAATCGATTTCCGCTGCAAAGAAGCTGGAAAACGTCGCCGACTCCATCAAGCACGTATTTAATGCAGATGACAAAGCCGGTGATTTTGCCCGTTCCTATTTGTGCAAAACCTTCATCTATTCGGCGAACCGGGTCGGTGAGATCTGTGATAACATCATGGCCATCGACAATGCCATGAAGTGGGGCTACAACAACAAACTGGGGCCCTTCGAGGCATGGGATGCCGTAGGCGTCAAAGAAGCCATCGAAGTCATGAAGAGTCTGAAACTGACAGTTCCCAAGAAAGTCGAAGAAATGCTCAAGAAAGGTTGTGAGTCATTTTACACAACCAAGGCAGACGGGAAATATTACTACGATTTTGAAAAGCAGGGCTATGCCAAGATTGATGCCAATCCAAAGATCATCCTGCTGCCCGATCTGAAAAGCCGTAACAAGATCGTTAAACAAAATGAAAGCGCTACTCTCGTGGACATCGGAGACGGCGTTGTCTGTCTGGAATTCCACACCAAGATGAATTCGATTGACGAACCGCTGACCCAGATGCTTGCCGATTCGTGTGATATCGTTGAGAAAGATTTTGCGGGCATGGTGGTTGCCAACCATGATGAACGTGCCTTCTCGGCCGGTGCCAACGTGTTTGCAGTATTGGTTGCTGCACAGCAGGGTCAGTGGGATCTGCTGGACCAGAGCATTGCAGCTCTGCAAAACGGCAATATGAGAATGAAATACCTGGCCAAACCGGTTGTGACTGCTCCCGCCGGCCTGGCACTGGGCGGAGGTTGCGAAATCGCCATGCACGGCGCCCGTTGTCTGCCCAACGGTGAAACCTATATGGGACTCGTGGAAGTCGGTGTCGGTGTCGTTCCCGCCGGCGGAGGCTGCAAAGAGCTTCTGCTGCGCCTTACCGAAGGAATTCCGGATGGTGTCATTGAAGGCGGTTTGAATTTGCAGTATCACATGGGGAAAGCTTTCGAAAACATTGCGATGGCCAAAGTTGCCACCAGTGCGATGGAAGCCATGGAACTGGGATATATCCGCAAGTCGGAAACCATCAACATGAGCCGCGATCAGCAGATTTATGAAGCCAAGCAGCTTGTTCTGTCTTTGAACATGGCTGGTTACAAACCGCCCAGGCCTGCCCGCATTCCTGTGATGGGCGAGAATTTCCGCGGCCTGGTGGATGCCATTATTATGAACATGCGCTACGGTAACTTTATCTCCGATTACGATCTTGTTGTATCGAGAAAAGTGGCCTATGTCCTTTCCGGCGGCGACTGCGCCGAGGGAACATATGTTTCGGAGCAGGAAATCCTCGATCTCGAAAGAGAGGCCTTCCTGAGCCTGATGGGCGAAACCAAGACGCATGATCGTATTGTACACATGCTGACCAAGGGTAAACCGCTGCGTAACTAAAATATTTTGCAACTATGCGCGGCGGGTTGAAAAACGAATGAAAGCCTCCGCGCCTTCCAGAATAATGAAGGAGGAAAATCATGAGTGATGCTGTAATTGTTGAATCAGTAAGAAGTCCAGGCGCTCGCAGAAGAGGCAGCCTTGCCAACACCCGGGCGGACGAATTTGCTATCCAGGTACTCAAAGGATTGCTCGCCAGAGTTCCTCAGGTAAAGCCTGAAGATATAGATGATGTAATTGTTGGTTGTTCTTTCCCGGAAGCTGAAACGGGGATGAATGTGGGAAGAATTCTGGCGATGGGCGCCGGGCTCCCGATTTCCGTTTCCGGTATGACCGTCAACCGTTTTTGCGCCTCCGGTCTTCAGGCGATTGCCGATGCGACGGCGAAAATCCGTGCCGGCTGGTCGGAGATCATCATTGCCGGCGGTTGCGAGACAATGACGCATATTCCGATGGGCGGCACCGCCATGCGCCCGCATCCGGACTGGAAATTTGACGGCAGTATGCCCAATGTCTATATCAACATGGGCAACACGGCGGAAAATGTGGCCATGAACCATAATATTTCGCGTGAAGATCAGGATAAGATGGGCGTGGAGAGTAACCGCCGTGCCCATGAAGCCATCAAGGCCGGAAAATTCAAGGAAGAAATCATTCCGATCCAGGCTGTGAAATATGCAATCAAGAACGGTAAACGCGTCAGAGAATATTATACTTTTGACACGGATGACGGAGTACGTTGGCCGGCAAGTCTCGAAGCAATGGGGAAATTGAAATCACCTTTCAAAGCCGGTGGTTCGGTGACGGCGGCGAACTCTTCGCAGATGACCGACGGAGCGGCCTTTTCCATGCTGATGACTGCCGAAAAGGCCAAAGCCCTCGGATTGAAGCCTCTGGCCAAGTTGACCCATTATGCGGTCGCTGGCTGTAAGGCGGAAGAAATGGGAGTCGGTCCTGCTTATGCAATTCCGAAAGTGTTGAAAATGGCCGGTTTGACGACGAAAGATATCGATCTTTTTGAAATCAACGAAGCCTTTGCGTCACAGGCGATCTATTCCTGCCGCACAGTCGGTATTGAAGACCGCTACTGGGCGGGCGACATCAATCCCAATGGCGGTGCCATTGCGATTGGCCATCCGCTGGGATGCACCGGAGCCAAGCTGACCGCACAGCTTCTGCACGAAATGAAGCGCCGCGGTTCAAAACGTGGTATTGTTTCCATGTGTATCGGCGGCGGTATGGGCGCGGCGGGTATTTTTGAAATGCTGTAAGCGAGACCCTCCAGCGTTTGGCTGAAAGAGCCGCCTGAGCCCTTCCGCTATCGGAGAAAATCCGGTGGCGGAAGGGCCGGCGGCATTTTTGTTACGACTCTTTTCACCATCAACTCTTAAGTCACTTCAACATTATCCCGGAATCAGCAAGTCAGCCCAAAACAAAGCTCCACCCCGTGGAGTGGGTCGCTACCATGTTTTGCCATACAGACAGATGATGATATGGTGATTTATTGTGAGCACTTCAGGAGGAGAGCTTTCGCGTCAGCATTTCCTTGATTACTTTGGGATTGGCTTTGCCGCCGGAGGCCTGCATAACCTGTCCGATCAAAAAGCCCATGGCTTTGGCCTGGCCGCTTTTGAAATCCTCCACTGCTGCGGTCTGCCGGGCCAGTACACGTTCCACCATGGCGGTAAGCTCATCTCCGTTGGATAACTGTCCCAGCCCCCGGTTTTTTACAATATCTTCGGGGGAATCATTGCACTCAAACATGAGCGAAAGAACATCGCGTGCTGCCGCGGCGTTGATCTCGTCACCGGCGAGCATGGCAAGAAGCCGTGCCAGTCTTTGTGGCGTGACAGGCGCCTGGGCAATCTCCAGATTGCGCTGGCGTAAAGCAGGAAGCAGTTGAGTATTCACCCAGTGCATGGCGGTCCGGGCGGCCACACCGTGACGAACCAGTTCTTCAAAGTAGGAGGCGGTTTCCGGATCAGAACTCAGATATGTCGCCTCTTCAATGGAAAGGCCGTGTTGGCTGACAAAGCGCTTGGCCAGTGCCGCCGGCATTTCCGGAAGCCGCGAACGCCAGGCGCTGATTTCGTCCGGTTGGAGTATGATTTCGGGGATGGACGGGTCAGGGATACAAGGTGCCTCGAATTTTTCCCTCATCGGAAGTGTGGTTTTTTTGTCCGGGTCCCATAAGCGTGTATGTTCCGTAATTGTTTCGCCCGCCCGCACCGCGGCGCTTTGACGGCTGATTTCATGGGCGATGGCATCTCCCACGTGGCGGACGGAGTTCATGTTTTTGACCTCGACCTTGGTGTTCATCTGATTTGTGCCCCTGGGGCGTATGGAAATATTTGCGTCGGCACGCATGGTGCCGTTTTCCATGCTGCACTCGGAGGATCCGACGTAACGGACCTGCGTGCGCAGTGTTTTGAGGAATTCCATCGCGTGATGCGGTGTACGGAAATCCGGTTCAGTGACTATTTCGACAAGCGGTGCGCCAGCCCGGTTGAAGTCCACCAGGGAAACTGGTGTTCTTCCGTCCATTTCATGCACCAGTTTGGCCACATCCTCTTCCATGTGAATATGGTGAATGTTGAGCCTCTTGACGGAACCGTCTTCATCCGTGATGTCCACCCAGCCGCCGCGCGCCAGAGGCCGATGGGCCTGAGAAAGCTGATAGCCTTTGGGCTGATCCGGGTAATAATAGACCTTCTGGTCAAAGGCGCTTTTTGTCTGGAGTTCACAATTGAGCCCCAGGCACAACAGGGCCGCTTTTTCCAGAGCGGCGCGGCTCAGGCGGGCGGAGGCGCCGGGAAACCACAGGCATACCGGGCAGGTGTTGGTGTTGGCATCGTCGCCGGGATTGTTGGGGCAGTCGCAAAACAGTTTTGTGGCGCAGTTGAGTTCGATATGTATTTCCAATCCGATGACAGCTTCAAATTCCATTATGCCCTCCCTCCTGCTCTGAGCCGGTGAAGATATTCGCCAAGGGCGATCACCCGGCCGCAGTCGCCGTGCGTTGCCTGAAGTTCGATGCCCGGACTGTCCGCTGAAATGTGCGGAACGTGCAGTGCGGGCAGACCGGTGACATTGGCGTGAGCCGTAAACTTGCACTGATCGTAGAGGCCGCTTAGTGTTTCGGTGTCAGCCGGTCTTTGTACCGGAAAAACCAGCACATCAGCCTGTCCAAAGAGGCGTTGGACCTGGATTAAAAGGCGGGCGCGTATCCGGCAGGCATTTTCGTAGGCGTCATAGCGCTCAAACTGAAAATATGCACCCTGAATCAGATAGCTTTTTATGAGCGTGCCGAAAAAAGCTCCGCGGGATTGCAGGTACATCTCATTCCAGTTTCTGGCTCCCGGGGCGCGTTTGCCGAAGCGTACGGAATCGTACCGGCCGGCGGCGGACGAGGCTTCGACCGACCCGACGAGGCGATGCACGGTCAGGCACAAACGATAGTCCGGCCAGGAAAGATCCCTGATTTGAAAACCGGATTTCTTAAGTTCATTCATCTGCTCTTTAAACGCCTCCTGCTTGGTGCCGGAAAGCAGAGCGGTCGCATCTTTGATGATGCCCAGCGTGAGTTGTCCCGGTTTGATTTCGTCGGCGTTTACTACTTTGTAGCGAAGCGCCGGCTGCGAAAAATCCCTGTCATCGGCTCCCGCCGTTGTTTCGAGGATCGCACGGATCGTTGCCGGATCACGCGCCAGAATTCCGCAGGCTTCCATCGAGGGAATGAGTCCGGCAATCCCGGTGCGGGGCAGGAGTCCCCACGAAGGTTTAAAACCCCATAGATTGCTGCGTGCGGCGCTCAGGCGAGCCTCGCCTGTCAGATCAAGCATCACTTCCGCATCGGTTATTTTAGCCTCGGTGGGTCTGCCGGCCGTGCTTTTGTTGTTGATACCCAGGCCCAGTTCACCGGCGTGTGTCAGGCCGGCAAGCATAGCACCTCCTTGTCTGAGTCTGGCGATTACCGTGGCGTCGTCCGGTGACGAATATCCGGCGAGCGCCTCCGAACCTGCCTGGGCGGGCCAGCCGGCGACACCGATTGTCGGTTGCACAGCGATCTTCAGTCCCGCGAGAGGGCCGTTGATGTTGCCGGATGGTGCTTCGTTTTGATAGGAAAAAACAGAGTCCATAAATAATCCTTTATTCCAGAATGGCCGGAACTTTATAAAAATTTCCCTTGACCACAGGTGCGCTTTTCATCAGCCGGCCGTCTGCGGCCGCGTCCATGCGTTTTGCCTCGATCCCCGGCCGGGTGCGATGTGGGGCAGGCATGACCGATCGCACCGGTTCGTCATCTCCCGCTTCGCGGCAGGCGATGACGGCCAGTTCTTCGGCTTGTCTGATGACGTCTTCCATGACGGGCCGTTCGTCCGGTGCAATGCCGATACGTGACAGCCACGACAGGCGGTCAAGCCTGTTTTCTTTTTGTGCGGCACCGGGTAGATCTTGTTTGCCGCCCAGATTTAAAAGACCGAGTTCCGCCAGTTGTTCATGCTTGACGGCTGCGGGGGCGCCCGTAAGCGGGCAGGCGGCCGAACGGTTTTTCGGAAAAGCGATGACATCGCGGATCGACTGTGTTCCGAGAATCATCGACACGACCCGATCCATTCCCAGCGCCAGCCCTCCGTGCGGTGGCGCTCCGTGGTCAAAAGCTCTGAGGAAGAAACCGAATTTTTCACGCATGTCGTCTTCAGTAAGCCCCAGCGCGGCAAAAATCTTTCGCTGAAGATCGCGGTTGTTGATGCGGATGCTCCCGCCCCCCAACTCTTCACCGTTCATTACCAGATCGTAGGCCCGTGAATGGAGGCTGAGCAGCTCCTCAATGTTTTTCGGGTCGAAATCAGTGCGGTCCGGCGCGGTGAAGGGATGATGACTGGAGGTAATTCCCCCATCATCTGTTGGTTCAAAAAGAGGGAATTCGGTGATCCATACCGGGTAAAAGGTGTTTTCGGGAATCAGCCCCAGGCGTCCTGCCAGATGGAGGCGAAGTTGCCCCAGTGCAGATATGACCGTCGTGTAGGAGGGGTCGGCGACCATGATGAGCACATCGCCGTCTTGCAGGTCGAAGCGCTTTTGCAGACCCGCCAGTTCCGTTTCACTGAAAAACTGGACAATGTTTGATTCGAGCCTCCCTCCCTCGGCGCGCATCCAGGTCATTCCTTTGGCGCCGAAAGAAGGGGCGATTTCCCTGGCGTATTCGTTTTGCAGGACGTTTTTGCTCAGAGCCTCCGACTGCCCTTTAACATTGATGCCTTTGATGCAGCCGCCGCGTTTTAGTATCTGGCGGAAAATCGAGTAATTCGTATCGGTGAACAGATCGGTCGCATCCACAATGCGAAGGCCGAAACGCAGGTCAGGCCGGTCCGAACCTGTGGTATCCATTGCCTCTGTATAGCTCATGCGTGGGAAAGGCCGGCAAAGCGTTATACCGCCTACGGCGAACATCCGGACAGTAAGCTCTTCGACAAGCGCATAAAGAAACTCTTCGTCGATGAAGGAGGCTTCCAGATCGAGCTGTGTAAACTCCGGCTGGCGGTTGGGGCGCAGATCTTCATCACGGAAACAGCGGGCAAGCTGAAAATAGCGCTCCAGACCGCCGATCATCAGAAGCTGTTTGAAAAGCTGCGGCGATTGCGGCAGAGCGTAGAAGCTGCCCTGATGAACACGGCTGGGCACGAGGTAGTCGCGTGCTCCCTCGGGCGTGCTCATCGTCAGGATCGGCGTTTCCACCTCGATAAAGCCCTCCTCGTCAAGGAAACTGCGTACGCACTGAAAAATCTTATGGCGTAAAAGCAGATTGCGGTACATGGAGTGGCGGCGGATGTCGAGATAGCGGTACTGCAGCCGCACTTCTTCGGAGACGCTCTCTGTGGCGCTTTTGTCCGCGCCTGCCACCATGGCTTTTTCTGATATGGTGAAAGGGGACGGCTCGGATTCTGAAAGAAGTGAAAGAGTATCGACGATGACTTCAATTTGGCCTGTTTCGATGTGAGGATTTTCCGTTCCGGCGAGTCTCTGTCTCACTTCGCCTTCCACACAAACACAAAATTCTGTTCTTAGAGAGGCGGCCGTTTCACTCACTGCGCGGGGCGTAATCTCCGGATCAAAAACAATCTGCACGATTCCGCTTCTGTCCCGCAGATGAACAAAAATTATTCCGCCATGGTCGCGGTAGGCATCAACCCAGCCACAAAGCTGGACCTGGTGGCCGATATGCCGGGCCGTCAGATTGCCGCAAAATATCCGTCCGGAAAAGTTCATTGAATTAAACCCTTTCTGCTCAAGACACCGGATTTAAGGATAATCCGGAGATAAAATTACCGCGCGGAGCGTATCAAAACTGCCTGATTCTTTCAAGAATTTAAAGGTATAAAACCGACAAAGCACATAGCCCAACCTGACTGCTACCGCGGCCGGGAGAGGCCGGCGAAATGACGATGTTTGTTGCAGCCCGTCAGGAGAAATGCAAACTTAAATATCGGCGATTGTTTCTGCAGACAGCAGGGGCGCAAGACGTCTGGCCTCAGGTCATGAATGCATCCGGCCGCCGGGTTGGGAGGAATCGGGCCTTTGGGCAGGCCGCATGCAGACCAGAAAACGCTTTCGGCGACATCCTAAGTGCTTGTTATTACATGGTGGGCAATGTGAGATTCGAACTCACGGCCTTTGGCTTCGGAGGCCAACGCTCTATCCAGCTGAGCTAATTGCCCGTGTGGAGGTGCTTCTACACTATCCGCCTGTAATCATCAACGTGAAAATTACATCGTGCGCGATTTTTATCGGGTAGGCAGTAAGGGCTCGCCCGAAGGGGCGGTTTTATTGCCGGTTTTTCTCGCCGTATGATCTTTGCCCGTGTAGTAATTGATCCATGACGAGCTCTGATAAAGATCCCAGTTGCAGGGTGGAACGATTTCCTTGCCTAAACATTCCTCCTCGCCGTATTTTGCCAGGCGGGCATAGGCACGGACAAAAACGCACTTACGTTTTTGGGGATATACTTCACACCAACCGCCGAAGCTTCCGCCGCAGGGGCCGTTACGTTGGTTTTTGGGGCATTGGGACATTGGGCAAAGATAGGCCAGATCGATCAAAGCGCAGTCCCCGCAATCACGGCAGTCAAAAAGGGCCACCTTGGTCAGGTGCTCCAGCTTATGAAAGAGTCCTTCCGCCTTCGAACCCTCGATCCTTTCACTGAACTTTTTCATCAAAGAGTATAAATTTTTGCCAGGCTCAAACATCAGCCGGTGAAAAAAACGTGAAAGTCCGTAGGTCAGCCCAATGGATACATCGGGGGAGCCGGTCTGTCTTTTTGACTGTGTTTCACTGTTTAAACCGGTTTGCGGATCTTTTTCAAAGTAATAAAATCCGTTCTCCATGGGATAATCAAAAAACTTTACAAGATTCGGCCATTCGGGAGAAAGCTCCTCACCCAGACGGATTACCTCTTCCACCTGCTCACAGGTGATATTGTGGCCTCCGATATGGACGCCGCTGAAGCCCATGCCTTTCAGAATGGCGTACATCCGGGCGGCCCGTAGAATTCTGGCCCTGGCACCTTTGTCCGGAGCGTTCCTCTCTCGGTCGATATCGGCCAGCAGCTTGTCTGTGACCACACAGCCCGGCAAATCATTGCGGTTCATCATTTTGGCTGCCCCGAAAGGGAGGATGTAGATGTTACCGATCAGCGGCACGTTGATGCCATTTTGTTTCATGTACCTAAGTACTTCATGGAACTTCCGCGCATCATAGCCCAGTTGCGTGACGATGAATTGTGCGCCTGCTTCTATCTTCTTTTTGAGCTTGTAGTACTGCAGCATCTGTTCCGCTTGTGTCGCCTTGAAGGGAGAGACGACTGCCCCGGCAAAAAAATCGGATGTTTGAAGCCGGATGCTCCCTTTGGGACCGGGATGTTCCAGGCCGCGGTTCATTTGTGTGATCAGACGTAAGGTGTGCACAGGATCAAGGTCGAAAACAGGTGCCGGTCTGCCTCCGAAACCGCAAACCGGATAGTCGCCGGTCATCACCAGCAGATTACGCACGCCTGCACGGTCGAGCGCATAGAGCTGACTTTCCATCTGACTGCGGTTTTTATCTTTGCTGGTGAAATGAACGAGCGGCTCGATGCCTTTTTTCACAATCTCCATACTCATGAAGTCGGCCGACAGGGCCGGTGTGCCGCCCGGATTGTCCGTAATGGTAAGGGCGGCAATCCTCCCTCCGGCCGCTGCGCGGCCGGCCAGCTCCAGCGCCTGTTGTTGCTGCGGTTCTTTGGCGCCCCTTCCCGGAACAAGCTCCCAGGTAACAGGAAAGAGGGCCGGATTCATCAGTGCCTCTTTGAAAGGGTTGGACGGCAAGGTTGCTCTCCGATATTATTGTTTGGTCGAGCGAAAATCGCATTTACAAAAGCTGTTGTCAACCTTTTTAATTGGCGGAGCCGGCTGTCATCTGATTTGAGTGTTTGTTTGCGTTCGTAAACATGGGAGAGTTTCTTTTTTTTAGCATAATTGTTGCAGTTGGCGTAAAAGTTTGTTAATTTGCTTCATGCTTTCACGACAAGCGCATAAAATACGACAAATATTTTTTGCACTGCTGATTATAGCGGTCCTGCTGTGGACAGGGCGGGGACTTGCCGCTACGGAAATATCAAATGTGCGTTACTGGGCAGCGCCCGACCACACGCGTGTGGTCTTCGATCTCAGCGGAGAGCCTGATTACCGGTACAGCATCAGCGACAACATTCTTGTTCTGGAATTCAACGACGCATTTTTCATAAAAACTCTTGCCCAGGAAATGCCCATAGACAAACCGGGTATCTCCAGGATTGTTTTCACGAAGAATGACGGAGCTTTCTGCAGGGCCGAGCTGTTTTTGACCGAGTACTTCAAGGTAGAAGTTTTCAAACTCAAAAAATTCATGGGGAAGCCTGACCGCGTGGTGGTGGATATCATCCTGCAACAGGCTGTTGACGAGGCGGTGCTTCCGGAACCGCCGCCTGAAGCTTTGAAAAAGAGAGTGATCGTGATTGATCCGGGGCACGGAGGAGAAGATCCCGGAGCCATCGGCAGAAACGGAACCTATGAAAAGCATGTTGTCCTGGCCATCAGCCGTGAAATCAAAAAAGAGATCGACAAGATGCCCGGTTACCGGGCGATATTGACGCGCGACGGGGATTACTATGTGTCGTTTAAGAACCGCCTGGATACAGCACGGCGGGCCAACGCGGACCTTTTCATCAGCGTGCACGCCGACGCGGCACGCAATCGTCAGGCCAGAGGCAGTTCGGTTTACTGTCTTTCCACGCGTGGGGCCAGCAATGAAGCAGCCAGACTGCTGGCCAACAATGAGAACCTCTCCGATATCATCGGCGGTGTGCCCAACGGCGAAAGCAGTAACCAGTCCGATGAAATTGTCCTCAATATGTTTCAGACGCATACGATCAATATGTCGAAAACTTACGCTTCGGATTTGCTCGATCAGCTCGGTCGTGTGCACTGTTTGAAATATCCGGTTTTTCATGAAGCTCCTTTCCGTGTGCTCAAGCTTCTGGATATCCCGGCCATTCTTCTGGAAACAGCTTATATCTCCAACGCAGAAGAAGAGATGTTGCTTAAAAAAACCAGTTTCCGCAAAACCATCGCTCAGGCCGTGGCCGCTTCCGTGGGCAATTTTTTCGGCATCACGACAGCCGGGGCCGCGATTGCGGGAAGCCCCATGCCGCCCGGCAACATATCTGTGAGAGCAGCAAAAAGGCAGAATACGCCAGAAACTGTACAGACCTCGCTCTATTCGGTGAGGCGCGGTGATAACCTGTCTGCCATTGCCAGAAAGCACGGAACGAGCCTGCAGGTGCTTCTGGATTTGAACAAAATGAAAATGAACGACAAGCTTCTTGTCGGCAGGAAAATAATTGTGCCGGTTCCTGGAGTGCCACCGTCGGCAGTGCCGCAAAAACAACTTAAAAAATATAAGGTCAAAGACGGAGACACGCTTTTTTCTCTGGCCAGGAGCTGCTCCATTACCGTTGATGAATTAAGACGGCTCAACAATATGTCTGAAAATGATGTGCTGCTCTCCGGCAGCAGGATCAATCTTCCTGAGTGAATCATCCTGCGAAAAGACGTCCGTCGCCGGGACGGTCTCATCGTACATGATGGTGTGAGTTCAGGCAAGAAACCGCCGCCGAAAAAGGCGAAATTGTTTGTTTCTGATTCGCATAATCTTTTTACAGCGGTGGGCATGAAGAATCATCCGGAAGGAAAAGAGTCACGAAGGTGTCGGCAAATAAAGCGAAACTTATCATCGCCTCTATCGTGGTTTTATTTTTAGCCTGTTCCAACAGTGACGGCACCGCAAAAAAAGACGATCGCCTGCAGGTTGTCGTATCCGTGTTTCCCTTATACGATTTTGCCACTATGGTCGGCGGCGACAAAGTGGCGGTGACGATGCTGATCCCTCCGGGAACCGATGCCCTTGATTACGAATTGACTGAAAGAGATATCGCCTTGGCGGCCACGGCCGATGTTTTTATGTTCGTCAGTTTTGAAATGGAGCAATGGGCGTACAAAATAATAAATACCGCGTCTGAAAAAACCAATATGCTTGCCGTGGAAACAGGCCGGGGGGCATTTTTGCTGCCGTCTTCTCCGCGCGGGCAGATTCAGGCTGATTTGGGTTTGGCATCTCCGGACAGAGAGCTCAATGGCGGTACCGGCTACGATCCGTATATCTGGCTTGATTTTCAAAACGCCCAGACGATGATTGATAATATTGCCGCAGCTTTCATCAATAAAGATCCGAAAAATGCCGGATTATACAAAAAAAACGCCGTAGACTATCGGCGCCGGCTGGGACGGCTTGACGGTCAATACAAAGAGCAGTTGTCTGCCTGCCGTAGTCGCAATGTATTGTATGCAGGCCAGTGGCCGTTTGCCTATCAGGCGCAAAGATATGGTTTATTGTATCTGCCCGCTTATGACCTGTCCGCAGATGAGCATCCCACACCCGGGCAGACGCTGGCCCTGATCAGACAAATAAAGAAACAGAAATTCAGACACATCTTCTATGGCGGCAACAAAGTGCCGCAAATGGCGGAGTCTGTTGCCGGGGAAACAGGCGCGGTATTACTAAGGCTGAGTAATGGTCAGGATGTCAGCAGGAAAGAGATTGACGAGGGGGCGACTTTTCTTCAAATAATGGAAGGAAACCTTGAAAAATTGAAAAGAGGGATGGTATGTCTCTAGTGTTTATGGCCTGATAAGTAGTGCCAGTCGCCACACAGAAGCCGGCTACGACATGATATGGACGAGCAACGATTGTTGGCGGGGGAAGCACTTTTGTTCAAGGAGAAGAGGCGCTGTTTTAAATGTGAAAACAAGTATTTCCGGCTTATTGTTCATTATGGCTTTAGCGTTGGGGCTGTTTCTGCCGCAGGCCTCGGAGCTGGCTTCCATGCTGGTTTTACCGGCGCTGGCAGTGGCGCTGGCTGTGACTCTTTTGCGTTTCCCCGCAGGTTATTTAAAAAAGCCAGGCGAACTGCTGGCCGGTGCCCTTTGGGGGATTTTGATGAATTATCTCCTTTTGGGGAACCTGATTCTTCTGGGCGGACTTTTTTTGATACGGGATGAGAAGTTCTGGGAAGGAATGGTTTTACTGGCGGCAGTTCCTCCTTCGGCTTTAGTGTTGTCGCTGGGAGAAAAAATCAAATCCGCCCGAGGCTTGATTCTGGCCGGCTTTGCCGGCACTTACGCAGGCGCGCTGATCTTGATTCCTTTGATCGGTATCGCGTTTTTGAAATTCTTTCCCGTTCATTATGACAGGCTATTCATTTTACCCTTTGGGCTCATTGTCCTGCCTCTTCTTATCTCCCGCTTCCTTGTCGATCAGGATCTGGATGTGTGGGTCAATAGGCACGAAAAGCTCATTACGGGTATCTGCCTTTTTATTGTATTTTATGCACTTACTGCGGGTAACGCCGAGCTGATCAGACAGTGGCCGGACGATATCGTTTCCGTGGCGGTGATCGCCTGCGGGGCGACCGTCATATCGTCACTGTTTTTGCTGATGGCAGGACGTCTGTATAACCTTTCTTATCCAGGTGTGTCTTCGCTTATGCTTTTGGCGACGATGAAGAATTGCTCTCTGGCTGGCGGTATCGCCATTTACGTTTTCAACAATGAAGCGGGGGTGCCGGCGCTGGTTTTTGCTGTTTTCATGTTTCTGAATATCGTGTGGTTAAACGCAAGAGACATTTACCATCAAAAACGTCAACGCAGCGATTCCACGGGCGCCACCGGGGACATTTGACAAACGACGCGGTCTGTTTACATTTTAAAGCATTACTTAAGAAAGGAGAAAAACATGGCTATACAACTACCCGAACTGCCCTATGCCAAAGACGCTCTGGCGCCTCACATCAGCGCCGACACGCTGGAGTTCCACCACGGAAAGCATCACCGGGCTTATGTGGACAACCTAAACAAGCTGATCGCGGGAACTAAGTTGGAAAACAGCGAGCTGGAGGATATCATCAAAACAGCCGCCCAGGATCCGTCTAAAACAGGCATCTTCAACAACGCTGCCCAGGTCTGGAATCATACTTTCTACTGGAATTGCCTCAAGCCTGGAGGCGGCGGAGCTCCTTCGGGACCGATTGCGGCCAAAATCAATGAAGCTTTCGGCAACTACGAAAAATTTGTCGAGGAACTCAAAAACGCAGGACTGACCCAGTTCGGCAGCGGGTGGGCTTGGCTGGTGCTGGAGGAGGGAAAATTAAAAATTACCAAGACACCCAATGCCGACACGCCGCTCGTGCATGGACAAAAGGCGCTGTTGACGATAGACGTTTGGGAGCATGCCTATTATCTGGATTATCAGAATCGCCGCGGTGATTATCAGACGGCAATCATCCAAAACCTGATTAATTGGGATTTCGTCAATGCAAATTTAGGTTGATAACGGATCTTTTTCGCTCCCGCATCGGGAGTCGGAGTTTAAACGAAAAGCAAGAAAAAGCCTGTATAAAAGAAAGGGGGAGCCGTAAAAGGTCTCCCCTTCTTTTTTATGCAAACACTTGCAGGATTGTTACTGTTTTTTGTCCACCCGGTCTTTGAGCTCCTTGCCTACTTTGAAGAAAGGAAGCTTTTTGGGTTCCACTTTGATTTTTGTGCCGGTTTTGGGATTTCTTCCCGTGTAGGAACCATATTCTTTGACAACAAAACTGCCGAACCCTCTGATTTCGATACGGCCGCCGTTTTTCAATTCATCGGTGAAACCATTAAAAACCATGTTGACAACGTCGATTGCTTTTTTTTCTGTAAGATTCATTTTCTTGCTTAAAGCTTCAATAAGACCGGATTTATTCATAGAGCCTCCTTAAAGACTGTTTGACGCTTTCATGGCCTGCTTCCGGCAGGCTGAAGATGAACACGCGTGAGACTATTATGTATTTAGACGTGATTGTCAAGGATATTTTTAGCCCGGACGCTCCGCCAGCGCCAGCAACTGCTTGATTTCACGGCTTGTCAGTTCGCGCCAGGTTCCTTCTTCCAGTCCTGTGAGATCCACATCGCCAACCGATTCCCGTACGAGCCTGGCGACTCTGCGGCCCGCGGCCTCAAAACCACGACGGATGATTCTGTTTTTTCCTTCTCGCAGTGTGAGGCGAACCCACGTGCTTCGTTCGTTGATTTTTTCGATGGTCAGGCTTTCCGGTTTGAACACGGTATCGGAGAGTTTGATCCCGGCGGCCAGTTTTTTCAAATCCTCTCTGGTGAGGCGACCGGTGATTTTCACGCGATAGGTTTTTGGTATCTGAAAACGTGGATGCTGCATTTTTTGCGCAAATATCCCGTCATTGGTCATCAGCAAAAGACCGGAGGTGCCGTAGTCGAGCCTGCCCACCGGATAGACCCTTTCCGGCACATCGCCGACCAGGTCCGCTACCGTGGGTCTTTTTTGCGGGTCGGACATGGTTGTCACATATTCCGCCGGCTTATGCAATGCGATGTAAAGAAGGTTTTTCGCAGCGGAGATAGTTTTGCCGTCAACACGGATCACATCACGTGCCGGATCTGCCTTACTGCCCAGTTCGGTGACCACTTCACCGTTGACGCTTACCCTGCCGGCCCTGATCAGTTCTTCGCCGTGGCGGCGCGAGGCGATACCGGCCGCAGAGATAATCTTCTGCAGACGCTCTTTCATAGATCAATGTCGTCCTGTGACGGATCCTGCGGCAGGACTTCATTTTCAGTTGATTCGTCTTCTTGCCGTTTTTGTGTTTCTTCGTCGTCTTGAGGAGGTGATCCCGAAAACTCTTCCGGGGCGGATTCAATAACCTTTGTATCCGCATCGTGCAGTGCCTGGACGGTTTCTTTTGCTTCGGCAGGCTCCCGGGGCAGGTCATTCAAGGAAGTTATCGTTGTTGGTGGTTCGACTATGGAGTTGTCGTCATTTTCAGTTGTGACGGTCTTTTCAGGGAAAGCCTCTTTCAGTTCCTCCTGGTGTAGGGCCATGTGTGTGGGGACCTCTTCCAGTTCAAGGACACCTTGCTGCTCGGTGATTTCCCTCAGTTCCCGCATGCTCGGCAGGTCGGTGAGTTCTCTCAGGTTGAAGACTTCAAGAAACTTCCTGGTGGTGCCGTAAATGATGGGCCTGCCCGGTACGTCCTTGCGGCCGACGATACGCACCAGTTTTTTTTCCAGAAGGCTTTTCAAGGCCGCTCCGGAATCAACGCCGCGCACGCCTTCTATTTCCGATTTGATGACGGGTTGACGGTAGGCGACGATGGCCAGTGTTTCCAGCGCCGCCGCCGAAAGGGTGGGGGGCTTGGTGCTTTTGAGTCTTTTTACCCAGCCCGACACTTCCGGCCTGGTGCGGAACTGATAACCGCCGGCCACTTCACCGATGGTGATGCCCCCTTCGCGTCGTTCGTAATCGGCAATCAAATTATCCAGACTCTCGCGGATCAGAGCTTTGTCCGTGCCTTCCAGAACGGAATATATTTTGTCGAGCCCCAGCGGGGCCTCCGAGGCTAGGATCAATGCCTCAATGATGGCTGATATATTTTCCATTTACGACTCCACGGCCGGGAAAATCCGGATGACCCCGAAGGCCGCTGTCTGGTAGGCCTTGACCATTCTCAATTTAATCAACTCCAGCAACGCCAAAAAAGTATAGACGATGCGGCGGCGGTCTTTTTTCTCGCCCAGCAGCTCTTCGAAAGTCAGATTTCTTTCACGCGTCAGGCGTTCCATGACATCATTGATGATCTCCGTCAATGACAATTTTTCCAGATCGATTTCCAGCAACTGTTTGTTCTCCAGGCGGGAGACAACCTGATGAAACGCCTCGATCAATTCAAAAATGCTCACCTCGACGAGCTCATTATCGTCATCAGGCTTGTTTGTTTCCTCCACCAGCGCGCCCGCGCGCTTGAAGACATCCCTTTCCAGCATGGGCCTGGCGGATAGTTCCTGGGCCGCCTCTTTGAAAGCCTGATATTCCAGGAGCTGGCGCACCAGCTCTGCCCGGGGGTCGCCTTCCTCTTCTTCTTCGGAGGGGTCTTCCGGGGCGGGCAGCAACATGCGGGACTTGATATGCACCAGTGTCGAGGCCATCACCAGGTATTCACCGGCCAGATCGAGGTTCAACGATTTTATGATATCCAGATAATCCAGATACTGCCGGGTGATCAGGGCAATCGGGATGTTGTAGATGTCAATTTCATTTTTTTTGATAAGGTACAACAGCAGGTCCAGCGGCCCTTCAAAAATATCCAGCTTGATGGCATAATCTGTCATTTGCTCTTCGTTCATAAGCTTTCAGATTTTCACAGCTTCTCTTACTTCTTCCATCGTTTTACGCGCGATAAGTGAGGCCTTGGCGTTACCGTCTGAAATGATATCGTGTATCTCCTGCAGGTGTTCCAGGTAATAATTCATACGCTCATGGATGGGGGCAAGCTCTTCCGCGATGCGCTCGGCGAGCATTTTTTTGCACTCTGTGCAGCCGATATCGGCTACTCGGCAGGCCCGGTTGATTTCAGACACTGTTTGGGGTGATGAGTACAGGCCGTGAAAGGTAAAGACATTGCAGATATCCGGGTCACCAGGATCTTTTTTTCTCATGCGCTGCGGGTCGGTGAACATGGAGCTGATTTTCTTCTGTAGCTGCTCGCCCCGGTCGGAAAGATAGATGGCATTGTCATAAGATTTGCTCATTTTACGGCCGTCAATACCCAACAGCTTGGGCACGTTCGTCAAAAGCGGCTCGGGGACGGGGAAGATCTCTTTTTGAAAAATGAAATTGAAGCGGCGGGCGATTTCACGGGTCAGCTCTATGTGGGGCAGCTGATCCACGCCCACCGGCACGCCGTAGGCCTTGTACATAATGATGTCCGCCGCCTGCAGGACGGGATAGCCCAAAAAACCCAAAGTAGAGAGGTCCTTCTGAGTCAGTTCCGCCTGCATCTCCTTATAGGTGGGATTGCGTTGCAGCCATGCCAGCGGCGTGACCATCGACAAGAGCAAAAACAGCTCCGCGTGTTCTTTTATGGCCGACTGCACAAACAAAGTGCTTTTGGCCGGGTCGAGACCGGCCGCCAGCCAGTCGATGACCATGTTCATGCCGTTTTCATGGATGGATTCCGTCGAAGCGTATTCGCTGGTGATGGCATGCCAGTCCGCCACGAAATAAAAACAGTCGTATTGACCGCTGTTTTGAAGCTCCACCCAGTTACCGAGCGCTCCGTGCAAATTGCCCAGATGCAGCCTTCCGGTGGGTCTCATCCCGCTGAGAATTCTTTTTAGTGCCAAAGAAAAAGCTCCTGTCTGTAAATGGATGAATACACAAAGACCTCCGCTGATTAATACTGAACGGAGGCCTTGGTTTGATAATAAAAATGACGTAACACTATTTCACTTTGTCGGCCAGAGTCTTGCCGGCTTTAAATTTGACGACTTTTTTTGCAGGAATTTTCATGGCCTTGCCGGTTTGCGGGTTGCGCCCCTGCCTGGCCTTTCTTTTTACTACCGAGAAAGTCCCGAAGCCGACCAGCCCCAGTTTTCCTGTTTTTTTGAGTTCTTTTGCAACCGCGCCCAGAAATGCGTCCAGTGCGCTGGAAGCCGCCGCTTTGGTAATGTCAGCCTCCTGTGCCATAACCCCGATCAATTCCGCCTTTGTCATTGTCCAGTCCCCCTTTCAAAAGCTAAATATTCAACCGCCGCCGGCGGCTGTCAACTGCCTCAGGCCGGCCTGCCAGGCCGGTTTTCTTCCTGTTTTTGGTCATACTTGTGTCTTTGTTCAGCGAGGTTCTATCCGCTTCAAAACGGCGGTACGCCTAACACAAAAGAAAATAACAAGCAAGAAAAAAGTAAATGACACGAGCCGGCGGTGCTGGCAAACGCTGCTTATGGAAAGGCTCCGGGTGTTGGAAGGTCAAGGTTGCCGCTAAGTCAAAAAATCGAAAGTCAGGTCTGTTTTGAGGAGGGCAAAGTAACTTGACCCGGAAATATTTTTTATGTAAAAGTATGACAAATTGCCACATATGCCGGTGGCCGGCTGTGTTGTCAATCTCGATCCACAGGGTAATATTAAGATGCACTTACCAGCCGTAAAAAACCGATGTTTGTGGCCTGCTGTTATCATCTGTTGTCTTTTAATCATTCCCGCTTGCGGGTCAAAGGCGTCCGGTCGTGCCGACGAGCAGGCCGCATCCGACCCGGTGTCTGCCAAAAAGATTTCAGCACGTCTCATCCTAAAGTTTCGTGACCATGTGACCGATCCATCGCGGGAAGAGTATGTGAAGAAGCTTTCCGACGTCGCGGGGGTTCGCCTCACCTATTTGCGCGCCATGTCCGGTGGCGCACATGTTTTTTCCGTCCCGGCCATTGACGAAAAAGCGCACCTCGAAGAAATTATTAACCGGCTCTCCGGGTTGCCGGATGTGCTCTATGTGGAGCCGGACCGGAAAATGACACATCAGAATTGACCAAAAAGAAATAGAGGGCGGCGGGAAGGTGAAATTCAATGACCGGGATTTTAAAGTTCAAGGTTGAAAATCGGAAAAAACCCCTCACTCCAGCTCTTTGGACGTCATCTGGCGCCAGTTACTGTAAAATACCCAGGAGGAAAGTAAAGTGAAAAAGAAACATTATTATTCGTTATTCGTCATCGGTTTATTTATCTGTTTTTCTCTGATTATGATCTCGTCCCAGTTCAGCCGCGCCGGCGGCACGGGAGCGACGGCCGGGGTAAAACCAAGCGCACGCGATTACACCGACAGAATGATCGTGGTTTACCATGATACATCCGTTGTGCGGGCGGCGGCAGCCGGCAGGGCGAGTGCGCGTGTTGCCGCCGAGAAGAGGCTGGAGGGGCTGCGGGTGAAAACAGGTATCAATCTCAGACACCTGCGTTTCATGTCCGGAGACGGGCAGGTGATTCGTCTGCCCCGGAAAATGCCCCTTTCCGAGGCAAGGGAGCTGGCCGCACGCCTGATGGAGGATCCGGCCGTGAAATATGCCGAACCTGACGCGCGGATGTTTCCCATGCTGGAGCCTAACGACACACGTTATGATGATCAGTGGCACTACCATGCGGCAACAATCGAGCCTGGCTCGGTCAATCTTCCCGCCGCCTGGGACATCACCACCGGTTCTCCGAACGTTGTCGTGGCGGTGATCGACACCGGCTATCTGCCCCATGAAGACATCGACCCGGGCAGGATTGTAACGGGCTATGATTTCATCAGTGGAGACCTATGGGATGGCGATTGGTGTTACGCTAGAGCAAACGACGGTGACGGGCGTGATCCCGACCCCAAAGATGAGGGAGACTGGATTACTCAAGAAGAACATGACGGTACGGATGCTACCGGTGGATTGTTTGCAGGGTGCTCGCCAGGAGGCAGTTCCTGGCACGGTACCCACGTGGCCGGTACAATCGGGGCACACACAAATAATGGTCTGGGTGTGGCGGGTATTGACTGGAATTGTAAAATTCTGCATGCGCGTGTTTTGGGCAAATGCGGTGGATACACGTCGGACATCGCCGACGCCATGCGCTGGTCGGCGGGGATTCACGTTGACGGCGTTCCGGACAATGGAAATCCGGCGAAGGTACTGAACTTGAGTCTGGGTGGTGAAGAAGAGTGCGGTCACACGTATCAGAATGCTATTAACGATGTTATTGACCAGGGGGCGGTAGTTGTTGTGGCGGTGGGCAATAGCAAAACAGATATGAGCAAATTCGCACCGGCCAACTGCAACGGAGTCATTGCCGTGGCGGCGGTGAACCGCCAGGGAGGGCGAGCCTCCTACAGTAACTATGGTGCGGGTGTGACCATAGCGGCGCCGGGTGGCGACACGCCCCTGAACCCTGATGGTGTTTTGTCCCTGCTCAACGACGGTTATACGATACCTGTAGGGGATGATTACAGCTTGTACAGGGGTACGAGTATGGCCGCGCCTCATGTTTCCGGTGTGATAGCTCTTTTACTCTCCGATAAACCCCACTTGACGCCGGCCGAGATCAGACAGTGGATTCAGGCTACCGCCAGACCCTTCCCGACAGGCACCGGCCGCGACTGTACAAAAAATACCTGCGGGGCAGGCATCATCGATGCCTATACGCTGCTGGCAGGAAACCCCGCCCCGTCACTCGAGGGCATGAGCCCCGAATCCGCCCGGGCAGGTGGACTTAGTCTTACACTGACAGTGACCGGCGAAAATTTTTCCTATAGCTCGGTGGTGCGCTGGAATGGAAAGGATCGACAGACGAACTATGTTTCACCGACACGTCTGGAGGCTACCATTACCGCCGGTGATATCGCCTGGCCTGGAAATTATCCCGTGAGCGTTTTCACGCCTGAGCCGGGTGGCGGCCAGACTAATGACCTGACCTTCGAGGTGAAAAATACTCTTCCGGGCGGTGGCGGCGGCGGAGGAGGAGGGGGCTGTTTTATCGCCACGGCCGCGTTCGGCTCGCCAATGGAAAAACATGTCGGGATTTTACAGGATTTCCGCGACCGGCGCCTCTTGACGAACGGGCCGGGCCGGGCGTTTGTGAAGTTCTATTATGAAGTGAGTCCTGCCATTGCCGCCAAAATCGCTCAAAGCACAACGGGTCGCTTTGTCACGCGCGCTGCCCTGATGCCGCTCGTCGGCGCCGCCTATATCACGCTGCACGGCGGCTGGTCGGTGGCACTGCTTGCGATTGTGTTTTTTGTTTTGCTTTCGCTTATTATAACAGGGAAGCTGCGCATCGGTCGCCGGAATGCCTGACGAATAGGCTCCACCCGCGGGAGTTCCTGAACCATTGTTAACATCTTGGCGTTGCCTCTGATGAGGCAGCGCCGTTTTTTCATCTATCTGAGAGCGATCAGCTCTATTTCCAGCGGAGCGCCGCCCGGCAGGGCGGAAACTTCCACAGTAGAACGGGCAGGCGGATCCTGGGGAAAGTAGTCGGCATATATTTTATTCATGACGGGAAAATCGTTCATGTCTTTCAAAAAAACGGTGGTTTTAACCACATGATCAAGTGACAGACCGATTTCCGCCAAAAAAGCCCTGATGTTTTCCAAAAGTCTTCGGCAGGCGGGTTCGATTTCCATGATCAATTTGCCGGTGGCCGGATCCGTGGCCACCTGTCCCGACAGGAAAACAAATCCCCCGGCCTCGACAGCGGGAGAATAAGGGCCTGCCGGCCGGATCCCGGCGGAGGTAATTATTTTTTTATCCATGCTGCTCTCCTTTCATGCTCTTGTTTACTTCATTTGCCCCCAGACATGATACTGTTGATGTGGGGCGTGACCAATCCGGGCCGGCTGCCGTTTCATTGATTTTGCACGACCTGGCAGATGTGACGGGCAATCATTTTTCCCAATTCAGCGGGGTTGCCGGGCAAGGATGATGACCGCACCCCACGGGCGGGTACAAATTCGCTGTGGAATGCCTTGCCGTTTGCCGCATCAATGAGACGCACTTCGGCCACGATGTTTTGTGTGCCTGTTTTTGCCTTCGTGCGTGAATGGCTGATTGCATCACGGTAAGTCAGCCGTACCTTCACAATCACAGTAGCCGGCTCACGCACCGACGCGGGCGAAGAGGCTTTGACGATCATCGGGAAAAAACCGATTTGCAAAAGTTCTTCGAAGGCGGCATTTTCGCAAAGAGTGGCAGCCGAAGGAAAGGCTTCGTCAACATCCCTGTCGGCGTCGAACTTATG
>Ga0255347_1002762_pt1 | contig 24149 bp, 19 predicted proteins | sample wastewater_treat_2_FD_192479 | JGI IMG/M metagenome (GOLD analysis project Ga0255347, IMG submission 192479) | Wastewater microbial communities from Lulu Island WWTP, Vancouver, Canada - plant24 | ecosystem: Engineered > WWTP > Wastewater > Unclassified | place: Canada: Vancouver, British...
GAACCTGTCTCGCCAGCCTTCGTCATCGACTAGACGGTGATTTTGGGGGCGACGTCGGGTCCCGGCAACTCCCGATAGCGCCCTCCAGGATTGCCCCCGGACCATGTTGCAGGGTGCCCTCTCGACCGCCTTTTAGCTCCAAATCCTGCTAAACAGTACGATCATCGCCCTGCCCCTGCCTCAAGGCAAACAACGGGGAAATTATTGATTGACTGTCACTTTGGCCGTTAGTAGGATGCAAAGGCGAAGTGCCGTTTTCATGTTTGTGCGGTTTATACGCAGGGGTTGTATTTTGGCTGGTTTACGCTTTTGGGGGTGTTCCATGCTAAAGCGAGTGTTGCCTTTGGTTGCAGTGCTTTTCGTTGCTTGTGGTGATAGTGGCGAGCAATTCGAGAATTTCTGCGTTGGTGTTGACTGTGGCAGTAATGGTCGCTGTGCCGTTGGTGCCGAGGGGGCTATCTGCATTTGTGATAGCGGGTTTACCCTGCAAGATGGCGCTTGCAAGGAAGCCCAGGCAGATGATCCATGCAAAGACGTGACGTGTGCTGGTCATGGTTCTTGTATAGCATCAGCGGCGGGTAAGGCTCTTTGTATCTGCGAGTTGGGTTATCGTGCTGATGGCCTTACTTGCGTTGCCGTTGACGATGGTCGTGAGGAGCCGGATTCTGCTTGTAAGGATGTCACTTGTAGTGATCACGGCACCTGCATAGTCAGCGGTTCAGGCGCGGCGCTTTGTATTTGCGACTATGGTTACAATCCTGACGGCCTTACTTGCGTAGTCGTCGATGATGGTGGTGAAGAGCCGGAATCTCCTTGCAAAGATGTTACCTGTGATGAGCACGGCACCTGTGTTATCAGCGGTTCAGGCGATGCACTTTGCATCTGCGAGTTGGGTTTCCGTGCTGACGGCCTTGCTTGCGTTGCCATTGACGATGTTGAAGAGCCGGAATCTCCTTGCAAAGATGTTGACTGTGATGAGCATGGCACCTGTGTTATCAGCGGTTCAGGCGATGCTTTTTGTGTCTGCAAGGATGGTTTCCGTCGTGAAGGCCTCACTTGCGTTGAGATTGACGATGTTGAAGAACCACCTTCTCCTTGCAAAGATGTTGACTGTGGTAACGGCACCTGTGTAGTCAGCGGTTCAGGTACGGCTTTTTGCATCTGCTATGAAGGTTACCGTCTTGAAGAGGGCACTTGCGTCGCTATTGAAATTGAGGATCCATGTGAAGAAGTTGACTGCGGTGAAGGCGGCACTTGTGTAATCACCGGTTCAGGTGCCCCCCTTTGCATCTGCGACGAGGGTTTCCGTCTTCAAGGCGATACCTGCGTTGCGATTCAGATTGAGGATCCATGCGCAGATGTAAACTGCGGTGAAGGCGGCACTTGTGTAATCACCGGTTCAGGTGCCCCCCTTTGCATCTGCAACGAAGGTTTCCGTCTTCAAGGCGATACCTGCGTTGTGATTGAAATTGAGGATCCATGCGCAGAAGTCACCTGCGGTGACAATGGCCACTGTGTAGTCAGCGGTTCCGGCGAAGCCTTTTGCATCTGCAACGACGGTTTTAGCGCTGACGGCCTTACTTGCGTTCCCATTGAGAACCCATGTTCAGGCGTTACCTGCAGTGATAACGGCACCTGTGTAGTCACCGGCTCAGGCGATGCCCTTTGCATCTGTAACGATGGCTACCATAACTTTGACAACCATTGCCTAGCTGAAGATCCATGTCTAGGCGTCGGCTGCAGCGGTCACGGCACTTGCGCGATCAATGATGACGCTTCCGCCGTTTGTGTCTGTGAGGAAGGCTACCGCAACTTTGGGAACTACTGTTTACAGGTTGATGACTGCGTTACCGGTGCTAACTGCGACGAAGGCTGGTGCCTAATCCCGGCATGCACCTTTGAGATGGGTTCTCCTTATGATGAGAAATGTCGTTTCGATAGGGAAGGTCCAGTTCATTCAGTCACGATAACTCGTCCGTTCTATATGAAACAGACTGAAGTCACCCAGAAAGAGTGGTCCACTTTGATTGGCAATAATCCATCTGGATTTCGTGACTGTGGTGATGATTGCCCTGTTGAAAATGTCAGCTGGTATGATGCTGTTTATTATGCGAACGAGCTTTCCGCGGCTGAGAATCTTGAATCCTGTTACCGGTTGGATGGATGCACAGGTGCTGTGGGCGTTGACCTGAATAACTGTAACGTATTTTTCAAAGGCCTTGACTGCAAAGGTTATCGTTTACCCACTGAGGCAGAATGGGAATATGCCACCCGAGCTGGAACTAAGACTGCATACTGGATAGGAAGTAACGTTACGGATGGTGGGCAAGCAGTGTGCTCGTGGAATGATGATAATGCTGGAATTTTGCTACCCGATGCTGCTTGGTATGCCTACAACTCAGACTGGACAACCCATCCAGTGGGTCAAAAGGCAGCCAATCCATTTGGTTTGTACGATGTTCATGGTAATGTTTTTGAATGGGTTTATGACTGGTTTGATCCTGGATATTACCAAACTTGTGCTGAGGGTTGTGAAGATCCACGAGGCCCCGATGAAGGCTCTGTCCGGGTTAATCGCGGCGGCTCCTGGGGCAACGGCGCCGGGAGCGTGCGGGCGGCGGATCGCGACGGCGGCTCGCCCGGCCGCCGCGACGGCTACCTCGGGTTTCGCCTCGCAAGATCGGCGCCCTAGTCCCTTGGCCTCTTGGATCCTTGCCCCCTTGGCCTGCACCCCTCTGGCCCGGCGACGGCGTAGTAACCGGAAAACATCACGATTTGACCACTTTCCAGATTCCGGTCTTATTTGAGCCTTCACGCGTCACATAACCTCTTTCTTGCAATGAGGCGAAGATTCTTGAGATTGTGCGTTTGGATACGCCGACTTTTACCGCGGCTTCAGCTTGAGTAGCCTTTGGGTTAAAAACCAACAGTTCAAGCAACGCTTGTTCTGCAACTGTTAACTCTTGATTCATATAGCCAATCATGTTGTCACTTATGTTGCCATAAAAAGTAAATATATCGCCATTTAAATTGCCAAATATGTTGCCAAGGTCTGCCCCAGCCCTGCCTCTGCCTCCAGCCTCCTGATCCTGTCCCTGCCAACTAGCAGGTTCCGGCTGCTGACTGTTTGTTCTTTGTTGCGTTTGATCTCTTCGTTACAGTTATAAAACATGTCCGGTGGCATCCTTCCGGGCCCAAAATCTCCCGTAGCCACCCCGACTGTCGGCAACTCCCGATAGCGCCCTCCAGGATTGCCCCCGGACCATGTTGCAGGGTGCCCTCTCGACCGCCTTTTAGCTCCAAATCCTGCAGATCAGCACAATCATTTTCCTGTACCTGTCCCGCCCCTGCCTCCCGCCCCTGCCTCCAGCCCCAGCATTCGTGTATAATCCGCCTCCATGAGTGCGTACTTAGACAACATCTCTACTACCCCGATTGACCCGATGGTGCGGGACTTGATGTTTCAGGTTATGGCCAAGCCCCATAATCCGCATGTTAGTTATCATCCGTTTGGGGCGAAAGGGGCTGAGATTATTGAGGTTGCTAGAGGGCAGGTGGCTGCGGCTGTTGGTGCTAAGGCTGGTGAGGTGTTTTGGACTCCTTCTGCTACTGCTGCCAATAATCTGGCCGTTCAGGGAATCGCGTTTGGGCGCCAGAAAAAGGGCCGGCATATCGTCACGACTGCCATTGAGCATCCTTCCGTTTTGGAGCCTTGTAGGTCGCTTAAGGCGGCTGGTTTCGAGGTCGATTACGTCGCCCCTGATCGTTTTGGGGTGGTTAGCGCAGAATCGGTTTTGAATGCGGTTCGCGACGACACGATTTTGGTGTCTGTGATGGCCGTTAATAACGTCATTGGTTCCATCCAGCCGGTTCAAGAAATTGCCGCTGGGCTCGGCAAGAAAGGGCCCTTGTTGCATTGTGATGCGGTTCAGGCGGCTGGCAAAATCCCCCTGGATTTCCTGGCGGATGTTGATTTGATAACCCTTTCAAGTCACAAGGTTTATGGGCCACTTGGGGCGGCCGCTTTGGTGGTGCGGTCAAAAAGGGGCATTTTGCCTAGGCCAATAGTCGTTGGTGGTGGTCAGGAAGAGGGGATTTGGGCCGGTACTGTGAATGTGCCTGCAGTGGCGGGGTTTGGTCTTGCTATGGAGCTAGCGTCGGCTAATCTTGAGGGTGAATCCAGCAAAATCAGTGCGTTGGCCAGTGAATTGGAGCGTGGTATCAAAGAGGCGCTTCCAGGTTCTTTTAGAAATGGTCGCGCTGGAACTCGGGTGGATCACATCGTCAGCATGACTGTACAAGGCGTGTCAGGCGAAACGCTGATAGCCGCCTTGGGTAGGGCAGGGGTGGCGGCGTCTGTTGGGAGCGCTTGCTCGGGGACAGGGTCAGGGCCGGCTCAGCCTTCTTATGCGCTTTTGGCCATTGGATTGACCCGGCAACAGGCCCGATCAACGCTGCGTTTTGGGTTGGGGCGATTCACTACCTTGGACGATATAAACGCGGCCCTACACGTGATTAACAACCTCCTCTTTATTTCCAAATGATGAATTGTTATCATCCCGCCCATGAAGACGGCAATTATTACCGACATTCATTCCAACATCGAAGCGCTGACGGTCGTGCTTGATGACATCGACAGGCAGGGTTATGACCGAATTATCTGCCTTGGCGACGTAGTCGGCTATGGTGCTGACCCAAATGCCTGTTGTGATGTGATTCGTGAGCGCAACATCCTGACCTTGCTGGGTAACCACGATGCGGCCGTGACTGGCGCAATGGATGAATCCTACTATTATCAAGGCGCTAGGAATGCTATTCAGTGGACCAGAGATAAATTGACCGAGGAAAACTATCGCTGGTTGTACAGCTTGCCATATACCTACGTTGAAGAAGATGTTGGCTTTTTCCACTCCGCACCTGTGATGCCATCCGGATTTTTTTATGTTGTGCAGAATCAAGAGGCTATGGCGCATTCCCAAATCGTCGACAGACTGAAGCCAATCAGCTTTATTGGTCACGCTCACCAAGTAATGGTTTTCGCAATCAACGCGAAACAGGCAGTTTTGGTAAAACATACTGACATTAAAATCAGTAATCATACCCGATATATAGCCAATATTGGTAGCGTAGGACAGCCTCGCGACAGAGACCCTCGTGCTTGTTATGCCGTCTGGGATCACACAGCTAAGAAGCTTGAGTACATTAGGCTTGAGTACGACATTAAGTCCGCAGCTGACAAGATTTTCGCCGCTGGCCTAGACAGCAAATTTGGAAACCGGCTTTTCAAAGGTCTTTGATAGTTATCGTCCCTTTCCTCCATCTATTCCAAAAATTCGCAGCAGCAACCGCCAGTCGCCCTTTGATACTGGCTCACTCATGCAATATATATTAATCGGATAATTTAGATTGAAAACGTCGCAGTTTGCCGCTAACGCCCCATAAACAAAGCCATAGCTAATCTAATGCACACAAAAGAAAGCTACACTTTCATCTTGACAATAAGCGTCGTCTCCGCTAGGTAGAATCTGGCTTTTTTTATGTGAACTCCAGGCAGCTTTGCCGGCAGACACACAAGCTTTTGATATCAACTTCGGCCGTTGTGGTCGGACTCGTTGAATACGGGGGTGAACGGATGAATCTGGCCTTCTCTTCGGATGCGGAAAGACGCCTCCAGGAGCTGCTGGGGCGGTACCCAAACCGCCAGGCCGCAGTTATTCCGGCCCTGCACTTGGCGGTGCGGGAATTCGGATATCTATCCCCAGAGGCGATGGATCTAGTCGCCCGAAGGTTGGAGGTTCCACAGTCGTTGGTGCTTGGGACTGCGACCTTCTATACGATGCTGCACAAGCGACCAGTTGGACGCTATCACATTCAGGTTTGTATGAATGTGGCATGCTATCTCAAGGGTTCCGATAACCTAGCCAATCAGCTGAAGGACCGTCTAGGCATCGGTTTTGGCGAAGTCACCCCTGACGGAATGTTCAGCCTTGAGGGCGTTCAATGCTTGGCAGCCTGTGGAATGGCGCCAGTCATCCAAGTGAATAAGGATTATCACGAGGATATGACCCCTGCGAAGGTTGATGCCTTGCTGGATCAATTGCGCAGCGCCCCGGGAGGTGAAAAATGACGATGTTTCCCACCACCTCCCAGACGTCTCCAACCCGAGGCTATCTGCTGCGTTGCGGTAATGACGAGTTCATTGATTTGAAGCGTCACCGCGAATTGGGCGGTCACGCCGCGCTGCGCAAGGCCTTGGCCATGACTCCCGACGCAGTTCGAGAGCAGGTCAAAGCCGCCAATCTGCGTGGTCGTGGCGGTGCAGGATTTCCTGCTGGTACAAAGTGGGGATTTTTGCCAAAGGACAACCCTAAACCTCGCTATCTGGTGATTAACGCTGATGAAGGCGAGCCTGGCACGTTCAAAGACCGCTATTTCCTGGACCACGACCCACACGCCCTGTTGGAAGGCGTGATTATCACCGCTTGGGCGATTGGAGCCCACCAAGCTTACATCTACGTTCGTGGCGAATTTTTCAGGCCTATCGAGCGCCTAGAATCCGCGATCAAAGAGCTTTATGACGCTGGTGTCATCGGCAAAACGGTCATGGGCAAGCCCTTTGACCTGGATATCGTGGTTCACCAAGGCGCCGGCGCCTACATCTGTGGTGAAGAATCCGCACTGCTGGAGTCTATCGAAGGTAAGCCTGGTCGCCCACGGATGAAGCCGCCGTTTCCAGCTGTGGTTGGCCTGTTTGGATGCCCAACCATCATTAACAACGTGGAAACCATGGCAGGTGTCCGCCTGATTCTTGAGCACGGGGCCGACGCTTTCTTGGCGATGGGCCTGCCAAAGGACGGAGGCCCAAAAGTGTTTGGTCTGTCAGGCCACGTAAAGCGCCCCGGCCTATATGAAGGCCCCATGGGCTTGTCCTTAAAGAAGCTAATCTTCGAGTACGGTGGCGGCACCATAGATGACAAACCAATAAAGGGCGTCATCCCAGGCGGCTCTTCAACCGCCGTTTTATTGCCAGATCAACTCGATATCACAATGGATTTCGAAGGCGTGAAGGCCGCCGGCAGCTCTTTAGGCACAGCATCGGTGATGGTGTTTACCGAAGGCACCTGCCCGGTCGCCGTCCTGTTACGCATCGCTCGTTTTTATGCCCACGAATCCTGTGGCCAATGCACCCCTTGCCGCGACGGCACTGGGTGGCTGGAGCGAATCGTGGAATCTATCGAATTTGGGCATGGGCGCCCAGGTGATTGTGACTTGCTGATTTCAGCGGCCAACCAAATCATGGGCAACACCATCTGCGCTCTGGGCGACGCTGCCGCCATCCCGGTAATCAGCTTTGTCCAGCAGTTCCGTCAGGATTTTGAAGACCATATCCGACTCGGAGCATGTCCATATGGCAACAAGCCGGAGGGGCACTAATGGCTGAACAGATAGTTTTTTACATTCTGGCGACCGGAGTGTTGCTAGGGGCTTTGGCCGTTGTTGTGCCGCCATTTGCCCGCAATCCGCTCCACGCCGCGGTTGCCTTGCTTACAACGTTTTCGTTGATGGCTGGGCTGTTTGTCATGCTTTCAGCCCATCTGCTGGCCATCTTGCAGATAGTGGTTTACGCCGGGGCTGTCATGATCCTCTTTGTGTTTGCGATCATGCTGCTTAATCTGCGCAAACAGGACTTTAGCCCGGCCAAAATCACCGCCTGGAAGATTCTGGGCGCGGCAGCTGCCTTTTTAATTGCCACCAGAATTGCCATGGTTGCTGGTGCCGCCGTTTCCACCCACACCGCGGTGGACCTGTCGTTGGAGCAGTACTCGACCTTTGGCAGCGTCCACGATGTTGGCATTGCCTTGGCCACCAAATATCTTTTGCCCTTTGAAATTACTGCAATCCTGCTTTTGGTTGCAGTAATTGGCGCCTTAGTCGTGACTCGTCGCCAGGGAGGTCTACGATGACCAATATCCCGTTATCCCACTGGTTAGCCTTGGCCACGGCACTTTTTGCCATCGGGACCATTGGCGTAATTACCAGGCGAAACATGTTGATAGCCCTGATGTCGTTGGAAATCATGCTAAACGGCGTCGGGCTGGCGTTTCTGGCTTTCGCCAGATTTCGGGGTGACGTCTCAGTCCATGCTGCCGTCTTCATCGTGATGGCGGTCGCAGCAGCTGAAGTTGCCATAGGTTTGGCCCTGGCGATAGCGATGTACCGCAACAACGGTTCTATCGACCTTGACCAGGCTTCACGGCTGAAGGGGTGATTACATGATAAAGGAAACAACCATTCAGTCGTTGCTATATGTCATTGTTTTTGCTCCACTTATTGGTGCAATCATCAACGGCGTGTTCCCAAGGGTCCTTTCCAGACGCGCCGTTTCCATCATCGGAGTTGGCCTGCCAGCCATCTCCTTTGTGGCCACAGTGCTAGCCCTCGTTGGATTTTTAGGCCTAAGGAGCGCAGATCCGACATACACGGCCGTTAGCGCCTCGCTGTTTTCCTGGATTGTGTCTGGCCCAATCAGCGTCGATTTCGCGTTGTGGCTTGACCCACTGTCCATCGTCATGACCCTCGTCGTAACAGGCATTGGCTCGCTAATCCATCTGTACTCCGTAGGCTACATGCACGATGACCCGTCCTACGCCAGGTACTTCAGCCACCTGAATTTGTTCCTTTTCTCAATGCTTCTGCTGGTTTTGGGACGCAGCCTCTTGCTGCTGTTCGTTGGCTGGGAAGGCGTCGGGCTTTGTTCCTACCTGTTGATTGGCTTTTGGTTTGACGACATGGACAAGGCCATCGCTGGTAAAAAGGCCTTTATCGTCAATAGAATCGGCGACTTCGGTTTTTTAATCGCGATGTTCTTCCTGATTTTCGCCCTTGGTGGCTCGCTGGATATCCCAAGCCTGCGTGCGATGGTTGCCGACCCCACTTCGATCTTCCATTCCAACACGGCGATGGTAACCGCGGTGACTCTGTTGCTGTTTTTGGGAGCCACTGGTAAATCGGCCCAGATTCCGCTGTACATTTGGTTGCCTGATGCAATGGCGGGTCCCACCCCGGTTTCAGCGCTAATCCACGCTGCAACCATGGTTACAGCCGGCGTTTACATGATCGCCCGCTTGAATTTCCTGTACGTGCTGTCGCCAGTCAGCATGGCTGTTGTTGCCACGGTTGGCGCGTTGACCGCGATTTTTGCGGCCTCCATCGGACTGGTACAAAACGACATCAAAAAGGTCCTTGCTTATTCAACTGTTAGCCAACTTGGTTACATGGTTTTGGCAGTTGGAGTAGGCGCCTTTGGGGCCGGCATTTTCCACCTTATGACCCACGCTTTCTTCAAGGCCTGCCTGTTTTTGGGCGCCGGCTCCGTGATTCACGCCATGGCAGGCGAGCAAGACATCCAAAAAATGGGTGGCCTGCGCAAGAAAATGCCAATAACCCACATCACTTTCCTGATTTCGACCATGGCCATCGCAGGTGTGCCTTTGCTGTCAGGATTCTTCAGCAAAGACGAGATCCTGTTTTCGGCGCTAGCCTTACAGCATTCGTCTGGGACGGTCGCCCCTTGGTTAAATAAGCTGTGGTTTGGGCTTGCCATTGGCGCCGCGCTGATGACGGCCATTTACATGTTCCGCCTGTATTTCCTGACCTTTTCAGGCGAGCTCAGGTCGCCTGATGCCCATCCCCACGAGTCGCCAGCTTCGATGACCATTCCGCTCATCGTTTTGGCCACTGGCGCTGCGCTTGCTGGTTATCTTGGCCTGCCAATTCCAGGCAAAAACCTGCTTCACAACTGGTTGGCCCCCGTCTTTGCAGGTGGTGCCTCAGCCATTAATAACACAGGCTCTCACACCCTTGAGTACGCCTTGATGGGCGTTTCAACGGTCGTGGCACTGGCAGGTATCGGCTTGGCATGGGCCCTTTACCGAGGTCCATGGCAGCACGTCCCAGCCAAGCTTCAAGAGTCCCTGGCCGGGCTTTACAAGACCTTGGTCAACAAGTACTACGTTGACGAGGCCTACAACGCGGTAGTGGTCAAGCCGCTAATTGGTGGCTCAAAGCTGCTGCACCGTTGGGTTGATGCCGGTTTGATTGATGGGATCGCGGTAAATGGTCCTGCCAAGGCGCTTGCCTACGTAGGCCGAACCGCTCGCCGCTTGGCAACTGGAGATGTCCAGACCTACGCGGCCATTTTCGCGATTGGCATTGTTTTGCTTGTGCTCTTTGTCATGTGAGGTAACGGATGATCGTCGAAACTACAGCCAACACGCCGTTCATCACGATGTCCGTGGTCATGCCGCTGATTGGGGCCATCTTGCTGATGTTTGTCCCCAAAGCTCACGCGGCTGCTCACAAGGGCCTGGCACTGGTATTCAGCCTACTGGCCTTCATCGTGTCTTTGTCTATTTGGGTCAACTTTAACTCTGGCATGGCTGGCTTCCAGCTGGTTGAAGACCACGCATGGCTTCCCTTCGGCGCCAGATACACCGTTGGTGTCGATGGAATAAGCTTGCTGCTTGTCATGTTGACCACCTTTTTGACTCCTTTGACCATTTTTGGCGCCTTCAAGGCCATTGAAAAGCGCACAAAGGAGTTCTATATCGCCATGCTGCTCCTGGAAACCGCCATGATTGGCACCTTGGTCGCGATGGACATGGTGCTTTTCTATGTGTTCTGGGAACTTATGCTGATTCCAATGTATCTGTTGATTGGTATCTGGGGTGGCGAGCGCCGACTTTATGCTTCCCTCAAGTTCTTTATCTACACGTTTGCTGGCTCTGTCCTGATGCTAGTTGCCATCTTGTACATGTACACAAAAGGGGGCCTGCAGTCATTTGCGTACCTGGACTTCCTGAAAAACGGCATGGGCATAAAAGAGCAGATGTGGCTGTTTGCAGCCTTTGGATTGGCCTTTGCTATCAAGGTGCCAATCTTCCCATTCCACACATGGTTGCCTGATGCCCACGTCGAGGCCCCAACCGCAGGTTCAGTCATTCTGGCAGGTGTCTTGCTGAAGATGGGGACATACGGCTTCTTGCGATTTGCAATCCCATTTTTCCCGCAAGCGGCAGGCGCTTTCACCACGCCCATCATGGTTTTGGCCGTCATTGGCATAGTCTACGGCTCGCTGACCGCCTTTGCCCAATCAGACATTAAAAAGCTGGTTGCCTATTCGTCGGTCGCCCACCTTGGCTTTGTCGTTTTGGGTATGTTTGCCCTGACTCAAGAGGCCGTAAACGGCGCCATTCTGCAGATGGTAAACCACGGAATCTCGACTGGCGCCTTGTTCCTTGGGGTTGGCATCCTTTATGAGAGACGCCACACCAGGGAAATGGCCGATTACGGAGGTCTTGCCAGGCAGATGAAGGTATTTGCGGCGATGTACCTGATAATCGTCCTGTCATCGATTGGCTTGCCAGGCACCAACGGTTTCGTCGGCGAATTCCTGATTTTGGCAGGCTTTTTTAGAGATGCACTGTCAGGCCCCGCCAGCCTGAAGACGCTTGGCATCACTTTAGGCGTCATAGCGGCCACAGGCGTGGTGCTGGGAGCCGTTTACATGCTTAACATGTACCGCAAGGTGATGTTTGGCCCAATCGTTCACGAAGAAAACCGCGACTTAAAAGACGTCAGCCTGCGCGAGTTCGTAGTGCTGGGCGTTCTTATTGTCATGATTTTTTGGATTGGTATTTTCCCGAATACCTTCCTTTCAAAATCTGAGGCTTCTGTGAAGCATCTGATTGATAACTACAAGGCTCAAGTCGTTCAACAGCGCGTCAAATCCGCCAGTTCAAACGATCTGCAGGCGGTGCTGGATAAAGCTGTTGATGACAAAGCCGCTGGCCGGGAGGTGCTGCAATGAGCGACATAATCGCATTTTCCCCAGTTTTGCTGGCGGCAATAACCGGTCTAATTGTGATGGTTTTGGACCTGCTTTCAGGCAAAAACACCCACAAAGGCTTTTTGGGTTGGGTCACCGCTGTGGGGCTGCTGGCATCTGGCACAGCCGCATGCCTGCTTTGGGTTGGTGGACGTGAGATCAGCCTTCCATTCATGGTCGGCATGGTCCAATTTGACACCTATGGCGCCTTTTTTGTGACCCTTATCGCCATTGCCGGCGCAGCATCGTCACTGCTGATCGTGGACCACAATCCAGAGCAAGGCATCCACGACGGGGCAACCTATCCGCTAGTGGCCTTTGCCACTTTTGGCGCGATGTTGTTCGTTGTCGCCACCGACATGATCCTGCTGTTCTTGGGCCTTGAGATCATGAGCTTGGCTTTGTACGTCTTGGCCGCCAGCAAGCAGACATCTCCATTTTCAATGGAGGCCGGTGTCAAGTACTTCCTTTTGGGGGCGCTTGCTTCTGGCTTTTTCCTGTTTGGCGCCGCATTTTTATACGGTGCGACTGGCAGCCTAGATTTTGTCACAGTTGGTCGGACGATTCAGGATGCCGCTGCCCATGGTAGCGGCCTTTCAAAAGTGGCCCTGGTCATGATTATCGCGGCTTTGGGCTTTAAAATCGCGGCGGTTCCATTTCACTTTTGGACCCCAGATGTTTACGAAGGTTCGCCAACCCCAATCAGCGCCTTCATGGCCGGGGTCGTTAAGGCCGCTGGTTTCGCCGTCCTAGCCAGAATGATGCTGACCATCTGGGGAACTGCTGAGTTTTCCAGCGGATGGCAGTCTCCTGGCGGTATTTTGTTGATCCTGGCCGTAATTTCGATGGTCGTTGGTAACATCATGGGTATTGTTCAGGACAACGTGAAGCGCATCTTGGCGTATTCGTCGATTTCGCACGCTGGATACATCCTGCTTGGTGTCTACGCCATAGGTTTAGGCGAGCCTGGAGCCGTTGGCATTTCCTTGAACAGCGGTGTCCCGTTTTACCTGCTGACATACGTGCTCGCAACCGTTGGCGCCTTTGGAGTGTTGGCACTTATGGGCGGCCAGGGGCACGAAGATATGAGCCTAGATTCCATAGCAGGCCTTGGCAAACGCAGCCCAATTTTGGCCCTTATCTTGACCATCAGCGTCTTGTCTCTGGCTGGTATCCCACCACTGCTTGGATTTATGGGTAAATTCGTGTTGTTCAAGCAGGTTTTGCTTGCCGACCCTGACCGCAATTGGGTGTGGGTTGTTGTGGCAGTGCTAAACAGCTTGGTTGCGCTTTATTACTATCTTCGCATCGTTTTGTACGTCTATTTCCGCGAGCCAGAAGGCGAGGCAGCTCCAATCATCAAGAGCAACGCTGGTCTGTTTGCAGTTTCGACTATGGCAGTGTTGGTTTTGTTACTTGGTGTTTTTCCAGGCAAGGCCATTGACGCGTCAAATCAAGCCTCTCATCACGCTGTACTTTCGATTACAGAGGCGCAAGCCGCTCCAGCGGTACAGCAGGAATCCGCCCCGACACCTGAGCCCAAGCAACCATTACGCTTGAGGCAAGTTGACGGGCTCAAAGTCGACCCTTCGCACATACCCATCATTCGCCGAGCCATGGAGCTCAAGCTGCGTGACTCAGGGCCAAAGCCCAAGTGAATTCAATAACAAAGTTTGTTGTTTTAAGGCAACTCGTAGGCCTACCATTATTTCCCGTCAAGCTTTGGACCTCCAGCTAAGATTAGTTGGGGATTATTGGTGGGGTAGTGTTAGTGGATATAGCATTATGAATTATTTAGAATCAGGCCCTCATTGCTGGACGTCAACTAGGACGCTATATGCACAACAATGCCCCATCTCCTTTGATGACCCGCTGGATTAGCCGGATTGGAATCGCTATCTCCATCGCTTGCCTTGCCTTCGTGGGGGTACGCGCCTTGACCGTGCCGTCCCCGCCTGCTGGACGACCTGCCACCCCCGAAGAAAGGGCCGAGATCGCCAAGGAATTCGCACGGCTCGAACCTGTATGGCGGAATAACGCCAAGCACAAGTTCCCAGGGGATCACTGGTCCCAAGACGACGACTTTCACTGCCAAGAGATGATTCACGCTCGTCGAGTAGCGGCTAATCGAAATATCCGACTGTCAGACGTATTTATGGCCATTGATGAAGGACTACGACAAGAGTATCCAGGTAAGCCATTTCGGAGGCCTTCGGCAAGGCCCTGTAAGCCACGAGCCTTCTATGATTAAGGTGCCGCGATGAAAATGACTGATCGGCTCGTGATGATCGCCGGAACAAGTATGGCCTCGCTATGGATGCGCTTGGGCCTGTTTGGGTTGTTGGCCATCGCGGCTTTGTGGGTGGCGCTTGAACACGCTGGCGCAATGAACGCGTTTAGGGACTCGCAGTTCCTGCTGGCCTATGATCGTCATGCGGCGTCTATCATGGCCCGTTTTTGGCAGTTGCCGTGGTGGGACCCCTATTCCTACGGTGGCATTTATGCCCTTGGCAGTCCGCAGGCGCACCATTTTTCGCCGTCAGTCCTTCTTGCGCTGATCTTTGGGCCCATCCGGGTACACGTTGTCTTTGTGTTCCTAATGTCGGTTCTAGGTATGGAAGGCGTTTTCCGCTATATCCGTTTGCGCTCGGAACACGACCTAGGAGCCGCAGTTGCTGCGCCCATCTTTAGCTTGTCAGGCTTCTTCGCTGGCGCGTACTTTTTGGGCTGGACGCAGTTTTTTGCAGTTCAGGCCTTGCCGTGGTGCCTCTTTGGCTTAAACCTCGTAACTCGTCGTGATGCTCGTGGGGTGGTAATCTTTGCCGTTTCGATCACCCTAATGCTCGCCATGGGCAGCCCTTACACGATAGTCATGACAGCCCTAGCTTGCGCTCTGGAATGCCTGCGGATTGCAGCCGAGCATGCAACTCGTTCCCGCGAACTTACAGGTATGCTTTTGCCGCTTTTAATAACGGCACTGTTGACCTTAGGGCTTGCTGCTTATCGTCTGTGGCCTGCAATTGAGACACTGGCCGTTGCCCCCCGCATCATGGCAGGAGCTCCAGCCAACAGCCTCTCGCGCATTGCTAAAATTCTGCTGTCCCCGCACGTAGTCACAGCCGGTAAGCTATCGATGGAAGGCTCGACCTTCATATCAATAGGGGCAGTGGTACTTGCTGCTGTGGGAGTATTTAGAGTACGATCAATTGCCCCGTTTTTATTGACTCTTTTCCTGGTATGGATGGCCACTGGATACGAGTTTGCGATAGCACCGTTCGTGTGGGTACGACAGCTCCCATTTTTCGACACTTTGCGCTACCCCGAGCGCTACCTAGTGTTTGCCGCGTTGTTCATTGCGGAACTTGCGGCCTCGGGCGTTGACCGCTTGGCATCACTGAGTATGCGTGGACCACGCTGGCAGCCACTACTGCTGGTCTTGATCTTAGGAATCGCAGCCACGTGGGTACCGCTGGCTCTGAACTACCAGGTCGCAACCCGAGGCATGTCGTTGTGGTCACCTCCTGAAAGGATCGAACGCGAATTCGCCCAAGCACGTGGCAACCGCTGGGCCCTGGGATACTACGAGGCCATGTCACGCGGCTCCATTAGTTGCGGAGAGGCCTATATGGTCCCCATGTCACCTGACTTACGCGGGGATCTTCCTGCTGAAGAATTCCTGTTGGATGCCTCTGCAGGCACCGTTACACGACGGAAATGGACTCCGAACCGCATTGAACTGGACGTCGCTTTGAACAAAGATGCTACGCTCGTGGTGAACCAGAACTGGCACCCTGGATGGCGATCCAGCACGGGCCTGGTACGTTTAGAAAACGGCCGCATCGCAGTAGACCTACCAGTCGGGACCCATCAGCTTTCACTTTACTTCTTGCCACGCTCCGGGGTTGGAGGAATCGCGATCTCAATCGCATCTATTGGAGTTTTGGCCTTCTTGCTGTTGCGACGACGACAAGACCCAGACTTGATCGCGGGGCTGCGGCGTACCCCTTGGATATCACTTGCCATACTGGCCGCTCCTTTGTTAACTGGATTGCTTGTAGGTTGTCTAATCTCAGAACCACCAATGCCACCAGCAACACCGCGAAACTCAAACGGATCTGAGCTAATCCTGGATAAGCTACCGGAAAATGTGACGCCACTGTCCGCACATTTCGAGGTACCTGTCGAATGGATTGGGGTAACGCTGCCCGAATCAGCCAAGGTCGGATCTGTAGTTGACTTCGAGATCTACATGCGCCGCACCGGTCCTGTCAATCGCAATGTCGGTATATTTGTGCACATCCTGGGGCCGAATAAGCTGCTTATGGCAGACCACGAGGTGATCGGCAACAGCCTGTTTATTAAAGACATTCCGCCAGGCAGCGTTGCAAGGGACGCATTTTCGATAAGTCTAACTAACGCACCGCCCGGAAAGTATCGCGTCTTGGCTGGGCTATGGCGCGCCTCCGGCGATGGCTCGCGTGTGCATCTGAAGTCGGCTGACGATAACCGTGCTCAACCTGATCATCGTCTACTACTGGGTACCTTCACGGTTATGGATAGGGATCCAGAATCCGAACCATAGGCTGGGCAGCATCTCTTAAACTTTACTGATTTCAATGACACGGCCTATGATGAAGTCAATGGCATCGAGCCACTGATGGTAACGTTTATTGGGAATCAGGATGTCCAACGTCCAATCGTAGATTTACTGAATAATAACGCCGAGATCCCAAGCAGCGACTTTATACATTTTGAGAACGACTTCCAGATGTTTGTGTGGAAAGAGAAGTGGTAGTGGTGTGTCCTAATTGGCGGACAGGGGCGAGATCTCAATTCTTCTGGGCAGATTGTCAGGCCTGCTGTTGATAAGTCACGCCGTTGGCGGTGATCGTCATTCTCAGATATTCATAATGAATTCAAGGTCAAAATATATTTGACGGCCATTAGGGGAAAATTCTGGAGTGATTTGCGGTATTCTGCTGGAGTGATTTGCGGCGTTTTGCTGGAGTTATTTGTGGCTGGATTGTCGTCTTTAACTGAGGCAGGGGACAGGAGGCGGGAGGCAGCGGCAGGGGCAGGGGCAGGGACAGGAGGCGGGGACAGGGACTAGGGCGGGGACAGGAGGCAGGGACAGGGACGGGGCAGGGGACAGGGGCGGGGGCAGGGGCGGAGGCAGGGACAGGGACGGGGCAGGGGACTAGGGCGGGGACAGGAGGCGGGGACAGGGGCGGGGGCAGGGATGGGGGCAGGAAGACGTTTGTGCTGTTTAGCAGGATTTGGAGCTAAAAAGAGGTCGAGAGGGCTCCCTGCAACATGGTCCAGGGATCAGGATCTGCTGGATATTGTTGTTTTATGCACTTTATCCTTGCATTGCTTTTAACCTGACGGTAGAACGTCTTTAACGGTTTTGGTCCCTTTGGTCAGATCTCGAGGTTTTTCGAATCCAAAGGCCGCTGAAAGGAGTAAGTCCATGAGTAATCGTGAATTGTTGCTTGGTGATGATGCTGTAGCATTGGCCGCGATCCATTCTGGCATTAGCGGCGCCTATGCTTATCCAGGCACCCCATCCACTGAAATCTTTGAGTTTATTCAGGCAAGAGCCAAAGAGCACGGCATTCAAGCTTTTTGGTCCGCTAACGAAAAAGTCGCTTATGAAGAGGCCCTAGGCACTTCATACGTCGGCAAAAGGGCCATCGTAAGTATGAAACACGTTGGCCTGAACGTCGCCGCTGACCCCTTTGTCAACTCAGCAAGCACAGGGGTCAAAGGCGGTTTGGTCGTCTGTGTCGCCGACGACCCAGGGATGCATTCATCCCAAAATGAACAGGATTCAAGGGTTTTGGCCAGATTTGCCCAGATTCCATGCCTAGAGCCTGCAAATCAGCAAGAAGCCTATGATATGACTCGCTATGCCTTTGAACTTTCAGAGCAAATCAGGCTTCCAGTCATGATCAGATTGGTGACAAGACTGGCACACAGCCGTTCGGGCGTCGTCACCGCTCCAGCTGTACCCCAAAACGAAATGAACCCAGTCGAGGAATCGATGCAGTTCACCTTGGTCCCATCAAACGCTCGTGTTTTGTACAGGCGACTGCTGGAAAAACAGCCCACCATCATCAAGTGCGCCGAGGAATCCAAGTGGAACAACCTCGACCTGCCGGAAACTCCAAGCTCCATCGGGATTATCACAAACGGCATAGCATACAACTATGTCCGTGAGACCTTTGGAGGCAAAGTCCCGCACCCGGTGCTTCGAATCAGCCAGTCCCCAATTCCAAAGCAAAAGATTCGCAATCTTTTGTCCATGGTAGACGAACTTTGGATTGTTGAAGAGGGTTTCCCAGAGATCGAAGACCTGGTACGAGGCGTCATAGAGCCTGCCGGCAAGATCATCCATGGTAAATTGGACGGCAGCTTGCCCAGAGCCGGCGAACTGACCCCTGGCATCGTTGGCAAGGCGCTGCTCGGCTCGTGGCCTGAAGGCTTGGCCAAGACCCTTGACGAGACACCAAACAGGCCGCCAGCCCTTTGCGATGGCTGCGCTCACACCGACACTTTTGCCTTGTTCCGCCATGCCTTGGAACCATACGAAAAGCAGCAAGGTAAGCGCATTCGCCTGTATTCTGATATTGGTTGCTATGCCCTTGCCTTTTATGAACCACACGATGCAATCCAGACATGTGTCGATATGGGCGCAAGCATCAGCATGTGTGCCGGTGCCTCTTATGTAGGCCAATTCCCGGCTATTTGCGCCATTGGCGACTCTACCTTTGCTCACTCTGGCATGACCAGCTTGCTGACCGCTTCCAGGCAAAACGCCAACATGGTGGTTGTTATCCTTGACAACGGCACTGTCGCAATGACAGGCACGCAAGAGACGCTGGCCACTGGGCAGGACCTGGTTGATATGGTGCTCGGACTTGGGGTTGACAAGGACCACGTCAGGGTCATCAATCCAGTCAAGAGCAAGTACGAGGAAAACTTGGCGATAATCAAAGAAGAAATCGAGTACAAGGGGCTCTCGGTAATCATTTCTAAGCGACCATGTGTTCAGTGGATGCGAAAGTCTAAATCCTGATAAGGGGGCTATTATGAAGTGCGATATCGTTTTGGCAGGTGTAGGTGGCCAAGGTATTTTGACCATTGCGTATCTGCTTGATAATGCGGCAGTAAATAAGGGGCTGTGCTTTAAACAGGCCGAGGTTCACGGGATGTCCCAGCGTGGTGGTGCTGTGTATTCTCACCTGCGGATATCCGATAGGGAGATCCTGTCTGACTTGGTGCCGGAAGGGCAGGCCGACATGATTTTGGCGGTTGAGCCTTTGGAGGTTCAGCGCTACTTGTCGTATCTGAATCCTAATGGCGTTGTCGTAAGCAACGTCGAGCCATATTTGAACATCCCCAATTATCCAGCCATCGAAGGTGTGCTTGGGGCGTTGGTGAAATTGCCTAAGTCCGTGCTTGTTAATGCCAAGGGGATTGCAAACTCCGCCAAGCTTCCAAGGGCGGAAAATATGGCAATGGTTGGGGCAGCGCTTCCTTTCTTGCCTTTCACCATGGATGATTTTGAGCCGATCATCAGCGAGATGTTTGGGCGCAAGGGCGAGCGCGTAGTTAGCGGCAATATGGAAGTCATAAAGGCCGGTTACGCGGTAGGGGCACTTACAGCCAAGCTCCTGGAAAAGGGGCTGACTTCCGAGCAAGCCAATGGATTGACCAAGGATTTGGATCCGTTGGAAATCGAGCAGCTCAACGTTGAAGAACTGATCGCAAAGATCCAATAATAACAGCCACTTAAAAAGGGGGAATCATGAGACAGTCTGCACTGGACCTGATTGCAAGGGCCCATGGTGAAGGGCGCAATACACTTTTAGAGCCAGAGCTTTACACCTTGTTGGCAGCTAGTGGGGTGCCTACACCTGTTTTTTTCACTGTGAATCCTGCGGATTTTCCAAAGGAACTGCCTGTAAAACTTCCTGGAAGCAGAGCCGTTGTTAAGGTAGTTTCCCCTGAAATAACCCACAAGACCGAGATGGGTGGCGTCACCATCTGTGAAAACAGCTACGACGCGATCAAAGCTGCGACCCAGCAGATAATGGAGAACGTACGCACCAGAGGTGGCGAAAAGCTTGCGGCTACAGTGCGCCAGATCCTGGTTTCCGAGTTTGTGGAAGGCACTAACGCCTTTGGTGGACAGGTCTTTGCTGGGATGCGCCATTCCCCTGACATGGGGCCGGTTTTGGCACTTGGTTTTGGCGGCTTGGATGCCGAAGAAATGGCCGCAAGTTTCAAGACGGACCAAGGCTTGGTTCTTGGCTCTTTAATCTTGTTGACCCCAGAACAGATGCTTGAAAAACTGCGTGGATCCTATCTGTATCGACGAATCACAGGTAAAACCCGGGAGGCCAAGAAACTAGTGGATGACAGCGCCATCTTGGCCGTCTTGCGGTTTTTTAACAATTTGGCCGCTTTGTCTGGATCGCCTGAATTAGGTTTTATTATCCAGGATTTTGAGGTTAATCCTTTCTTTACGGTCGGTGGGCGTTTGGTGGCTGTTGACGCCTTCATGCGCTTTTCAAAGGGCGTTTTTGCGCAAAAGCAGGCCCCGCTGGACCAGATCCAGACTCTGCTAAACCCAAGGACTGTTGCAATCATTGGGGCTTCTGGGAAGGGAATGAACCCAGGGCGGATTATCTTGCGAAATCTGCTAAGTAGGGAATTTCCCACTGAAAATATTCGGGTAATTCGTCCTGATGGTGAGGCTATTGATGGGGTTGACGCCTGTGCATCCTTGAGTGAATTGCCTTGGAAGGCCGACTTGGTGGTCGTTTCGGTTGCGGCCTCGGCTGTTTTGCCAATCATTGAAGAGGCTTTGGCTGGCGATAAAGCGGCTTCTATGATCTTGATCCCTGGTGGCCTGGGTGAAACAGAGGCAGGTAAGGCTGACGCCAAGCGCATCTTGGACCAGATGGCCAACGCCAGGGCCAAGGGCCTGCCAACGCCAGTCTTGGTTGGCCCCAACTGCCTTGGGATTCGTTCAAATCCTGGGCGTTACGACACCTTGTTTATTCCAACTATGAAGCTGCCGCTTAGCGACGCGCCTGAAAGCAGGTGCGCGTTGATTTCTCAAAGTGGCGCCTTTTTGATCACCCGAATTAATAACTTAACGCGTTTGAATGCCAAATACTCGATTTCCACAGGCAACCAGATGGACTTGAGTCTGGTTGATTTTGTGGAGGCCATTTTGGCGCAAGACTCGGTTGATGTGTTTGGGCTGTATATCGAAGGCTTTGGGCCGTTGGATGGTCTGAAACTGGCTGGTTTGGTGCAAAAGGCGCGTGCAAGTGGCAAGGATGTGATTGTCTACAAGGCTGGGCGCACCCCAGAGGGGTCGACAGCTACGTCTAGCCATACAGCGTCGATTAGCGGGGATTATGCCTCGGCAGTCCAGGTGCTTAAAGACGCTGGTGCGCTTTTAACTGACTCGTTCGCCGAGTTTAATCTTTTGTTGGATCTGGCTGTTAGGCTGCATGACAAGAAAATTGCTGGCAACGGCATAGGTGCTATTTCGAACGCTGGCTATGAGACGGTTGGAATGGCGGATAATCTGTCCCAGAAGCCTAAGTTTCAGTTGGTTGAGTTTAGTCAAAAGACCCAAGATTCGCTGGAAAAACTGATGGCTGAGTACAAGCTTGCATCTTTGGTGACGGTGCACAATCCGCTGGATATCACGCCAATGGCGCCTGATATTGTTTACTGTCGAGCGCTTGAGGCGGTTGTGCAGGACCCGGCTGTTGATGCAGTGGTTGTTGGGGTGGTTCCTTTGTCTCCAGTGATGAAAACGATGCCAGTTGGGGCTGATCCTTCAGGACTGGATACAGTTGACGCGCCTGAGGCGTTGCCGACCTTGTTCCCACCTGTGATTGCGAAGACTGATAAACCGGTGATTGTTTCGGTGGATGCTGGGCCGTTGTATGATCCTTTGGTGGAGGCCTTTGAACGAAATGGTATCCCTACATATCGGACGGTTGATGGCGCGATGGCTGCTTTGCAGAAGTACATGGCTTATAGGCTGAATCAGGTGGGGCGATGAACAAAAGTCAGGTCATAGGTATTGCCGGTGGGACTGGTTCTGGGAAGTCGACGGTTGCTGACAGGATAGTGTCGCATCTTGGGGCTGATAGTGTTGTGATCATCTACCAGGACAACTACTACTTGGACCTGACACACTTGTCGATTGAGGAGCGGGCGCAGTGGAACTTTGACCATCCTGATGCTGTTGATGCGAAGTTGATGGCCAAGCACATAGCTGAGTTGAAGGCTGGTCGGGCCATTGATATGCCTGTGTACGATTTTAAGACCCACACCAGGTTGCCTGATCAGACGATCAGGGTGGAGCCCAAGCCTACGATTATTGTTGAGGGGATCCTGGTGCTTGCGATTAAGGCGCTTAGAAGTCAGATGGATGTGAAACTGTACGTGGAGACGGATGATGATCTGCGGCTAATCAGGCGGCTGAAGCGAGATATTAATGAGCGTGGGCGTACTGTTGAGTCGGTGATCGAGCAGTATGAAAAGACTGTGCGGCCGATGCATCTGGCGTTTGTGGAGACGAGCAGGCGCTTTGCCGACGTTATCATTCCATGGGCTGAGTACAACGATGTGGGTGTGGAGGTGCTCATCAACTCGATCCTCGGAGTTCGAGCAAGAAAAGCAGGCGCCTGAGCCACCACCCCCTGATCCTGTTCTCTGTGGCAGATCCCGTCCCTGTCCCTGTTCCCGCCCCTGAACCTGACCCTGCTAGTACGTCTGTTCTGGCTCCTGATTGTTTGTTCTTTTTTGCGTTTGATCTCTTCGTTACAGTTATAAAACATGTCCGGGGGCATCCTTCCGGACCCAAAATCTCCCGTAGCCACCCCGACTGTCTCTTAGTGACATCGTCCGGGCGAAATACACGATTGCTAACGTGCACGTTCATCCTTTTGGCCCGGACGGGCCGCTGCGCGGCCTTCATGTCAGCTAAGTAGCCCCCAAAATCACCGCCATAATCGCGAGCCGGCAGTCGATACAGGCTCATCTGCGGCGTTGCCTTCGCCAATTTGAGACTCGATGTACGGTCAAGTACACCTTCACTCAAATTGGCAAAGGCGCCTTGCATATGAACCTGTCTCGCCAGCCTTCGTCATCGACTAGACGGTGATTTTGGGGGCGCCGTCGGGTCCCGGCAACTCCCGATAGCGCCCTCCAGGATTGCCCCCGGACCATGTTGCAGGGTGCCCTCTCGACGTTCTTTTAGCTCCAGATCCTGCAGATTAGCACAAACGTCTCCCTGCTCCTGCCACTGTCCCTGTCCCTCAGATCAAGCCCAGAAGGAGCAACGTTAGCACTACCGCCGCCAGTCCGATTCGGTACCAGCCGAAGGCGCTCATGCCTTTTCGTACTATGAAATTGACCATCCATTTTACCGCGAAGACTGCGGAGACGGTTGCTGCCAGGAATCCTACGACTAGTGCCTGCCAGCCGTATGCTTCAAGCATTGTTGCGCCGTGCTTGATGGTGTCTAGGAGGGTGGCGCCGCCTAGGGTTAATACGCCTAGTAGGAAGCTGAATTCGACTGCGGCACTTAGAGACAGGCCTACGGCTACCCCGCCTAAAATGGTTACAAGGCTTCTTGAGGTGCCTGGCCATACTGCCAGTACCTGAAAAGCGCCAATTATCAAGGCCATTTTCCAGGTTATGGCCTCTAGTGACAGGCCATCAGCAGCTTTTAGCTTTGACGAGACAAGCAGGATGACTATACCACCAACGGCCCAGGCTGCGATGATTGGTGGCAAGCCAAATAGATACTCTTTGATCAATCCTTCAAGTGGTGCGCCGACCACAACTGCTGGAATCAACGCCAGAAATAGCGCCTTGAAAAGATTCAGGCCTTCCTTGTCCTTGCCCAAAATTCCCAGGAACATCTGCTTCACTCGGATGGCATAAAGGCCCAACACAGCCACAATTGCGCCAGCCTGAATGACAATGGCAAAGGCGTTTGCGGCCTCACTCGACTCAATGCCCAAGGCACGCTGGGTAAGGATAAGATGGCCGGTGGAACTAACTGGCAGATACTCAGTCAAACCCTCAACAATGCCAAGAATCAAAGCATCAACAAACGTCATGAAATCCCCCAAAGAGGAAGGGAAGGTTACCACGCCGGAGACGGCGGTACAAAATTGGGGGCGGGAGGCAGGGACAGGGGCAGGAGGCGGGGACAGGG
>Ga0255347_1002764_pt1 | contig 24114 bp, 18 predicted proteins | sample wastewater_treat_2_FD_192479 | JGI IMG/M metagenome (GOLD analysis project Ga0255347, IMG submission 192479) | Wastewater microbial communities from Lulu Island WWTP, Vancouver, Canada - plant24 | ecosystem: Engineered > WWTP > Wastewater > Unclassified | place: Canada: Vancouver, British...
GGGCTCTTTTATTGTAATCTTGATCGTGAAGGCCAATTGATCGGTCAGAATATGAGCGGAGATCATTTCAAAATGATCCCCGCTGACACTTTTTAGAAAAAATGACTTTTTCAGGGACGACTAAATATAGTCCCGAAAAAACATTTTACAGAAATCTGAGCATTCCTCCCCGTATTGTGATGCTGATTGCGTTCTTTGTAGAGGGTAGACAGGATGAGCAAGTGTTTCCCGGCCGGGCAAGGGAATACTTCTTGACTTGGGAGGGCTTTGCTCTTATGCTCAATAATCCTCAATGAGGTGATGTGCAAACGGACGTTTGTGCCGAAACATTGTTGCGGAGGGACTGATGAAGATTATCGTTTGCCTGAAGCAGGTGCCAGACACATCTGATGTGAAAATAGATCCGGAAACACATACACTCATCCGCGAAGGCATCCCCAGTATTATCAATCCATTTGACATGTATGCGATTGAAGAGGCTATCCGTCTCAAAGAGAAGTTCGGCGGCAAGGTAACAGCCCTGACACTGGGTCCCCCTCAATCCCTCAAGGCGCTGACAGAAGCCTTGGCCATGGGCGCAGATGATGCCATTCAACTTTCCGATCGTGCTTTTGCCGGCTCGGACTCCTGGGCCACTTCATACACTCTTGCTCTGGCGATCAGGAAACTGGATGAATTTGACCTTGTTTTGTGCGGTAAGCAGGCAATCGATGGAGACACCGGTCAGGTAGGGCCGGGCATAGCCAGCCAGCTGGGCATCGTGCAACTTACCTATGTATCCAAAATAGTCAGCATTGATTTAGAAGCCCGGCTGATTACCGTGGAGCGCCTCCTGGAAGAGGGGTTGGAGATTGTCGAGGCGAGACTTCCGGCACTCCTTACAGTGCTGAAAGACATCAACCAGCCTCGCACCGCACCATTTATTAAGATTCGTAATGCTTCGAAAAAGACCGTACCGACATGGAGTGCCGCCGACCTGCCGGGAGCGGATCCGGCCATGCTGGGACTCAAAGGCAGCCCGACACAAGTGATAAAGATTTTCACACCACCCATGCGCACAGGCGGTGCAGAGCTTATCAAGGCGGACACGGCAAGCGAATCAGCCGCTTTACTTGCGGATAAAATTATTGCAGAAAAAATTATTTAAGGAGAAAATATTGTCCCTGCTCAAGATCGATCATGAAAAGTGCGTCGGCTGTGGAGCCTGTATTGATGCCTGCCCGTTCGGGGCGCTCAGCATGGTCGATGGCCTGATACAGGTAAACGAGGCCTGCACGGCATGCGGCGCATGCCTCCTGTCCTGCCCCGTGCATGCCCTGAATTTACTAAAAGAGCAGGAACCGGACCTCGCCATAGACCTGAGCGCTTACAGCGGCGTATGGGTCTGGGTGGAACAATTTCACGGGAAAACGGGTGATATCTCTTTAGAGATGCTGGGGCAGGGCCGGATACTTGCCGATCAGCGGGGCGTTCCTCTGACGGCGTGCGTCCTGGGGCATAAAGTGGAGCATATCGCAGAGAAAGCAATTTCCTGCGGGGCGGACCGTGTCTTTCATGTAGATGACCCCACTCTTGAGGTTTACAGGACAGCGCCCTATTCAAGAGTAATGGTTGATCTGGTGCGAGAGCATAAGCCGGAGGCACTTATCCTCGGCGCCAGTTCACGCGGCCGTGATCTTGCCGGATCTATTGCCTCGATTCTCCACACCGGCCTCACGGCGGATTGCACCGGGCTGGAGTTTGACACTAATTCCGGGTTGCTGCTGCAGACCCGGCCGGCCTTTGGTGGAAACATCATGGCAGCCATTGTCTGTCCTTATCACCGGCCGCAGATGGCTACCATGAGGCAGCATGTGGCGCCGATGCCCGCTTCCGATCCGAACCGCCAGGGGCAGATCATCGGCGTGAAGGCGGTCCTTGCAGAGGCGGATATCGCGACTCGTGTTATTGATTTTATCGAGGAACAAAACGAAGTCAGTCTGGCTGACGCCCGTATTATCGTGTCCGGTGGCGGCGGTGTCGGCGGGGCTGAGGGTTTTAAGACAATTCGCCTGCTGGCTGATGCGCTGGGCGGTGCTGTGGGGGCGTCACGTACGGCTGTGGACAAGGGATGGATATCCTATGCTCACCAGGTGGGGCAGACGGGCCGTACGGTGCGTCCCGATCTGTATATTGCCTGTGGCATCTCCGGCCAGATTCAGCACCTGGCCGGTATGAAGACATCTAAGGTTATTGTCGCCATCAACAAAGACCCTGAAGCACCCATCTTCAATGTTGCCGATTACGGCATCGTGGGTGATCTGTTTGAAGTGGTTCCGGAACTTTCCGACCAATTCAGGAAGAAGCTCAAAAACTAAGCCTTTTATTTCCCTGATTCAACACAAATATTGACAAATGTTGACATAACAAAAAGGGGTCACTCACGTAACCCCTTGATATTGGTGGGCTGTGCGGGGATTGAACCCGCGGCCAATGGATTAAAAGTCCACTGCTCTACCGCTGAGCTAACAGCCCAAGTGTTCAAGTTTTCAAGGCGTGCCCTATTAGCAACTAGTTTTGCGCGTGTCAAGCATTTTTACTGCGAAAAACTGGTGATGCGGACATCATAGTTTGTTTAAAAAAGGATCTTCCAGAACGATTGTTTCCTCTCGTCCCGGTCCCACCGAAACCAAAATGATTTTTGCTTCTGCCAGTTCTTCCAGGCGTTTGAGATATTTCCTCGCATTGGCGGGCAATTCACTGATTTCTTTTGCGTAAAGAATATCTTCCTTCCATCCCTCGAATTCTTCGTAAACCGGTTGACACTCCGCAAGCGTTTTTAAACTTGCCGGTGCAGCATGGGTAAAGTTGCCGGTCGGGGATTTATAGCCGACGCAAATTTTCACTTCATCCAAGCCGGTTAGGACATCAAGTTTGGTAATGGCTAGAGCATCAATGCCGGAGACTCTGACGGCCTGTCGCACTAGAACCATATCCAGCCAGCCGCAACGGCGTTTTCTGCCCGTTGTTGCACCGAATTCCTGACCGACTTTCTGCATATGATTGCCAATTTCATCTTTCAACTCCGTTGGAAATGGACCCTCGCCGACGCGGGTCGTATAGGCTTTGCATATGCCTACCACTTTGTTGATGGTATTGGGTCCGATGCCCGTCCCACAGGACGCATTGGCCGAGACCGTATTGGAGGATGTCACGTAAGGATATGTCCCGTGGTCGATGTCCAGATGCGATCCTTGAGCTCCCTCAAAGAGAATTTTTCTGCCCTGTTTTGCTTCATGGTCCAAAACCATCGATGTATCTGCGACAAAAGGTTTAATTTTTTGCGCGTAGTCCAGATACGGATCGGCGATTTCATTTTCATTCAAAGGCGTGTCCTTGAAAAAATGGGTCAGTAAAAAATTTTTTTCTTCCAGGCTGTACCGCAGTTTTTCTCTGAACAAGTCTTCTTCATAAAGGTCACCAATGCGGATGCCTGTGCGGGCCGCCTTATCCTCATAAGCCGGTCCGATGCCTCTGCCGGTTGTGCCTATTTTTTTTCCCGATATTCGGGCTTCACGGGCCTGGTCAATACGACGGTGATAAGGCATGATCAGATGAGCTTTTTCGCTGATAAACAGCTTTGTATTGGGCGGTAAAAGATTGCCATTTTCCAATTCCTGCAACTCCTGGAGAAAAACGGCAGGGTCGAAAACGACACCGTTGCCGATGATACAAATTTTGTTGTCATGAAGAATTCCCGACGGAATCAGGTGGAGGATTGTTTTTCTGCCCTTCACAACCAGCGTATGTCCGGCATTGTTTCCGCCCTGAAACCGGGCCACGACATCCGATTTTTCCGTGTAAAGATCAACAATTTTTCCTTTGCCCTCATCGCCCCACTGAGTGCCTACCACTGCAACATTAGCCATGATTTAAGTCCTAAAATTGATTTATTTAGAGGCTTTTAACTTTTTCGTTAAAAGCCTTTTCCAATTCGGTTAGCGCCGTCTGCAAATCCTGCTCCTCGATTGTCGGGCCGCACCAGAAACGGTAACCGGCCGGCGCGTCCTTGTAGGAGTTGATGTCATGAGCGATGTTTTTCTTGCTCAAATCCGAGGCAATGCTTTTCAAAAACTTGCTCTTTGTATCGTTGTCCATTGACGCTACTTTCGGATGAGTCACGCTAAGACATACCGATGTGTTGGATCGGACTTTGGGATCTGCTGCAAGAAATTCCACCCAGTCGGTTTTAGCGACCCAGTCTTCAACAATTTTCAGATTGGCTTTGCTCTTTTTGATCAAACCGTCAATACCGAACCCGTTGGCCCATTCCAGCGCGTCAATATAGTCTTCGACACAGAGCATGGAAGGCGTATTGATGACATCGCCCTCAAAAATCGCCTTGTTGATTTTATCGCCCTTTTTCAGGCGGAAAATTTTCGGCAAGGGCCAGGGGGGTGAATAGGATTCCAGGCGGGCAACCGCTTTGGGACTCATGATCATCATCCCGTGTGCCGCCTCACCGCCCAGACATTTCTGCCAGGAGAAGGTCAGGATATCAACTTTATTCCACTCGATTTCATTGGCAAAAGCGAAGCTGGTCGCATCGCAAAGCGAAAGTCCTTCACGATCGGCAGGTATCCAGTTCCAATCGGGAATGCGAACGCCGCTGGTCGTTCCATTGGCCACGAAAACGACGTCTCCTTTCCAGTCAACCTTGCTCAAATCAGGGATTTTACCGTAGTCTGCTTTGATGATGGTAGGATTCAACTTAAGCTGCTTGTTAACATCCGTGGCCCAGCCTTCGGAAAAACTCTCCCATACCAGGACCGTTACCGGCTTGGGGCCCAGAAGCGACCACATTGCGCACTCAAAGGCTCCGGTATCGGAAGCCGGCAGAATGCCCACAAGGTAATCTGATGGAATATTTAAAATTTTTCGTGTATCGTTCATCGCCTTGACGATTCTTTCTTTACCCAGTGCGGAACGGTGGGAACGGCCGACCGGCGCGCCCTTCAGCGCTTCAAGACTCCACGCTGGCCTTTTGCTACAGGGACCTGAACTGAAATTTGGGTTTTGCATAATAAACATCCTTAAAAAGAAATTTTAAAACTGATAGTGCATATCAGTATTGGTTCTTTTACTCAAGAAAATTTAGTTTTCGACTGCCCGATAGGGGCATCGTCGATATGCCGCTGTTGTGTATAAGCTACTGAAATTAAAAGGGGAAATAATAATATGTCCTTCAGATATTAATGATGACCGACAGTCGTGAAAGTTTATTGACGCACCTCTTATACGAGTGGTTTACAGCTGGCTCCCTTTGCTTTTAGTCCTGTTTTTATTTTTGGGTCTTGGTTTTTTTCCTTTCTTCTTTTGCGCGGGAGGCTTGCCCTGTTCCACATCGGCAGACGGCGCCGGAGGTGCATGCAGGGATTGCTGATAATAGTCATCCAAGAGCATGGCGATTAACGAAAGTTCGTCCTCCGACTGTGACAGGCTTCGAGCCAGCTGCAGGAAACGTTGCATGCGCTCGATTTGAAGATTGTCCCGGGCGCGCAGCTTTGCTTCCAGCAATGTTGTGATTCTTTCTGCAACCACTCTTTCCAACTCCTCATCAGTCGGCAACAGGCGCTCTTCCATATGAATATTATAATGCCGGGCAATGCTCTGCAGTTTAAAATTTTCCATTTCGGCAACCAGGGAAATAGCCACCCCGCTGGAGCCCATGCGTCCGGTTCGTCCGGCGCGGTGGATATACGCTTCCGGATCTTCCGGCGGTTCGTACTGGATAACGTGAGATAGTTCCGGAATATCAATGCCTCTCGCGGCCACATCCGTCGCTACTAGAAAACGCAGCGCGCCTCGCCGGATGCGGGCCATAACCTTTTCCCGCATGCTCTGCGACAGATCGGAACTGAGCTCATCGGCGTCATACCCGAACCGTTTGAGAACAACGGAAAGGTAATGAACGTTGTCTTTGGTGTTGCAGAAAATAATGGCTGAAGACGGGTTTTCGATTTCGATAATACGTACAAGAGATCTTTCTTTACGCATTCCCGGTACAACATAATAAACATGTTCAATCTCGGCGATATGTACTTGATTGCCGCTGAGGCTCAATAATTTCGATTGGTGCAGAAATTGATCGGCCAGACGAACAACCTGTGGAGGAAACGTCGCTGAAAACATGCTGCTGAGAATTTTTCCCGAGGGAATGTATTTGCGGATTTTGACCATGTCCGGATAAAATCCCATCGACAACATCCGGTCGGCTTCATCGAAAATCAAAATTTTCAGGTGATCAAGCGAAAGGGTATTTTTCAGGAGATGATCCAGAATGCGCCCCGGTGTGCCCACGACGATCTGGGCGCCGTTACGGAAAGCTTCCAGTTGAGTATGGTACCCGACGCCACCGTATACGACCGCTGTTCTGATGTGTTTGCCCTGCGTCAGTAAATGAGCTTCTTTTGAAACCTGCAGGGCCAGTTCGCGTGTGGGAACGAGGATGAGTGCCTGTGCGCTGTTTTCCCGCGTATTGATTTTATGAATGATGGGAAGCAGATAAGCGCCGGTTTTCCCGCTGCCGGTGCGGGATTGCACCATCATGTCTTTTCCTGCCAGCATATAGGGGATGGATTTTGCCTGTACCGGCGTGAGGTCCGTCCATCCTGCCCGCGAGCAGGCTTCACGAATTTCCGGGGCGAGTTCCTCCAGAGCAATTTCCCGTAAGTGATCTTCAGTTTCAAGATTTTTTTGTTCCATCGGTTTGTGTCTATTTTAGTATTGATGAATAATCAAGGAGAAATTTATGATGAATGCAAGAAAGATCAATGAAAAAATCGGATAAACGCCCGTGTTCGGAAAGGTCGCAAGGCTATCATCAGACACAAAAGGAAGCAAAAATCATTGGCAAATGGTTTTTTTGATCTGGAGCCTTCATCGCGATCCCCGGGTGATTGGGTCTGCCCGGGGATTGCGATTTAAAAAGATATCCGTTTAAAAGGTGAGTGTCAGTTTATGCAGCAAGATGTAGTTGTCGTTCACTTCGCTGGTTTTATCAAAACCCTTGAAGTAATCGCCGGTGAAGAGATAGCCGATGCCTAACGTATAGCTCAGATTGTCGGTGATTTTGTAGGTTCCGGTCAGGTCAATTTCTGTACCGTACTCATCGGAAACGGCGTCCGGAGCGCCCATCAAGGTGCTGTTATCCGCCTTCGCGTAGGAAAGAGAGGCCATGATGTCCAACTTATCATTGGGTTTCACGCCGACCCTGCCCTGAAAAAACCACGCGTTGTACATTCCTGTATCGTTGAGATTATATTGTTGAGAAATGTAATTCATATAGGTGTTAGTTACATTGTTACCGTAAATTGTGCCTGTCCAGTAATGGCGTTGATTGTTGAATAAAAGCAGCGTGGGATCCCAGTCCATTCCGCCTGTTAGGAACCCGCCTGTTACCTTCTTCATTTTACCGTCCTTATTAAAATGACTCCAGTCCTGGCCGGCAACATACGCAATGCTTCCGCCAAAATAGAATTGTTTCAAAATAAGAGAAAAATCAACCCATGCGGCAAGGTTATCCACCTTGACATCCTGACCTCTTGTGAAGTCATTCACGTCATCCACTTTAATCTTACCCCAGGCGTAGTCCACTTCCGCCTGAATTTTAGCAGGCCCCAGCTGGAAAATGGCATAGGGTTCTAAAACATAAACATTTCCGGTAAATCCAACATCGGCGCCCATAAAGGTCTGCGGTCGGGAGCTTGCCTCACGATAATAAACACCCAAAAGGCCGGCCTGGCCGCCTTTCCATTCATAGATGACTGCAGCCTCATACTTGTCCGTGTCATTGTCCGTTACAGACGAAGCATGGCCTCTTGTATAGCTGTTTTCAGCGAGCTTAAAGGCCTGCAGGGCAGCCGTCCATCCCTTGGCTTGCGCAGCCCAGAGGATTCCCCCTTGTGGCACAGAGGTGTCTCCGAAGACCGTTCCCCAGGGGCCGTCATCCATGAAACCGACGGCAAATAAACCAATGGGTGATGTATATTCGACATAGGCCCAGTCGAAAGCAATGTTTTCATTGTCAGACCTTGATTGGGCTGACTGAAAATCGTTGGGTCCGTCGGGGTTTGATCGATCGGCGCCCCAACTTCTTTCCATCGCGTCGAAACGGGTGACCATTTTAAGTGACGGTGAAATAACAAAATCCGTCTGAAGCCGCAGCCTCTGATAAAAGAAGGCCGTACTGGGGGATCCATCACTGTAGGTCGGGTTCTGAAAATCTGGCAGAGTGGCAAAATACCCGTCTTTGACAAAAGTGGTTTTATCCAGGTACATACCGGCGGCATAATATGAACCACTGAATTTGACATCGACAGCGAAAGCTGTTGCGCTGAAAGCCATGATTATCCCTGACAAAAATAGTGTGAGCCATAATTTCTTCATGTTTCCCTCCTTAAACGTAAAGGTTTAATATCAGTCTCTCAGGAACGGGTCTTTCCCGAAGGCTGCTGATAAGCACTCTGAAAGAAAAGAAAACCACGCAGAAAAAAACGAATGATTTATTATTGACATGATCATCTCAATCATATAAATGTAAATTGAATGGCATTAAATTAATATGATTAACCTTTAAAGTCAACAAATATTTTTTCAATATTTCAGAAAAAGTCAATCCATTGCTGAAATCATCAATCAAGGGGATTATTTCGCTACAATGATCGAGTATAAAAAATATAGAAAAGACGTATTGGACGCTGCTCAGTGGCTTTATCAAGAGGGGTATTTTGGATCGAAAAGAGGTAGCGGGGGCAATGTCTCTATGCGAGTTAATGAAGCGATGATGGCCATTACACCATCATCGGTGAAATATTTTGAACTGCTTATGGAAGATATTTGCATTGTCGATCTGGACCTATCGATGATCGGTGAAAATCAGCAGTCGAAACCTTCTGTGGAGTCGGCGCTTCACAGCATTATCTACCGCAACAGATTGGATGTCAACGCGATTGTTCATACGCATCAGCTATACGGCAGTGTCTTCAGCGTGATCAACACGCCGATACCGGCGCTTTTTGATGAGGTTGCCTTTTCGTTGGGGCAGAGTGTGGATGTCATACCGTATGGTCTTTCCGGCAGTCCGGAACTGGTTGATCATGTAGCCGAAAAGCTATTCAATAATGCCAATGCGTATATTCTGCAGAACCACGGAATATTGGCTTTAGGTCAGGATCTGGAAAAGGCCATCCTTCATGCAGAGCTTCTGGAAAAAGTTGCTCGCATCTATTGCCTGGCACTCTCAACAGGAAAACCCGTGACCAAGCTGCCTGAATCAATTCTTGAGATGGTGAAAATCATAAGAGACGATGAAGTTCAAAAGGCGAAGGCAACAAAAGATGAATGTAAGGACTGAGTCCGTCAGGCTTTCCGGGATGCAAATTCGTTAAGCAATAGCCCCAACATTTTTCCTGCATCCACCAAAATCTCAACCGTAACCCGATCGAGAAAATCGAGGGACGGGAGATGATGATCTTTAAAAATCACATCGGAGGCGTCTTTCGAACATAGGTTGGTTTGCGTGGCGGCATCCAGATGGCGATTCTGGTCCATTGCCTGGAATGCGTCAACGAGCTCCTGGCCGAACTCGTCAAGAAAAAAATAGAACAGGGATTTCATTTGTGCTGCCGCCCGGCGTTTATAGGCGTGGACTTCTTTTTGAATATCCGTGCGTTCTTTTTTTCCGAAGCTTGCGCCTTGCAACAGGGCCTCTTTAAAAGGTGGGAATCCTTCTCTGAAACGGCGTTCTGTATAGATTTCATAACTCTGATGAATAGCGGAAATAACACGGAAAAGCTTCTGAGATGAGAATAAATTCCTGACCAGGAACCACGGGGGAACGGCATAGACATGGAAAGGGTTGCCCAGATCGGCCAGATAATGGGTCCCGCGGGACAAATAACGCCAGCCCCAATAAGCGTTACCGCTTTGGAAGGATCTGTGGGCAAGATTTAAGTGAAGAAGAAATGATTTGGTTACCGTTCCAAATTTTTTACCCAGGACACGGAACTGCATATGGCGCCAGCCATGTGAACCGCCGGTGACTTTTTGATTTCGATGGAGATACAGATCACAATCAGGGTTCAAGTCTGGTTCCGTCGTGTAAATAACCAGGATTTTCCAGGGCTCGATGGTTTTGTCCTCCGGAGGGACCAGGCTGTATTCGCCATTTCGTTCCGCATAGGAATATGACGTCAGCAGTGGAAGTGTCCTGTGTTCCCGGTAGCTTTCTTTGTATAAATCGACATGCCTCGGGCCGACCGGCCAGAGTTGTTTTTGAAAATCCGGCTTCGGTTGAACCTGCACTTTTGGCAGTTGCATAATTTCATCAATGGTCTGAACGGCAAAATAAGTGATGTATTCATGTGAAAACCACGGAGCCCAGGCTGATGGCATCCGGGGGTCGTCATGAAGATAGTAATTCATTTTTTTCATTGTTTGATAACGAGCCGGGCGGGACTGATGATGTTCCCGCGCCGGCTTTCAACGTGTTTTCTGTGCCTAGATTTTAAAATCTGTTTTCTTTCCCCATACGCCCAGGGCAATACCCAGCTCTTCATGTTCTTTGCCGTATTCTTCCAGTTGGATACCTTTCATTGCGGCATCAATGGCCTGCCGGAGAGCCCGGGCGCCGGCTTTTGGTCCTTTGGGGTGAGCATGGATTCCGCCGCCGGATCCGATCATGATATCCCGGCCCAGCGCGTTGATAATATCCTGCACGTTGTTCGGTGTGATGCCTCCCGACGGCATAGGCATGGTGGGCTTGAGATTGCCCATCGGATAAATCAGGTTACGTGTCGTGGCCATGAAGCGTTCATGCATGTATATGGCTTTGCCGCCCATGGAGAAGGGTAAAACGATACCGTCCGCGCCGCACAGTCGCGCGATCTTACCGAAAATGATCGGGGATGATATGCCCTGATAGGGCGACATAAAGAAAGCGCCGGCCACATCCATATGGGCGAGAATCGGCACGTTGATGGCCGGGTCGTCAGCCAGGGCGCGCATGGCTTCGGGTCCGACCGCCAGGTAATTGACCATCATCGCATTCGCACCTGCGTCAACGCAGCGTTTCGCCAGATCAAACATTCTTGGCAGACGGTCGGTGACGTTGACGGTATAGAGCGTGTGCTCACCGGTTTCTTCAAACACCTCCTTTTCAATTTTCATGTAGGCTTTGACACGCTTTACAGCATCATTATAGCGCATATTGGCGATCAATTCGTCGTCTTTGATAACGTCACATCCTCCCAGCGCCACCTCCCGGAAAAGATCAGCGCCCACCTGCAGCGGATAGCCACTGCAGGGCTTGATCATGTTGTTCAGCAGGGGGCGCCCCTTTGGCAGGTTCAGGGCTTTCCACCATCCATCGATTCCAAAACGGGGACCGTTGAATTGATCCAGTGTGGCTTTAGGCAGCCGGATATCCAGAAGTTTCAAATTGGGCACCAGGGAGATATTGCCGACCACAGCCGTCAACATCATCGGAAGCTGGTCTTCAACATTCGCCGCGGGAAAAGCGACCTGAAGGATATACTGACGCTGCGTGACATCTGCAGGTACGCCATACTCATAGTAAGGCGCCTCATACACGCCTATCACTTTAGCCACGTGCTTTGCCCGGATTTCCGGAGTTTCTCCCGGCACCGGAGTCCAGGTTCCGGTGGTCTGTTCAATGGCGATTACCTGGCTCATGAGCGACGCATCCCACGCCTTGTCCAACTGAATCCAATAGGTGGCGATCAAGTGGTTTTCCATGTCGATGCTTTCTGGGATGGTAATCGGTTTATCCTCGAAGGCATTAAAGTCTTCTTTTACGCAGATCGGATCTTTCTTTTTTTTCATACAATGCTCCTTCCTCTAAGGTTTCTTTATGATATTAACTTTTGGGAATCAGCGACAGTACATATTCCCAAATTTCCAGTGTCTTTTTTAACGATGCATCATCGTGTTGCATGCATGTGTATATCCGGGTTCCAGCCAGAGTGCAAAGTCCGTGAGCCATGGTCACGATTTGATATTCATCCGCAACTTGTTTGCGTGTGAAGATATGGGTAAAGGCATCCGGACAAGTCAGGTCGACGGAAAAGAACGCGGTTGTCATATAGTGCAGGATGGAACCGAAGTTATAAACAAAGAATCCCAGATCAGGGCGTGTGAGAAACAGATCGTTGAGGGCCTCGGTTAATCTATTCGCGTAGGCTGTCGCTTTGGCCACAGCGTCTTGCTCCACCATATATTGCAATGCATAGTAGCAGGCTGCCATGGAAATGGGATTGGCTGCCAGCGTGCCGCCGACAAATATTTTTTCTCCGAGACTGCCCGCGCAGACCTTCATGACGTCTTTTCGTCCGGCCACCGCGCCAGAAGAGGGATAACCGTGCGTGATGATCTTACCGAGCACTGTTATATCCGGCATAATATTGAAATATTTTTGCGCACCGCCCATGTCCAGTCTGAAGCCGGTTACCACTTCATCGAATATCAGCAGAGATTCATACCGGTCGCAAAGATTTCTTATTGTCTTGTTCCAATCGGGATGAACGGGATGTGCGCCGGATTCTCCGCCGACCGGTTCCACCAGCACGCCGGCAATTCCGCCTTTGTCCTGATGGTCCTTGAAGGCCTTTTCCAGCGCTTCAAAATCATTCGGCGGAACATCCACCGTATTGGCGTAGCATTCAGGAGGAATACCTTTGGATTCAAAACTGCCGGTTTTGGGAATGTGAACTGAATAAATGACCTGATCCGACCAGCCGTGATAGCTGCCGCCGATTTTGATGATTTTCGATTTGCCGGTATACGCGCGGGCAATTCTGATGGCCGCCATGTCCGCTTCCGTGCCGGACTGCAGGAAACGTACCATCTCCACAGCGGGCATGTGCTTGATGATTTGTTCCGCCGCGAGAAGTTCATATTCTGACGTTAAGCCGGTAGCGGGTCCTTTCTCACGGATGATTTCAATAATTATTTCATCGAGCGGTTCATAGCGGTGCCCCAGCATGATGGGAGCGCCACACATCAGATAATCGATATACTCGTTACCATCCACATCCCACATCTTGTACCCTTTGGCATGATCCATTGCCAGGGGAAAGGGTTTATTCTGGCTGAGGTTGTGTTGAACGCCGCCGGGAATCATCGCTTTAGCCTTTTCAAAGATTTCAATCGATTTTTTGCAACGCTCAGCGTAAAGCTTATGCTCCATATCCAGTTTGTCCTTCGGAATCGGTTTTACCGGTCTGGATAAAATCTCATCTTTCCTTTTCATAATTTCTGCATAGTCCATAATAGATAACCTCCTGATTCTTCATTTCAATGATTACTACAATTTACACACTCCCGGTGACTGTCTGTTGAGGCGGGCACAAGCTTTTTTCTGCGTTTTGTAATGATTCAAAAACTCGGCAAACAGTTCATCATAGATTTTCCGGTTGTCCGGATTGGGCGTGTATTCTGTCTTGATTTTAATGTTTTGTGCAATCTCTTCCAGGCTGATATATTTGAGTGCCATCGAGGCCAGAAACGCCGCGCCGCGCGCGTTAGAGAAGATGGGATCTTTGACCTGCCTGATTTTTCTATTGAGGATATCTGCCATAATCTGCGACCAGACATCGGAATTGGCGCCGCCACCGATGAAATTAATATGTTCAAATGGTCTGTTCATGAATTTTTCTATAGGACCGAGCAACCACTTCGTATTGAACGCCACACCTTCAAAAACAGACCGGAGAATATCTTCCCTGGTATTTTCCAGTGACAGATTAAAGAGAGACGCACGGATATGACAATCATCAATGGGCGAGCGTTCTCCAAAAAGCCAGGGTGTAAAAATAACACGGTTTGAACCGGCCGGTGCACGACCCACAACCTTGTCCAGCACCTTGAAAATATCCGGAACCTTTTCTTCGATCATCAGTTCATCTTTGTGGTACAGAAAGTTATCTCTTAGCCAGGTCAGACATTTACCGGCGCATTCCTGTTCAGACAGAATGATATAGCGTCCGGGAATCGGGCTGGGGAATGATCCCAGGTTATGGTTCAAATAAAGTTTTTTGAAAGGGACATGGGCAGAGAGCCATGACGAAGTTCCAACGTACAGATGTCCCTCATAGTCCCGCACTGCCCCGGAGCCCACCCCTGCCGATGGAATATCCGGGGTGCCGCCGATGACAGGGGTTTCTTGCTTTAAACCCAATTCATTCGCCACTTCTGTTTTCAACGGGCCCAGGATGTCCATCGCCTGGATCAGATCCGGCAGCTTGTCACGTTCCAATCCCGTCATTTTCAATAGTTTTTTGTCGTAAACCACGTGAGAAGGGTTGCGATTATCCGTGACCCAGTGCAAAAGAATTGAATCATAGGTGGCAGCGAATTTTCCGGTTAAACGCAGGTTGATATAATCTTTGGGCTCAAGAAATTTGTAGGTTTTTCGGTACAGGTCGGGACGATTTTTTTTCAACCATAGAATATGGCAAAGTGGATCCTTACCGGAGTGTGAAGGGGCGCCTCCTGTCATTTTGATCCAGTACATGAGTTTAAAAGGCGGGTAACCTCCAATTTGAATGGCCGATTTGAACATTTCTTTAAGCGTTTCCGCGCCGCGGTTGTCCATCCAAATGATGGCATTCATCAGGTGGTTGCCGTCTCTGTCCAACGCCACGGTGCCCGACCATTGGGTTGTAACGCTTATTGCGACAATGTTTTCCGGAGCGACGAGGCCTCTGCTCAATAATTTTTTTGAGGTGGATATGATGGCATTCCACCAGCCGTCCGGGTCCTGTTCCGCCCCTCCTCCGGGCAGGATGATAATGGGTGTATCCTGAAATTCACTGCCAATGACTTCTCCATAAACCGAAATCAAAGCGGTCTTGGGGCCGGATGTGCCCAGATCGATGGCCAGGATGTATTTATTTTTGTTTGTCATGAACGACCCTCCTTCATTGCGTCGAACCTGCGATTGAAAAACGAGATTGTTCTTAATTCATATGAGAATTCATTTTGAGATTAATCGGATGATGTTATCAACTGTTTTTCCCAGTACGTTATCCGTATCCGTGGCCACCTGCCGCAAAATGCCGCTGTTGTATAGTGATATCACACCATGCAATGTGCTGAAGATTTTAATGGCTAGAAATTCCTCGTCAGTCGAACTTAGCTCCGGTTTGGATTTTCTATAATCCTTGATGACTTTGACGGCATAAGTCAGCACCTTCAGTGAATTATGAAACTCGTCATCAGATATCTTTTCCAGTGGTGTGCCGATATAGTCACTGTGTTGTTTGATGGGGCGGCTAAACATGACGTCGTAAATATTAGCGTTGCGGGTTCCGAACTCCACAAAAGTGTTGATGACCTTCCTGATCCGCTGCAGAGGGGGATCAGATTTTTTTACGGAACGTCGGATTTCATCATACAATCTTGCATAGGTCTTTTTATGAATGGCGATCAACAGTTCATCTTTATTGGTATAATAATTGTAGAGATTGGCGGCCGTCATATTCATCTTCGAGCCGACTTTAGCCATGGATAAGCTTTCATAACCGTTTTTTTCGAGGATTTTAATGGCACAATCGAGTATGCGTTCGCGAACTGCATTAATTTCTCCGGCGCTTCGTGTTACTTTGGGCATGATGAAGATCCTTTTAATGAGTACTTTTTTAAATAAATCGATTTTCTAAATATCATCTGTTTTCACCAGTCTGGATTCTCTAAGTTTGAAAACGAACAGAACATTAATGATCATCAGCGCCATGAAAATAATCATGGCGGCGGTCTTTGATGTCTCGGAAGCAGTCATTATATCCATACCGAAGATAAAAAGGATTCCCGAAATCTGTCCGGCAAGAAGAAGCAGCCCCTGTGACGTGGCTTCGGGAGCCGGATAGGAAATTTCGGCGCTGTACTGAAAACAGATGGGCGCGGCGGCCATAAGGAAGAATCCGAATATAAAGCAGGATGCAAGAAGCAACCCATAACTGCCGGCGAAGGTTAATCCGATAATTCCGGGGACGGCGCCGGTCATTGTTATGACGATGAAAAATTTTCTTTTACGCATTTTATCGGAAAGAGTCGGAAATACAACAGCGCCGATTATTCCACCTATCATCATGACGGCTCCGCTGATGCCCGCTTCCGTAATGGTAAATCCGCGAGGTCGAACGATTTGCTCAATCCAGGTCGTAACCGCATTGAATATTCCCAGGGCGATGAAAAAAACGATGATCATATAAATCATGTCCATTTGCTTAAAAATATGTTTCAAACCGGCAAATACGGGAATCCTTTCGTCATGACCGGGAGGGCAGGGGGGCGTGGGAGGATGTTCTCTGTTGAAAAGGATAAAGATAGCGGCGCTGGCAAGAGTGGCCGTTCCATAAAGCATGAGCATATTTTCCATGCCGTACGCCTTGAAAAGAAATGGCGTAAGCACCATCGCCAGGATGATTCCCACAAATTGGGCCAGCACCGATATGCCGGCCTGAGTCGCCCGCTCATGCAGAGGAAACCACCGTACGCCAACTTTGGTAACAGAGTTCAGAACAAAGGGCTGCCCGAAGGCAATGCCGATTTGAGCAAGGACAACCATATTGTAACTATGGCCATAAAATCCTTTCATGAATCCGAAAACACCCATCAATAACACGCCGATACCAATACCGATCCGGATTCCCCAAGTATCGATGATGTAGGATGCGGGAAAAGATACAAAGAGGTAAACGACCATAAAGATTAGAGACAGCAAATCAATTTGCATGGGGGAAACATTATAAAATGTGACCGCTTCACTGGTAATGGGCGCGAAAGTTATCCATTGTGCCTGCATGAACATATTGATTAAAAAGTAAACGAAAAGGATAACCCATCTGTAACTGTATACTTTAATTTCGGATTGTTCCATTTTCTGATCCTCCTGCAAGTTCTGGAGACTTCCTGAATCCCGATTTTTTAAAAAAAGCTTGCTTTAAAAAAAAATATTGTTATAAACGTTAATTTAATGGCATTAAATTAATATAATTAAATTATAAAGTCAATGAATTTTTTGATCCTTGATGAAAGATTTTATCAGCAAAAAGCCTTAAGGAGGTATGAGCCGATGAAAAAATTTTTTGTGACGGTTGTCATCTGTATTTTTGTTATAGGATTGTTCAGTATTCCTGCAAAAACACAAACCCCCTCTAATCCACTGAATCTCATTGTGGGAACGTGGAAAACGATGGATGACGAAGGTCCGAACAAAGGGAAGGCGTCATCGTATATCGAAATATTCGAGAACAGCGGTGCCTATTCCGGGAAAATTGTCAAACTTCTGCTCGACCCTCCGGATAAAACCTGTGAGCAATGCAAAGGCACTCTGAAAAATAAACCTCTCATCGGATTGGTTATTCTGAACGGCATGAAAAAAACAGGCACTACCGACAAAAAGCTTGGAGAAGAATTCTCGGGCGGGACGATCCTTGATCCCGATTCGGGCTCTGTTTATAAATGCAAGATGTGGGTCAATGGCGATCTATTAACCGTCCGCGGATATATCGGAGTAAGCTTATTCGGTAGATCCCAGGAATGGCAAAAAGTTAAGTAACGACGGACTAAACTTTTTTATTAAAGGGAGGGAGAAAAGATGAGACGATCAAAATGGTGTTTATCGGTAATGATCCGTTTGGCGAGTCTTTTGATCGCCATGGGAATGATTATGCACTCATCTTCGGCTGAAGCTGCAGGCCAGTTTCTTGTTGGTACCGGGATGTATGATATTACAGGGCCGGCAGCGGAATGCGGCATGATGGGCTATTCCATGCCTGACCAGACCACTGAAGGTATCCACATGAGGTTAAGATCACGGGCCTTTGTTGTCGTTGATCCCGCAAGCGGCAAACGGGTGGCACTGGTGATTGCGGAAGCCGGAATCATTCCACAGGGCATTCATCAGGCGGTTGTCAAAAAACTGCTGTCCAAATACAAAGGTCTTTACACTGAAAAAAATGTCACCATCAGCGCGACCCACACCCATTCCGGTCCCGGCGCTTACTCTCACTACGCCTTGTATAATCTCTCCATGTTCGGATATGACGAAAAACATTTCAACACCGTTGCTGATGGGATTTATCAGTCTATTATTCGGGCGCATAACAATCTCAAACCCGGGGATATCCGGATCAGTATGGGAGATGTGCATCATTGCGGCTGGAATCGATCGCCCCTGGCCTATGAGGAAAATCCGGCACGGGAAAAAGCGCGATACCACTCTAATACGGATAAGACCATGACCCTTTTACGATTCATTGCCGCGGATGGGTCGGATCTCGGCATGGTCAACTGGTATGCCGTCCATCCGACGAGCATCGGCAATACCAATAAGCTGATCAGCGGTGATAACAAAGGATATGCCTCCTACCTATTTGAAAAAGAGATGGGGACAGACTACGGGGCATCTAATACCTTTGTGGCGGCCTTTGCTGAAAGTAATGCCGGAGACGTTTCTCCCAATATCTACTGGGGATATCCCAATGGTGTCGATGACTACGACCACATGATGACCATCGGCAGGTGTCAATATGATAAATCGGTAGATTTGTTTAATGAGGCAGCGGTTAATCTGGCCGGGTCAGTCGATTACCGTCATATGTATGTGGATTGGTCCAATCAGTACGTGAGTCCTGAGTTTTTACCACCGGATCATACCGGCGGCAGAACAACTTGTGTGGCGGCGATCGGAGTGTCCATGCTGGCCGGCAGCACTGAAGACGGGAAAGGAATTGACATTCCGGAAGGAATCACTTACCCGTATGATATTTCTCTATTGGGAAAACCTTTTCCTTTCGCGTTTACGGTCAGTCCCTTCGATCAGAAGTGTCATGGGAAAAAGCCCATTGTACTGCCTACGGGGAGAATCAAGTTCCAGGGAATTCCCCTGACACCTGATATTTTACCGGTTCAGATTTTGAAGATCGGCAACCTCGCCATAATCGCCATGCCGACAGAGATTACCACGATGGCTGGTCGGCGGCTGAAGGAAACCGTTATGAAGGCTTTGGGCGGTCAGGTGGATTATCTGGTCATTGCGGCGCTTTCCAATGGTTATGCCGAGTATGTGGCTACCTATGAGGAATATAACCTGCAACACTACGAAGGTGCCTCCACGCTTTTCGGACCTTATACTTTAAACGCTTTCCAGGAAAAGTTTCATGATATCGCGCAGGCCATGAAAAGAGGTGTTTCTGTGAGTTCAGGTCCGATGCCGCGGGATATAGAGGGCAATCAGATCATTAAGGTTCCGGGAGTGGTGTTTGACGATGTGCCCGCTGGTAAAAATTTTGGCAGTGTCTATGCCCAGCCCAAAACAAGCTATGCCCGAGGGGAAATTGTCAGCGCGGTGTTTTGGGGAGGACATCCTAAGAATGACTACCGGATTCAGGACACCTTTCTCGTCATCGAAAAACTCGTAGACGGTGTTTACGTTCCGGTTGCGAGGGACTGGGATCCGGAAACCACTTACAGGTGGGCGCGTAATGCTATCGCCTATTCTAAAATAACAATTACCTGGGACACGACTAACGCGTTACCGGGAACTTACAGAGTTCGTCATAAAGGAAATTGGAAGTCAGGCTGGACAGGTAAAATAAGCCCGTATGAAGGCGTTACAAATTCATTTATTTTGTATTAAATTGAAATGATGTAGCATGAATCAAACATCGGGCTCTGTGCTTTAAACGCACAGAGCCCGATGTTCTTTTATAAAAAGGAAAATTCATATGTACGGGGGACGTACTTCAAAATATCATTTCACCCTGCCGCATGGACTGATTGATATTTCGAAGTACATCCCCTGTTAGACGCATTACTGAAGTTTTTCGTACGGTAATCCCTTTTCATCCCTTCCCATGCTATTGTAATGATAAACCTTTTACGCTGGGTTCAGGATCTCATCTCATCAGGGAAGATTACCTTATTTCTTTCATTGGATCATAGGTAAGAGCTACCTTACTTGCTGGTTGTATTGAGGACACTATTCGTCAGCCATCGCTTTGAGAATTTACTCTCCTTTTGGCATGTTCATTCTCCAATAATATCAATTTATACGAAAATCAGGCAGGCTTCAGGGCTATGTCATTTTTAAATACGTCATGGCATTGTGATTGGATACAACCGCGTCATGAGTATTCAGGATCGGCATTTGGGTGCGGGGTGTGGCGTGGAAATCAAAAGTTTTGGATTCTAGTAGAATGAACTGCGAAGGAATGATTCATAGTAGGGTGAACGTTCTATTGTAAAGAGGTAAAAGAAATGAGATATCCGTCACAAAGCCTAATTCATATTGACACGGCAAAGGAAAATATGGTTTTGTCATAATATTGATTCAGGAGAGAGACGTTTGAAAAAGAGTAAAACAAGTTTTGTCTGTCAGCACTGCGGTTACATATCGTCCAAATGGCTGGGGAAGTGTCCCTCCTGCACCGGCTGGAACTGCTTTGCGGAGGAATTGATTGTCGAATCCGGCTCGGATAGCCGCGCAGAGCATCGGTTCGACGGTAAACCGCTCCTCATTGATGAAATTCCCATTGAAGACGGTAAACGCACAATGACAGGCATTGCAGAAATTGACCGGGTGCTGGGTGGCGGTATTGTCGGCGGATCGGCAATTCTGATCGGCGGTGAGCCGGGGATCGGCAAATCAACGCTGATGTTACAGATGATGCACAATCTGGCTGAAAAGGGGTTGAAGGTTTTATATGTGTCCGGTGAAGAGTCAGCCAGCCAAATCAAATTGCGAAGTGACCGGATTGGCGCGGCGGCCAAAGATTTATTTGTCTTGGTTGAAGTATCACTGGAGAAAATATTGGAGCAGATCAAAGTGATCGCTCCAGCCATCGTGGTCATTGATTCTATTCAGACGGTATATTCATCAGAGCTCATGTCCGCTCCGGGCAGTGTCGGACAGGTGCGTGAAACGTCCTCCCGATTGATTCTTTTTTCCAAAAAACACGGCATTCCGGTTTTTCTGATCGGCCATGTGACCAAGGACGGTTCAATCGCCGGCCCCAAAGTATTAGAGCACATGGTGGATACGGTGCTTTATTTTGAGGGTGATTCATCACATGCCTACCGTATTATCCGGGGAATGAAAAACCGGTTCGGACCGACCCACGAAATCGGTGTTTTTGAAATGCGGGAAAAGGGTCTGATCGAAGTCTCCAATCCGTCAACTTTTTTTTTAGCAGAGCGGCCGCAGAATGTTGCCGGTTCGGTAGTTGTGCCCTCTCTCGAAGGAACAAGACCGATTCTGGTGGAAATTCAGGCGCTGGTCAGCTCGACCAGCTTTGGAACTCCCAGACGCACGGCCATCGGGGTGGATTATAACCGTGTTTCATTGCTGGTCGCTGTTCTGGACAAGATTTGCGGTCTGCATCTGAGCGGCTCGGATATCTTTATCAATGTTGCCGGCGGGGTGAAAGTTGAAGAGCCTGCGGTTGATCTGGGAATCGTTGCAGCGATGACGTCAAGTTTTCTGGACAGGCCGATTGACTCGCGGACGATTGTTCTGGGAGAGGTGGGACTGGCCGGAGAAGTCCGGGCTGTTTCACAAGTGGAAATAAGAATAAAGGAAGCAACCCGCTTGGGATTTAACCGGTGTCTGATTCCAATATCAAACGCCGTCAAACTGGAAACAACATCCGGTATGGAAATCTGCAAAATCGCTTCCCTGAAAGAAATACTGGAAAATTTATTTTAATTGATATAAATGCCTCCCGTACCCTTGACAACTAAAAAATGGTGTATAAAATACCCCTGTTAAATCAGCACTCTTAATATAATGACAATAATGAAGAAAGGAGTAAAAAGAGTATGAAAATCAGACCTTTACAGGATAGAATCATTGTAAAACGTTTGGAAGAAGAGCAAAAAACAAAAGGAGGAATCATTATTCCCGACACAGCCAAGGAAAAACCGATTGAAGGTAAAGTCATTGCGGTAGGCAAGGGCAAGGTTGCCGACGACGGCAAACTCATCAAACCCGAAGTCAGCGTTGGCGACAAGGTTCTTTTCAGCAAATACGGCGGAACGGAAGTCAAGATCGACGGCGACGAATATCTGATCATGAGAGAAGACGACATTCTCGGAATTATCGAAAAATAAGAAATTACTAAGGAGGAATATATACAATGGGAGCAAAAATACTTCTTTACGATGAAGAAGCAAGGAAATCGGTTCTGAAGGGTGTCAATACCTTGGCCGATGCCGTTAAAGTCACGCTGGGCCCCAAAGGCCGTAATGTCATTATTGATAAAAGTTATGGTTCACCCACCGTTACCAAAGACGGTGTAACCGTGGCTAAAGAAATTGAGCTCGAAGATAAATTTGAAAATATGGGTGCGCAAATGGTGAAGGAAGTCGCCAGCAAAACCAGCGACGTCGCCGGCGACGGAACCACCACGGCCACCATTCTGGCGCAGGCCATTTACCGTGAAGGCGTCAAAGCCGTAGCGGCCGGCTCCAACCCCATGGATGTCAAACGCGGCATCGACAAGGCGGTTGAAACCGTCGTCAAAGAACTCAGCAAGATGAGCAAACCCACCAAGGATCAAAAAGAAATCGCCCAGGTTGGCACCATTTCCGCCAACAACGACGAAACCATCGGTGGTATCATCGCCGGAGCGATGGATAAAGTCGGCAAGGAAGGCGTCATTACCGTTGAAGAAGCCAAAGGCCTCGAAACCGAACTGGAGATCGTCGAAGGTATGCAGTTCGACCGCGGCTATCTGTCTCCTTATTTTGTCACCAACGCCGAAAAGATGATTGTTGCGCTGGAAGACGTTCTTATCCTGATCTATGAAAAGAAAATCAGCGGGATGAAAGACCTGCTTCCCATCCTGGAACAGATCGCCAAGATGGGCAGACCGCTTCTGATTATTGCTGAAGATGTTGAGGGCGAGGCGCTTGCCACCCTGGTCGTCAACAAGATTCGCGGTACCTTGCATGTGGCGGCTGTTAAGGCTCCCGGTTTCGGCGATCGTCGCAAGGCGATGCTGGAAGATATCGCCATCCTGACCGGCGGTAAGATGATTTCCGAGGATATGGGTTACAAACTCGAAAACGTAAAGATGGAAGACCTCGGACGCGCCAAGAAAATTACCATTGATAAAGATAATACCACCATTATCGACGGCGCTGGAAAGCGTGCTGAACTCGAAGGCCGTGTCAAACAGATCCGTGCCCAGATCGAAGAAACCACATCCGATTACGATAAAGAAAAACTTCAGGAAAGACTGGCCAAGCTGGTCGGCGGCGTGGCCGTCATCAAGGTTGGCGCAGCAACCGAAACTGAAATGAAGGAAAAGAAGGCGCGCGTGGAAGATGCGTTGCATGCCACCCGTGCGGCTGTTGAGGAGGGTATTGTGCCCGGAGGTGGTGTTGCTTATCTGCGCACACTGCCCGTATTGGCTAAAATGGAACTTGATGGTGACGAGCAGGTTGGTGTTAATATCGTGAAGAAGGCGATTGAAGAGCCCATCAAGATGATCGCCAATAATGCCGGTATGGAAGGCAGTATTGTCGTTGAAAAAGTAAAAGAGAAGAAAGGCGCCTTCGGTTTCAATGCCCGCACCGATGAATATGATGATATGATTTCGGCCGGTGTTATTGACCCGACCAAGGTTGTCCGTTTTGCGCTGCAGAATGCGGCGAGCGTCTCCGGATTGCTATTGACCACCCAGTGCATGATCGCCGAAAAACCTGAAGAAAAAGGCGCCGGTGGAATGCCGGGCATGCCTCCCGGTGGCGGATATCCCGGCATGGGAATGTAATAAAAAATCGGTCTCGGCCAAAGGCCGGGGCTGGAAGTGAGAATCAGAAGCCCCTTGTCCGGACGGACAAGGGGCTTCGTTTATGAGCCTCTTTGGAAATCTGCCAAGCGTGATTGAATAATGATTCTTTAAAAATTCGTCAGAGAATCAGGCTTAATGCGGAAAAACGGGGTCTGAAACAGGGTAATACTCTAGTGATAACAATGGTATATATGGATAAAAATTCAGAAGGCTGAAAGATGAGTAAAAAAATGTCCATATTGCGGGTCAGATA
>Ga0255347_1002769_pt1 | contig 24078 bp, 15 predicted proteins | sample wastewater_treat_2_FD_192479 | JGI IMG/M metagenome (GOLD analysis project Ga0255347, IMG submission 192479) | Wastewater microbial communities from Lulu Island WWTP, Vancouver, Canada - plant24 | ecosystem: Engineered > WWTP > Wastewater > Unclassified | place: Canada: Vancouver, British...
CGACGGCAGCTTTGCCACCAACGGCCACTCCGACTCTATCCCTCCCGCTCCCATTTACGGCGGCTACAACCAGCGCTGGAAAGAAGCCGTTGTCAAAGACACCGGGGAACGGCTGCTGGCCCCATAGCAAGTGGTGCTCAAAGCACGGTCACCAAACCTTGGTGACTACAGGGCAGACGACCTAGTACGCTGTAACATTTAAAAGTTCAATATAGGATAGAGGTGCTTGAGCTTTGTACGGGCGTCTGCAGTCTTGAACTGCCAATTGACACTCTTCTGACCAGCATTACGCTCCGTATTCCAAGACAATAGCTCCTCGTTAAGATTTTCAACACTGCTTATGCGCCGTTTGGACAAACATTGGTTTCCCAAAGCGGAGAGTTCAATTTCCGCAATATCCAGCCAACTACCATGCTTGGGCGTATGGTGTATCTCAAGACGCTTCGCCAACCGGAGTGCTTCCTCGGGCTCGAACGCTTCATAAAAGGATGCGATATTATGAGTATTAAGGTTGTCACACACAAGAATAACACACTGGACGTTTGGATACCTCTCGTCAAGCAACCACTTGATGCGCTCTGCCCAGTCTTTCCTTGTCCTTTGTTGTTTTGCCACAGCGTGGCGCCATCCGGTAAGAGGCTCTGTAAACAGAAAGATGCTACAGGTGCCGTTTCTTACGTACTCGTGATCCTCATATCATATGCCAGTGCTGTTGGAAGTAAAACCCTCTCTTGCTTGGGCAAGAAGCTGAACGGGTTTCTCATCCATGCAAACCACTGGAAGGTTTTCGTCGTAAGGCCGGCTGTATACTTCAAGAACATCTTCCATCGCGGCCACGAAAGCTGCACTATGGGAGGATGGTATACACCAACACTTCTTCAGATGAGGCTTATACTCGTTTTTTTTAGAATGCGACCAACCTGCGTATGAGATATCGAATCTATATACCTCAGTTGGACCGACTTGACGGCAAGAAGACGAAGTGTCCATTTTGCATATCCATTGGGAGGATCCCCACAAGCCAAAGCTATAATATGAGCCTCGACCTCTCCCGTAACTTTGGCTTCTATCGGGGGCGTTTCCCTTTTCTTTCGCAGAAGAGTTGCCTCGAGTCCCTTCTTTCCATAGCTGGTTCGCACATTCTGCACTGTCGTAGCGGATGTGTTGAACGCTATAGAGGCTTCCTGGACGGTCATGGGTTTCTTTCCATTCTTATCCACGGCAAGAAGGATATTCGCCCTCAGGATGGTTCGTGCTGGAAATCTTCCAGACTTTACAATCTTGGTTAGTTGCTTGCGATCCGTTGCAGACAAACTCACCTCGTACTTCTGTATAGGCATAATCGTATCGTGTTGTGTTTGATGGCACAACAAAAATACAACTATTTTTGATTATATACAATATTTAGATGTTACAAAGCACTAGTGCGCCGCGGTTCCTAATGTTTTGTTTTTTATATAGTCGCTGGGTCTTTGCTTGTAAAATTTGGTAAAAGTTTTAGTGAAATAGGACGAGGAGGCAAATCCGGAAGCAAAAGCAGCCTCTGATATGTTCTTTTGCTCATACGTCATCAAATGAGCTGCTTTCTTGAGTTTTATCATATTAACTATATCTGTGGGAGAATAATCCGTTATTTCTTTTAACTGGCGGTAAAATTTTGATCTGGACATATTCATATATTCCGCTATATCATTAATATTAATTTCATCGTGGATGTGTTCTTCCACGAATTTCCGAAAATCATTCAAGAGTTCTTTATGACTTTCTGCCATGGTTTTCTTTGGCTCACCTATAATCCAATCCTGTTCAAGCATTTTATTGATTGTCTTCTGTTTTTCAATAAGTTTTCTTATCCTGGTCTTAATCACATCTGCGTTAAAAGGCTTAAACAAATAGGCATCGGCTCCGCTTTCGTATCCCTTTATCCGCTCGTCGTCCATTGTCCATGCTGTCAGTATTATTATGGGAATATCTTTTGTCATCTCGGTAGCTTTAAGTCTTCTACATACTTCAAATCCGTTAATACCGCCGGGCATCATGATATCAGAAATTATGATATCCGGCAGGTATTTACCGGCTTTCTTAATACCTTCATTCCCACACGTGGCAACCACTACATTGTAATCGTTTGACAGGATACTTCTAACGTAAGAACGTATGTCATCGTTATCATCTATAAACAACACCGTCGCTTTATTCTTGTCTGGAGCTTCATCAAGTACATCTTCAACAATGAGCGGGGCATCCATTGAGATGATTTGCTGTTTGATATAATCGGTCAATGAATTTTCTTCTGAAGATTCAATGCCGGAAGTAACAACATCAACTTTTGGAATGGTTACAGTAAACGTCGTCCCTTCTTTTTCATTACTCTCTACATTAATAGATCCTTTGTGTAATTTAACAAGTGCTTTAGTAAGAGCCAATCCTATTCCTGAGCTTTCATGGTTCCCTCCCATGTGATAAAATCTTTCAAAAATGTTTTTGACTTTATCCTGAGGAATATACGAATCACTGTTATAGACAGATAGTTGGCAATACTGTTTTCTCCCTACAGATGTTTGATTAAGAGTTACTCTGATCCTTCCTCCGGGAAGAACAAATTTAAATGCGTTTGAAAGAATATTGAAGTATATTTTTTCCATTTTTTCCGGATCAAATGGGATCGTATAATTACAACTGTCCGTACTAAATGAAAAACTTATTTGTTTCTGCAATATAAACTTACTGAAAAGCTGATTTATATTTTCTATAAATTTATCCAAGGCCCCTACCGAATAATTCAGTGCCATTTTCCCGTTTTCATAGGTTCGGAACTCCAATATTTGTGTGATCAGTCCCATTAATTTATAACTGTTTCTTTGAACAATTTTTAATGAATCAACTTCATCCGGCGCAAGATTATTTGAAGACAACAATTCTTCAACCGGTCCCATAATTAGTGTTAACGGAGTTTTAAAATCATGTGATATATTTGTAAAAAAGACTAATTTTGCTTGTGTTGCCGTTTCCAGTTCCTTTGAAAGATTAATAAGTTGCATCTTCTGTTGTTGAAGTGTTTCAACTTGCTTTTTTATATCCTCATTTTGTTTGTTCAATTTTTTGTTAAGCCTGTTTTTGGACCTGTTTGTGTTAATTAATACAGACAGTACTATTAAGGCGAAAAGGGAAAGGGTAAGTGAATAATAAAAGAATTGCTTTTGCTTGGAATATAGTATTATACTGCTTCTTAACCTGGAATTTAATATATCCACGTTTTTTTGTTGTGTAATAATCTGCTGATTTTGAAGAGAAATAACCCGCACATTGCTTTTGTCAATCACACCGGTGCTAAGTATATTTTTCTTGTCATACTCTATGCCGTTAAGAATCTTATAGGCAACTTCAATCACCATATCACCACCGGTCGGATAAATAAATGAGGCATCTATTAAACCATTACTAATGGCTTCAATTCCTCCTCCTTCGCCTATCAATGCATCTATTCCAACAATAAATGGACGGCTGAACGGGTTTTGGTTCTTAAATGCATCGTTTACCCCCATTGCCATTTGATCATTCATTGCAAATACAAGGTCAATTTTGACATCCTTATGTCTGTCTAATATGCCAAGCATAGCTTCACGCGCATTAGGACGTAAAAAATTGCAGTATTCCTGATCTATGATTTCTATTTCAGGGTATTGTTCTAGCGCATCTGCAAAACCATTATGTCTTTCAAGATCAGCTGTTGAACCTCTTAACCCTCTTATCTCAACAACATTCCCTTTATTATTCAAATATGCAGCTGCGTACAAGCCCAATTGATATGCCAGATAATAATTATCTGCTCCTACGTATGCCGTATAATCTTCGTTGAGAATCCTACGGTCAAGAAGTATTACAGGAATTCCGGATCTGTAAGCTTTTGAAACAACCGGGGTTAATGCAGATGCTTCGTTCGGAGCTACTATAAGAAGATCAATACCGTCTTCTATGAATTGTTCAATATCCTTTATCTGTTGCTCTGAATCATCTTTTACCGACTTTATTGTCACCTCCATATTGCTTCTAAAAGAGGCTTCTCTTTTGATTTCCTTGTTTACTGTTTCACGCCACAGATCCTCGCTACACTGAGAAACACCTATAACAAATATCTCATTTTGCCTGTTGCAAGCAGAAAGATGAAACAATACAACTATTATTGCATTTATTATAAAAATTTTTTTCATCTATCCGATTTTACATTTGAATTCAAATCAAAATTCCTCTTTTTTCTCATAAAATGCAAATAAATAGCAGCCGATTCAAACAAATACGATTTAACAATAATCCCAGGATAAACAAGCCAAAACGCATTTTAAAATCCTGTAAACGTGTATTTTATATGATCTATTTTATTTGTAAAATTGTTTCATTTCATTATGATTTGAAATAATAATACAAAAGAAAGATTCTTGAATGCTATTTAGCACCTCCCATAACAAGTAATTTTGTATTAGAAGCAATGTCAAAGTTCATGAGAAGATCCATTCATATTCTATATTTTGCAGGATTATTCTTGTTGTCTGCTTCGTGTAAAAACACATACATCATTGACGATTTTGAAGATGGCTCGTTAGGCAAATGGGTGGTAGAAGGAAGCGCCTTTTCATACACACCTGCAACAGAAGCTCTCGATTCAAATATTTCCGGATATAAAGGATCTTTTTTTGTGGCCAGTAAAAACCACGGCACTACTGTTAAAGGACATTTAACTTCTTCATCTTTTGTAATACAAAAAGACTATATAAATTTTCTTTTAGGTGGGACTCCTTCTCCCTCGGCCTATGTAGAATTGCTTGTAGAGGGCAATCTTATTGTTACAAGCACCCCTTCAGGAGAAGACCACAATCTTCTGGACTGGATATCATGGGATGTGAGCAGTTTCAAAGGCAGAAAAGCAAACATCAGAATCAATGCAGATTTTAACGAGCAACGAAAAGGCTTGATAATTCTGGACCATATAGAGATGAGCAGCAGGCCGAAAAGTACATACCTGGACCTTTGTTCATTTACTTTCAATGCTTCAAAAAAGTGGCTTTTGATACCAGCAGAAGACGGGAGTGACAATTCAATATTATCGATTTTGTGCGAAGATCAAAACCTTCTAAATGTACCGCAAACAATCACTCCTGCAAGAAAAAGAATTGATTATTACATCCCTATAGATATTTCAGGTGTTAATAGCAAGATGTTGAACATTCAAATCACAAAGGTGAAAAAGAATGATGTTGTAAGAGGAAATATTAGTCAGGAAGATGAATATGTCTTTTCTTACGATGAACCTTACAGACAGCTCTGGCATATGACTCCCTTTCATGGCTGGACCAACGATCCCAACGGGATGGTATTTCATAATGGGGAATACCATCTTGCTTACCAATACAATCCTTATGGGACAAGACATAATAATATGCATTGGGGATATGCCGTTTCTAAAGATTTGGTGACGTGGGAGAACCGGCCTTTTATTCTTGCTCCCGATTCATTAGGATCCATATTTTCCGGCAGTTCTGTAGTAGATGTGGAAAACACGGCCGGTTTTGGGAAAAATTCTATCGTAGCCATTTATACATCTGCAGGAGGAAAAAATTACGAAATACAACAACAAAGTATTGCCTACAGCGATGACAACGGCCGTTCCTATACAAAATACGGGAAGAATCCCGTGTTGACAGATCATAGTCGTACAGATTTCAGGGATCCCAAAGTTGCCTGGATCCAGGGCCAGTGGGTCATGTCCCTGGCAACCGGTCAGACAATATCTTTTTATGGATCTTCAGATCTGAATGGTTGGAAAAAAATTAGTGAATTCGGAGAAGGGACGGGATCACACAATGGAGTCTGGGAATGTCCGGATCTGATCAAATTAAAATATAAAGATCAGGATAAATGGGTGTTATTGGTTAGTATAAATCCCGGCGGACCCCATGGAGGAAGTGCCACACAATATTTTATAGGTCATTTTGACGGGCAGCACTTCATAGCCGATAAAATGGATTATCCCTTGTGGCTGGATGCAGGAGCCGACAATTATGCCGGAGTAACGTTCAGCAATACCCCGGGAAGACACATATTTATTGGATGGATGAGCAACTGGATGTATTCCAATGATGTTCCTACAAAGTCTTTCAGAAACAGCATGACTATGCCTCGGGAATTATACCTCAAACACGACGGGGAAAAAATAGTTCTGGGCAACAAGCCTGTGCCCGAAATTTACGATGCATTCAACCTTGTGAAAGAGGTGAAAAACATATCTGTTTCAGACTCCTTCCTGCTTGATCCGTTACTGACGGAAAATGTTGGTGCTTATAGGGTTGATTTCACCATTATACCTGAACAGAAGGGAAAATTTGGATTTGCCCTGTTGAATGACAAAAACGAAAAAGCGCTCTTTATCATAGATCACAACACAAATACGATATCCCTGGACAGATCGGCAAGTGGACTGGTTTCTTTTCATCCCGGTTTTGCAAAGAACCCGGTTTGTAGCCCAATTGTCAGACAGGCAAGTTATAAAATGGAATTATTCGTTGATAAACAATCATCCGAGTTGTTTATCAATGACGGAGAAGTATCCTTTACAAATACACTCTTCCCCACCAGTGTGTATAATAAAATACAATGGATCACAGAGGATTGTAGGATTATTATTGAAGACATCAAAATTTATACATTATAATAGTTACCTTATATGACGCATTCTGAAAAGAGGATTAAGTTTCTGATCCCAATTATGTTGGCTTTCTTTGTTATGGGTTTCGTAGACATGGTTGGTACGGCAACCAATTATGTTAAAGCCGACTTTCATTTATCAGACACCATGGCTAACTTTTTGCCATCGATGGTGTTTTTTTGGTTTTTATTGTTTTCTGTACCTACAAGCTTGCTTCAAAACAGGATTGGTAAGAGAAAGACCGTACTTTTAAGCCTGGTGGTGACTGTCCTGGCGCTGGCTCTACCTGTATTTTCTTATTTTTATCCCGTTATGCTTGTGTCATTCAGCTTATTAGGCATAGGGAACACGTTAATGCAGGTTTCACTTAATCCGTTAATCAGTTGTGTTGTTTCTAACGAAAAACTGGCTAGCACACTTACATTCGGTCAATTCGTAAAAGCAATTGCTTCATTTATTGCACCGATTCTTGCCAGTTGGGCAGCGGTAAAATTTCATAACTGGATGCTATTGTTTCCCATTTTTATTGCTGTTTCCATTATTGCTACTTTTTTCCTGGGCGTGACCAAGATAAAAGAAGATGATATTACAAACAGGCCAACCTCTTTCTGGGGTTGTTTATCATTGCTGAAAAACAAAGCCGTTCTGATCTTGTTTCTGGGGATTGTATGTCATGTTGGTATAGATGTGGGAACCAACACAGCTGCTCCGAAAATTATCATGGAACGCCTGTCGATTCCCCTTGATCAGGCGATGATCGCTACCAGTGTATACTTCCTTTTCAGGACGATCGGTTGTCTCACGGGATCATTTTTCCTGGCTCGTATGCCCATCAAGAAGTTTTTCGCCATTAGCATTTTAACTCTTGTGCTCGGTTTGACAGGGTTGTTTATTATGAATAATCTTATGGGATTATATATAGCTATCGGGTTAATTGGATTTGGCAATTCAAATGTATTCTCGATGGTATTCTCTAGTGCTTTGTTGTCATTTCCTGACAAGAAAAATGAAATGTCAGGTTTGATGATAATGGGTCTAATTGGTGGGACTATCTTCCCGTTGTTCATGGGATTATTATCCGATGCACTTCAGTCTCAACTTGGTTCAATAGTAGTAATTGGTTTTGGTGTTGCCTATTTGGTTTTAATGTCTATTAGGTTTTATAAGGTTAAATTATCATGAAAAAAGTAATAGTAGGCATGGGTGAAATTTTGTGGGACGTATTCCCTTCCGGGAAGGTGTTGGGAGGCGCTCCCGCAAATTTCGCTTATCATGTTAATCAGACAGGTCATAAAGGATCTGTAATCAGTGCCATTGGAGAAGATGATCTGGGACGTGAAATATTGGATCATTTATCAAATAAAAACCTGCCCCACATAATCCAACATGTTGATCATCCAACCGGGACTGTGCAGGTTACACTTAATAAAAAGGGGATTCCAACTTATAAAATCACAGATAAAGTGGCATGGGATTTCATTGAATTTACACCACTTGTTGAAGAATTGGCCCAAAAAACATCGGCTGTATGTTACGGGACCCTTGCCCAAAGGAATTATGTAACAAGGAGTACTTTTTTCAGGTTTTTCAAATCCATGCCGGCAGAGGGTCTGAAAATTTACGACATTAATTTGAGACAAAATTATTACTCAAAAAATATTATTGAAGAATCGTTATTTATTGCTAACATTTTGAAAATTAACGATGAAGAATTAGAGATCCTAAGTGACTTAATTAGAGTATCGGGAGATGAAACAGAAAGATGCCAACAGATAAGGGATCAGTTTTCTCTTGATATGGTGATTCTTACAAAAGGAACAGGAGGAAGTCACATTATTACCGAAAAGTATAACTCGTTTCTTGACACTCCACAAGTGAGTGTAGAAGACACAGTGGGTGCGGGAGATGCTTTTACTGCTGCATTTATTGCCTCCTATTTGGACGGAGATACAATTGAAACGGCTCACAGGCATGCTGTCAATGTTTCTGCTTTTGTGTGTACAAAAAAAGGGGCTATGCCTCCGTATGATTATTTAAACTTAACTCTAAATCTATAACCTTACTGTCCATACCAATGCGGCAGTATTGTAGAAATGAAAAAAATGTAAAAAAATGAACCTTTTAACATTTATTCCTATGAACATAAAATTATCTTTTAACAATTAATCCTATGAAAGTAAGCAAAATTTTCGCTTTGTGTCTGATGTTTTTGCTATTTGCTTCAACATCATTCGCCCAGTCAATGAAGGTAACTGGAAAGGTCACCGACAAGGCTGATGGTCAGCCGCTTATCGGCGCCACTGTTTTGGTTGCCGGCACTACTACAGGAACTTCAACAGATTTGGATGGTTCTTTCGAACTTACTGTCCCAACAGGATCACAACTTGAAGTATCCTACATTGGTTATACTACTTTAACCGTTACTGCTGCATCTGTTCTTATCATTCAATTGGAAGAGGATAATGAATTCCTTGAGGAAGTAGTAGTTACCGGGTATATAACAGAGAAAAAAGCTGATTTGACAGGATCTGTCGCTGTTGTGGATATGAGAGAGGTAGCTGATATTCCTACCGGTAACGTTATGACGGCACTTCAAGGGCGCGTTGCAGGTATGAATGTATTATCTGACGGTACACCGGGCGGGCAGGGGACATCCTCTCTCATTCGTGGTACTACTACTATCAATAACTCATCCCCTCTTTATGTTATTGATGGTATCATGACCCGTTCTGACATAGGTACCATAATTTCAAGCAATGACATCGAGTCAATCCAGGTGCTAAAGGATGCTGCATCTGCAGCAATCTATGGGGCTCAGGCTGCAAATGGAGTTATCATTATTACTACAAAACAAGCCAAAGAAGGTGAAATCAAGATTGATTTCAGCATGACTCAAACCCTTCAAACATTCCAGAACAACATCCCTTTGATGAATGCTCAAGAATGGGGCGATGTATATTGGGCAGCTTATCAGTATGATTTTGGGACTACACCTAAATCAATTATTTATGGCGAAGGTACCCTAGCTCAGCTTAAACTGGGAAAACCGTACTATTCAAAAGATGGTCTTGAAATGCTAATTTCTGATACAGACTGGCTTAAGGAATGCTACCACAATGCGTTGATGCAAACTTATAATCTTTCAATGTCAAAAGGGTCCAAAGACCATATTTCTTCTATGAGTCTTAATTACATTGATCAGGATGGTGTTCTCAAGAAATCAGATTATAAATCTTTTACAACAAGAATTAATAATGAATATCGTTTTCTTGACAACAAATTAAGGGTTGGTGAATCTGTAAATATTTCATATTGGACTCAGCACAAAAAGCCAAATGCTTACGAGTCTATTGAAAAACAGCTACTTGCTCAACATCCTGCTCAGGCAGTATACGCAAGTGATGGCAGTTATGCCGGTTCAGAAGTCGATCTACTTGGTAGTCGTAACAATCCTGTCAGATATATTGACAATGAGGCAAACAATACCTATCAAAGCTGGCGAATTTTCGGTAACGCCTATATTGAAGCAAATCCTATTAAGAATCTTGTTATCAGATCTTCTTTCGGGATCAATTACAACACCAATCATATAAAAGTGTTTGAACCTGCCTGGGATGAGCACGTACGTTCAAATTTAATAAGCTCTTTGTACGTAACAGAATCTCAAAATTTAGAATGGGTCTGGACCAATACTGCTTCCTATAATTTAAACGTTGGGAACCATAGTGCAACCTTTTTACTTGGAGCCGAGTACAAGAAAAACCGGGTATATACTTTAACCGGGAACGGAGATGAATACGCCCTTACTACTCCTGATTATGTATACCTTTCAGTAGCTGAAGGAACAAAGGGCGTAACTGAAACAGCCAACTTGTATGCTATGACTTCATATTTTGCAAAGGCAAACTATAGTTTTGCCGGTAAGTACCTGCTTTCTGCAACTGTTCGTCGTGATGCGTCATCCCGTTTTGGCTCGTTTAATAACGCGGGGATTTTCCCTTCTGCTTCTGTTGGATGGCGTATTTCAAAAGAAAACTTCATGCTTGGCGCAAGCGATTGGCTTTCAGATCTTAAAATACGTTTTTCCTGGGGGATTAATGGTAATGACCAGATCAGCAATACTGCCACATATAATATTTATGCAATCGATATATGGAATGGCAGTTACAACCTGAACGGTGATGGAAAAACCCTAAGTATGGGAGCTGTTCGCAGCCAGTCTGGCAACTCTTTACTTCGTTGGGAACAAACGGAGCAGTACAACATTGGTTTTGACGCCGGGTTTCTGGATGATAGACTGACAATGTCTTTTGACTATTACGATAAGAACACCTCCGATATGCTATACCAACTTCCTGTTCCTGCTGTCAACGGAGAGGGCGGCAGTTCATATCAAAACTGTGCTTCAATGAACAATAAGGGTCTTGAAGGAATTCTAACCTGGAGAAATACTGTAGGTGAGTTCAGTTATCAAATAAATGCAAATATAACCTGGCAGAAAAACGCCATCACTTACCTTCCTGAGGACCTTTACTACACTTATGGCTTAGGTAATATGGCTGCCGGCATTACAAATGTTGGACTTCCTTATGGAGGTCGTATTGGTTATATAACCGATGGCGTATTTCGAACCGACGCCGAAGTTGATGAATATTTAAATGCTTATGATGTTCAATTCGGAGTTCCGGGAGTCGGCCGCATTAAATACACGGATGTCAATGGTGATGGTAAGATTACCACGAGCGACCAGGCTTACATCGGAAGCGACCTTCCTGTTTTTCAGGGTGGTTTGAATTTTTCCGCCTCTTATAAAAATTTTGATATCAGTATGTTCTTTAACGGCATGATCCGAAAAGCATATAACACATCCAAACTTTATACAGATTTCTTCCCGCTTGGGGAAGGTCTGGGCAACCATTCAACGCGTCTGCTTGATGCAATGCAAGGCTATTATGATTATTTAGCCACCGGAACGTATACTTCAAATTACGCTGCATTGACAACTCTTAACGTAAATAATGAGAACCTTGCCTCTGACTGGTATGTAGAAGATGGCTCATTCTTGAAACTCAAGAATCTCGTTATTGGATATACGATTCCTGAAAATGTTCTTAAAACTCTTAAACTTCGTTCGGCAAGAGTGTATCTGCAGGCTCAGAATGTTTTTACTTTGACTAATTATTCAGGTCCTGACCCCGAGGCACTTGGATATCCATATCCATTTGCACGGAGTTATATTTTTGGTATCAACTTCGGATTCTAATGGGTAATATTTTATAACATTAATACTAAGTTTACTATGAAATCTAGAAATATCATACTTGGCGCTTTTCTTTGCATCTCATTAATAAGTTGCAATGAAAGTGAGTTTCTTGACTTGAAACCACAGGGGTCTCTCAGTGACGCCGTGTTAAATTCTACTGATGGTATTAATTATCTCATCAGTTCGGCATATTCGGCTCTTGCCGGTCCTAATACAACCTTTGGAGCAATGAACTCTCCCGTTAATCATTGGATTCAAGGTGAGCTTCACGCAGATAATGCATATAAAGGTGGTGGTGGTCCTTCTGACAATACAAATATGCATAGAATTGAGACATATGTTGTGGATGCTACCCATACTATGATGAACAGCTGGTGGCAGGCGTTGTATTATTCAGTAAAACGAACAAACTCTGCCTTAAAGGTGTTGAACACCTGTACTCCAGAAGATGTCCCCAATGTTGAAATATTGAAAGCAGAGATGCGTGTTCTTAGAGCACACTTTTATTTTGAACTGAGCCGTCATTTCAACAAAATTGCATGGATCGATGAAACTATTGAAGAAATTGACTATTCTACAATAAGTAATAACATTTATACTAGAGATGAGATTCTGGGCATGATTGCACAAGAATTTGAAGATGCTGCACAAATTCTTCCGGAAACTCAGTCAGAAGTGGGTCGCGCCAATAAATACGTGGCTAAGGCGTATGCTGCTAAAGTCTATCTTTACAAAGCCTATAGACAGAATCCGGCAAACAATGCCTTAACTTCGATTGACAATGCTGATCTTGAGAAAGTGGTATCATTGACCGGAGATGTAATTAATTCCAACAGGTATGCTTTGATGGATGATTTTCAGAAACTGGATATTACCGATTACGAAAATGCAGAAGAATCTATATGGGCCATTCAGTACTCAATGAATGACGGGGCAATTCTTTCAGGCTTTCTGGCATCTTCAGCAGGTCATGTAAACTGGAGCCAGCTTCTTAATACACCAAAGGGACCGTACTCTGGTGATGACTTTTATAAATCAAGTCAGGACCTTGTTAATGCATTCAAAACTGATGCAAATGGTCTTCCTTTGCTTGACGGATCGTTCCAGAACGAAGATTATGATGTGGTCATTGAAAAAATAAATGCCGATGGAACAAAATCTTACATCAACACTCAAATTGAGTCAAATGTTGATCCTCGTCTTGATTTCATCATAGGTCGTATCAACGTTCGTTGGAAAACTTACCCGGTTGAACCAGTCACTGAACATTGGTATAGAGATTTCAATGCTTATGGCTATCATTTTATAAAACGTTTTCTTGTGTCGCCTGAAAAGGATATGTTTACAGGTTACCCTTGGGGTTCATCAGGTTTAAACTACCAGATCATTCGTTATGCAAATGTTCTCCTGTGGAGAGCAGAAGCTTTGATTGAACTTGGCCGCCAAGAAGAAGCAAGATCTCTTATTAACCAAATTAGACTTCGGTCAAAGAATAGTCCCTATGTGACTGCCTGGGAAGATAAAGAAGAATTTCCTACCGCGATTGACATAAATGGTTATCCTGCCGTCTATCTTATAAATGAATATCCAGCTTCAGGCTGGACACAAGAATATGCACGCAAAGCTCTCCGCTTTGAAACCCGTATTGAAACTGCTCTTGAAGGAGAACGTTTCTTTGATCTGGTTCGTTGGGGAATTGCAGAAGAAATTATGAATAAATTTTTCAGATGTGAAGAAGACAATCGTGTATATTATAAAAATGTTAAGTTTACATCTGGCAGAGATGAGTATTATCCGATTCCGCTTACACAGTACAACCTTGCTAAAGGAGTGTATGTTCAAAATCCCGGATATGGCGATTTCTAATCTGTATTATTTATAATAAACCATGAAGGAAGGGAGTTGTTGTTTATAAAACTCCCTTCCTTTTAGAGACATAATGAAAAGGTTACTATTTTTAATTAGCTGTCTGATTTTTGTAATTCCCCTGGCCGGACAGCCAGGGCCCAGGGTATCAATTATTGATACAATCAGGCTATGGCCCGATGGTGCACCCAATGCTTTTGAAATACCGGGGCCTGAATCAGGGTTTTTGACTTTCAGGGCAAAGGCCTACGAAGATGCAATGATGGAAGTATATCCCGCAAAGAATCCAAACGGTCTATGTGTAATCATGTGTCCCGGTGGTGCATATATTATGGAATCGCAGACTTATGAAGGCCGTGATCTTAAAGATTGGTTCAACGTTCGGGGTATAACGTATTGTATGCTTCAGTATCGGCTTCCCTGCGGACACCATGACGTACCTCTCAGTGATGTAATGCAAGCCATACGTATTATGAGAAATAAGGCCCCTGAACTCAAGATTACAAAAATCGGTATTGCAGGAAATTCTGCCGGTGGGCATTTGGCTGCCTGCGCTGCCACTTTATTTGATAGTCCTGAAACTCGTCCCGATTTTCAAATTCTAATGTACCCGGTTATTACTATGGAAAAATCGTACACAAACTTGCTTTCTCGCGATGCCCTACTCGGCAAGACACCTTCCAAAGAACTTGTGGATCGTTACAGTTGTGAGAAGCATGTTACAAAAGACACCCCTCCTGCCTTTATAGTACTTTGTTCAGATGACCCTGACGTGCACCCCGTCAACAGCTTGAGATACTATGAGCAACTTATTGCAAATGATGTCTCTGCCACTATGCATATATATCCTGAAGGTGGCCACGGATGGGGATGGAGAGACATCATGCGCTATAAGGAGAATTGGGTCAGTGAGATGGAAAAATGGCTGTTTACAATAGTCTTAGAAGCAATGTAAACTAATATGATCCTCTATTTTTTATTTAAAAACATATACAGATGAAAAAAAACATTTCTCTCAAGTGCTTGTTGTTTGTATTCCTGGTGACCCTGTGTACAACAGTCAGCGGGCAAATTCGTATGAGACCACGTACTCCAAACGACACCCTCAAATCTACCCGGATTCTTGCTGATGGAAAAGTGGCTTTCAGTATTTATGCCCCAAAGGCAGAATCTGTTACTCTTTCCGGTGATCTGGCCGAGTACACACCTGTTAAGATGACTAAAAATGCTGACGGTATATGGGAAGTAATAATGAACGGCATTGAACCTGGCGTTTACAGGTATTCTTTCAATGTTGATGGAGTCTCAACACTTGATCCTAAGAGCGCACAGGCCATCGAGACATACTCACTTTTAAAATACACTCCTACTGGTGATGAATTCTTTGCACTTCAAAATGTTCCTCACGGTGCGGTTTCGGAACGTTATTACTACTCAAATGCTACTAATTCAGTAAGAAGATTGCATTTGTGGACCCCTGCCGGATTTGAAAAGATGAATTCCAAACTTCCTGTGTTTTATCTTGTTCACGGTGGTGGTGACAACGATCGCGGTTGGCCGCAATTGGGCGCCGCAGGTCTTATTCTGGACAACTTGTATGCTAATGGCGAGATCTCTCCAATGATCGTTGTCATGCCTGATGGACACATTGATTCCGACATTTTCGTCGATGATTTGTGCGAAAGTATTATTCCCTTTATCGAATCCACATACAATGTCTACACCGACCCGGGAAACAGAGCCCTGGCAGGGTTGTCAAACGGTGGGATTCAGACTATGAATGTAATCCTGAAACACCACGAAATGTTCGACTGGTATATTGTGCTTAGTTCAGGCTGGTTTGTCGGTACAGATGCATTTGAAAAAAATGTTGCACAACTGCCGCTAATTGCCAAAGGTTTCAACGATCACGTAAAATTGTTAATCTTTGCTCAAGGAGGCCCTGAGGACATTGCATACAAAAATGGAGCGGAAACTGTAAAAGCATTCAAAGAAAGCGGTTTCAATTGTGAATATTTTGAAGCTCCGGGAGGACATACCTGGTTCACCTGGAGGTATAATCTGAGAGATCTGACACCTCGCTTATTTAAATAGTTAATTTTATGAATATTAAATCACTTGTAATTTTTCTTTTGTGCATTGTTACGGCGAAATTTGCCACTGCCCAGAATCCTTCACAGCCTACGTGGCTCAGTGACGCGGTAGTATATCAGATATATCCGTCTTCATTCCAGGATACTGACGGAAATGGAATAGGAGACCTTCCCGGTATCTTGTCACGACTTGAATATATCAAATCAATTGGTGTTACAGCAATATGGATAAACCCGATATTCGTTTCGGGATGGAAAGACGGCGGATATGATGTTATTGACTTCTATAAGATAGACCCTCGTTTTGGGACAAACAGCGATCTTGTAGAACTTGTCAACAAGGCTCATGCCTTGGGTCTTAAAGTTATTCTGGATCTTGTCGCAGGTCACTCTTCTGATCAGAACGAATGGTTTCTTCAGTCAAAGGAAGCCGATCCGCATCTTCGCTATAGCGACTATTATATTTGGCCTTCCTTCAAACCTGAAGTTAAGAATGCCACAAATCCTGACGGGAAACAGGACTACGCTCAGCTTATGAATTCATTCAACAATATTGTGAACAAATTTGTAAAGAGCGATGCCCCGCGCAGCCCATATTACGTCAAAAATTTCTTTGACTCTCAGCCAGCTTTGAACTTCGGTTTTGCCAATCCGGATCCAAACCATCCCTGGGAACAAGCTGTTGACGCACCAGGCCCTATGTCAATGCGTCGTGAGATAAAAAATATTATGCAATTCTGGATGGACAAAGGTGTTGACGGATTTCGTGTAGATATGGCTGCAAGTCTGGTTAAGAATGATTTCGACAAATCGGCTACTATCAAACTGTGGAAGGATGATCTTTCAAAATGGTTCAAAGAGAACTATCCCGAGAATCTTCTCATTGCCGAGTGGTTCAACCCTGCACAATCAATTGAAGCCGGGTTCGATGTTGATTTCTTCTGCCACGACGGAATGTATAATTATTCTACTCTTTTCTTCTATGGCAGAGGTGGTCGTTTTGGAGTTCCTGCAGTAGACCCATATTTTGACAAAGCCGGAAAAGGTGGATTGGAGACATGGTATGATCTCTATACCTATCAGTATGAGGCAGTAAAAGATAAAGGATATGTAAGCATGCCTTCCGGCAATCATGATTTTAACAGATTGTCCACGGGTGTGCGTTCGACTCCTGACCAGCTCAAAGTGGCCATGACTTTTTTCTTTACTATGCCGGGAGTCCCTTTTATCTTTTACGGTGACGAAATTGGACTGAAACACAACCCGGACGCAAAACCAGTTGAAGGTTCTTTCGGAAGATCGGGGTGCCGTATTCCAATGCTTTGGGACGGCACTGAAAACGCTGGTTTTTCAACAGCTCCAATTGAGAAATTATATATTCCACAAGACCCTGATCCCAATCGTATAACTGTTGAAAAATCAGAGTCAGACCCTAATTCACTCCTTAATTATGTCAGGTCTTTGATCAAATTGAGAGATGACAACAAAACGATAGGTGCTGATGCCGACTGGAAGCTCCTCAGTTCTCTTGAAAAACCTTACCCAATGATATATGAACGTACGCTCAACGGCAATAAGTGTATTGTTGTTATTAATCCTTCAGCTAAGAAAGTAAGTGGAGAAATTCCATGTCAGGACGGAACTCCTGAAATAATTGGAGGAAGTTATGAAAAAGCATCTTACAAAGCGGGTAAAAATTTTGACAAAATCACTGTTTCACCTGTCTCGGCAGTCATTTATAAGTTTTAATCTGTCTAAATAAATAATATAATTATGAAACAATTTTTATTAGTCTTGTCAGCGGTTCTTCTGAGCGCAACATCCTGTTCTCGGCAAGGTGATGTAACCGGCAACGTCGCAAGCCAGTTATGGGCTCCGGTTGCATACGCAGATATAACGGTTCAGGGCACAAACGTTTCTTCTAAAACTGATATTGACGGCAATTTTTCAATAAATGCAAATATTGGAGATACTCTGGTAATCTCTCTTCCAGGCTACAGAACGACAAAGGCTGTTGTCAATAGCGACCCTGTAAAAGCAACTTTGAACTATAATCTTAAGACTGTCACTGTCAACGAAGACAATACTATAACATTTAAATACGCTGCTCCAAAAGCCAAACTGGTCCAGGTCTGCGGTAATTTTTTCCAATTAGAAAACGGGACATTTGGCGAGGGGATCGCAAAAATGGAAAAGGACGATCAAGGACTTTGGACATATACCACAGTCCCGACAAAAAGCGAACTTTATCGTTATGAGTTTATAATTGACGGCAACTACACAATTGATGCTGCTGCACCATACACAATCCGTGACGGTGAAGTGCTTCGCAATGTATTTGTCGTTCCGGGAGAAGTAGGAGATCTGACAATGGTTCAGGACGTTCCCCACGGTACTGTGTCAAAAATATGGTATCCGTCCTCTCTAGGATATGACAGAAGGATGAGCGTATATACTCCTAATGGCTACGAGCAAAATACCGGTAAGAAATATCCTGTTCTTTATTTGTTACATGGTGGCGGTGGTGACGAGAATGAATGGCTTAATCTGGGACGTGCCGCACAGATTATGGACAACCTGATTGCTGCCGGCAAGGTAAATCCCATGATAGTTGTCATGCCTAACGGGCACATAGGGATGACTGCAGCTCCCGGTGAAAACAGTCATGGCTATGCCGATGCAAAAACAAGCAGATTCTCGGCCAGAACAAAGCCTAATGCTTACGAAGCCACATTTATGGATGTTGTCAATTTTATAGACAATACGTATCGCACAATACCTAACCGCAAGCACAGAGCTATATGCGGTCTTTCAATGGGCGGTGGACATACCGCAGTCATTTCAACCAATTACCCGGACAAGTTCGGTTATGTAGGTCTTTTCTCGGCTGCTGTCAGATCATATCCTAATGATAATCCAAGATCTACAGAAATGACCAAAGATTTTGACAAGAAACTTGAACGATTATTTTCATACAAGCCATTTTACTGGGTTGCAATAGGTGATGAAGATTTCCTTTATGAAGCAAATAAGGAATTCCGTGCAAACCTTGACCAGAAAGGGTATGATTATACTTACGTAGAATCAGACTGTGGTCACGTTTGGAAGAACTGGCGTCACTACCTTTCAGAATTTGCTCAATATTTGTTTTAAGAACGAAAACCTTCGAATGACATCCGGAACAGAACCAGTCTGTTCTGGGTGTCTTCTTTCCAAACTTTTGACAATCTTCCTGTTACCGAATATCTGCCTTACAAACAAGCAATAATAAATCTTTAATAAATAATTGATGAAATCACTTACTTTTTTCTTAGTTATCATTCAATTTTGCGCATTACCTTGTATGGCTCAGGATAAGCAAACCTTACCGATTCATGTTGGTGCAGCAAAAATTTCTATAACTCCCGGCCAAGAATCCCTTCCAAAAAACTACCTGGGCATTAACGACAGCATTTATACCAGAGCTATCGTCATCGATAACGGGAAAACTTCCGCTGCTCTTGTTTCTGTAGAAGTGGGCATGCTGCGTGATAATAACTGGTCATCCATCACGCAACAAATAGAAAAAGAAATTGGAATTCCGGCAAAGAATATTCTGCTTACAGCAACCCATACCCACAGTGTGCCGTTTACTATTGGTGGTGTGCAGCTGGAACAGAAAATAGTCGAATCCGTCAAGCAAGCTAAAGATGTCCTGCAACCTGCACGTATGGGCTATGGCACCGGAGTCTCGTACATCAATGTCAACAGAAACATCATAGACCCCGAGACACGAAGTTGGTGGGAAGGACCAAACTATGAAGGACCATCAGACAAGACAGTTGCCGTACTTTATTTTGAAGCATTGGATGGAACACCAATTGCCGTTTATTACAACTATGCGATGCATGCCGTATTAGCCGGCCAATTGGATATGGTTAGCGGTGATGCACCGGGTGCCGCTTCAAGGTATATTGAAAATTCCTACGACAATAAGCTGGTTGCCTTGTGGTCAACCGGTTGTGAAGGGGATCAAAATCCTCTTTATTTTCAACAAACATTTGATTTACGCGACATTCGCATAAAAGATTACGCCAAAAGAGGTGAAGACATCAGCAATGCCATGCCACCGGGAGGTATGGGTTTAGATAGAAACGACCCCGTGGTGAAAAAGTTAATGAACCAACAAAAGGAAATAACCAACGCCATGGGCGTTTTGTTGGGAGAAGAAGTAAAACACGTCATCAAAAGTATTAACCGTACTGAAACGACTACTTCTATTGCCGGGGCTCAAAAAATAGTAACCATACCGGGACGCAACCGGACAAACACAGGCAGAGCCGGTTATACAGGAACTTATGTTGACGGTGATCCGGTAAAAATCAGGTTAGGTGTATTATTATTAAACAACATTGCTATTGGATCAATTAATGCTGAAGTCTTTAATTCAATTGCCACACAATTAAAAAAAGAATCGCCGTTTACCCGGACCATGGTAGTTTCTGTAACCAATGGCAGTTCAAACTCCGGCTACATCCCCAACGATGCCGCTTATGGCTACCAAACCTTTGAAGTTCTTTCTTCCAGATGCAAGCCGGGGTTTGCAGAAAGAGCCATTATTGACGGAATTTTGGATTTAATTGAACAACTAAACAATTAAAACATAAGGATTAAAAATGAAAACAAAAGTAATTTTAGTGGCACTCTCTACTTTGTTCTTTTCAGAACATATTGTTGCACAGCAGCCTGCTCCTGTTTTGACCGATTGCGGCTTAATTCAAGGTGTTTTTGAAAACGGTTTGACGGTCTATAAGGGAATTCCATTTGCTGCCCCTCCGGTAGGTGAACTCCGTTGGAAGGCCCCGCAACCTGTATCAAAATGGGAAGGAATCAGACAAACGACCACGTTTGCTCCCGGACCACCGCAAGGACAAAACCTCTCGTTTGGAAAAAGCGAAGACTGCCTGTACCTTAACGTATGGACACCGGCCAAAACAGCCAAAGACCGCATCCCGGTTCTTGTTTGGATCCACGGAGGCGGATTCTCAGCTGGAGCCGCCTCGGAACAACTTTTCAATGGTGAAGCATTGGCCAAAAAAGGCGTTGTGTTGGTCTGTATTGCTTACCGGCTGGGTCAACTCGGCTTTTTGGCACATCCGGAATTAAGCGCTGAAAGTCCAAATCATGTATCGGGGAACTACGGCTTGCTTGATATGATTGCTGCTTTGCAATGGATACAAAAAAACATTGCCGCACTTGGAGGTGATCCCGGGAAAGTGACTATTTTCGGCGAATCGGCCGGCGGTATAGCAGTCAGTATGTTGTGTGCCTCACCATTGGCAAAGGGGTTGTTTAGCGGAGCCATTTGTGAAAGTGGAGGATCATTTGGCCCGGGAAGCACTAAAACAGCACCCGGAGAAAACATGAAATCCCTCAGAGATGCTGAACAATCGGGCATAGCATTCGTCAAGAATACAGGAGCGATATCCATTGCCGAGTTGAGAAAAATGGATGTTGCTGAACTTACCGGCGGTATGGGTATGGGTATGGGAATGGGTATGGCCTGGCCAAATATTGACGGCTATGTGATCCCAGATGATCAATATAAATTGTACAAAGCGGGAAAATACAACGATGTTCCTGTTCTCATAGGTTACAATTCTGACGAAGGTGCCAGTTTTTCACGTTACAGAACCCCGGAAGAATATATAAACGCTGTTAAAAACCGTTACGGCAAATTTGCCGACGATCTGATTAAGGCCTACCCTGCAGGAACAACAACTGTACCTAAAACAGCCCGCGACCTGGATCGTGATGTTGCCTTTGGCTGGCATACCTGGAGCTGGGCTCGTTTGCAATCAAAAACAGGTAGATCAAACGTATATTATTACTATTTTGATCAACACCCCAATTACCCTGAAGGTTCACCCCGTTATGGTTACGGTGCTACACACGGTAGTGAGATCGTGTATGTGTTTCAACACCTTGATGACACAAATCCTATGATGGGCAATATACAACCTACAGCAGCTGACTATCTTATTTCAGATGCCATGTCAACTTATTGGACAAATTTTGCCAAATATGGCAATCCCAATGGAGAGGGTGTACCTGAATGGCCTCCTTTCAGCGAAACCAATCCACAAGTTATGTACTTCAACCAAACCCCACACATCGGCCGGGTCCCCGGTCTTAACGGCCTACAAGTTTTGGATAACTATTTTTCCTGGAGACGGACCCCCGAAGGACAGGGCATAACTCAATAATTTATATATGAATAAAACAAGAATATTCTATTTATTGACAAGCCTTACTATTTGTGTGCTTTCATGTTCAGGTATTCAAGCACAAGTTAAGGTCATTCCGTTGGAACAAAGTTTGCCATCCGGTTTTATTAATCCAAATCTGGAGGAAACAATCATTGACACCAATCCCGCAAAACGGATTGTTTATAATGTTGTGAAACCCTCCCTGCTCTATTATCCCGCCAAAAACAACACTTCAGGCACTTGTGTCATCATAGCGCCCGGAGGTGCCTTGCAACTACTGTCCATAGACAACGAAGGCGTTGATGTAGCGGCCTATCTTAACAACAACGGGGTTGATGCTTTCGTATTGAAATACAGCCTCGTGCCTACTATTGATAACGTCTACACCGAACTCCAGGACAATTTCTTTACCACCGAGGCTAAGCGTGATTCAATGATTTCAACCATCATCCCATATGCCATGAAGGATGGCCTTGCTGCTATTTCATATGTCAGGAAGAATGCAGCAGAATACGGGTTGAATCCAAACAGGATTGGGTTTATGGGTTTTTCTGCGGGAGGTACTGTTGCCCTTTCTGTCGTTTTTAACAGCACCAGTGAAAACAGGCCCAATTTTCTTGCAACCATCTATCCATGGATTGGAGAGTTGGGTGGCAACGTGCCCAAAGAAAAAACACCGGCTTTTTTAGTGGTAGCAAATGACGATCACCTGGAACTTGTACCACAAAGCATGAAAATTTATTCAAAATGGAAAGAAGCCGATCAACCCGTTGAGTTTCATCTCTATGGTAGAGGAGGTCATGGATTTGGGGCAGATAAGAATTATTCTCCAACAGATGCATGGCTCAGTGCTTTTGTCAATTGGCTTGGCGGAGAAGGCTTACTATGGCCCGAACAGCCACAAGGATATCTGGCACGAATGACGTACAAGGATATGTTACGCATGCAAACAAGACAAGCAGAAACCACTAAAACCGACTGGGGAAATCTGGGCAGATATTTCAAAGAAAATCAGGAATTTGCCGAGAAAAACACTGATCAGGCAGTGGTGTTTTACGGAAATTCGATTACCGAAAACTGGAAACGTTTTGACAACAATTTCTTTGAAGCAAACCAATTCATAGGACGAGGGATCGGTGGACAAACAACGTCACAAATGTTGGTGCGTTTCCGCCAGGACGTAGTCAATCTGAATCCGGCTGCGGTAGTCATTCTTGCCGGAACAAACGACATTGCCGAGAATACAGGTCCAATTTCCGTGGAAAACATTGCCGGCAACATCATTTCAATGGCCGAAATCGCGCAAGCCAACGGTATCAAACCCATACTTTGTGCAGTATTGCCGGTATATCAGTATTCCTGGAACAAAGCGGTTGAACCGGTAGGCAAGATTCAGTTGCTCAACCAATTGCTAAAAGAATATGCAAAAGAAAAGAACCTTTCATTCGTGGATTTTTATACACCTTTTGTTGATGAACACGGGGGCTTACCAGAAAAGTACTCTTCTGACGGTGTTCATCCCAACATGGAAGGTTACAAAATAATGGAGCAATTAGTCGGGGAGCAATTGATGATGGAAAAAATTAGGAATCAAATTTTTTAGAACAGGGTACGTCGTACATTTGATTCTTTTCGTTGATTTTCAACGCCTTAACAAAAAGCACCCCCGGGGGGTGCTTTTTGCTAAGTGCCTGTCTTTCAGGCAAAAGAACAATGTGTACGACGTACCTTTTTGCTGCCCTTCCGCCGGGGCTTGCCCCGGCAAAGCCCTCCCTACGGCTAGGGAGGGTTTGGGTGGGTGTTCGTTGTGGTGGCGGCAAAGACGACGCCCTTAAACGACAAAACCCCTGGCCTCTTTTGGTCAGGGGTTCGTTTAAGGGCGGCGGCTACCTACTCTCCCACCTGGTC
>Ga0255347_1002777_pt1 | contig 24029 bp, 19 predicted proteins | sample wastewater_treat_2_FD_192479 | JGI IMG/M metagenome (GOLD analysis project Ga0255347, IMG submission 192479) | Wastewater microbial communities from Lulu Island WWTP, Vancouver, Canada - plant24 | ecosystem: Engineered > WWTP > Wastewater > Unclassified | place: Canada: Vancouver, British...
ATGCGGAGGAATGAAAAATGGCAAAAGGTGTTATGATAGTAGCAGAACAGCGCGACGGCGCTCTGCGTAAGATCAGCTTTGAGCTGGCTTCAACCGCCCGCAAGCTGGCCGATCAGACCGGCGATGAAGTCAGTGCCGTGCTGCTGGGATCAGGCGTGGAGGCCATGGCCGCCGAGCTGGGAAAATATGGTGTGGATAAAGTCTTCGTTGGCGACAATGCGGCGCTGGAGCCCTATGTTACGGAAGCGCACGCGGAAGTAACCGCGAAAGTCATCAAGGATAATGATCCGGCGATAGTTCTTTTCGGCGCGTCGGTTCAGGGTAAGGACCTCTCCGCCCGTGTGGCCGCCAAACTGGCCACTGGGCTCGCGACGGACTGCACAGATGTGAAAATCGACGGCGGCAAGCTGGTGTGCACCCGTCCGATGTACGCCGGTAAATGCTTCGGCGAAGTTGTCATTAATGCCGCCCCGCAGATCGCTTCGCTTCGTCCTAACGTGTTTCCCGCCGTGGAAAACGCCAAGGCCGGTGCCGTGACGAAAGTGGACGTCGCAGTCGGTGAGCAGAAGAGTAAGATTCTGGAAGTGCAGAAAGACACAAGTGGCAAGGTCGATCTGACGGAAGCCAACGTGATTGTTTCCGGCGGCCGCGGCATGAAAGGGCCTGAAGGATACGCCATACTGGAAGAACTCGCCGATGTGCTCAAAGGCACGGTCGGCGCGTCCCGTGCGGCGGTGGATGCCGGCTGGCGTCCCCAGAAGGATCAGGTCGGGCAGACCGGCAAGGTCGTCTCCCCGAATTTGTATATCGCCTGCGGTATTTCCGGTGCTATCCAGCATCTGGCCGGGATGAGCTCGTCCAAATGCATCGTCGCGATCAATAAAGACGCGGAAGCCCCGATTTTTGCCAAGGCCGACTACGGTGTGGTCGATGACCTGTTCAAGGTCGTGCCCGCGCTGACTTCGGTCTGCAAGACGCTGGTAGGATAAAATATTGCCGTCCCCGCCCCGAAGCGGGGCGGGGACGGTATTCAGGGAGCCTAATAATCAAGAGAACCTTCCCTCAAGTTTTGTTGGAGGATCAATGAAGACACATGAATTTGGAATAGGTATGGAAGGACGCGAGGTTTTTTGGAACATTCCATTGCCGTCGTTCGAAATCATACTTTTTACTCTGACGTTCATCGCCCTGGCCATTTTTGCCTATGGTGTTTATCGCCGCTGGCAGATGTGGAAGGCCATGGGGAAGCCCGAAATGCGTCTGGACGACATTGCCCAAAGAACTAAAACCGTTCTTGCCGAGATATTTCTGCAGAGAAAGGTTTTGAAAGATCCTTACCCGGGGATTATGCACGCCCTGATCTTTTTTGGTTTTTTCATTCTGATTTTCGGTGCGGCATTCGACGCGGGGCAGCATCACATCACCGAACCGCTTTTAAGCTGGACATTCCTCAAAGGCAACTTTTACCTGATTTTTTCCTTCCTTCTGGATTTGTTCGGCCTGTTTGTCCTCATCGGCGTGATCATCGCTCTGGACCGCCGTTTTGTCGAAAAAGCCGACCGTCTGGGTTACCGTGGGAAGATGGACACCACGCCGGATGACGTAGTCACGCTTTTACTCATCGGCGCCATCATCGTTACAGGGTTTATCGTCGAGGCATTGCGTATTCATGTGACCAACCCGCCCTGGGAATACTGGTCGTTTGTCGGCTGGATTCTTTCGGCAACCCTTACCGGTGTGGCACATGATACGGCAAAAACATTGCATATGGTGAGCTGGTGGATACATGCATTTTTGGCGCTGGGATTTATTGCCTACATCCCTTATTCCCGCCTGCTGCATATTATTACCACGCCGGCCAATCACTTTCTGCAAACCTCCAAACCGACCGGGTATATCGAGCCGATTCGCGATTTTGAAAACGCGGAGGCGTTCGGCGTCGGCCAGTTGGAGGAATTCACCTGGAAGCAGATTTTTGACTCTGACGCCTGCACGCGCTGCGGACGCTGCCAGGATGGATGTCCGGCTTACCTGACAGGCAAGCCTCTGTCACCCAAAAAACTGGTTCAGGATATCAAAACCTACTGGCTGGAACAGGTTCCGGATCCTCTGAAAAAACTTTTCGCCTCCAAATCGGCAGATAAGGCAGAAGGCGACGCATCCGCAGAGGAAGCGCCGGCGAAAGCGCTTGTCGGCGAAGTGATCGACCTGCACGAACTGTGGGCCTGCACGAACTGCATGTACTGCATGGAGCATTGCTCCGCGTCCGTTGAGCATGTGCCGAAGATCATAGATATGCGCCGCTACAAGGTGCTCACGGAGGCGGACTTCCCGGCGGAATTGCAGCTTAGCTGCCGGAACATGGAAAACAACTCCAACCCGTGGGGAATCGGCGCTCACACACGCGGAGACTGGGCCAAGGAGCTCGGCGTGAAAACGCTGGCCGAGGATCCGAATGTTGAGTATCTCTTCTACGTAGGCTGTTCAGGTTCATTTGATGACCGCGGCAAGAAAATATCCGTCGCCTTTGCGAAAATTCTACAGGAAGCCGGCGTCAGCTTCGGCATTCTCGGCACGGAAGAGGGCTGCTGCGGTGATTCGGCCATGCGTTGCGGCAATGAATATCTCTCACAGACACTTGCCCAGACCAACATCGAGGTGATGAATGGTTACGGCGTGAAAAAAATCATCGCTATTTGTCCGCACGGCTATAACACGATTAAAAAAGATTACCCGAATTTCGGCGGTAATTTTGAAGTTTATCACCACACCGAAATCATCGCGAAGCTGATAGCCGAAGGCAAGATCCGTCTGCCCGAGTCCTTGAAGGGTACCTTCGTTTATCACGATTCCTGCTTCCTGGGCCGCTACAACAAGATCTACGACGCGCCCCGCCAGATCCTCAAGTCAATCCGCGGCATTGATGTCGTCGAAATGGAGCGCACCCTCGATAAGAGCTTCTGCTGCGGCGCGGGCGGTGCGAGAATGTGGATGGAAGAGGACATTGGTGAGCGCATCAACAACGCGCGCACCAAACAGGCAATCGACGCCGGCGCAGATACCATCGCCGTGGGTTGCCCGTTTTGCCTGACGATGATGTCCGACGGCATTAAGGACAACAACAAGGAAGAGACCATGCAGGCCTGGGATCTGGCCGAACTGGTTGTCAAGGCGATGGGCAGGGAAGATGTCACGCCATCGGCGGACACTTGTGCAGTGTAAACAGGCTATAGGCGGTTGGCTATAGATCATCGAGGAAAGCCCCTTGTCCGCGGCGGACAGGGGGCTTTTTCATGAAAGGTGAAAGACAAATGGAATATAAGCATCTTCTTCTGGAAGTGGACGGAGCGGTGGCGAAAATAACTTTCAACCGGCCGAAAGTCTTGAATGCGATGAACTATGAAGTGATGAGTGAGCTGTCCTGTGCGCTTTATGAGTGTGACCAAAACGAAAAGGTTCGTGCGCTGGTGCTCACCGGTGCAGGTGATAAGGCATTCGTGGCGGGGGCGGATATTGCCGAGATGCAAAACGCAACTTCCGTGGAAATTATGAAGCTCATGGAGCTGGGACAAAATACTCTCAGGTTTCTTGAAACGATGGCCAAGCCCTCTATCGCGGCGATTAACGGTTTTGCCTTGGGTGGGGGGGTGGAAATCGCCATGGCCTGTGATATACGCATTGCTGCAGAAAACGCCAGATTCGGCCAGCCGGAAATTCTTATCGGCGTGCTGCCCGGCTGGGGAGGTACGCAACGTCTGGCGCGCCTGGTCGGGATGGGCCGGGCCAAAGAACTTATTTTGACAGGTGTTCAAATTGACGCTGCCAGGGCCTATGAAATGGGCCTCGTCAATAAAGTGGTGCCGGCCGCGCAATTAATGGACGAGGCGGCCGGGCTGGCAAAAAAGATCACAACATTACCGGGCTTTGCACTCAAGATGGCGAAAAACGCCATAAACTTCGGCATCGACATGCCGCTCGAAGGCGGCCTGAAGCTGGAGCTTTCCTGCATCTCGCAATGCTTCAGCACACGCGACCAGAAAGAGGGAATGGCCGCTTTTCTGGAGAAGAGGAAACCGACATTTGTCGGTGAATAGCGATCAGCTTGTGGTTCAACGGTAAAGTGTTTAAAACCCCCGATCGCCTTGAGCCTGTCGAAGGAGATGAGAGGGGTTTAAAGATAAGCGCCGTTCATGGTTCGACAGGCTCACCATGAACGGTCAATAAGGCTCAACACGAACGGTTAATAAAAACTCATCGTGAACGGCCATAAAAGTCGGGCATGAACGGCAATAAATCACCGCTCGCCCTGAGCTTGTCGAAGGGTGAGCAGGAAAAGATGAACACCGTTTATGGTTCGACAGGCTCGCATGAACGGCAATAAATACGCGAAGCGCAACCACTGATGTCCCCCGTTCACCCTGAGCCTGTCGAAGCCTGCCCTGAGCCTGTCGAAGGGGGCTGGCGGAGGTGCCCCGATTTATCGGGGCGGAGGTGGAGAGTTAGCAGATTAGATGATTAGAAGTTTAGAGGATTAGAGGGTTGGCGGGTTAGATGAATGGTGGTTGGCGATTAGCTCGTGGTTGATAGTTGATGGTTAATAGCTCGCCGTCGGCACTCCTAAAGGGCAGTCTGGAGTATGCCGGGGGCGGTAATGGAGTGTCGATATGTCATTGCATCTCGAAAAACTGAATCATTTTCGCGGACGTAAAGGGCCGCTACTGCTGATCATCATGGACGGGATCGGCATCGGTAAAAAAGATGAATCCAATGCCGTTTATCAGGCACGGACTCCTATACTGGACAAGCTGTTTGAATCGGAGTTCTACACTCAGCTCAAAGCTCACGGCACGGCTGTCGGGTTGCCCTCCGATGACGATATGGGTAACAGCGAGGTGGGACATAACGCTCTAGGTGCCGGCAGGATTTTCGATCAGGGGGCCCGCCTGGTGAACAGAGCCCTCGCGACTGGTGCTATTTTCAAGACAGATGTCTGGGACGCGATAGTTTCACGATCTCAAAAGGGGGGAACAGTTCATTTTATCGGCCTTTTGTCTGACGGGAACGTGCATTCTCATATCGACCAGCTGTTTATTTTGATAGATGAGTGCGCCCGCGCAGGCTTAAAAAGAGTTCGTCTGCATCCGCTGCTTGACGGTCGGGATGTGGGGGAAAGAACCGCACTGGACTACGTCGGTCCTGCAGAAGAAAAGCTAAAGAAAATTAGTGACGAAAAAGGACTGGATTACGCGATCGCTTCAGGCGGCGGCCGGATGAAGGTCACGATGGACAGGTACAACTCCGACTGGAACATTGTCCAGCGCGGCTGGCAGGCGCATGTCGAAGGCAGGGGTCGCGCCTTTACGTCCGCATCGGAGGCAATTGAAACTTTTTATGCTGAAGATCCAGCAGCCACGGATCAGTATCTGCCGGCTTTTGTGGTTGTTGACCAAACGGGTAAGCCTGTGGGGACGATTACGGACGGTGATGCGGTCATCTTTTTTAATTTCCGGGGCGACCGGGCCATCGAAATTTCACGGGCGTTTACGGAAAAGGAGTTCAATGAATTTGACCGCGGTGAGTTGCCGGACATTTACTATGCAGGAATGATGGAATATGACGGAGACGCGCACATCCCGCCGAATTTTCTGGTCCAGCCGCCGGCGATCGACCGTGTGGTGAGCGAATATCTGTGCGCCGCCGGTGTGAAAACATTTGCCGTTTCTGAAACCCAGAAGTACGGCCATGTGACCTATTTCTGGAACGGTAACCGCTCCGGCTACATTGACGAAACATTGGAAACTTACGTGGAGATCCCCTCCGACCGGATAGAATTTGATAAGGCTCCGCAGATGAAGGCGCGGGAAATTACGCACAAAGTTATTGAACTGCTTAAATCCGGTTCCTACCGGTTCGGAAGGCTGAATTTCCCCAACGGCGATATGGTCGGGCATACCGGCTCCACCAAGGCCGCCATTCAGGCGGTGGAAACGGTAGATGCCTGCGTGGGCGAGCTTCTGGAAGTTATAAAACATCTCGGCGGCATCGCCATTGTCACCGCCGATCACGGCAATGCCGATGAGATGTTTTCGGTGGACAAAAAAGGCGGGAAGTCCGTCAAAACCGCACACAGCCTGAATCCTGTGCCGTTTGTTATTTTTGACCCTCAATTTTCCGGCGAGTACCGTATGGCGGACCTTCAGGAAAAAGGTCTCGCCAACATTGCCGCAACTGTTTTGAATCTGTTAGGTTATGAAAAGCCGGACGATTACAATCCTTCGCTTATTGAAATGACGAATGGATAGAGGATGCCGGTCGAGCCGGCACGGCGAGTGATTCTCGTCCCGCCCCATAGCCCGGGAAGCCACCTCTGCTTTATGGCTGTCAGGCACCAGGATAATTCAGATGAAGTTTACGCTTATTTTGGTAGTTTATGATCCGGGAGATCTTTTCACTCATTCGCGGGCTCTTCCCGTGGCGTTCGAGAGTATTTTTACACTGGAAGGTGACCCGGATATTGTGGTCGCAAACAACACAGACCCTGCCGAATCACCCCGAACGGCCGCCTATCTGAAAACCCTGCCTGCCTCTTATCCAGGTGTCCGGCTGATCGAACACGGGCGTAATTACGGCTGCAGCGGCGGTTTCAACCGCGCGGTTCGCGCGCTGGCGGATCCGGGAGACATTCTGGTTTATGTATCCTGTGACGCTCTGATTGTGGATCCCAAAGTGCTTTTGAAAATGGCCTGCGTATTTAAAGCAAAAAAAAAGGTTGGCGCGCTTCACCCTATGAGTGCGTATGAAGATTTCGGAAAGGCCAATGTCAGCCGCGCCTGGTCCTATGACGTTTATCTGGAAGAACTTGATCGAGCCGGTAATGATCCGGAGAGCCTGACTGATGAACCGCACGAGGCTATTAGTATTGTATTGGGCGATATCGCCAGACGAAAGCCGGGCAGGTTACGCGGCCCGCTGCCGCAATTGCCTTTGACGTTTTATGCCGTGCGCCGGGATTTGTTTTTGAGCCTGGGCGGCTTTCAGGAAGAATTTATCGCGGGATGGGAAAACATTGATCTAGCGTTCAGGATGTACAAAAAAGGGTACCATTCGTGTATTATGGAGAACACCTTCGTTTTTCACAGACGTTTGTTGTTTCGGATACTGGGCCAGGCGGGTAAAAACCAGCAGCTTATAAGAGATGTCGAAAGCGGTGAAAATGTCTGGAATCGCCTGTGGGATGGTGTCCCTCCTGCAGATGCCTGGCGTGATCTGCGGCACGGAAAAATTTTCCACAGGGGGTTTTTGCGCCCGGGGCGCCTGTTCATGCAGTATTTGAAACGCAAATGGTTGAAGGTGAGAGGATTGGATGATTAGATGATCAGAGAGTCGGGGAATTGGATAAAAGGCTGCAGGATGCAGGCGAGTAGTCATTTGCCCGATATGTGTAAAAACATGTTTCCCCGGTCTTTTGTGCCGTATGGGCTAAATCAGGGAAAACGCGAGGTTATAATATGTTGATTCATGGCCGTGAGTTTCAAATCGCATCGCTCGACGAGATTCATTTCAAGATTGTGGACCTTGTCAAAGATAAACCAAAAGGAAAGGTGCTTGATTTTCCCGCCGGAACAGGCAGGCTCTCGTGGATGCTGCACAACGAGGGATTTGCGGTCACGGCTGCCGATATCGGTACCGGCTCTTTTCGTAATCCGGAAATTCCGATTTTTCAGGGAGACCTGGACGGGAAGTTCCCTTTTGAAAATGAGTTTTTTGATTACGCCTTCTGTGTTGAAGGGCCGGAACATGTCGAAAATTTATACCATACCTTTCGCGAGTTTTCCCGTGTGTTGAAAAAAGGCGGTCTGATGGTGTTGAGCTACCCCAATTACTCGCACCTGGAGGCCAGGTTGAGAAATGTTTTTTATGGGATTCTGGAGCCGGTTGAACCACGTGCCGGCACCGGGAGGAAAAACAATGGCCACATTAACAGGCCGGCCTTCGCTCTTATGAAAATGGCGCTAAATTATGCGGGTCTGGAAATTGAGTCTGTGACGAGTGAGAAAACGAAACGCAGTCAGCTTCTGCTTCTTCCCCTGGCCTGGGCAATTTTTCTTTTCACGAAAATAAAAGGAGAAAAAGGAAGGAGCAAATACTGGCTGGATGAATCTAATTCCTGGAACGTGCTCATGGGCGGCAACTCCCTGATTGTCAGCGCCCGCAAAGTTTAAGCCTTGTCAGGTGAATAAGCCTGCTTTTTATGCGCCCGACGTTTCGAGCGAGGTGACAAATTCGATTTCCCGGGGGGCCTTGTAAGAGGAGAGGTATTCCTTGCAGTAGCGGATGAGCTCCTTTTCGTCTGGCCGATGTTCCTGCCTCAAAACCACACTTGCTTTAACGATCTCACCGCGCATCAGGTCTTCCTTGCCCGCCACGAGAACATCCGCCACGGCGGGATGAAGTCTGAGCACATCTTCCACTTCCTGCGGATAGACATTAAATCCGCTGGTGATGATCATTCTTTTTTTGCGCCCGGTCAGAAAAATATATCCTTCCTCATCCATATGTCCCAGATCTCCGGTGTAGAGCCAGCCGTTTTTGATGACGGTCGCGGTGGCTGCCTCGTCTTTATAGTAGCCCTGCATGACATTGGCGCCACGGATGATAACCTCTCCTGTTTCATGCCGCGGCAGCTCATGGCCCTCATCATCGACGATTTTAATGTCAATGCCGTCCAAAGCCGTGCCGATCGAGCCGTGTTTGGCGGGCCGTTCTATGCGATTGAAGGAACAGGCAGGCGCAGCTTCCGTCAGTCCGTACCCTTCCAGGAGGCGCGCGCCGAATTTCTGCTCGAAGACAGGTATGAACTCCGGGGGCATGGCCGAGCCGCCCGTCACGCAAAGTTTAAGGGAGCTCAAATCATATTTAGTCGCTTTTTCCTCAAAGACCATGCCGACATAAAGACGCGGGACAGAGCAGATATAGGTGATTTTTTCTTTTTCGATGGCGGAAAAAAGCGCCTCCATGGTCAGGCGGTCCATCATTACCGTACTGCAGCCGGCCTGAATGACGTTTAGCATATTCACCGTCGCCCCGAAGGAGTGAAAAAGAGGTATCAGACAAAGACCGACATCTTCCGGCTGTCTGCGGAAAATCGGCTGAATCATGCTGAGCTCTTCGCACAAATTGCGGTGAGTGAGAACCGCACCCAGGGGCTTCCCGGTCAGCCCCGCTGTGTAGATGATCTGGGCCGGATCATCAGGGTCGATGGTGACCGGAACGAGCTCGTTTATACTGGCGTTGTTGTTGGTTACGCCACGGTCGGAGCTTCCTTCAGCGCCGATGATATAAGCCTCGTGACATGAAGTCAGGCGGTCTTTTATTCCGTAGTATTTCTTTTCACCGGCTGACTGCGTGACGAGAATTTTTGCATCGCTGTTGTTGAGCAGGTAAGTGAGCTCGAAGGGTGTCGATGAGGTGTTGAGCAGAACCGCTACCGCGCCCGCCCGAATTATGGCAAAGTAGCAGTAAACAAATTCAGGAATATTAGGCAGCATCAGGGCGACCTTATCGCCCTGTTTCAGCCCCAGATGCAGTAACCTGTCCATTGTTGCGTTTACGGCGTCATTCAGTTGTGTGTAGGTGACGCGTCGCCCGTCTGCGATCAGCACGGGCCGGTCGGCGTAACGTTCGACAGATTCTTCCAGTAACTGAGCGAGATTAATGGTCTGGTTGCCTCCCTGAAATTTTGCGCTTTTTCTAGCAGAGAACATGATTTATTGCAAGAGAGTGAATTTGAACCCCTCCACGGCTTGTACCGCACCGGCCTGCTGCCCGGCGGCTGTTTTTCTTCTTGCCCTTGCAGTTTTTTTGTCCTATAGCCATGCGACAATGTTAACAAAGACCGGATTTTGTCCGGTTCAAGGCACACAAAACAGGAGCCATTTTTTAAAGGAGTGATATGTCGATTATTCTTGACGGCACAAAGATTGCCGGTGAAATACGCCGGTCCGTTCGCGACGAGGCCCAATTATTAAAACAAAAAACAGGCATTGTGCCGGGACTGGCCGTTGTGCTGGTGGGTGATGATCCGGCCTCTGAAATTTATGTGGGGAGAAAAGCCAAAGCATGCGAGGAGGCAGGATTTGTGTCCAGGCAGTACCGGTTGGCCGCCGCTACCGGCGAGGGGGAACTGCTGAATCTGATTGACGCGCTGAACAAAGACAGCCTTATTCACGGGATACTGGTTCAACTGCCTCTTCCGGCTCAAATTTCCACTCAGAAAGTAATTGCCGCGATAGATCCCTTGAAAGACGTGGACGGTTTTCATCCATACAATGTCGGAGGACTTGTTTCCGGATCGCCCCTGTTTATTCCCTGCACACCCCGCGGTATTATAGAGCTTATTTCACGAACGGGTATCGACCTGACGGGCAAAGAAGCCGTTGTTGTAGGGCGCAGCAATATCGTGGGGAAACCAATGGCGCTTCTTTTGCTGGAGCGGCATGCCACAGTGACGATATGCCACTCCAGGACCAGAGACCTGCCGCAGGTCACGTCACGAGCCGATGTACTAATCGCCGCAGTAGGCAAGCCGCACATGATCACCGGTGACATGATAAAACAGGGAGCGCTGGTTATTGATGTCGGCGTCAACCGTTTGGCAAACGGCAAGCTCGCTGGTGATGTCGCTTTTGATGAGGCCGTCCAAAAGGCGTCCTACATCACGCCGGTGCCCGGAGGGGTGGGGCCGATGACCATCGCCATGCTGATGCGCAACACACTCGATGCGGCTTTGCGTATAATTTCTTGATACTATCATGTAAAGGAGAACACAACAACCACGGCCGCAAGGCCAGGAAAAAAGCAATGAGTGCGGATTATCCCATTTCTGTAATTATCCCCGCCTATAATGTTTCCCGCTGGCTGCCGGATCTGTTTGCCGGGCTCGACAGTCAGACATTTCGCGGCTTTGAGACGATCTTTGTCAATGATGGTTCCACTGACGAGACAGGCTCGCTTTTGATGGAATACGCGGCAAGCCGCGAAGGAGTGACGGTTATACACCAGGACAACGCCGGCGCTTCGGCGGCGCGTAACAGTGGTGTTGACGCTGCTTCGGGTGCATACATTGTTTTTATCGACGGGGACGACACAGTGGGGCCTGCCTATCTTGAGGATCTTTATAGCCTGGCGATACGACATGATCTTGATTTCGGCGTATGCAACGGCTGTCGTTTCCGCGAAAAGCCGGGTGACATGGACGGCCATTTTCTCATCGTCTTACCGAAGCCCGAAGAGCCGAAGACGGGTGTGGAATGGATGGAGGCTGCCTTAAATGGTGGAGAGTGGAGCGGCTATGTATATATGAATATCATCCGGCGTGAATTGCTTTATCGCCATCAAGTCCGCTTTTTCGAAGAGATAACCAGCCACGAGGATCTGATCTGGAATGCGATGGTTCAGCCGAAAGCAGCGCGGATGGCCTATGCTCCTAAATATAATTACTATTATCGCTATCTGCCCGACTCGAAAATTAATGACATGTCTCTCGGGAACAGGTTAAGGCGTATCGACGCCTACAGGATGGTGATCGAACATTTGTGGAAACTTGCAGATACGGACGTGCCGCGCGTGTCGGCGGTTATGAAGCGTCTGGCTGTGGAACATGGCAGAATTCTTCTGGGGCTGATTGCCCAGACAGGTTCAATGAGGCAGCGTCTTGCGATCTACGCCGAGCTGCGGAAGACAGGTTTTCTTGCCCGCCTCTTTCGTGAAACCGGGCAAAACCACTACCTGAAAAGAATCGTCCGTGCCTACTGCTATGGTCTTGTGGGATCGTTTGCCGGACCGAGCCCGTTGCCTGACGGAACCGGAGGCGAAGTTAAGGGTCAAGGCTGAAGGGTGGGCAGGGCTGTCCTGGCCCAGACCCATAACTATCAACACACTGCCGCCGGTGACGTGTATCCCTGAAGCGAGGGGCAGTTTTCGTGCATTGGCGACGGATTTCAAAGGGAATGAGCAAAAAATGAAGTCAGAACCACAATGGCTGTGCAGATTGTGCGACTATCTTTACGGTTTCGACAATGACAGGCTGAGGAAAATTATCCGTAAGATACTCCAGAAGCGAAGGGGTGCTGATTTTTCTTCGCTTATTTTACGCCACATCTTTCTAAAATACCATAACATCGAAGTAGGCATGTACTCCCATTTTTGCTTTCGCACCGAATTCCCCCCCGGCACGGTGATCGGACGATACTGCTCGATTGACGGAAGGATGCTGGTGATCAACGGCAGCCATCCTATCTCCCGCCGTTCCAGCCACGCATTTTTCTTTAATCCAGCCTTTGGTTATGTGACTGAGATGCCTGATGTCTATAGAAAAAAATTGATTATCGGCCACGATGTTTATATAGGTCTTAATGTGACGATCATGCCGTCGGTCAATATGATCGGTAACGGGGCGGTCATCGCTGCCGGCAGTGTGGTTGTCAAAGATGTGCCTCCCTTTGCCATTGTCGGCGGCAACCCGGCAAAATTGATCAGATACCGTTTTTCTCAAAAAACAATCGATGAAATCACCGAATCAGCCTGGTGGGATAAGGATATCGCCGAACTCAAAGCTGATCCTTCTGAATTTAAGGGCTTTTTTACCGACCTTGAACAGGGGTGATTTTGGACTGATGAAAAGACCCGCGGTCCGGCCGCAAACAGCTCACTGAAGATGGTATTTTTTCAGGTACCTGTCCAGATCGCTTTTCTGTTTTGCCAGATGTGCTTCTACATTTTTTCTTGTAACCAGTATGCCGAAACCGTCGGGCGTGTTTTTGTCATCGCCGAAAATCCGGTCGGTAATCATCCGGCCGACCCCGAAACGGTAATGGCTCCTATCGTAATAGTTTAAGGGGTTTGTGGTGATCGTGTTAAAGCCGCTGAAGTCATAATAATCGGTCAGATTGGCAAGCCTTCTTTTTGCCGCAAACAAAGGTTGAGCATTATTGATATAAATCTGGTCGTAGAGCGGATTTATGAAAAAGATTATTTTAAAATCATGATCCTGTGCCAGATGGATCAGCTCTTCAATTGCTCTGAAGGCATCATCGAATTTCTTTTCATTATATACCAATGGCTCATATTTATTGATTCTGTATTCAAAGTCAGGCTTCCCCGTTTGTTCAATGAGTCGGTCCCTGTCGCTCCAGCCCAGAACAAGCCCCTCATGACTCAGGGGGAACGCCGCCTTCAAATCCTGCCTGAACACTCTTTTTTTCCATAGCGACAATTCGAGGCGTTCGGGTTTTCGAAAAAAATATGTGAAGAATATTTTCAGACGTCCCGGTCCTTCCGCCTCCGGATGCATAATCCTGATTAGGTTGTTTTCCGCCTCCGGACGTGAACGGTTAAAGCAAAAGTCATCCAGTCCGATCACGACATATTTAATTTTCATTCCTTTTTTCAGAAAAGCCTTCAGAATGGCCAGATGCTGGGCCGGTAATCCTACACTGTAGGACATGTTGTAAAATTTCCCTGCCGGTATTTTGGAGACATCAATCTGCGAGGTGCGCGACGACCCGAAAACGAAAGAATCAAATTCACCCGGACGGCGAAATACATATTCTGGATTGAATATGTTCTGATTGATGCCGTTCGGATAAACAGTTTGTTGAATTTTCTTTTTGCCGGAGAACAGGCTAAGACGCACGGCGTGATGATCGACAATGAGATTCAGGCCCATAACGAGAGAGGCTAGAGTGATTGTTAAAATTAACATTGCCGACAGCCATTTTATGTGTGTCATACTTTCTTCTCACGCCTAAAAATTAAAATACAAAAATGAGCTTGTCCGGTTCAGTAAAAGTAGCCCCAGGGTCAGCATCAATGCGGTCCACGTAGCATTTTTCCATGTCGGGACAAATTGCCCGAGATAATAATTTGAATTTTTCAAAAACAGCACGACCGGGATAAGCAAAATGCACAGAAAGTATTCCATTGGTTCAACCTCGGGAAGATGGGCTCGCCAATGGCCGAACTGGACGCCCAAAGCGGTCATTTTCTGCCAGAAGGCGCTCCCCGCGAGGTTTGGAGAGACAAGCACTCCGTTCAGCCCGGCCATACCTTTCAATATCCTTAAGGCATCGCCGATACTCGAGGCGCGGAAAAAAACCCATGCCGCATTGAGGAAGTTGAATGTGATAAGCCAGGCCGGGATTTTCGGCAGTGACAGGCCTGTTTTCATCCAGAGGCGATGAAGGCAAAGTGCCGCGCCATGCAGAAAACCCCAGAACACGAATGTCCAGGCCGCGCCGTGCCAGAGTCCGCCGATTAAAAAAGTCAATAGCAAATTGACATAGAGTCTCATTTCGCCTGCGCGATTGCCTCCCAGCGGAATATAAATATAGTCGCGCAGGAATCTGGACAGTGTGATGTGCCAGCGGCGCCAGAACTCGCGGATATCCAGTGACTTGTAAGGCGAGTTGAAATTTGCCGGCAGTTCGATATTGAAAATCAGAGCAATTCCGATGGCCATATCGGTATAGCCGCTGAAATCAAAGTACAACTGCATCGTGTAAGACAGGCTGGTCAGCCACGCCTCGGTGAAGGTGAGGTTTCCCGTGGCGGCAAAACCGCCGTCGGCGATAACCGCCAGCGTATCGGCAATGGCGGCTTTTTTGAATAGTCCCATCGAAAAAATAAACAGACCCCGGCAGACATTGGAAAGATTAAATATCCCGACCTTTTCTGATTTGAATTGAGGAATTATTTCCGAATGGTAGGCGATAGGCCCCGATATCACATAGGGGAAGAAAGTTACATAAAGGCAGTAGTTGAAGAAATCATAGCGGTACCCTCCCCGGCGATAGATATCCGTCAGCCAGGCAATCTGCATGAAGGTGTAAAAACTGATGCCCAGTGGCAGTAAAAGATCGAGTCTGGACATCTCTGTGGCAAAAACGGCATTAATATTTTCGATAAAGAAATTGCTGTATTTAAAAAAACCCAGATACAGAATATTGAAGGCGATTGCTGAGGCGAAAACGATTCTTTTACTTTTCGGGTTTCTTTGAACCGCTGCGGATAAAAACGTGCCGTACAGGAAGTTGATTAAAACAGAAGCAAGCAGGACCAGCGAAAAATGCAGGTTCCAAAAAGACATAAAGCCAAACGAGGCGGCCAGAAGGAAAAGAAACGCCCACTTTGCCGATACATAGCGGTGCAGGAGGAAGTATCCCGCGGCTACGAGCGGCAGAAAGACCAAAATGAAAGTGTAGGAATTAAAAAGCATACTGTAAAATAATTTTGTCCCTAATGGTCCTCATATAAATCGTGTTAATTTTTCTGAAGCTTAAATGGAGGCAGCCTCGTCACCGGTGCCAGAGGTCAGGGATTTATTACAGCCTTTGGCCGGTGGGATTATTCCAGGATTCCCAAAAGGCGAAATACCTTTTCGAAACGGTTCTCCCAGGTATGGTCTCTGAGCGCGCGTTCGTGCCCTTTTTGCCGGATAGAGTCGGCTGCCGACGTGTGCTCAAGATAGTAGCGTATTTTTTTTACGAGATCCTCAATTCCACGGTAAGTTAATATTTCTTTACCCGGTTGGAAAGCATGTGTCAGCTCCGGATGATCCTCTGTGAGATAAAAGCCGCCACTCATGGGAATCTCGAAATCACGGCCTTTGAGGCAGAAGGTGTCCTGATGCCCGGCGACACCGCCGAACCCCAGATTGATCCTGCTTCTGGAATAAAGCTTTACCATCTCCTCCACCTCGAGCGGACCGGCAGGCCAGCCGTGGCCATAGGCCTGGACATGGATGCCGTGCCGGGAAAGCTCATTTATCACTTGAGCCCGATTTCCATAGCATTGGCCGACAAAGGAAACATCGATCGTCCTTTCCAGTTCGTAGGGCCTGTGAATTTGCGGATTTGCCCCTTCCGGCAGATAAACGGGCCTCGCCCCTTCGACACGGTACTTGATGAGAGCATCCTGGGTGCTGGTCCAGCACAGATCGAAATAACGGCAGATGTCTCTTGAGCCGAATGCCCGTCCGCCTCTTACCTTGCTCACGAAATGCTCTTTGTCATTGAGGGCGAGGTTGATCATAGGAATGCCATGGGTGCGCAGGTCGGCTATGGTTTGCGGCTCCACGAGAATTCCCGACACGTACATGAAAATTATATCGGCCGGATTATCGGCCATCCAGGAGCGGACACGTTCCGTCAGGGCCTTGTTCATTTGAGATTTACCGGTTTTCGGCCAGGTCTTTTCCAGATGGTTGAACTCGCCAAACCAGTCCCAGTGGCGGACAGAACCGAATTTTTCCAGCGCCGGTTTGAGTGAATAATTCTCCCAGTTGTAGTGGTGATAGACGGCGATGATGTTCAGCCGTCCTTTTGGTTTAGGGCGCAGTTTTGGAAAAGCCGTGCGCAGTTCTGCCTTCAGTCCGTCATCATCGGGAAGCGTGAGCCCGCGGCGCTCAAACTCGGTTAAGTAGCATCTTGCTTCTCGCTTCAGCCTGAGGCGGTTTTTCCATTCGCGAAAACGAATACGATATTTTCGTCCAGGGAAGATCATGAAGGCTTCCTTAAGGTAAACAGACGGATTGCACCTGATTTTTGCACCTGATCATTCATCATATTGATGACGTGCCCCGCATCAAGGGCAGGTATGGAAAACTCACGGGCGATGTCCGCACAGATGAGGAGTGCCCCGACGCCAGCCCCGACCAGGCATAGATCCGTGTCAGACGGCACCTCGGCCAGCACTTCATTACGGATGCCTGCCCATTTAGTGGCGATATATTCAGCCGGCACAGGAACATGATGCAGCACGGGGCAACTGGAACGTTCGGAAAACCATTTTTGAAATGAGTCTTGATTATATTCTGAATTGAGTATGCAGATATTTTTACCGTTCATCGTGGCGGCAAATAAATCAGAGGTCAAGTATGCGTACAGGGCATAAAAAGGGAGGTAATTATCCGCTGTCAGACGGATATTGTTTTGATTGAGTAAATTGAGGAAATCGGTTGCACCTGTATCTGGTTTTTTTCTTAAGAAAGAGAAAATTCCAGCTTCCTTTTTATGGCTGTTGCCCGGAAAGACAAGTGGTGCCAAAAGACCGCGTAATGCTACATAGGCAATGGCTTCGACATGCAGGGGAATGACCTGACGGATGGCGCTGATCGACTCCGCCTGCTTGTAAAGCCCATTACACTTCAAAGATGGTTTGTAAAAAGCGTACTCACCGTCCGCAAAGCGTACCACCGGAAGGGGTTGCCCGTTGGTCAGCGCCGCCGTAAGCTTCTTATGGATGATGCCCAGATATTCATCTCCACTTGCCACCTTTTCGGCAAACAGGCAGGTTTCCTCATCAAGAATGGCTTCAGAGAAGATTTTAACCATCGGTTCGTTATCTATGCCGGTAATTTTCAGATGCTTGAAATGAAATTGTCCTGTGTGAATTAATGTGTCCAGATAGCTTTCCTTCTGCATATTATTTTCATCCTGGTTGTGTTTTCAGCTTTATTAGCATGTTCAGAGGGCAAATCAATGTATTTTTCGCTGTCGATAATAAGTCGTAATTTCATTTACCAACATGGGATGACGATGAAAAATGCGTATTGCGTTTTGACGCTGAAAAATATTCAGCGTTGTTGATCTTTTGTATTAATGAGGCCGGTCTTTTTTCGTAAAGCCGTCACGAGTGTTTGCGTAAATTGCCGATGACGTCACACAGAATGTCGGCCGCGACTGCGTGGCCTGTCGCGTTTAAATGGCCGTCGAGGGCGTAGTAGTGGTTCTCTTCGAGCCTGCCTGCGATATCGAGTATGATCATATCGCGGATAAACGGCGGCTGGCCGGGTGTTTTGATTTTTTCGCGAAGCTTTTTCGTGAATTCATTTGTCTGATTGATACCGCTCAACTCGAAGACGATCAGAGGAATGCCGGTGAGCAGATCTTCATTTTGTTTTAAAACATGGACAAACAGTTCAACTTCTCCGAGGAAAGATGCAACCGATGGTGTCGATTGCTTCGCGGGCTTCAGAGCATCGAGTTTTTTTCTGATTTTCATTTTCAGATATTTTCCCGGAAAATATCTGATCGGCCTGTCGAGATAGTTGACGATTTTTTTAAAAGTTTCTTCACGCATAAGTTGCGGTTGGTTGCCATTTTGGAAATACAGGCGGTTTTCGTCATAGTCATCAGCGCAATACTGTAAAATGAGGTATTTGAGGCAAGAGCGGTTTAGCTTGCGCAGCATAATCATCTCCCTTACCGTACCAAAAGATGGCACACAGGTGTTGAGCGTGGTCAGGCCTGTTTTTTTCTCAACGATTTTGATGAATGTTTCCCGGCTGTCGACCCCCCAGCCCAGGGCGAAGGAATCACCCAGTAATATTATCTCCGGAGCGTCAAGCGCTTCTTCCGTGTCACGCACGCCGAGGGAATTTATATGATATTCGTTCGTGAATTCAATTTCTGAATAGGTGAACGTTCCCGGGTTGAGGGTGTAGCCCAGATCCGGCGAGTAACGGCCGCACCCTTTTTGATATTGCATGATTTTACGGTCTCCCTGAATATACAGATAGCTGATGCTGTTACGGAAACGCCGTGAAAACATTCTCAGCAGGCCCGGCCGACGGATAAGAAGGTACATGGAAGATTCCAGCAGTGCCAGAATCAGAATAAGCGCGGTAACAATTATGACAATAGCTGTACACAGAGTCATCGGAGAAATCCTTCACTTTGCCGCCATCTCAAGAGCAATCCGGTAACATTGTATTTTGTTGTCCAGCGCGGCGCGGTCGCGGGCAAAGGGGGCCCAAAGACGCAGAGTAATCAAACGGTATAACGCTTTTCTCCTCTGGGCTTTCTTGATTCTGCCGATGGTTGAAGGCAGGTAATGCTTGGCGTAGAACAGGTATTCAGCACGGAGCTTTTTGGCAAATAGTTCCGCCGGAGGGGTTTGAGTCTCGCTTTGGCCTCCCCAGTGGAAAACTTCGGCTTCTTCGATATATCCGATGGAAAACCCTTTTTCGCGAATCCGCCAGGCCAGGTCCTGGTCTTCGCCGTAGAGAAAGAAATCTTCGTCGAAGCCGTGGAGGCCGGTAATGAGTTCGTTGCGTGTGATCATGAAGGCGCCTAAGACACAGGCGATCTTTCCCGCGAGGTTTTCGGTTTCTCCGGAGGAATACTTTTCACCCGGGTAACGATACGACACTGATTCCTGCAATGTTCCGTCAGGATTGAGAATCTTTGCGCCGGCCAGGCCGACCTGCCGACTGGCGTTCATATACTCCGCCGACTTTTGCAGTGCATCTTTTTTTACAACTGTGTCGGGATTCAAAAAAACAATATAGCGCCCCGTGCAGTGCGGCAGGGCCTGATTGTTGGCCGCGGCAAAGCCGCGGTTTGTCTGGTTGGCCGCCAGATAAACATCCGGAAAACTCTCTTTGATGAGCGAAGGACTGCCGTCGGTAGAGGCATTATCGACAACATGTATTTCTTTTTCTCCATCAGCTGTGGCGAGCGATTCCAGACAGGCCAGAGTAAGTGCGGCCGTATTATATGAGACGATGACGATGGAAAGTGCAAGGGGGTCGGTCATGGTTTAATTTTCAATGTACTCCCGGAGGGGTTAGCGCCTGTCGATTTATGCTTGCCGGGCGGCTTTGCCGAAAAAAAGTTAATGAAAGTTTTTAAAAATTTTTCCAGCGCAAAGCTCGCATTGATTTTCAGGTATCTGAGCCGGTCGGCCGGCGTCATCAATTTTTTCAGTGCCTTTTTTATTTCTTTGTAGTCCTTATAATTTTTCAGCCTCAAAACATGGACTTTGGGAGCTTGCGATTTTACGTCATCGCGGGAAGTAACGATCACCAGATGCATTTCTGTGCCCGGGTTTTTTCGCTGCTCACGGGCGAGAAAGTCTTCCCATGCCCGGACATCTTCCTTCTGCCTGACGAAAATATTATCGTAAATTGATTCTATCGGCTCGTCCATATCCAGAAAAGAGCGGACAAACACGATTTTTCGGGGCTGCCGAGCGCCGGGGCGCGAATAAAGGATATCGTGAAACCTGTTCCAGCGCCGTCGGTACTTTTTGCGGACGTTTTCCTTCTCGGCAGCCCAGTTTTGCCTGAAATCATGAATACTCAAGGCGCTGCGATCCGGGACGGTGATGATCGTTTCTCCGTGCAGTCTCGCATGGTCATCGAAGTCAAAAAAAGCCGTCCCGCCGCTTTCAATAGCCGAAATAACGAAGTCCTGCCGTGCAATCAGCCAGTCAAAAGGCAGTGCGTTTTGTCCCAGCGAACGAAGAGCCCGCGACACTGAGCATCCGCCTACGCCGGCCAGACTGATAAAAACCGTTTGTGTATTTTTTTCCATGTCCATTCAGTCTCTAAAGTTCCGTATCGGATGGAGGTTCTAATGCAAAAAACATTAATTGTCTAGTTCTTTATATTTTTTGGTTTTTTTGCTAAATCTCCGTCGCAGCGGGTTTGGGGAAACCTGGTGAAAGGTTCGCGCCGGACCGAAAGACGGACATAAAATGATATTTAAAAAATCGCATCTGTATGCTAGAAACTTGCCTTTACGGGCAAATGATCATTTCTGATGGTGATGTACACCGGAAATAAAACTTGATGGGCAGGTAATACGGCGCCATCGTCATCAATTGTAAACAGAGCAGGGTGGACAAACTTCAGGACGTTAGATGTGAACGTTAGAATGATTTTTCAGAAAATCAAAGAATGGCTGGAAATCGGCCAGGCAGCAGCCGGGCGTAATATTCACATTGACGTGCTCAAAGGTGTCACGATTATGTTTGTGGTTTGGGGGCACACCATACAGATAAATCATCCCCTGAAGATGAACAGCTATTTCTACCTTACTTTTTCATCATTTGCCATGCCGCTGTTCATGTTGTTGAGCGGTTATATAATAATAACCCAAATGAAAAACACGCTTGCCGGTTTTGTAAAAAAATACGCGCTCAGGCTCATATTACCTTTTTTTGTCTGGGCTGTAGTTATCCACCTGAAGATTCATCATTTCGATCCTGTCGGCTTGCCCGCGTATCTTTTGAATCTGGCGAAATTTCCAGCCAACGGCCTTTGGTTTCTATGGACGCTGTTTTTAAACAGCGTCGTTCTTTTTGCGATCCTCAGGCTTATCCGGGTTAAACATTGGGAACGTTGGGAAAACCACCTTGTTATCGCCTCCATGGTGCTTTCGCGGCTTGCCTCAACAGAGTATTTCGGTCTTGCCGATTTCAAGGTCTACTACACTTATTACGCAGCAGGTTTTTTTGTCTACAAATACTATGATTGGGTAAAGGCCAGACGGAAAATATTTTATGCGATCTCCATTGTCGCTTTCCCTCCTCTTTTGATGGCGTTCCAAAGTGACAAATTCCCCTCGTTTTACCCTCTGCTGCAGGAATTTTTTGGTGCTACAGGAATTGCCCGCCTTATTGTTTCCATCTATAAATATGTTATCGCCTTTGCAGGAATGGGTGTGGTGTCTTTCCTGCTGGAACTTGTCCGGAACACGCGCTTCTACGCTTTTTGTGCCTGGACCGGATTGTTCACGCTGGACATTTATGTGAGCCACGCAATTTTTGCCTGGAGATGCCAGCCTGTGCTGTGGCAATACATCGTTGTAGCTGTCTCAACATTTGCCTGCTCCCTTGCACTGACAATACTGGTGCTGAGGCGTTTCAAAATTACCAGACTTATTTTTCTGGGACAGAAGACATGAGCCGGGAGAAATTATATGGATGACGTGCAAACCGGGCTTAAGCAGACGAGGCAGGCGGGCATCGATATACTCAAAGCCATCTGTATTATGCTGGTGGTGGTATGGCACTGCCAGCCTTTCAAGTCATCGATGTTTCCCGGCGACCAGTTTCTTTTGCAGATTGTCAGGCAGACGATTAATTTTTTTTATTTCAACATTTCGCTTCTTGCTGTTCCCTCCTTTATCTTCGCCTCCCTGTACCTTTTTTTTACAAAAATGTCTGAATCAGACGATTACTGGAAAAAGCGCTTTTTACGGCTTGTCCAGGTTTATGTTTTCTGGGTCGGAGTGCAATTCATTCTTTATGTTCTGCTGGGTGGGGATCTTCCGTTGCCGCTGAAAACGATTTTCCGCAGCGGCGGTCCGGACTTGCCTTTGAGTACGTTTATGAACCCGGTTCCCTCAATTTTTTATTTCCTTTTCGCGCTGATGGTATGCACGCTGCTGGCCTTCTTTTTCTGGAAGCTGCCTGATAAACTGAAACTGCCTGTAGCTGTTTTGGTCATTGCCGCATCTGTGTTGTATTTTCTGGCGGCCGCGGTCTGGACGGTGTCCATTGATACCAGATCCATGAAAAATTATTATATTTATGTTCCAGCCGCCTATCTGCTGTATCGTTACCGTGAGCGAATGATTTCGTGCCGCTGGATTTTTTTCATCTTTTTTGTTGCCTCCCTTGTTATGGAGACGGCGTTCGGCTGGCGTACTCCGCCCTATGGAAGGCTGTCGATCTTTTGCGGGTCTTTCTTCCTTATGTCCGTTTTTGTTTCGGGATGGACCAGGGCCTGGCAGCCGGTCAGTCTCCTGTCACGCTATTCGCTGGGTATTTTTGCGCTGCACGGTTATTTTATGGTTGCCGTTTCCACCTTGTACTACATGCTATCTGGCCAAAAAAGAGTCGCCACCCTGGCGGGTGGCATCCTTCAATTTGCCGCGATATTCTTTCTTACCTGCCTGTGCATTTGGCTGATGTCGAAAACATCTTTGCGAAAATACGTTTCCTAAGATAACCCTCTTGCATATCATGCTTCTTTCGTAATCGAGGCATTTGAGTCCGCGTTGCGCTCAGCATTTAACGCATCTAAAATCATACCCCTGTATCACAGATGTTTTTACGGCCGGGGTTCTACACCATAAAAACGCCGTCTTGATTGCTCTGCATAATATGGTTTGAAAATCAAAATCACAACAAGATAATGATGCTATGCTGCTAAAAGTATAATTAGCGGAAGGAAGCGTTTCCTCTATTATATTCTGGACCTGAGATAATTTTGTGCCGGAAGCTCCAGAAAACGGCGGCTGATCGTGGCAAGCATGAAAAGAATTGCAAAAAAGATAACCATAAACTTCACGGAGGCAAAAACTTCGGGCCCCCATCCCCACCCGACAGCAAGAATTGCAAAAAATAATTGCAGTGGGAAATGAAAGAGATACATTCCGTAAATCCTCTCCCCCAGAAATGATATTTTTACTCCGGTTGGTCCGCTATGTGTCTCATAAAGTGCCGCGGCAAGGATCGTGCTGGGTAACAGCACGATGTAGGCCCAATATGATACGCATATTTTCGCCACAGGGCCAAGGCTCATCCGGGCATGATCAAAAAATGGATTGGTCCAAATCAGTGTTATTACCCAACAAACCAGTGTTATGGCGGGAAGCCATGTGGAAGCCCTCCAAGGATCGCCCTGAATGATCACACGGCGATAGATCAAGTATATGATCCCGCCTAAAAAGAAATATTTGATGCCCGTTCCAATAAATTGGTTGACATTGGAAGCCAGGAAAAAACCCAATAGGGTCATCAATACCAGCGCGACCGGATTGCGGTGAAATAGCCTGCAAAACACAAAAAAAAGGATATATAATAAGAGCATTACAGAAATCAGCCAGGCCGGACCATTAAACGAGAAACCTTTCTCAAATCCCCAGGAAGATATCATCAAGACATTGAGTACAAAATGCCGCACATCAAAAAGGGCATAGGTAAAATATGTGTCGGTCATATGTGCATAAACTATTTGGCCTGCCACAACCAACAGAAGCGTTGTGAAGTGCAGAGGATAAAGCCTGGATAGCCTTTGAATTATAAAGGTTCTGAAACTTAGTTTTTTATCGGTGTTTTTTGCAAGACATTTTTCCAGAAAGTTGCAAATCATTTTTCCATAAAATTGCAACTCCATTTTCCAGAAAGTTGCAAAATTGATTTTTCCGTTGTTGCGCATTGCAGCCGCATTTTCTTTC
>Ga0255347_1002780_pt1 | contig 24013 bp, 22 predicted proteins | sample wastewater_treat_2_FD_192479 | JGI IMG/M metagenome (GOLD analysis project Ga0255347, IMG submission 192479) | Wastewater microbial communities from Lulu Island WWTP, Vancouver, Canada - plant24 | ecosystem: Engineered > WWTP > Wastewater > Unclassified | place: Canada: Vancouver, British...
CCAAAAGAAGTAACTTCAGAATTTTTTATGAAGTATCAAGCTACTAATGAGAAATTGGGCTTAAAACAATTCCTTGTGCCGTATTATATGGCGTCTCATCCAGGCTCTACACTGGAGGATGCACTGGAATTGGCTTTATACATTAAATCCACTGGTATCAGGCCTGAGCAAGTACAAAATTTCACGCCCACTCCCGGGTCAATGTCTACTTGTATGTACTATACGGGCATAGACCCTATGACGAACGCAAGTGTCTATGTGCCTAAAAGTTTTGAAGAACGAAAGATGCAAAGAGCTTTGCTTCAATACTGGATGCCCGAAAACTATGCAACAGTGAAAAAGGCTCTAGAAAAGCTAGGAAGAACAGACTTAATTGGAAATAGGCAGAATTGCTTACTGCCAGACAGGCGCAGAACTGTAAAATAACAGAGGATATACTAGACAAGAAAGAAAGCAAGATATAGAATCTTTGAAGTTGTAGAGAAATGCATTTTAGGAGGACACCTCGTATGAAAAGAATTACAGCTCTTGTATTTGCTATTATAGCTACATTTGTATTTTCAATGACGGCCTTTGCTGCTGAAGAAAAGGTCGGTTTTGTTGATGATATGGCAGTACTTCAGCAATCAGCGAAGTTTAAGCAGGCACAACAGCAACTTGATACTATAAGCAAGAAAAAATCTGAAGCAGCAAAAGCGGCTTTTGACAAAGAAACTGATGAAAAAAAGAAGGCTCAAATTGTACAAAATCTTCAGTTGGAATTGCGTGAGGAAGAAAAGAAGCTAATGAACCCTGTGCTTAAAGAGCTTAATGATACTATTACAAGCGTAGCCAAGGCAAAAGGTGTTACAATAGTGCTCAATAAAGCCCTCGTATTTTACGGCGGAATTGACATTACACAAGATGTAATAACAGCACTGAAAAGATAGTAACAATTGCATTATTTGCGCCGTTCCGCTGAGGCGGGATGGCGTTTTTTTGTATTATCTAACTAAGGGTGATGTGAAATGGCTTATCTTTGGATTTGTTTAGGCTATCTGACTGGTTCTTGTCCGACAGGATATTTAGTGACAAGGTATTTAAAAGGAATAGATATAAGAGCTTTTGGCTCAGGAAATATTGGAGCTACCAATACGGGCAGACTATTGGGTAAAAAGTGGGCTTACTTTGTTGCCGTTGTAGATATGTTCAAAGGCGGGCTGGTAGTCTTAATTGCTTCATTTTTCACCGATAATAGTTTTCTTCTAGCGGCTGTGGGAGTTAGTGCTGTCATAGGGCATAATTATCCTCTTTGGTTGAAGTTTCGTGGAGGTAAGGGAGTTGCAACTACCTTTGGGGTTATTGGATTTTTTAATTTTTTTAATCCATGGCCGGCCATTGTAGGAGGCTGTTTTTGGTGCGTGATACTGAAGCAATCGAAATATGTCTCAATAGCTTCAATGTCCTCTCTTTTTATTACCACTCTGTTAATGTATTTATTCAAAATGCCAAAAGCGTATATATGGGCAGGCTGTTTTTTGTCTTTTTTAGCAGTGTGGCGCCATAGATCAAATATTGCCAACATAATAAAGGGAACAGAAGACAAAATACTATAACCAATAAAGTAATATGTCTAAAAATCGGACCACACAAACATTGACTTATACTGACCAATGTTTTATAATTAACTAGAATATTCTTTATGGACAGCAATTTATAGGAACGGAGTGTCGTGAATGTCATCATCTAGTCTTACTCAGATAATAGAAGAGTATATTGATCAACTTCTCGAAGAAAATGATGGAAATGCTGTATCGCTGAGGCGAAAAGATTTAGCTGAACGATTTGGATGTGTACCAAGCCAGATAAACTATGTGTTAAGAAGTCGTTTTTCGCCAGAAAACGGTTTTTTGGTTGAAAGCCAAAGAGGTGGACATGGCTATATAAGGATTCTTCAATTAACATTCAATAATTGTGACGAAGAGATAGAGCATTTATCTGATTTGGTTGGCAGTGCAATAACGGAGCAAGAAGCTCGTCGTTTACTGATGAATTTGCAAAGCAGAGATTTTATTTCACCACGTGAAAGATTGATTATTGAAATATCAATGAGAAATCAAGAAGATAACGGTCGTACGCTTTTTGATGTCTCCCCTTATAGAAGGGATATTATGCGAGCGGACTTGCTAAAAAAATTATTAACAGGTCTTGCTCTTGGATGAGGTGATTTCTATGTTGTGTGAGCGTTGTGGAAAAGGTGTCGCAGAAGTCCACCTTGTGAAAATATTTAATGGACGAAGATATGACGAAAATCTGTGCAGAAGTTGTGCGAAGGAAATTTTGCCCACAAACGAGACAGGTAATTCATTTAAGATGTCATTTTCTCCTGAAGCTTTGGCTCAAATGCAGGAAGTTTTTAGAAATCTGCTTATGCCAATAATGTCAGAGCATTATGAAGAAAAAGAAGAAGATATTGTATGTCCGCATTGTGGGAAAATGATTCCTTTTGAATATTTTGATGATTTCGAAAGTATGGAAATTGAAGATATGGAGGAAGACGGTTTGGTAGAGTCCGCACCGGAAACAGAAAAATTAGATTTACAAATGAAGAAGGCTGTGCAAGATGAGAATTATGAACTTGCTGCAAAAATACGGGATAAGCTGGCGGAACTTAAGAAAGCCAATTTATAATGAAAGTAAGGGGTGTGTGACCTTTTATGTTGCATAATTTTACAGAACGAGGGAAAAAAGTTTTTCAGGTGGCACACAGAGAGGCCTTACGTCTTGGACATGATTCTCTTGGAACAGAACACATCCTTCTCGGTTTACTTGAAGAAAGAGATGGAATCGTTTACAAGGTATTGGAATCCTTTAATTTGGATACTGATTCGCTTTTAGGTCAGTTTAGAAAAATAATAGGCAGAAATATTTCTCCAAGAACCTCAATTGATATTCCAACTGACCCAAGAGCCAAGTTGGTTGTAGAGCTGTCAGCTCAAGAAGCCGGTATGATGGACTCCACATATATTGGCACAGAACATATTCTTTTGGGATTGCTCTCCGAAGGAGAGGGGAAGGCCGCTAAATTTCTTGCCTCATTAGGGGTTACTATAGAACAGTGTCGTTTAATTGTGAGAGAGATGACTGAAGGTTCAACGCCCGAAGATGCTGAGTCACCACGGCATATTTTGGGGATACACGTAAATAAGAATAATTATAAATATAAAAAGAACTCTGCCAATGTTTCAAAAACTCCAACTCTAGACGAGGTGGGGATAGACCTTTCTAACATGGCCAAGAATGGGGAATTGGATCCCGTAATAGGCAGAGATAAAGAGATACAAAGAGTTGTTCAGATTTTGTCTCGTCGCACAAAGAACAATCCTGTTTTAATTGGAGAACCGGGAGTAGGTAAGACTGCAATAGCAGAGGCATTGGCACAGCGAATACTGTCCGGCGATATTCCGGTCATTCTTAAAGACAAGAGGGTTGTTCAATTAAACGTTGCAAATCTTGTTGCAGGGACAAAATATAGGGGCGAATTTGAGGAGCGTATGCGTAAGCTTGTTAAAGAAGTCCGAGATAATAAAAAAACGATTCTATTTATAGATGAAATTCATACTCTTGTAGGGGCTGGAGGTGCTGAGGGTGCTGTTGATGCGGCGAACATACTTAAGCCCAGTTTGGCACGTGGAGAATTTCAAGTAATAGGGGCTACAACGATAAACGAATATAGAAAGTATATAGAAAAAGATGCAGCTCTAGAAAGACGATTCCAACCGGTCCAAGTGGAAGAGCCAAGTGAAGAAGACGCGGTGCTTATTCTTAAAGGGCTAAAAGAAAACTATGAAATCCATCATAACGTGCACATAACCGATGATGCACTGGTTGCTGCAACAAAGCTTTCAAAACGCTATATAACGGATCGTTTTTTGCCGGATAAAGCTATAGATTTAATAGATGAAGCTTCTGCCAGAGCGAGAATAACGGCTTTAGAAGTTCCGGAAGAAATTAAGGAACTTGAAAAGGCTGTTGAAGACATCCGTGCTGAAAAAGAGTTTGCGGCAGCAGCTCAGGAGTTTGAAAAAGCGGCGGATTTTAGAGATGAAGAAAGAAAACTTATCGAAGAAGTAGAGTCTTTATATAAAACATGGGAAAAGGAGCGAAATGAGTACGCACCGGATGTAACAGCCGATGACATAGCTGTAATTGTGTCCGAGTCTACAGGGATTCCTGTTACCCAGCTTACAGAGGCCGAAAGTCAGAGATTGCTTCGTATGGAAGATGAGATCTCCAAAAGGCTCATAGGTCAAGATGAAGCCCTTCAGGCAGTTTCTATGGCAATAAGAAGAGCAAGAAGTGGCATGAAAGACCCAAGACGTCCTGTTGGAAGTTTCCTTTTCTTAGGCCCCACCGGTGTAGGTAAGACGGAATTGGCGAGGTCTCTTGCAGGCTTTTTGTTTGGAAGTGACGAGGCGTTAATCAGGGTAGACATGAGTGAGTATATGGAAAGGCACGAGGCCGCCAAGCTAATAGGAGCTCCTCCAGGATACGTGGGTTTCGAAGAGGGTGGGAAGCTAACAGAAGCCATAAGACGTAGGCCTTATGCTGTTGTGCTTTTTGATGAAATAGAAAAGGCACACCCAGATGTATTCAATATGTTGCTGCAATTATTGGACGATGGACGTTTAACAGATGGTCAAGGGCATCTTACAGATTTTAGAAATGCAGTAATAATAATGACGAGTAATGTCGGAGTAAGCGAGATAAGCAAAGGGGCAGCTCTTGGTTTTTCCAGTACTAGCATTGATAAGGGAAATGACAAGAGAGCAAAAGAAACCATAATGTCTGCAGTTAAAAAAGCTTTTCGCCCGGAATTTCTAAACAGAATAGATGAACTTTTAATTTTTAAGAATCTAAACAAGGATAATTTATTGAATATTGTAGATAAAATGGTAAATGAGGTAAAAGAGAGAACTCTTGAAAAGGGTATAGAGCTTAAACTTTCTAGGGGAGCTTCAGAGCTTTTGTTGGAGAAGGGATATGATCCAAAGTATGGAGCACGCCCACTTCGCAGAGCCATACAAAAGCTCGTGGAAGATCCTCTTTCAAATCAAATTCTTGATGGAACAATAGTTGAGGGAGATAAAGTTTCGATTACGCTTCAAAAGAAAAGCGAATTGAAATTCAAGGTCTCGAAATAGTGTCTAAAAAAATTGCTCTTGTTACCAAACTAATAGCAAGAAAAACAACTGTTTTGTGGTTAGCTCTATTTTTGTTGCTCGCCTCTGTTTCCCCTATTTTGTCAAATGATAATCCCCTGATTCGAGTAGGATCTGTCACTTTGTCAGAACCTGAAGTGCTTCGTATTCTGGTTAATTCTTCAGGTGAAAGTGAAATTATGGCCATGTTGACAATAGATCACGCTGATCTGGAGAAAAGAAATGCAATGATGAATCAGATTATAGAGGCTCTTTTAATAGCTGAGGCTGGCAAGGAGCAGGGTTTGGACTCAAAGCCAGAAGTAGCTTTTCAGATTAAATGGCAAACGCTACAGATTTTTATAAGAGAGTATCTTAAAAACCTATCAGAAGGATGGGATATGAGCAGTAAAACTCTCGAAAGCTATTACACGTCACATCTTGATGAATTTGTTGAACCCGAAGCATTCAGAGCAAGACATATTATGTCTCCAACAAAGGAAGTAGCTAATAGTATTTTATTAAAGCTTATAAATAAAGATAATTTTGAAGAAATTGCTGCCAGCTACAGCCGTGATCAAAATACTGCTAAAAATGGAGGAGACCTAGGTTGGGTCGAAAGAGGAATTCAAGATCCAGCAATTGAAGAAGCCATATTTAATACAAGAGTTGGAGGTATTGTCGGACCGATAAAATCTGCTTTTGGTTGGCATGTTATAGAAGTTTTAGAGCATCGAACCTCGAAACAGCTGTCCTTTAAAGAAGCGGAAGATAGTGTTTCAACAAAATTACAGATGGCTTATGTTGACGAGGAAATTAAAAAATTAAAGCAAAAATATATTATAAATGTGGACCAAGAAGCTCTTTCAAATCTAGGTGGTATGAAGATTACGGAAGTGCAAGATTAAGATATTAAGATTGGGAGGACAAAAGCTTTGTCACATTCTTCTTTTTCATTTCCACTTTTAATAAAGGATTTCAAAAGCTTAATTATAATAGTACTGCTTTGTATTTTTTGGTATATTTTCGACAGAATAGCCAAAATAGTTGTAAGAAGACTATTTAAAGCTGCGAATGAGAATGTTTCTTTATACGAAGATACAGTCACACGAGAGACTTTGGGTAAGAGACTATCCACTCTTAGGCAGCTTACAGCAGAATTAGTAAGAATTATAATAGGATTTTTCTTTGTATTTTCCATCTTAAAGGTTTTCGGGTTCAATTTGGGGCCTGTACTAGCTGGTGTCGGAGTTATAGGATTGGCTGTTTCTTTTGCGGCACAAAACCTAATAAGAGACTATATAAACGGCATTATTATACTCATAGAAAATCAGTATAATGTAGGAGACGTTATTGAGGTTGATGGGCACACGGGGACGGTCGAAAAGTTTAATCTTAGAGCTACCAGAATACGTGGATTTTCGGGGAAGTTAATAATTATACCCAATAGTCTAATACAGATTGTTTTAAATAACACAAAAAACTGGTCTGCTACCATAGTGAAAATTGGAATTACATATGACTCGGATTATAAAAAAGCAATGTCTATAATGGATGACCTTGCAAACACAATGTATAAAGAGCCAGACTCGGAAATATTGGAATTACCCAAATCTCAGGGTATTCTTGAGTTCACCGAGAACGGAGTGCATATAAGGATATATATTAAAACAGTTCCGGGAAGACAGTGGGCTGTGTCTTGGGCATATAGAGCCAGATTAAAAACATTGTTTGATGCAGAGGGGATTAAGTTTGAATCACCACGTCTCTCTCTTACTCAGGCAGAAGAATGAAATAAACATAAAAACAGGGGAGAAATAATTCTCCCCTGTTTTTATGTTTATTTTGGCAGTCCCTAGGGGATTCGAACCCCTGTTAACGGGCTGAGAACCCGTCGTCCTAGACCCCTAGACGAAGGGACCGTTTTTTAAAAATGGCTGGGATACTAGGATTCGAACCTAGATTGCCTGATCCAGAGTCAGGTGTGCTGCCGTTGCACCATATCCCAGTTTAACGGTACTTTGGTCGGACTTTTCAGTCCGGCATGCAAGAAAAAATTATATCGTATATTAATATGTTGTCAACCTTTTGCAACTTGTAACAAATTATTCTTTGTTGTAGCATTGTTGATGTGGCCTTAATAATTTAATAATACATTCTGTGGCAAGTGTGGATATATGTGAGATTCAGTGATATTATGTTAGGTTGGAGGGAGTTGTTTTTTATGCCTGCATCCGAGAAAAAAAGATATAAAAGAAGAAGTAAGGCGGCAAGTAAAAGTAAGGGCGAGTTAAGAATAATCCCTCTCGGCGGATTGGGAGAAATAGGCAAAAACCTGACAGCATTTAGCTTTGAGGATGACATAATAGTAGTAGATTGCGGTCTTAAATTTCCTGAAGATGATATGCTTGGTATAGATTTAGTCATACCTGATGCAGAATACCTAATAAAAAATAAAAATAAAATAAAAGCAATCTTCATAACACATGGACATGAAGATCATATTGGGGCACTTCCGTTTATTTTGCCAAGACTGGACGCACCCCTTTATTGTACTCGCTTGGCAGCAGGCTTTATTGAAAATAAAATGGTAGATGCAAAGTCATCTTATGAGCCTAATTATAGAATTATTTCAGCAGGCGAAAAGGTGGAAGCCGGAGTTTTTTCTGTTGAATTTATATCTGTATGTCACTCTATTCCTGATGCTTTAGCACTTGCTATAAGGACGCCTTTCGGCACTATAGTCCACACCGGAGACTTTAAGTTTGATCCCACACCCATAGATAATATCGGAACAGATTTTAATACCTTTGCAAAACTTGGCGAAGAAGGCGTTTTGTTGCTGTTGTCTGATTCCACGAATATTGACAGAGTTGGGGTTACCCCGTCAGAACGAACTGTAGGGCAGACATTTGAGAGGCTATTCAGATTGTATAAGGACAGGCGCATTGTTATAGCTACTTTCGCAAGCAATATCCATAGAGCACAACAAGTAGTAAATACTGCGACAAGATTTAATAGGAAGGTCGTACTTAATGGTCGCAGTATGTTTTCAAATATAGATTTAGCCAAAGAGCTTGATTATGTTGATGTGCCTGACGGAGTAATAATTACTTCACAAGAGGCAGATTTGCTCCCTGCAAACAGAGTTGTGGTTCTTACCACAGGAAGCCAAGGAGAACCCTTTTCGGGTCTTGTTTTAATGAGCAAGGGAACGCATCGCTCGATTAAGCTTGGAGCAAAAGATCTTGTAATAATTTCAGCCACGCCTATTCCGGGGAATGAAAAACTGGTCAACAATACCATTAACAGGCTCTTTTCTCTCGGCTGTGAGGTTGTATATGAAAAAAGCGATAACATTCATGTTTCCGGACATGCTTCCCGAGATGAACTAACCATATTGTTGAATATGCTCAAGCCAAAGTACTTTATACCGGTGCATGGGGAATATCGCCACCTTGTTCATCATGCGGATCTTGCTCGTGAAATGGGGGTCCCTTCAAAAAATATTTTTATCTTACAAAATGGAGATGTTTTGAAATTTAAGAGTCCCAATAGAGCTGAATTAGGAGAATCAGTGCAATCTGGAGCGATTCTCATTGATGGTGTTGCTCTCGGCAGCTTAGAGGGCAGCATTTTGCGTGAACGCCGTGAATTATCTGAAAACGGTTTGGTAGTAATATCCGTTGTTTTAGATGAATATTCCCAACTACTATCGCCTGTTCAGATTCAGACAAAGGGTAGTGTTTACTCTTTTGAAGATAGGGAGACATTTTATAAGTTAGAGGATGCCGTAAACAGAGCCATTGAACAATTCGCAAGAGCACCCGGTGCTAAACAAGACGCGTTGCCTACAGAAATAAGAAAAAGAGTTAGAGAGGTATTTGGTAGGTCATCGAGAAATTATCCGACAATAGTTCCAATGATAACCAGAATATAATTTATCTTATAGTTTTCTTAATGCCAGATTAAGGAGAGGTCTGAATGTCCCTTACTTCGTTTTTACAAATGTTAGCAGGTGTCGGTGTTTTAGTTTATGGAATAGTAACCATCGGAGATTCTTTACAGATAATAGCGGGAAATAGACTTAGGAAATTAATAGGATCTCTCACAAGTACCCCTCTAAAAGGGTTTCTATTAGGTACAGTAGTTACAGGTATTTTACAAAGCAGTGGTGCCACAACAGTTATGGTTATCAGTTTTTTAGATGTCGGCTTCATGAACCTAGTTCAGGCAATAGGAGTAATACTTGGCGCTAATATAGGTACGACTGCTACTGCTCAGCTTATAGCATTTAAAATAACGAATGTAGCTTACTTGTCAGCTTTAATAGGAGCGGCTATTTGTATTTTAGCGAAAAAAGAGCGTCACAGACAGATGGGTATGGGATTAATAGGGTTTAGCCTTCTGTTTATTGGTATTGAGATGATGCAGGGGCCCATGTCTTTTCTTAAAGACAGGCCGGAGCTCTTAGCAGCATTTTCAAGCCATAAGTTCTTAGCATTTTTGGCAGGTATATTGATAACCACTTTAGTGCAATCGAGTTCAGCTACTGTAGGATTAACAATGGTCGTTATGGCACAGGGTCTAATCTCACTTGAAACTGCAATAATAATAATTTTGGGAGAAAATATAGGTTCAACAACAACAGCTGTGCTAGCTTCTTTGCGTTCCAGAAGATCGGCAAAGCAAGCAGCTCTTAGTCACGTCTTAATAAAAGTAATTGGTACAGTCGTAATAGCTCTTATCCTTCCTTATTATGCATCTCTTATAAGATTAACATCGTCTGACTTATCTCGTCAGGTAGCGAATGCTCACACAATTTTTAATTTAATTATAGCTTTTCTATTTTTTCCATTTATAAGTCAATATGCAAGTTTTATCAAAAAGATTTTGCCAGACGATAAGAATGAGGATGTCTTGGGTCCCGTCTATCTAAATAAATCCCTTATAAATATATCAAGAGCGGCAGCAGTAGATGCGGTTAACAAAGAAATGATTAGAGTCGCTGATATGTCAAAAAGCATGTTGGAAGACTGTAGAAGAATTTTTTTAGAAGACAATGGAAAGTTGATAGAAAATGTAAATTATATGGAACGAAATGTAGACGACTTAACAAGAGATATCGTGTTTTATGCAACAGAAGTTGGCCAAAGCGGATTGTCTTCTGACTTATCATTTTTGCTAAATTCTTTTACAAGTGCTGTTGGCGATGTTGAGAGAGTGGGCGACCACTCAACCAACCTAGTAGAGTTGTACCAATACCTTAAAGAAAATAACTTAGTATTTTCACCAAGCGCGATGATTGAATGTAAGGAAATGTTTGATTTGGCAATATTGTCTATAAGTTGTTCAATAAGGGCTTTAAAAGATGAAAGTGTTGTCCTTGCCAAAGAAGTATTAGATTTGGAGAATAAAATAGATGAACTAGAAACATCTTTAAGAACAAAGCATATCGCTCGTTTAAATGCAGGTACATGTGATTCAGGCAGTGCAGTTGTTTTTATAGATATACTAAGCAATTTAGAGCGAGTGGGAGATCACACAAAGAATTTGGCAATGGTGGTTTTTGATATAGAGCGAGTTAAAAAACCGAAAAAAAGTGCAGCAAAATAGAATGGGCTTAATTTTTAAGGAGAGATATCAATGTCTATAGGCTCTTTGTTCCAGATATTTGCCGGTATAGGTATTCTTTTATACGGAATAATCATAATGGGGGACGCCCTGCAAATCATTGCTGGCGATAAGCTTAGAAAACTATTGGCTTCACTCACAAAAACACCACTTAAGGGCCTTTTAGTAGGAACGTTGGTTACAAGTATATTACAAAGCAGCAGTGCAACAACTGTAATGGTAGTAAGTTTTGTTGATGCAGGTTTCATGACTTTGCTACAGGCTATAGGAGTAATTTTAGGGGCAAATATAGGTACAACGGTAACAGCTCAACTTTTAGCATTTAAGATTTTAAACGTTGCATATGTTTGTACGGTAGTTGGAGCTGCAATAAGTATATTAAGCAGAAAAAAAAGAAATAAATATATAGGCATAGGACTCGTAGGTTTTGGGTTGCTTTTTATAGGAATGGAAATGATGCAAGGTCCAATGTCATTTATTAAATCACATCCAGAAGTGGTGACGTTATTTGGAGATCATATTTTTCTTGCTTTTCTCTCTGGCCTTGTTGTTACTCTTTTTGTTCAATCCAGCTCCGCCACTGTCGGGCTTACCATGGCCGTGGCAAGTCAGGGTGTTATCCCCTTAGAAACAGCAATTGCTGTTGTGTTGGGAGATAATATTGGGACAACGATTACAGCTGTTTTAGCCTCGCTGGGAGCTAATCGTTCTGCTAAACAGGCTGCTTTATCTCATGTGGTTATAAAAATTATTGGAACAATAATTATTTTTGCTATATTACCTATATACAGCAGATTAATACTTTTAACCTCAACTGATATTGTTAGACAAGTTGCTAATGCTCATACTATTTTTAATATTATTACCGCACTCGTATTTTTACCCTTCACAAGTCAATATGCTAGTTTTATTAAAAAAATAATTCCTGATGATGAAATTGTTGAGATGGCAGGTCCAAGATATTTGAACAAAAGCATACTTACCGTGGCTCCGGCAGCGGCTGTGGATGCCGTACGTATGGAGATGGTTAGACTTGGTACAATGGCAATAGAAATGATTGAGATGTGTGAACAGCTCATACTGACTGGGAATGCAAAGCTGGTAAAAAAAATATTGAGAAGAGAGGATAATGTCAACGAGTTGACTCATGATATTGTAAATTATGCAATAAAATTGGGACAATCCGGACTTTCTTCTGACTCATCACTATTGCTTAACTCTTGTGTTTCCGGAGTTAGCGACATAGAACGTATAGGTGATCACGCCACTAATCTTGTGGAAGTGTATCAGTACATGGACGCAGAAAAGCTTGAATTTTCACAAATTGCGAATTTTGAAGCTCGAACTATGTTTGGAACAGTCATCTCTGCTGTCACAAAGAGTGTAGAAGCACTGAGAGATGAAGATCCAGAGAAAGCTAAGGAAGTAATGATCCTAGAGGACGAAATAGACAGGTTAGAGAAGAAATTAAGAGCGACTCACATAGAAAGACTTAACTGCGGGAAGTGCTCTCCTGGAGGAGGAATTACGTTTATCGAAATTCTAAGTAATCTCGAACGTATAGGTGACCATGCACACAACTTAGCTATGGTGGTTTTTGATATAGAACGCATACATGGGAATCAAGGCGTCAGAAAGATATAATAATTAAGAGGTGAATTTTATGAATTTACATGTTCTTACTCTGGGTCTTATACAGGGAATAACGGAGTTTTTGCCGATAAGTAGTTCCGGACACCTTGCTTTGGCAAAAATTTTTCTGGGAGTAGACTTGCCGCCTCTTTCATATGATTTGGTTTTACACGTTGCTACAACTTTTGCAACTATAATTTTCTTTTTTACTGACATCGTTGAGATTTTTGTTGACTGGTTCTCCGGTTTTTTAAAACAGGAGAGCAGAAAAAGCGATAGTTGGTCCTTGGGATGGGCGGTTATTTTGGGAACAATAATAACAGGTATTGTAGGGATTTTATTAAAGAATTTTGTAGAAGTAATAAGTCAAAATTCTTTAATAGTTGCTATTGGATTAATTTTTACAGGGATAATACTGTTACTAAGCCAACTTGTAAAAGTAGGAAGCGCCAAGGTACGTGTATCTGATGGAGCCTTAGTTGGATTTGCACAAGCTGTGGCAGTGTTGCCCGGGATATCACGTTCAGGCATGACGATTATGTCCGGGCTAACTGTTGGATTAAGTAAGGAGGAAGCTTTTAGATTTTCTTTTATCCTTTCTATCCCTGTTATACTGGGTGCCACGTTGCTTCAAGCATTCGAACTTGGTAGTTGGAGTAATTTCGTTTCTTCCCTTCCACCTTTCTGGTATTTTGGTGCAGTAGTTTCTTTTTTCAGCGGGTTGCTCTCTTTGATGATATTAAAAAAAGTGGTACTTTCTTCTAAGTGGTGGGTATTTGGAGTCTATTGTCTTCTTTTAGGTTGTTATGTTGTTTTTAAGACAATTTTGGGGGTGTAAAAATGGCACTAATAAGATCTAATTCTCTGAGATTCGTTGTTATCCTGATATGCCTTATTTTTGGTACATGGGTTGGAGTCCTTTTGCAACAGTTTGCTGCAACGGCAACACTTTTTAAGAATATAGTTGATTTTACAATAGATATAAACAAGGTTGACTTGATGATGATCAAATTCGGTTTTTTATTTTCAGTTAAGCTTAATCTAGGTACTGTGATAGGTGGAGCTATAGGTATCTGGGTAGCTCGTTAAAAAATGCCAATAATATTAGCATCAAAAAGTCCGAGACGCAGCGAGTTACTCAAATCGCTAGGATGGAAGTTTGAAGTTATAGCACCAAATATAGTAGAAAATGTTATCCTCGAAGAAAAACCTGCGGATATGGTATGTCGTTTGGCAAAAGAAAAAGCCGAAAGCGTTTATAAGGGACATAAAAACCGTTGGATAATAGCTGCAGATACAGTCGTTGCTATAGATGAAAAGAAGTTCGGGAAACCTGGGGATGAAGTAGAAGCAAGAGATATGATATCAACGCTACAGGGGAGAACACATAATGTCATAACTGGAGTGTCTGTTATTTCACCTTCAGGGAGTATGTTGGTGTCAGCTGAAGAAACAGAAGTTACTTTCCGTAAAATGACAGAAAATGAAATCGCTGTTTATATAGAACAAGGAGAGTGTATGGATAAGGCTGGAGCATATGCGATACAAGATAAAGGAGTACTACTTGTGGAAAAAATAAAAGGTTGCTATTTCAATGTGGTTGGTTTGCCTATATACCTATTAAGTACCATGTTAATTAAACTTGGATGGACGTTGGTTGATCAGTGGGGGCTAAATCATGAGAGTATTAACTAGGAGAAATGTTTTTTTTGTCTCACTTTTTATAGCTTTATTATTTGCACTTTTTGGATTAATTCCCAGGTATACTGCTGAAAAGGGAAATAAGACAGTAGCTCTAATTGCCGAATATAAAGATTTGGTTTCTCTCGCATTACAAGAAGGTAAAAGTGAAGAAGAAATATGGAGTAAATTAAAAAATGAAGGAATGGTCGGAATCGCAATTCCTGAGTATACGGGAGAAGAATTATTTCTTCAAAGCCCACTTCCTCTTGAGTATGGTTCTGCCAAAGAGCTTGGACTGCAAGATGTCAATATAAATCCAAGTAGAGCTGTTGTAGTTATAAATAAAAAGGTAAAATATTCTGAAATGTTGGCAGGGTATATAAAAATAAAAATGCCAACAACGGAAATAATCGAAAATGGCAGTGAGATAAAAATTTTGTTGCCCGGAACAGTGGAGGAATTTAGAACATCAGCGTTTCTTCCGGATTTTCTAGGATTAGATTTTTGTAAAGCAAATAACGTCATAGTTTTATATAGACCGGGACAGAACTCTCTTTCATCAGGAGAAGAAGTTGCTAAAACCATTGATTTTTTATTAGGGCACTATCCACAGATAAAAAATATCCTTCCTGCAGGGGCTGTAGTATCAGGCTATCCGAATCTCTCTCCCATTGCATCTGTAATAAGAACAAATAATTTGAGTCTCTCACAAGTTGAATTTGTAAAGCAAATTGGGGTGTCACAGCTGGCATCGAAGGTACAGCAAAATGTGCTTTCTTTACATAGTTTAACTAAGGAAGAAATAATATCCAAAAGAATATCACAGCCGATAATATGGGAAAGATATCTCAGAGCCGTGCACGAAAGGTCTGTGCGGTTAATAATATTGAGACCATATGAACTCAATATGGGAGATCGGTTCAGTTCTTTGGTATCTGATATTGCGACTATTAAGAATATTCTAACATCCAAAGGGTATGCTTTGGGATGGCCTTCAACTTTGCCATATTGGACAACTTCTATAGCGGGAGCAGTTGCGTGCGCAATTACCTTCATATTTTGCATGTGGATATATGTAGTCAGACTTCTTAAGAAATACGAGGATAAGATTTGTTTAATTGAGATCTTATTACTTATCTTAATGACGATTATCACAGGTGCAGCTATGTTTAAAATTCCACTTGTAGCCAAGTTATTAGGCGGGTTATGTACCGCACTTATCGCAACAGAGGCTGCAATATTCTCATTAGGATCAGATAAAAAACCCTTCGTTGGTGCAATATTGGGACTTTTTGTACTTTTTGCAGGGGGACTTTCAATTGCAGCTTTTTACGGAACAGTTTCAGCTGTTCTCAGACTTACTCCTTTTTCTGGAGTAAAGCTGACTCTTCTTTTGCCGCCTCTATTATTAATATTGCATGATTTCAAACTCAGAATTCATCCTGAGTCTTTCACTGAAATACTAAAACGCCCCGCATTATGGGGGGAGCTTGTTTTGATTGGAGTTATGATGATTGGATTGTTTATCGTTGCTTTGCGTAGTGATAATGTTTCAAGTGTTCCTGCTATAGAAGTGACTTTCCGATCATTCATAGAAAAAATCTTTTTAGTGCGTCCTAGGACTAAGGAATTTATGCTAGGTTATCCAGCACTTGTTGTTTATTGGTTTCTTGTAAGAAATAATCTAATGACAGGATATAGAGAAGCTTTACGTATCGGAGCTTCTCTGGCTTTTTGTTCTGCTATAAATACGTTCTGTCATTTTCATACATTTCTCATAATAAGTTTTGTAAGAGTTGTCAATGGATGGTGGTTGGGTCTATCAATAGGAGCGCTTTTAGTTTTTATTCTTAAGTACATTGCACTACCTCTTTTACGTAAATTAAAGGAGCATTCGTTTGTTGGCTAGAAAATACCAGGTTTTACTGTTTGGTTATTATGGATTTGGAAATTTAGGAGATGAGTTATTGCTCTCTTCCATAACGGATTTGCTTTTAATTAACGGAATGAAAAAAGAGCAAATAGCTGTTCTATCTTCATCTCCTAATCAAACTGAAAATACATATGGAATTAAATCTTATAATAGACATAGTATTTGGGAAGTTATCACTGCTATTCGGAACTCAAAAACATTACTACTTGGCGGTGGTGGACTTTTTCAGGATGTTTCTAGTAAGCGCTCATGTCTTTTTTATTGGCTAGTTGTAAGGCTCGCAAGGTTTCTGGGAGCTAAGCAGTGGGCTGTGGGACAGTCAATAGGACCTCTTAGAACTGAATTTTGCAGGTTTTTAGCAAAAGATGCTTTCTCTCTTTGTACTTATCGCGGAGTACGTGATACAAGGTCTTTAGACATATTGAATAACTGGGGTCTAAAAGGAGTACTTACTCCGGATTATGCTGTTACACTAAAACTGGACATAGAGAAAAACAGAGAGATGGGAAACAGTCTTCTGTTAAATGTCCGTAAGGGATATCAATCTCTTTCTGACAAAGTAATAAAGGCTGTATCAGCATATGCTAAAGAAAATGTCTTAGATATTATTGCAGTGGCATTTTCTTCGGATGACTTTGAACTTATACAGACATATATAGAAAAAAGAGAGCTTACTCCGAAAAAAGTTGTCATTATAAAGAGCATGAGAGACTTTGAAACATTAGTTGTCGAAGCGAAGCTTGCTGTGGGAATGAGATATCACTTTTTATTATTAGCCTGTCTTGCAAAAATACCGACGTGTGCCGCGATTTATGATCCCAAAGTAGCTTCTCTTTGTGATGTATGGCTAATTCCAAATATAGACAGCGAGATAAGTTTTTCGGAGCCTGCAGAAAACAGCTATATCGAGCGACAATCGGTATTGGTTAAAGAATTGTTTAAAGACGCTCTTGTTAAAAAGATGGGGATTATTTGATGAGAAAAGAAATAAAAGAAATACTTTCGGGTAAAGCAAAAGAAGTACAAAAAGATATCATAAGGATGATTGGTATCTCCGGATTTGGTCCCTTAAAGGAGTCTCTTTCTGTAGTTGATATGCTCGTTTACTTATACTGGGAGGAGCTCTTACTTCTTCCAAATGAGCCCAATCGAATTGACAGGGATAGGGTTTTTTGGGGGATGGAAGAAGCTGTGCCTACATTGTATGCTGTTTTGGCAAACAGAGGTTTCTTTAACAGAGATGAGTTGTGGCATTATAGACGTTTAGGCTCTATTTTACAGGCTTTACCTGAGCCAAATAGGGTGTCGGGTGTTGATTCCCCTTGTGCTTGTGGTGATCAAATATTATCAATGGCATCTCCGGTAGCACAAGAGCTAAGCCGAATTTATCCTCAACCAAGAGTGATTTGTATCTGTAAGGGCAGTAATCTTAGGGAGAATTTTTTTGATGAAATTGCAAGAGCAGGGCAAGCAAAACTCGGCAATCTCATACTTCTATTGATAAAGATAGCAGAGACTGATGATAGCGAGAAAGAAAAAGAAACTAAGATTTATTTAGAAAATAAATGGACTGTACATAGCGTAAATGGAAATAGTTTTGCGGAATTGGAAGAAGTTTTTGATTCTTTAAACTACGGGGATTGTTATCCGAAAGCAATTTTTGTTAATATTAAAGGAATGAAAAAAATCCCATTTGTGGAAGACCTTAAATATCCAAAGTCACGAGCGGTACGTTTAGAGGCTGTGGCTCAGGCACTTCAGGTGCTGGAGGTGGAAAATGAAAAACAATAAATTAGAGAGCACATGGGAGATTTTTTGTGATATTTTGCCTAAATATGCAGTGAAACGAGATGATTTTATTGTCTTGCCAACAGAAAGTATAAAAAAGACAGCTCTCTTGAAGAATCTGCCTAAAGATAAAGTTTTTGCTCCAATTGTAGGCGAGTTTAATCTGGTAAATAATGCTGCAGGCCTAGCCTTGGCGGGGAAAAGGCCTTGGATTATATCCGATACATTTTCCTCTTTTTTATGGACCTATAAGCAGATACGTGATGCTTTGACAATAGCTCCATTTCCTGTCACTCTTGTAATAATCAACGGTGGGTTGTCAGGAGGAGATGAAGGAGTTTCACATAATATTTTACAAGATGTGGCTCTTATGAGACTGTTGTCAAATATGAACGTATTCGTGCCATCTGATAAAGATACTCTTGTAAGTGTTGTTGAGTCGTGCATATCATCTCCATTCCCATCTTTTTTACGTCTCAGCAACGAGAAATATACTATTTTAGAGGACACTCTTATTGAGCCATCTAATTCGAGCGGGGCCCGTATAATTAAACCCGGAACTGATGTTACAATTTTCACATGCGGGACTATGGTGTCTGAGGCCTTAGAGGCAGTAGATACACTCGAAAAACAGGGAATTAGCATTGAGATTATTGATTGTTACAGCATAAAGCCCTTCCCAGAACAGCAACTTCTGTCTTCTGTCAGAAAAACAGGATGTTGCGTCGTTGCTGAGGAACACAATTTAGTGGGTGGGTTATGTAGTGCTGTTTCAGAATGTCTTTGTAGAACATATCCTATCCCGGTTCGTTTTGTTGCTGTAGATGATCAATATGTGAACAGCGGACATCCGGAAGAGTTAAGAGAATATTATGGTTTGACTTGGAAGGAAATAGTAAATGCAGCATCTCAAGTTTGGGCACTTCGCAGGAGGTAATTTATTGTAATGGATATACATTTTTCCGGAGTAACAAAAATTTATGAGCCGGATATCGTGGCACTTGAAGATATATACCTTCAGGTTGATAGAGGAGAATTTGTCTATTTAGTCGGTGAAACAGGGTCAGGTAAAACCACCCTGATGAGATGTATTATGAGAGGAGTTGTGCCTTCTCGTGGGCACATTAGCGTAAATGGCAATGTCTTGCGTAAGATTAGTAACCATCAACTATCTCTATTTAGAAGAGATATAGGCGTGGTGTTCCAAGACTTTATGCTTTTACCCAATCTAACTGTATTTGAGAACGTAGCTTTTGTCTTAGAAGTGATAGGGTGTAAGCCCAAAGAAATAGCGACTAGAGTAGCAGACGTTTTAAAAACTGTTGGAATTTGGCGTAGACGTAATCTCTATCCACCACAGCTTTCAGGTGGAGAGCAGCAACGCTTAGTAATTGCACGTGCGATTGTAAATGTTCCTTCTCTTTTGCTTGCAGACGAACCGACAGGGAATCTAGATAACTGCACTGCTGATGAAATAATGCAACTATTGCTTAGCATTAATGCTGCTGGAACAACCGTCTTAATGGCTACGCACAATGACTATTTGGTTAATACATACAGAAATAGAGTAGTAGAGATTCACAAGGGAAGAATTGTACGTGATGAAAAACAGGGAGGCTATGAAGCAAATGTCGCTCTTTAAGTATGTTTTGAGGGATGGTTTTCGTCTTGTAATCCGACATTTAGGCATGAGCTTTTTGACGATTTTTACAGCTATGGCTGTTTTTTTTGTAGTTGGTATAAGTACACTTTTTGTTCTAAACGTTAAAAATATTGTGGTAATGATGGAGAACCAGCTTACTATAACAGCTTATGTTGTTCCAAAGGCAGATATAGAAGAAATAGCAAAGCTAATAAAGAAAATGCCTGAAGTAAAAGAGGTTAAAATAATAACAAAAGAAATGGCTCTGGAAAAATTGCGTGCAAGAGTAGGCGATCAAGCAAAAGCGGTAAGCCTTCTGGGAGAGAATCCCCTTCCAGCCAGTATTGAGATAAAAGTGGGTAAAGCTGCACAAGTTTCTGATACGGCAAAAATGCTCGTGGCAATTTCTGAGATAGAAGATGTTGTATTTGCCGGGCGGGTAGCTGAGAAGCTAACAAGAGTTTCAAATTTTGTTGAAAGATTTTCGTGGATTTTATTGTTTATGGCGATAGCTGCAAGCGGTGTAGTGTTGTTTAATACAATTAGAATATCTGTCTATTCTAGAGAAAACGAAATAAGCGTTATGCTTAGAGTAGGAGCAACTCCAACCTATGTCATGATGCCATTTATAATTCAAGCTGTTGTACTTGGATTTACAGGAGCAGCAATATCAACTTTATTGATTGGCGCGACATATTATTCAGCTATTTCAGGTTTAAAAGACATGATGCCTTTTTTACCTTTTATAGAGTCTAAAACTTTAATCTTTAAGCTCGCATTTATGCTCATAACGTGCGGCAGCCTTATAAGTTTTTTATCTGGTATGTTTGCAGCACAAAGTTTTGTGAGCAGGGCTTCAAAACCTTTATAAGAACGATGAGGGAAAAATGATAAAAAACAAGGTTGAGTTAGGATTAAAACAGCAAATATATTTAATGATAATTGTATCTGTAATTTTTTGTGTTGTATCTGTCACACATGCATCAGATACAAGTAATCTGGATGAAAAAATTAAAAAACAAGAATTAGAATATCAAAAAATACAGAAACAAATTACAGATACTAAAAAAAAGCTTTCTCAAGCTCAAGCACAAGAAAAGAGCGTTTCTAGGCAGATACAAGATCTTAGTCAGAAAATAACTCTTACACAACAAAAAGTTAATATAGTAAGCCTTAATATAAAAAAAATAAGTAATAATATAACACAACTTACAAATGACATAGTAGAAACTGACAATAAGATAAAGCGTACACAGTTTTTACTGTCAGAACGACTCGTTAGTATTTATAAATATGGAGGTATTACTGAATTTAACTTGCTTTTATCTTCACAGGGAGCGGAAGAAGCTCTTAACACAAGTTATTTATTGGGAAAAATAGCAGATCAAGATAAAGAGCTAATAAATGAACTACAAGAAGAAAAAAAACGTCTCTCGGATGCAAAGGAGAAGTTGGAGGCAGAACATAAAAAAAGAGAACAGGAAAGACTGTCTTTAGCCACAAAAAAGAAAGAACTTGATGGAGCTGCAAATGATAGAAATGCTCTTTTGGCGAAAGTTCGTAAAAATAAATCTCTATTTATGGCTGAGCAGAAGGAATTGATGAAAGCCTCAGCGGAGTTACAAAGTACAATAAAAAGGCTGTTGGCAGAAAAAATAGCTTTAAATAAAAAAAGATTTCCGGAAAAGAAGGAAGTTGTATATTACAGAGGTGGTCGTTTGGCTATGCCAACCCAAGGAACAATAACAAGTACTTTTGGCACACGAGTTCATCCGGTTTTTAAAACCAAAATTACCCATACGGGGCTTGATATTGCAGCTCCACATGGAACAGCTGTTGTAGCTGCTGATAGTGGAGAAATATTATATACCGGTTGGATGAGGGGTTATGGACAAGTCATTATTATTGATCACGGTGCTAACCTAACTACCGTATACGCTCACCTTTCATCTATAGAATGCGAAGAGAATGCAAAGGTTACAAGGGGATCACTAATAGGAAGAGTAGGCTCTACTGGGGTCACAACAGGCAATCATCTTCATTTTGAAGTTAGAGTAAACGGAAATGCAGTGAACCCAATGCGTTATCTCCAGTAAAAAGAAAATGGAAGGTTTGTGAAGAAAATGAGTAAAAGAATAAGAGATATATTAATAGGAATATTTATTGGTATTTTAATATCGGTTTCTTTATATATTATTCCACAAGCTGTTAGTTCTGATTGGGGGATGGGGTTGCCATTTACCTCTCAACAGCTAGCAATTATTAAAAAAGTAAAGATAGCTCTTGAAACATATCAAATTGATGGCGATAAAGCTGGAAAAATTGATAATGACAAAATGTACTATGGGGCAGTAAAAGGATTGGTAGCCTCGGTGGGAGACCCATTCACTCGTTTTGTTGATCCAAAAGCACTTGCAGATGAACAGGTTGAAATAGAGGGTGAATATGGTGGTCTCGGCATATATATAACAACAAAAGATGGGCATACTACTGTAATCGCACCTATCGAAAATACACCTGCGGACAAGGCAGGGGTCAAACCTCTTGATGAAATTATTAAAGTGGATGAAAAAAACGTTTATGGTTTGCCAAGTGATGAAGTAGTTAAGCTTTTAAGAGGTCCAGCCAACACAGAGGTGAAAATCTGGGTAAGGAGAAAGGGGAAAGATGCTTTAATTCCTTTTACAATAACCAGAGAAATAATAAAAATAAAATCTGTACGTACGGAAATGATAGAAGATATTGCTTATATAAAACTCAATCAGTTTAATATGAAGACTGACAAAGAGATGGAAGAAGCAATAAAACTTGCAAATTCAAAAAAAGCGAAGGGCATATTGCTTGACTTACGCAATAATCCTGGTGGTCTACTTGATACTTGTATTAACGTGGCATCACAATTTCAGAACGGAGGCCCCGTTGTTGGAATGAGAGGGCGTTTTGAAAAGGCGAATGAAACAATCTATGCAGACAAAGGTAAATCTACAACACTTCCTCTTGTGGTGCTTGTTAACGAAGGAAGTGCTAGTGCATCTGAAATATTGGCCGGCACAATAAAAGACAACAAGAGAGGAACGATTGTTGGAACAAAAACTTTTGGTAAAGGATCAGTTCAAACACTTTTTAATTTGCCTGATAAATCTGGAGTTTATATAACTATTGCCCGTTATCACACGCCATCTGGTTTTGTAATTGACCAAAAAGGGTTAGAACCTGACATTAAAATAGCAGGTGAGCCAAAGAAAAATAAGAAGGAAGATGTACAATTGCAAAAAGCTCTATCTGTATTAAAAACTAAAGTAAACGGCAAGTAAAATGGTAAGTCGCAGGGAAATTCACAATAGACGTAATAATAAAAAACAAATATCCTTTTTTTTATTAAAAATTGTAGCACTGTTTGTGTTGGCGATGTTTATGGTTTCTCTGGCACTATACAAATTCAAGCCTCAAGTTTTTTATTTTATTATGAATGATGCAATTAGCGTAATAAAAACTCAGCAAAAAAGAGAAGATCTGAGTAGATATGTTGAGGAAATTAATACTAATAAAGAGAAAGCAAAGTTTGAAGCTGAAGAAACGTTAGAATCTGAGACTAAATTTATAGAAAAAGATAAAATAGAAGAAAAAAACATACTTGCGATTATAGTTGATGATGGTGGATACAACGTTGATTTTGCAAGGAGATTAGCAGTACTAAATATACCCTTAACATGGGCCATAATTCCTTACGAGAGAAATTCTGAGGATTTTGTAAAAATTGCAAATAACAACAATATCCCTTTTCTTGTGCATTATCCTATGCAGGCAATATCTGATAAAACTCCTCCTCCGGGAAGTATTGGAGAAGGTATGGGAGAGGGAGAGATTAGAGAGCGTATCTCTAAAGTGTTTGAAGTGATGCCGGATGCTATTGGATTAAATAACCATAGGGGGTCTCTGACTACTTCTAATAAACGACTTATGATGCCTATAATCAAGGAAATAAAATCTAGAAATAAAATGTTTATCGACAGTAGGACATCTTCAAAAAGTATTGCATTTGATTTGGCAAAGGAAGCAAAAATAAGGACGTTTATCAACAGAGGTTTCCTTGATGGTGTTGCTGATGAAAAGGTCATTAAAGACAGATTTGATGAGATTGTGAATATTACTCTTAAAAATGGAAATGCTGTTGTTATTTGTCATTTTAGGCCCGCAACTGTAGGATTTCTTGAAAAGCTTAGTCAAAAAAAAGAAGATTTACCGATAAAACTTGTAACAATATCTGAAATGGCTGAAATAATGTATGATAAACAGCTTAATGCTGATTAAATTAATCCTTTTAGAAGAAATAGCGATATAAAATGGTTGACATGTTTTTTAAAATCGTTATAATGACTATCGTTGTCGCTGTTGGAGTACGGATTGCGAAGCGGGCGGATAGCTCAGCGGGAGAGCACCTGCCTTACACGCAGGGGGTCGTAGGTTCGAAACCTATTCCGCCCACCAACGACACAGATTAAAGCGGAGTCGTAGCTCAAC
>Ga0255347_1002783_pt1 | contig 23989 bp, 15 predicted proteins | sample wastewater_treat_2_FD_192479 | JGI IMG/M metagenome (GOLD analysis project Ga0255347, IMG submission 192479) | Wastewater microbial communities from Lulu Island WWTP, Vancouver, Canada - plant24 | ecosystem: Engineered > WWTP > Wastewater > Unclassified | place: Canada: Vancouver, British...
TCACGGGTAACAAGGCCGTTTGGATCAAACCGGCCCTTACCTATTCCGGAGGTGATGCCTTTTTCCGTAGCCCATCTAACATAGGGCTCGTAATAACTTCCGGCAACCACATCTGTAAACTCCGAATCTTTATCGTATTCACCTGAGTCTATTTCCGCTATCCGTCCCAAAACGGTTACGAACATGGCTCTGGTCATGGTCCCGTCAGGAGAAAAAGCCGTATCGCTTGTTCCCATGAACAGGCCGTTTCTTAAGGCGTACATAACGCTGTCATAGTACCAATCTTTCTTTGATACATCCGTGAAAGGATTGGCTGCCTCTTGCTGCGGCTGCTCCGTCGCCTCGGGCTCTTTTGCAAATGGCTGCCCCGGCACCATTGCAACCACCATGCAGAATACAAGAAGCATGCTGATAATCCGTTTTTTCATAGTTTTTTTATCTCCTCTTTATCAGTGTGGTTAGACAGTTAAAAATTCCTCTTGTCTTTTTCTAAATATTCTTTTTGACGATAGCCCAATAGCTCCGCCGCCAGGAAGGTGGGGAACTTACGGATCGCGCGGTTAAGTTTCGCAACGCTGTCGTTGTAAATCAAGCGGCTGGTAACCATCATGCTTTCAAAAGTTTCAATTGCACCCATAGTATGAGCATATTTTTGATCAGCTTTGGACTCGGGGTATTTCTCTAAAACAATGGTGATCCTTTCCAAAATCTCAGAAATGACGGTTTCCTGCCGGAGGACATCCTCCGGTATGGATTTTGCCGCGACAACAATTCTTTTAGAGTTGATTAACTCGATCAATGACTCGCTCTCATCCATGTCAAAATCCTTTACCAAATCCAAGAGGACATTCAAGGCATCGTAGATGCCCGATAGCTGAACCCCGATCTGGTTCATGGCATTGCAGGTGTTTTCATCCAGCAACGTCAATTTGCGCTGCACAGAAATAACTCCGGTGAAAAATGCTCCGACGATTACGATTACTGCAATCAACGTTGGTTGCATAATGACTCTCCTGTCTAAAATCTGTTAAGCAGACAAGCGATAAGTACTACCACAAATGAAATTTAGCAAAAAAAAACCTTAAAAACCGCCTTATTCACGAAACATGTTTTTTTCTGCATGAAACATAATGCCGAATATCCGGTCATTATGTTAGAATAGTGGTAATAAACGGATAAATGCGGAAAAAGGTGGGATACTTGTGATACAGATCGCAATCTGCGATGACAATATAGAAGAATTGTCAAACATGATACGGCTTATCGATCAATACAAATCATCAAAGCACTTAAACTGCCAGTATGCGGCTTTTCAGAACGGGTTTGAGCTTATTTCGGCCTTAGAAAAGGGTAAGCGGTTCAGCATATATTGCCTTGATATTATTATGCCCTCCTATACGGGTATTGCTGTCGCAAAAGAAATACGAGGCTTTGATAAAAACGCACCGATCCTTTTTTTTACATCATCAACGGAATTCGCTTTTGAAAGCTATTCCGTGAAAGCGATCAATTATGTATTAAAGCCCATATCAAAAGAAAAATTGTTCTTCACTTTAGACGAGGTGCTGGAGCTGATAAAAACAGATGAGTATGAAGACTCCATCATTGTGAAAAGCCGCGAAGGGATACAAAAAATATTGATTTCTAATTTAGTCTTTGCCGAGACTATAGGCAGAAGCGTTTTCTACCACATGCTGTCCGGCAAGGTCATAGAATGCACCGAATCCTTTAATGCTGTCTGTGATAGCCTGCTTAAGTATGATTGCTTTGTAAAGACCCATCGATCATTTATTGTCAATATGCAATATGTGGATATAATTGAGAATCATCAGCTGACTTTGCAGACTCTTTCTAAGATCCCCATTGCCCAGGGGAAAGGGCGGGAAATCAAACAGCGCTATCTGGCTTTTCAAATGGAGGGACAATAGATGCATAGTTTAATTATGATTAATTTTGCATTCGTGCTTTTCTTCGGAATTGCATTGACCCTTTCCTTTGCTGGTATCGAATCGCAAAAAAGCATCAGACACTATGCCGCAATATATCTTGCTTTCGGGATCATCCAAATATCAGTATATATTTTTCTTGGACCCGATTTTCTATTTAAATCATATCCGTTTTTTACCCACCTGCCGCTATACCTGCTGCTGAGATACTACTATAAGAAAAACCCCTATATTGCGGGGATCTCCGTCCTCTCTGCCTATCTGTTCTGCACACCCAGGAAGTGGATCGGCACAGCTGTCTCGTTTTTTTGGAACTATGACTCAGGAGTTTCCTATATCGTTCAGATCCTGATCACCATACCTCTGTTAGCTGTAATTATTAAATTTATTTCTCCCTATGTAGCAAGGTTGAACTATGAAAGCAATAAAATATTGAGACTTTTTATTTCTGTACCGCTCATATATTATTTAATTGAATATACTCTGACGGTCTATACCAAATTGCTGTATGAAGGCGGAGATGCCGTCGTCGAATTCATGGATGCTGCCGTAGTGATTGTTTACTTTATCTTTTCGGTGATCTATCTCAAAACTCTCTACGAAAAAAAGGAAGTCGAAGTGGAACAAGCCTTGTTTAAGGTTTTATCCGACCAATCCAAGGCAGAGATAGAAACCCTTCGAAAATCCCAGGAGCAGGCCGCTATTTATCGCCATGATTTAAGACATCACATGAATTACCTTAATGGCTGCATTTCCGAAAACAATTTAAAGGGTGCGCTTTCGTACATTTCAGAAGTCTGTAAAGAAATCGACAGTGCCAATGTGATAAGATATTCGGAAAATGAGTCTGTGAACCTGATCCTTTCCGCCTATGTAGCAAAAGCGGAAGAAAAAAAGATAAGCTGCGAAATCAGCATCTCTGCCGGAGATTTCAGAAAGCTTGCAGTGCCGGATTTGTGCAGCCTTTTGTCAAATGCTTTGGAAAATGCCATCAATGCCTGTAAAGATATATCCCTTAACGATAAACGCTTCATTAAGCTTCATATATATTCAAAAAATAACAAGCTTTGCATCGACATTCGCAACAGTTGCCGGACTGAGCCGGAATTCAAGCACGGGCTCCCTGTATCTAAAGAGCAGGGCCATGGTTTCGGTACAAAAAGCATGGCTCATGTTGCTGAGAAATATAACGGTGTGTATCAGTTTTCTGCAGTGGATGGAGTTTTTATTTTCCAGGCAGCAATATGAACAGTGGGTGGCACTACCCCTGCCACCTTACTTCAGCACTTTGCTGTAATAATCATATTCCAAAATTTTAGCCGAATACTCAAATGCTTTATTTACCCGCCGGAGAGTATTTTTTGCATACTCGCTTCCGGTAGAAACCCCGGGGTTCGGGATAAAGTTGTTTTGCTTCGCATCATATCTTCCAAGGTCGGAGATCCAGCTGCGGTCATTGAATTCCACAAGCCCCGGTGCAGTGGAAAGGATGTCCTGCCCCGCTAAAAGCCTGGAATCATAACTTATACCCATGAGATTTGCTAAGGTAGGCATCACATCCAGGCTGGAACATACCTTATCGATCTCCACAGGCTCCTCCATGCTGCCGCTCCAGATGATCAGCGTGCTCTTGAACTTCTCGAACTTCTTTTCCAGCTCATGGCCTGCCAGTTCATCCATCTCCTCATCGGTAAGCCCGTAAGGATAATGATCCCCCGAAATCACGATCACGGTGTTTTCCAGCTCTCCTGCGGCTGTGAGCTGTTCGATCAGATAGGAAACAGCCAGCTCCAGCTCTATGTTGCATGATAGATATGCCAGACAGGCTTCCGAGTAAGGGAGCTGCTCCACCTTGCTCTTATGCTTCTTAGCCATATAATTGCCATAGAAGGTGTAGTTCAGATGACCGCTTACCGTCATGTAGTAAGTATGGAAGGGTACATTCATCAGATCTCCCGGCAGGGTGAGCTGCATCATCTCAAGATCGGATTCCGGCCAGGTTTCCGTCACCTTCAGCCCGTTTCCCAATCCCTTGTAATCATAGCCCAGATTTGGATGGGATTCATTTCGGCTGTAGTAGCTGTAGTAATGATTATGGTAAGCCTTGCAGGTATAGCCCAGTGGTCTCAGCAGGTTTCCGAATCCATAGGGCATGTAGTTTTTAGCGGAACGCTTAAAGCTCCAAACCCCTGATTTCGGAATAAGCCCCGTCATGGTAACATATTCGCCGTCGCTGGTTGAAACGCTCCAGACCGGATTATAGAAATTGTTGAAAACGAAGCCTTCTTCAGCCAGTTTGATCAATGTTGGCGTGGTAGTATCATTCAGCGCCAGAGTGGAAAACCCTTCCGCCACAAGCCAGATGAGATTTTTGCCCTTGAAAAGTCCCGTATATTCGTTTTGTCTTGTCGGAGCCAACCTGCTGAAATACTCGTGCATATCCTTTACGACTTCGTTCGTCTCCGCAGCCGCAAGAGCATCAAAATCGATTTCAACGGTATTGCAGCCATATTCTATCTCTTCAGGCTCCTCGGGTTCCTCTTCAGGCGGAGGATCCTTCCCGGCGCCTTCCGCCCTGCCGAAGATCAAATATTTTGTGTCAAGACGCAATGTCGTCACTACGCCGAAATTAGAAACTGAAAGGTTAGGTACAAAAGCCTCCCGATAAAGATAGCGCACGGGCATGATGCCGGAATTGTTATTAAGGATCAAAATGAATGCGACAAGATAGCTTACGATCATTCCAAATCCCAGTACGTACAGCTCATCTTTGGGCCGCCGTTCAATTGGGACCAATCGCCTTCGCATTAATATAAATACCGCTAAAGGCAGCAACAAGAGCAGAATATATATTATGCTGTTTTTTATACCGGCAAACGTTGCCGTCCAGAACTTCGCTATGGCATCGGTCCCCGCGAAAAGAGAGTATAAGGTGCCGAAGGTCTGAAAGACGTTGAAATAGATAATTTGTGCAATGATCAGCAGGGTGATCAAAGACAGCAGACTCGCAGCCAGGATCATGTTGGACCTTTGCTTGGACAGGCCGCATAACAAGGCGCAGCCCAGGCCTGCAGACACAGAAAAAAGGCCTGTATAAAGAAACCCCGCCGGCGAGGTTTCCTCAAAACAGGCTATTTTTATTATGACCTCCATATAAATAATCGCTGCCGGGAAAAAAAGGTATAGTGTTAGGGGCATTTTTTTACCCTCTGCTTTTACTGATATGATCTCTGTTATTATATATATAATCCAATTATTATAAAACACATTAATAAATACCGTATAGTATCCGCCTGCTCCATAAGGAAATCTATTTTAAATCAGGTTTTTATCAATGTATTTTGTCAATCTGCCGAGACAATTAACGTAACATCCGAACTCATTGTCATACCAGCCGAATATTTTTGCGTGGGTGACGGGCAGGTTAAGATCCTGCGCTGCATCAATCCCATAGTTCTTCAGCGTTGCCACATCCAGTGACAAAAATCCTGTCCGGGTGTGGTTCTCATGTCCTTCGATGACAATGGCCGCTTCCCGTCCCATCAGGTCTGTGGATACATTTTGAGCGTCGCTGTAAACAAGCAGCCCCTTTTGAGCCCCTGCGGCAGCCTTGCGGTATAAATCATTAAGAAAATTGCGATTTATTACCGGATCCCCGTTGCCCGAAAGTTCAGTCCGGAAAGTCAAATTCAGAGAAATCAAGGAAACCGTGCTGGTAGGGACCCTTATAGAATCGGCCATAAATCCCACCCTTTTTATTTCCGGCAAGACATCCTCCAGCGCGATGGCTGCTCCTGTAGAGGTGGGAATAATATTGTTGAATACCGAGCGATTTCTGCGCAGATCTTTGCTGCCTGCTTCCGGGGGAGCATCAAGTATGTTTTGATTATTTGTAGCTGCATGGACGGTAGTCATGGAGGCGGTTATGATCCTTGCCGTTTCTTCGGTATCGAGCAGCGGCTTTACCATGTGGGCAAGCCCTGTGGTAGTACAGCTTGCAGCGGAAATGATATGATGCTTCATGGGTGTGTAGATGAAATGATTGACCCCGTAAACCAGCATCGTGCTGTCTTCCGGTATTTTTTGCGTTGAATTTCCAAGCTTAAAAGGTGCGCTGACTATGACCTTTTCTGCTCCGGCTTCCAGATGGCCTCTAAGACTCCCTTTAGGATGGTCCGCAGGCAGGGATGGATCGAGAAATTTACCCGTGCAGTCCACCACAATTCTCGCCCCATTTTTTGACCAATCAATATCCCTTGGGTTCCTTGCCTTTTTCAGTATCCTAACCGGGATCCCATTCATTTCTATAATACATTCGGATTGATCCAACACCTTAACATCGCAGCTTTTTCCCGAGACCCCGTAAAGGAAGCGGTCCAGCGTCCCATAGGTTGAATCCGTTGTAAGATACTGTATGATATCATCGATTTTTTTTCCTATTTCCCGGCCTGCATTGATGACTATGCCGTCGTAGTATTTAAGGTTAAGGTGATTCCACAGTGTCAACTTCCCTATCCTGCCGACTCCGTTGATCCCCAGCATCCTTTTGTTTGGTAGATTCATGTTCATTTTTTCCCTCCCGTTTTTTATTTCCGGTCTCGCTTTTTAGCGATTCATCAGATCGGCAACTCCGTCCTGATCTCATAATGCCCTTCATAAACATTGCCAGCATCACCGTCTATTGATATTGCATCACCTGCAGCAAGTTCATGACCGTTTATGACGCAGGTCTTTTCCTCCTCATTTACTCTCAGTCCTTTGCAGTTGACAATGCATACCTTTCCCAATCCTGCGGCAGCAACTGCAGCATGAGATGTGGTCCCGCCCTTCCCTGTAATCAGACCGTCACAGTTGAAAATCAACGGAATATCATCAGGAACCGTATCCGGCCGCACCAGTATTACCTTGCCTGTGTGATCTTTTTGTTTAAACACTTTAAGGTCTTTCATATCAAAAGCAAGGACTCCCGAAAGCACGCCGCTGCTTACGCCTATTCCCCGCCCTACAAGCTTCATTTCAGAACTTGGCTTCACGAAAGCATCCATTGACTTCTGCTTCTTGAAATTCTGATTCCTGGTCTGCAATATATACAGGTCCTCGGCCCTGTCTGATTCAAAAGTGAACTCCATCTCCTGATGAACGAAACCGTGTTGTTCGATAAGCTGTGTCGCATAAACTACAAGAGCCTCATAAATGCGGGGGAATGCGGATTCGAGGGAAAGGCTGCTGTCTATATTGTATTTCTTGCGTTGGTTTTCTGTAATGGGCAGGGTGTTTACAAGCCCTGCCACCACATCTTCACCCTGGCTGCACAGAGCAAAGTCGCCGTAAAGGTTAACACCCGAATGTCCGTTAAATGGGCTGTTGGTAAACACCACTCCTGTCCCTGAATTCGTTGAAAGGTTCCCCAGCGCCATTTGCTGGACAAGCACGGCTGTGCCCCATTCATCTGCCACCTGCATATGATTGCGGTAATAAACAGCACTCTTAGAGGACCAGGATTCCAGCACGCTTTTGATCGACTGTTTAAGCTGGAGAAAAGGATCGTTTTCAATCTCTATGCCCTTATCCGAAAGCAGTCCTTTATAGTCGTAAGCTATCTTCTTCATCTGCTCTTCCGTAAACTGGATTTTAAGCTCCACGCCCCAGCGATCTTTATGATCCAGTATGATCCGATCAAAAGTATCCCTTTCAATGCCGTAAGCCATGCCCCAGCTTTGAAGAAATCGCCTGTAACAATCCCATGCCGTCCAGCCGTAGCCTTTTCTCAGGCTCAGTCTTTCAGCAATCTCATCGTTCATCCCAACATTCAAAAATGTTTTCATAGCCCCCGGCATCGAAATGGAAGAGCCCGAGCGCACGGAGAAAAACAAAGGATTTTCGGGATCTCCATAGTTTTTCCCTGCAAGCTTCTCGATATGCTTTATATTATTCATTATCATCCTGCTGAATTCATGGTTGATATGAGGATGGCTATAAATGATATCCTTATGCCTAAAAACCTCCGTTGTCAGTACAAAACCCGAAGGCACGGGGAAACCGTATCGGATAAGCTTTTTAAGGAAAAATGCCTTGGCTCCCAAAAAAACAGGATTATCCATCTCTTCGGATGTTTGGCTCAAAAGGCTGAAGGTGAGATCGGGATCATAGGTCATCATGCTTTCGATGAACGAATGTGAATAAGTATCCAGCATGTTTCTCAGGTTGCCCAGCGTATTTGTGATAAAGTTGTCTAAATCCTGTACTAAAAAAGCGGAAGCAAGGTTATCCCGTAAAAACTTCTCGGATTCCATATAATAGCTTTGGCGCTCTTCTGTCTCGGTCCGGCCCTCGGCGGATGAAAAGATCCGTGGGATGATCCGTTTAAGAGCACTTTCATAAACATCAAAAAAGTACTCGTTTATGATCTGCTTTATATCCTGGGCCATAAACTGAAATATGTTCATGTATTGATCCAGGGAGAAGCTTGGGGAGGTCAGGCTGTATTTCAGCATATCAAGGTGGGAATTGAACCCCTGATTATAAATGCCGTCCAATTCCAGGCCGATGCGGAACAACTCAAGTACATCGTATATATGACGGAAGGTTCTTGCCGTTATATATTCCGGATTAACAGTATGCAAAAGCTCCACCATGAGTTTAGCTGCCGTCTTCTCCAAGCGGTACGTCATTCCCAGAGCCTCAAACTTAGGTTCAATATACTGGCCGTACATGGAAGGTATGCCCGCTGCGATATGACGTTTATAATATATGTTTTCCAGAGCCTCGCTCTGTTTAGGATCCAGTATTACTTTTTTCAGCTTATTCATAAACTCATAAATCTGCTGTATCGCTTCTTTAGTTTTATGGTTTTCGAGGTTTTCTTTGAGTATATTAAGATTCTCATTGGAACAAAGTCCGCTGCTTCTCATAACGGAAAGAACATCCTCAGATTCGAGAGAATACTTCTCCGTGAGCAGGATATGGACCTGGAAGATATAAAGTACTCGTTTCTTTTCCCGCTCGCTCCCAACGGATATTTTCGCCAGCGCATTTTCTATATTTTCTATCTCAGCTGAAAGCAGCATCTTTGGTGTCATGTCCATCCGATCGCAGAGCGCCTTCATAATTTCATTTACGGATATAAACCACTCGTTCTCCTGATCGAGCCATTCATATACATCTTCCGGCACCGATCCGTAAAGCCGCTCCTTGGAGCCGTCGAACCAATACTCGATGATTTTGCCGGTCAACAGGATATGTGTATTGTTGCTCTCCGTATGGGTTTGCTTCCTCAAAAAATGGATCAGTCTGTCTTTACGCATCGACAACTCATCGATTGCGGTCGATATCTCCCTCAGCCTTCCCTCAGCTCCGATATCCCTGAAATAGACGGGGAATATCCTCGCAAGCTGTTTCATCTCACGATAGACCGGTTCGATATCCGCATTGAGAAGTTTTGTCACATCCCTTTGGAAAAGATCTGTGTCGGAAATAAAGATCCCGCCAAGCTTCAGATTTACGATGAGTGCAGCAAGGAGCTCCCTCATTGCCGATGGCGCATATTCAATGAGTTCAAGCCATACTCTGATATTCTTCACATGGCTTGTGTTGATTCTTATCTGCCAATCACTGTTCAGGGTCATAGCCCCGGGGGAATGAAAGCCCAGTTTTACTAACCCTTTAATAAAATAACTGATAATAGCCTGGTTCCCGGTATCGATGATTCCCTTGCCTAAAGTCGTAATGCAATCTAAAACAGTACCGCCGTGCTCTTCGCCCAGCTCTTGAAACTGTTCCATAATAGTATCTAAAAACCCCGTAATATCGTCTTCATCCAGTTCTGTAAAAACATTGCGCAGGTTGCGGTTCATGTCATAGAGCAGGTGGTCGTTTAAGTGTGACATCCCCGGCAGATGCAACAAGTAGTATAAATAATAGATAGTTTCCAAATAAGAATCGAATCGCTCGGTAAAGCTGCGAAAATAATTTGAAATATCGTTATAGAACATCAGGTTGCTGATTTTTTTCCAATCATCAGCTTCGGCAAGTCCTTCTCTGAGTTTTTTAAAAAACGGCTTTCCGAGTTCAGCGATGCTTGCGGCATCCATTTGATGAAACAGATGCCTTTTAGCCTGATACCATTCGTCTATTTTTGCTGTGGATTCCCAATAGTCGATGCAGCGCAACAGAATATCGGCGGTCAGCTCTGTTAAGGCCTGTTCAAAATCCGGAAGCCGTGCGATCTTATTGAGATATGTCTTGAAGTATCCGGAATTTCTGATATACAAAAGCTCATGCTTCGTTACTGTAGCACGTATCAACTCTATGCAGCGCTTTATTATCGTTTCTGGGAATTCCTCCAGATTTGCCAGCCGGTCTATATATTTGATCAAAGTTTTAATGAGCAGCTCCCTTGCGCTCTCATCCATTTCCGAATCGAAGAGTCCGATAAAAATATCCACCATTACAGAAAGCGCACGCTCCGATTCCGCCACCGAATTATAGAACCAAAGATCGGTCAGACATATACTATGAAGGGAATCTATGACATACAGGTCGTTTCTGTATTTATGATTGAGCTCGGTTATAAACTCTTTAGTTCGCTTGTTTATTCCCCATTTGGAACTTGAAAGATCTATAAACCATTGCTGTTCTTCCGGTATTTCAATTTCGACCTCCCTGGTCCGTGCCAGGTTCGCCTCTAAAGCTTTTGATGAAAAGCCTTCCGCCATTTTAACTCTCCTGTAAATCGGCGGGACCTTTCACCCGGTCCGGCCTTTTAACTTATTATAACACAACCTTCGGCTAAGGGTAAAAGCTTCTTTGGTTGAAAAAACAATCTAAATATTGTGCGATTTATGCCGATAATGCTATAATATTGCCATTAAACGTCGTTGCGGCGAATTTGGCAGCGGATTTGTCAAATCAACTGTATTTTGGGAGGAATGCACATGAGATATGTACCGATAAACTGTATAAGAGAAGGCATGTTATTAGGCGATAACCTTTATAATACTATCGGCAACCTGATGCTTTCCAAGGGCCAGATCCTTACCCCCGATTTGATTAGCGCAATAAAACGCCAGAAGTTCAACGGCATTTACATAGACGATGATATTTCCAAGGACATAGAGGTCATCAATCTTATAAATGATAAGCTCAAGGCTGATTCGGTAAAAGCCATAAGAGATACTTTTATTTATGCCGAAAGAAAAAGCAGAATAAGAAAAAAGGATATTGAAATCGCAAAATCCCAAATTAAACTTATTGTGGATGAAATTTTCGATAATAAGGATCTTATGGTAAACATGGTCGACTTAAAAGCCTTTGACGATTATACATATTACCACTCGGTAAATGTGGCGGTTTTATCCATTGTTCTTGGTGTCGCACTTGATTTCGGTAAGGATGAGCTATGTGTTTTAGGCTTTGCTGCATTACTTCACGATATCGGTAAAGTCTTTGTAGACAAAACAATACTCAATAAACCTGATACTTTGACTGAAATGGAATTTAAGAAAATGAAATCCCACTGCCTTTTGGGCTACAATTATATAAGAAAAGAATTTGGCGTACCCATCGAGGCTTATTTGGGCATATTAGACCACCATGAAAAATACGGAGGCGGCGGCTATCCCAACGATATCAAAGAAAACGAGATCTCGCTTTATGGAAGGATCATCGCAATAGCGGATGTCTATGATGCCCTGACATCTGAGAGGCCTTACCGTAAAGCCATGCTTCCGTCAGAGGCTATGGAATATGTAATGGGGGCGACAATGTCCTACTTTGATCCGAATATCGTAAGCATATTTGTGCGCAAGATCGCTCCTTACCCCATAGGGACCTGTGTCAAGCTCAGCAACGGCCTGGTGGGCATCGTAATGGAAAACTACGAAGAGCTTAACCTGCGGCCGAAGGTCAGGATTTTTCAGGATGGCGATAAGAAAATAAAACCCTACGAAATCCAGCTTTCCGATCACCAGTCTTTGAATGTGACAGTTGTTGAATTGATTTAATGATGTTTTCCGGGTACTCCATACTCAAGGTAAACTACTTAAACAAATGCTCCCTTCATTAGTTAAACGCTAATTTGAAGGGAGCATTATCCTGTGTTTTCAGCTGCCGATCACCCTGCCGTAAGAGTATACTTGACCCTATCTCCGCTGATATCGATCAAAGCACCTTTTAGCGAACCTTGATCGTAGTCGCTTCCCGGATTAACGCAAATGGTTCTGCCAATTTTAGAAATACCGCGGCATTCGTGTATGTGACCGCCTAAAGCAAGCAAAGGCTGGTATTTTTCAATTGCGGTTCGAACAGCTTTGCTCCCGATATGATCCATTGCCAGTTCTCCCCCGTCTACGACCGGTGATAAATCCTCGTTGTAGATCACACCCACATCGCAGTCGGTATCATAGGGGGGAATATGTATATTGAAAATACATTTATCCATGTTAATCACATCAGCAGCCAATGCGTCGATTTTCTCAGCCAGCTCATCTTCCGGGATATCTCGCGGATACTTAAAAGGGGAAGGGATCGCATAAGGCAAAGACAGCACCTCACAATCCAACAGCCTGAGTACCTTGCCTCCTCCATTTTGGATATAAGCGGCACCGTCAAGGATACTGTCGATATAGTCGGGGTCATCATTGCCGGGCATCACGATACATGGCACATCATGAGCTTTAAGTCTTTCGTCGGCCATTTTGATCCATCCCTCCAGCACTGATGAGGTTTGCTCTTTGGTTATTCTTTTGGCATCATCCTCCGAATATCTATCCAACTCCGCCTCTGTGACAATTATGGTGTAGAATCCGGCATTCCTTAGGTTTCTTATTAATTTCACCACCTCAAGTTCTTTCTTGATTTTTACCGTTGAGCCATAGTAAGTGGCTTCATAAACGCCTCTGGCTGTTTTTATTATGGGAACGACCATTTTCCCTGATAGGTCTCCCCCGCAGATCAAGGCATTGGCTCCGTAAAACTTTGCTGAATTCAGAAATTTTCTGAAACATGTTTCTCCTGCATGCAGGTCTGTTGCATAATATAATTTCACTTTAACCATCCTTTCCATACGATACTATTCAACGCGATGCATTTCTTACGGCTGCTGATGAGATCCTCTCATCGGCATGAATATCCGATACTCTATTCAGAAGGTATTTCCATGAACTGATACTTCAATTCAATACCTTTGACCCGATTTCTGGCCCTTGAAGAGAAGTAGATGATCAGGCCGGCTACAGCAATACCAAAAGATACGATAAGCATTGTGGAGGGGAGATCCCCGCGCATGAAAGGAATGATCAAATACCAGCAGATTGCTATGCTAATAATTGTTGTGAAGAATCCCAGGATTGAGACCAATGGTATCCCGAAAATCCGAATTTTGACTATCGGGGGCGAGGATTCGTAAAGTACTTTTCTCTTGTAAGGGAAGATCATCCCTGCAATCCCGAGGCAAATCCAAGCCATGAACCAGGTGAAAATGGTATAAGAGATATTTTCAGTCCAAACGGGATGATACACATCAAGGAAGAAAAAGAAATATGCAATGCCGACAACGGTATACATTGTGGTCATAGGAGCTTTGGTCTTTGGATGAGGTTCAGAAAATTTGATTGGGAAGATCCGGTCATTAGCCCAAGCCACGAAATTCCTGGAAGGTCCGAAGCCCAAACCTGTAGCTGAGCCAAACGTGGCAACCAAAAAGGCGATCGCAATCAGGAACACAAATATAGGACTGCCTGTCAAAATCCCGATCAGAAGAGTTGCAAAAGGTTCAGAATCTCCAAAGGGATAAGCCGCATTGCCGGAGTTGTATAAATACATAAGACAGTTGGTCCAGATATCTCCGAAGTTGGCATAGCATAAGCCGTAGAAAATTGCCCAGACCACCATAAGGATGGTGAGAGAGCCAAACAGGGCTAAAAGCTGAGATTTTTGAACGTTACGGACTTCACCGGCCAGGTTGGCTCCAAATGTCGACCCCAGTGTATTAAGTATGATATAGGTGGAACCGGCCATAATCGTCGGAATCAAAAGGAATTTAGCAGGATAGCCGTCAGCCACTGAAATATTGATAACCGACTGATAGTCCACTCCCGTATAAAGTGTCCAGTTCTGAGAGAATACTTCTTGTCCGCCGCTGGTCAGAGTTGCAATCAGAAAAGCGACAGCGCCTACGATTGTCATTGTCAGAGTAGCCATGGACACCTTGACCATCCAGGTTATACCTTTATAGTAGATCAGCAGTACAAACATAAGCGCTATTGTGCCTAATACGAATCTGACATGGCTGATCATGAAAAAGTCTGCAATAGCCATCAATTTGGGATCATTATTGTTTAAGATGGCCACTCCTTTAAAGAAGTCCACTACTGCCCATTTGATCCACCAATTCGTCAAAACACCTGTCCAGGATATTGCTGTAAGCGAGATCATGAAGCTGGATAAAAGCCCTACCGCAGGATGAATGATCCTGCTGATATAAATATATTCCCCGCCGGATCTTGGCATGGCGCAGGACAGGAGCCAGTAAAGTCCGGCGATAACAAACATCTGAGCTACGGTGCCGATAGCCCCAACCATATGAGCACCTGGATATAGGAACGGAGCCCACATCAAATATACGAGAGCGAACATCAGGCCCGGATTGGAAACTGAATAGATTAAAGTTTCAACAGGATTGATTTGCTTGGTCGCGCCCATAGCCTGAGCCGAAAAAATATTTACTTTCGTTTTAGCCATAAAATCATCCCTTTCTTAAATATAATAATTATGCACTAAAATTACACTTACAAAGCAGACTCGTCCCTCAAAGTCTATTGTGTCCTTTCTGATAGTTCAGTCAGTTACCGGGAACATTACAGATTCGCCGTAACCCACCATGACTTGCATATAGCCCGTTAACGCCGCATTGAGTTCCTCATCGCCGGTATCCACCAGCAACGATTGGCCAAATAGAGAATACATTTTATTTTTTGTGGCTATCACGATTATGTTTTTAACCCCTACTCTTTTGATAACTTTTGGGCTGATTTGCTGGTTTCCCCGCCCAAAAAGATATCCCTGCCCGCCGATCACTGTAATAACGATCCTATAACTGTCATATCTATCAAGGTGCTTGAGGATTTTTTCTTCATTGACATCTTTATCTAACAGCTTGTTGTTATACACAAGATCAACCCCAAGAAGAGTATTCTCAAGTTCCAGTTTGTTCATGACCCCCCTTACCGTTGAGCCCGGGCCCATGATATAGAGGACATTTTCTTCAAGGTTGAAAGCTATATAACGCGAAATCAAATCAAGCGCTGCTTCTTCTCCGTATCCTCTCCCGCTCTTCAGATTCTGCATCATCCTATGCTCGTTGGGAACCTTCATATAACCGTAAAGCTTTGCTCTTAAAATGTCCGCACGGAATGCCTCTTCATCTATGTCCATTACTTCGGATTCTTTTAAGTCTCTTACTTTTCCCTGCAGATATTCTAATGCCAATTTGCCCGCTGTCTTAGGATTGATTGCATAAACAGCGGAATGTATCTTCGTTCCGCCGGGTATCCCCAGTACTGCTGCTTCTTCATGCACGGCATCCAATATATTTCTTGCTGTTCCATCTCCTCCGGCGAAGAAAATCAAATCTACCTTTTGACCGAGCAGGTCCTTAGCAGCCTGTATGGTATCTTCGGGAGTCGTATGCCCCGAATCGATACTGCCAAGAACAATAGGGTCAAAGCCGGCAGCACGCACCTCATTCTCTCCCATTTCTTTGGGATATGTGTATATTTCCAGAGACCCTTCGTTGAATTCCTTAAGCTGCCTGAGCGCAATTATAGCTTTATCGGGACACTCCGGCTGTGCCCCAAGTTCTTTTGCTCTTTCTAAGATATCCGGCCCATCGGATCCTTTTAATCCAACTCTGCCGCCCATCCCGGCTATAGGATTTACTATTACTCCAATTTTTTTAGTCACGTTCACACATCCTTTACCGCTTCAAGATGGAAAACAACCTCCCGGGCCGGATAACCAGCCCGAGTCGGTTATAGGATTATGCTGCAGTTATTTTACTTTCACATATTTGTCACCGTGTTTTCTCTTGAATGCCTTCCAGGTCATTGCCCAGGAATCCGGATTATCCAGTTCTGCAGGATCAAGGAGATTATAGCCTGCCTGCTTATGAGGAGCCGTAAGAACCAATTCCGGATTGGTATATGCTTCCTCTGCTACTGCTTTCAAGGACAGATAATATTCTTCAAGATCGGCCTTGCTGTAGCTTTCACAGGGTTCCAAAGTCATCGGTTCCGGGATTACCCAGGGATGATGAGAAGCCCAGTACCAGGGGATACCATAATCCCCGGCGCGTTTGTTGACTTCGTCTGTCCCTACACCGGTGTCATTCTTAAGCTGTTCCCATGTATATCTGACTTGCTCCTGACGCACGATGCCGTTATCATTGAAGCATCTGCTAAGCCCTTTTATTGACAGCAGCAGCTTCTCAAGATAATTGTTATTCAGGACCGATACATTGGCAACAGTCTTCAATCCTTCAGCTCCATGCATCATTGCCCAGGAATAGGCCCGGAGTATTACGCCGGCGGTGCCGAAATAGGACCGGACTTTACCAAAACTATAAGGTCTGTCACAGTCTAAATAGTATTTGCTTCCGTCGAATTCAATGGTCGGTTTCGGAAGGAATTTCGTCAGAAACTCTCTGCAGCCAAAGGCGCCGTTTGCAGGGCCTTCACCGCCATGTGGCGTGCCGAATGTCTTATGGACATTGAAATGGCACATATCGACTCCTGCTTCTCTTGCTCTTACAACACCAAGGAAGGCGTTGGCATTTGCCTGATCATAATAGCAGAGACCTCCTACAGAATGTACCAGTTCAACAAATTTATCGATATTCGGATTGTAGATACCTATGTCTTCAGGGTTGGTCATGAAAATTCCGGCCAAATGGTCGCCCGTTTTCTCAACTGCCTTTTTCAAGGCTTCATAATCGGGGATACCGTTCTGGTCCGGGAATAATGTTATGATTTTATAGCCTGCGGTATGCGGCGCAGCTGCATCGCAAGGATGAGAGAAGATCGTGGTGATCGCAGTGTCCCTCTTGGTGTCTCCCCTGGATTCATGGTAAGCTCTCATCACAGATGCGGCACAATACACAGCATGATTGCCGCCGCCGGGCTGGAAGGTAAAGCGATCCATGCCGGATACTTCTTTCATGATCTGTTCGAACTTGTAGAAGATCTCTAAGATGCCCTGCATTGTCTCTGCATCCTGTTCCGGATGCACATAGGCAAAATCATCGTGCATGACCAGCTGTTCGCAGAGTCTGGGATTATACTTCATGGTGCAGGTTCCTTCACTGATGTCGTTGCTGATGTTGGAACCCATGGTTTCCTGAGTCAGACGCAGATAGTGAGCAAGCACATGCTTCTGGTCCACTTCGGGCAATTCAAGCGAGGATTTTCTCCTGATGCTTTCCGGCAGAGAAGCTGCAACATCGCCGACAGCATCGACGATAGCCTTTTCAGTTTCCGGAATCAATATACCTCTTGTTCCGGGAGTAGAGTATTCATAAATCATAGGCTCATCCCAGCGAGCTTCATGGAAATCTGTTCTTAAATATGGTTTATTCATCAATAATTCACCATCCTTTTCAATTTTGACGATATGTTAGCAAATTTCTTTCAGCGCCGCTGCAAGTTCATCGATGTCTTCTTTTGTCAGCATTTCGGTTATTGCATAAACAGCACTGTTTCCAAGCTCAGGAAAGTCTTTTGAAACGTCTATGCCGCCAAAAATGTTTTTACTAAGCAATTCTTTATTGATTTGTGCCACTGTCTTTCCTGTTTCATCGAAATTCACGACAAACTCCTTGAAGTTATATCCCTCAAATATCTTGATGCCTTTGATCTTGGAGAGCTGCTTCTTTCCATATGCAACGCGCTGCATGATCGTCTCTCCCAGCTCCTTGAATCCTCCGGGTCCCATCAAGGCCATATAAACTGCAGCTATCATACCGTGCAGTGCGGCGCATGTTCCGATGAAGTCTTTTCCTTTTTCCCTGGAAGCATAGGAAGTCCTTTCAAAAGCCACCTGTCCGAATCCATATTGACCTTCTTTCACAGATGGAAGCACGCCGAAGAGTAAGCTTGGATATTCAGCTATAAATTTTTCCTCATCTCTTGTGCATATGAATCCGCCTAAGCCTCCGCCGGCCTGCATAGGGATTCCGAGAGGCTGCAGTTCTCCTACCGCATAGTCGGCATCGTATGCCCCCGGAGCTTCCAGAACACCAAGCGAAATAGGATCTACTCCTACGCACACTAATGCTCCTTTTTCATGAGCGATCTTTACTATTTCCGGAGCCTGGGTTTCAATAAAGCCAAGGTAATTTGGATTTTCAAAATATACCAGTGAGGTTTTTTCAGAAATTTTGCTGCGCAAATCATCAAGGTCCAAGCACATATTTTTGAAATCAAACTTCACTTCCACAACTTCAATATTATTCTCATCTACTGCTTTACAGTAATTGGCATTGATCAGCTTGCGCTGTGGGCTTGTTGCCTGGGATACGAGCACTTGCTTTCTTCCGACAGTCCTTGACGCCATTCTGGATGCTATAGCTATCGCCATGGCCCAGTCGTAGGTAGGTGTCGTAGATGCTTCAAAACCTGTCAGATCGCCTAACATGCTTTCACTTTCAAAAAGCATCTGGAATTTACCGTGGTCTGTAAAGGCTTCCCCGACATATGAGGTCAGGATCTCGTCTCTGGATCCTATCGTGTTGCATACTGCCGGAATATAGTGGTTCCAACAACCGCCACCCAGAAAACTGATATTTGATTTGCAGTTCTTATTCTTGCGCAATATGTTCGTTACATGTCTTTCCAGCCTGGCTTCTGACAATATCGGTTCTGGGATGTCCATTTTTCCCTTGAACCGAAGCCTTTCCGGGATTTCTTTGTAGATATCCTCCTCGCTCTTAAATCCCAGTACCTCCAGCATAGCCTGTCTGACCTCAGGCACTGAATTGGGGATATACGGATATACAATATTCTTTTTACCGTTCATCAAACACCCCTCCATTTTTCAGCAATTGCGCTGCTAAACTTCCGTATGATTATGATTACTGCAAAAAACATAAAAGCTATCGAAAGTAAAATCACGAAGAATCAAAATATGATTTAATGTATAATTTCATTTGCTGCCCTCTCCTTTCATTTTGCTCCTGCCAATGAAAAAAGCATAGGAAGCCAATCACCCCCTATGCTTCGTCATCAGACCTGAGAGATCTTCGTGTAAATACCGGATTTCACCTTCGATGTATATCGTATATCTTTGAGAGTTCTGTGCAATGGGGATATTTTCTGTCTCGCCCATAACTATCATATAAAGGCTTTTTTATTAATATGACAACTATATATTTATTCTTCAGATTTGAGGCTATCATTGATTATTTTTATGATGGTAAATAAGTATTACTGTTGCAGCCCCAGCCCGGAAAAGTGAATCTGGAACAAAACGATGCCGGTATAAGTCTAATATTATCAAGTTCAGTATTATATGGAGGTCAGAGTAAATGAAAAGATTTGGTGTCGCATTAATAATAATCTTGATGCTTGGCTGTCTTCCCTCCTGCGATTACAGGGCGGAAGAATCAGCCGGGGAACCGAAAAAGCCGGAAATCGAGGCGGCAACCACCAATAACGGACTCATCTTTGCGTGGAACCTTGCTTATGATATTACAGAGCTGCTTGGGGAAACTCCTTTTGCCGCATATGATGTGCCGGAAGCAATGCCGGTATATAAAAACAAATACGTAACTGACGGAGCAGGAGTGCCTTTAAAACCTATAAGCCGGGAGGAAATGCGGAAAGCCGGAGAAGCAATAGCTGATGTCCTCGGTTTAAACATTGACAGTGAAGCCAACTATGGCAGCGACAACCATCTTTGGCTGCTTTGTGATGAAACCAAGATACAGGTTGGCGACAACGAGTCAGTATATATAGAATTCGGGAAGACATTTCCATTGCCTGTGGAGCTTGGCGGCAGCAATAAGGAATACATAGAGGCTCTGAACTACACTGCAGAAGTGCTGGCACCGCTTTTTAAATATTGGAACATGGAAAACCCGGCGGCAAGCGTAAGCCATGATTATTCTTTTGGCGGCGAGAAGCATTTTGAATGCAATTTGACAGGCAGGGATGAGAATCCCATGTCCGCAAGCGTTTATTTCTCGGAGGGATACCTTTGCAGTATTCGGAGCAGCGGGGGGCCGCTGGATGGTGAGATTATGGGAGAATATCCCACAATTACATATGACTGTGCGAAAGCCTTGCTGCTGGACGGACAATGTTACAGCATAGTTCCCCTGAACAGCCCGATTGAAGAAAACAAAATCCGGGGAGCTGTAATCGGGTATAAGACACAATGCTATGATGAGGTGTTCATTCCTTTTTATGCCTTTTACGTTGATATTACAGACCGTGAAGAGGGTGCAATGCCTGAGGAGTCTCTGGCGTTGGGACTTAAAACGTTTGCTACTTATATAGTGCCCGCAATAGAACCGGAGTATCTTACCAAATTCCCGGAAATCATCGTACATTTTAATTAGCTTATCCGGTTTGAGACAGGCCTGAAGAAACCTTGATTTTATAGAAGAATCCTGCAAGGATTGGGAACGGAGAAATCTGTTCCCAATCCTTGCTTTGATAGTAAAAGAACTCACTGAATCATACAGGCAACTCAAACTCCATCTATCTCTGCACTATAACTCCCATACTGTTTCACCCTTTAATATTGTTTCCAACAGTTGAGTCTTATCGATATCCAAGGGACTGATCTCGAAAAGGTTTCGGTCTATTATGATAAAGTCCGCATTTTTTCCCACTTCGATGCTGCCTGTGGTCTCTTCCCGGAAATTCTGAAAAGCCGCATTGATAGTAAAAGATTTGATCATATTTTCTAAGGATACTCTCTCGTCTTTGTTCAACAGCCATTTCGGATCATCCATATCCGTGATGTCCTCTACCTCATAGGCTTCCGCATTGTTTAAATTTCTTGTGACCCCAACTTCGATTGCCCAGAAGGGATAGGGATAGGGTGTGACCGAATGGTCGGAGGAGCTGACCAAGATCGTCCCTGCGTCAATAAAAGACTGCAATGGATACTCATTTTCAGCCCGTTCATCACCTAAAAGCGGCTGGTCCACTACCTCCCACCAGTAAGGCTCTTTAAAGGCCCAATACGGCTGGGCGGTGGCTATGACCTCCAGCTCTCCGAACCTTTTTATATCTGCCGGATCCACTAACTGGAGGTGGGTGATCACATTCCGGTAATCTCCTTCACCGTTTTTATCTCTGGCATATTCCATAGCGTTCAAGGTTTGACGCGTAGCTGCATCCCCGATGGAATGGACGTGGATCTGGAAGCCCTCTGCATTGCCCAGAGCAAAAGCCTCCTTCATGTCATTTTCCGTCCAAAGAGGTGCGCTCACAAAGTCCGTATCCTTACCGGCTTCGGCAGTATAAGGTTCCAGCAGGTAACCGGTGACACCTTCTACGACACCGTCAGCAAAGAATTTCAGGCTTGTCGTTTTATAGAATTCTGAGTTGTACGCATCCCTGATTTCTTTTGCGGCTTCGATTTGGGCCGCATAATCTCCGTTAGGATCAATTACTGTGTTTTTGGTGATGTAAAGCTTGAGGATTCCTTCTTTGTCCATATCAATAAAGGGATCTGTTTTGTCAACGGCGGTGATGCCACTGCTCATGTGGGTGATCCCTACGTAGCCTAAGCTGTGCATGAAATCCTGAAATGCAATGTGCGCCTCTCTGATCTGATCTTCTGTATATTTCTGTGCCGGCACCAAATCCCAGGCTAATTCCTTCAGCGTACCCCAAAGCTCACCGTCTGCAGTCTTTTCGATGACGCCGCCTTCAGGCGGAACCGTGTCTTTGGTAATTCCGCAATATTCAAATGCAGCGGAATTCAACCAGGCGCTGTGCCCGTCATAGGATCCGATGATGATAGGCTTATCACTTATGGCATCTAAGCGTTCTTTCTTAGGGCCTTTGGAGACTTCCTCGCCGCTGAAAGCCCCAACGGAGAACCCGTCGCCATAATAGACTTCCATATCCGGATTAGCGGCTACGTATTCTTCGATGATCCTCATGGTGTCCTCTTCTGTCAATACACCGTTCAGGTTAATGTTAAAAAGCTCCGCATACATGGTTCCTGGAGGGTGAAGATGAGAATCCGTCATCCCGGGAAGCATCATCTTGCCCGCAAGATCTACTACTTCCGTATCCTTGCCTATGTAGCCTTCAGCATCTTTGGCAGAACCGACAAAAATAATGGTCCCGTCTTTTACGGCTACCGCTTCGGCAAAGGTATCGGCTTCATCTGCTGTGTAGATAACACCGTTCGTCCAAACCTTGTCCGCAGTGGCAGAGGTGTCCCCGCCGCATCCGGAAAAACCGAAAATGACAAACAGGAACACTAAGAATAAAGATATAATTCTTTGCTTTTTCATAGATCAAACCTCCTGATAGAGTACCCCTCTATGCTCTTATTAGTTTTAATAAGCTGTACCCATATGGTTAATCAATTTACAAATCCATTAAAGAAAATCGAATCACCTCCTCTTTTCATCAGGGCTTGCTTACAAACCCAAATATAAAAAGTTGTAAAAATATTTAGAAAAGTTACCTTCAGTATCGCCTATTATAGGCGAATGTCAATAACTGGATTGCTGTTTTTCTGTTATTATGTGGTTGTAAAAGGAGTTCGTAATAAACGTAGCGATTATAAATGCAGCGAATTTTGAGGGCATTCATTAAGGCGCTTTACCTTTTTACATTTTTAGCCAACAAACCTTTTCTTATCGTATAAATAATCTTTGTGGTATTCTATCATAGACCAAATAAAAAGTAATGTATAAGTTAAATCCTCATACATGTCTCCATATCCTTTTAATTCTTTTTCTATATTGGCCGACAAAATTGCAAGGGCATGGTCTGGAATTATGACTCGACAATATATACTGTATACTTCTTTTATTTGTAATATGCATATAGAAGAAGTATATCGATTGTATAATTATGGGATTAAGGGGTACGCTTTTTGCTTTATTTGAATGTGAAGGAGGCTGCGGAGAAATGGGGATCAGGCAATCGGATTGTAACCCTATATTGTGCAGAAAACAAAATTGAGGGAGATCTTACCCGCCTTTTGGCGGCAAGAAGCGTTGATATTACAGACCGTGAAGAGGGTGCAATGCCTGAAGAGTCTCATTTTATTATTTTATCCGGTTTGGGACAGGCCTGAAGAAACCTTGTTTTACCAGGGCCGGCTGAGCGGTCTGATATACGGGTCTTGCCTTGAATTCGGAGAAATTGCAATATACATGCGAAGGATTAAATCGTGCGCACAAAAGGTAATACAAGGATACAAGATAATCGCCGAAATTTAACTAAAATTCGAAAGTCAACGCTAAACAGCATTTTCCCGAATTTTCGTTGCTTTTTATGGTTTTTACTACTCTTTTTGACTCTAAAAGCAACGGATTTTTAAGAATCTACGATTCCCGTTGCCTTTTTGATTGAAAAGGCAACGGAATACAGCCTTTTCTCTCATTTCCGTTGCTTTTCGCTGTGCCTGTCGTTCTGAAAGCCCTAATGCCGCAGCGGCTTCCGGAACAGTATGTATCCGGTTCAAGTCCCTTTGATTAGAAAACCAAAATAAATACGCCTCTTTGGAAGAGACGTATTTATTTTGGTGCGCACGGAGGGACTTGAACCCCCACGGTCTCCCGCTAGAACCTAAATCTAGTGCGTCTGCCAATTCCGCCACGCGCGCATATACATATAAAAAAGGTTTCAGGCATTTTTACCGAAACCCCAAACCTCAGGCATCAGTCATTTATGCCGTCGTTCAGATTATATTAATCTGGTGACCCCACCGGGAATCGAACCCGGGTTACCGCCGTGAAAGGGCGATGTCTTAACCGCTTGACCATGGGGCCATCTTTAAGAAAAGGGGGACAA
>Ga0255347_1002786_pt1 | contig 23988 bp, 31 predicted proteins | sample wastewater_treat_2_FD_192479 | JGI IMG/M metagenome (GOLD analysis project Ga0255347, IMG submission 192479) | Wastewater microbial communities from Lulu Island WWTP, Vancouver, Canada - plant24 | ecosystem: Engineered > WWTP > Wastewater > Unclassified | place: Canada: Vancouver, British...
AAGGTACCATCAATTTTAGATAGTACCTTTATTTTATTATTTTTAAAGTATAAAACAAAAGAATATGATATGAAAGATCTTAAACAATTTTTATGCGAAAGAGCTGGTATATCCATCAATGAAGGTATGGACACCTATCTCGAACTCGATATGGGTCCAGGTTCTTATGGTAGCCAGGTAATCACCCTACGCGATGAACGTGATAACCTTATTAAATTTGACACCAATAAGTTGAGAAAAATATTACAACATTGTCGTGGTTGGAAAAACAAGGATGTTCAGGATTTCATAGATGAGGTTGTTGCAACGTTCCCAAAGGTTGATACCATTAACATAGAACGTGTAAATAACAACGACGAAAATGAGGTGGTTAAATATATATGGATACCTGAACGCGAAAAAGGATGGCAAGACGTACGAGACTTGCTTCGTCGCGCGGCGGAAAACTCTATTGATGTGTGAATCAACAACTTATATAATAAAAAAATACAATTATGGAAAATCTCTCAACATACATATTAAACGAAGATCTCAAGGGGACGATTAAACGTCTCCTTGCGAAATTTCGTGGTATTGAAAAAGACGAGTCAAAATTATTTAAGGACATGAGCGACCTCGCCGAATGGAATGGCAAATTGATATCCCCGGCCGAAGCCCAAAGATTAGTGGATATACGCACTCAGTTCCAGGATGGCAACCGGATATTTAATGGATTCGGTAGTAATGATGACACCGAAGTACTTATCCGTAAATGTGGATTTACACAGGCAGTACTTGACTACGCTCACCTTAATTGGAAACACAAGGTTGATTCCGATCCCTTTGGTGAAAATTGTGGCGAACGAGCATACCAATATGCCTGCAAGGATTTCGAACAGGATGAACGAGGTATAAGTGCCGGCTACTTCGCAATACCATTATTTAAGACCTATCCAAAAGGATGGAGGTTCGCACAGGAACTTAATATCATGATGGCAAACCAATGGCGAGTGGATTTTCGTACCGGAGAGCTTAAGGAGACGTTTAATCGTCAGTACATAAAATAAACTAACAAATAAAATGGAAACGGGACCAACCGGATATATACCTAAACCCCAATCAACTAACCCACACGCGTCATCTATAATGCAAGACTGTATAGATAAGGCTTCGTGGGAGGACGAAATAGATATGCAGTTTATGCAAAGGGTTATTGCCGAAGTCACACAATCCTGTGTGTTACCTTCACCTATTCCTTTGGAGCGTATACCGGCAATTATATTAAATGCAGCAGGATACTTTTGGGAAAATGATGATAATGCTGTGGAGGAACGCTATTATTTTATCCCATACAGTGAGTTATGTAAAGGCAATACGTTTAACAAAATAGTGCAACTACCTGTACAAATTATGAATGTTTGTGGTTGTTATCGTTCGAGTGAAACCTTATATGGTAACTTGGGTGACTTCTCCATAGAACGTATGATGATGTCTTCATATGCAACATTCGGTGGTATGGGTGGAGTAGGTGGTACTACATTTAATTCAGTAAATGGCTCTACCAATTTTGTATTGAGTGATGTAGTTATCGGCATGTACGAAATCGATACCTTCAAACAAACCCTTAACCCAACACTATCCTACAACTATAACGAATACTCCAAAAAATTGATTATCACCGGTGATTGTAAGGGGTCAAATATAGTGATCGATACCTGGAAACGAGTACGACTTCAGGACCTGTACAATAGTGATGCATTTTTCCGTTATTGTGTGTGTAAGTTGAAGATGGCTCTTTCTCAAATCTATGGTACATTCACATTCAAATATCCGGGTGGTGTTGAAATTAACCTGGATGTATATACAAGTCCGGCCGAGGAGGAATTGAATGGTATTAAGGAATGGATAGAAAATAATCACAGCGCAGATTACTTCTACCAACCAAATACCATATAAATTTTGATTATAACAAAGGATCATATCTTAGGTGACTAATTTATCACTTCGGATATGATCTTTTGTTATACGCGAGATTTTGTATGTTATTTTATGGGTTTATCAAATACATTGTTCTCCGGTCTTTACATTACCACCATTCGGTACGCTATAAAATGGATAAAATGTATTTTCAGGGATAGGTAAATCCCGGCCATGAAGCAAGGATGAAACTTGCACCAATTTGTCAATATCTAAATCTATATCCTCGCCATCCTTTATAGAGTGTGGGGTTGCATCGGACCCGTATACCCAATGAATATTTGGGAGTTCGTTTATTATCCAACTCCTGTTGGAATATAACATATCCAACAATGTCCAGGATATTTCCACGAGAACATTTTTAGGCAGGCGTGCTATTTTTTCCAACCAATCATTTATATTATCACCATTTTCAAATCCACCGTGACACAAAATAATATTGGCCTGTGGGTTTTTAGAAGCCCAATTTGCAAAATCGTTATACGAATTATCGTCGCCTATCCAGTAATGAAATTGAACTATGGGATGTAATGGGTTTTCCTGTGAGAATTGTATGTATTCCGGTATAGGTGTAAGTGGAGTTTTTCCTGCGTATAAGGATAGTTCATCGTTGTATGCTTTACATTTAGGATTATAAAATATGATTTCGCCTATTCCTGCCCAAGGAAACCTCGACACACCGTCCGGCCCACCAACACAATTTGCCACGAAATCTGCTGCGAGTTCACTCCAATCGTTACTACCTGGTTCGAAAGTTGTTTGAACCTGATTATTGGATAATTCATAAACCCTTGTAATGAAATCTACTTCATATCCGGTAAGGAATGGATAAATGTGGGGTACACCTGGAAGAGCCTGACCACCCCAAACCAAATTACGATTGAACTGCGCACCTAATTGATCAACTATATGTAAAGTGATATCATTAACTGACATTTTAGTATTCATCCCTGGTTGATTTATTAAGGTTTCCCTGCAATCTGCATGTACACAATATCCATTAAACCTTGCTGTGTAAAAAAGGCTGGTAAGTGGTAAGTATCTTCCTTTCGAGTATAACATTACATTATAATCAATATAATTCGAAAGTATATTATTTGTAACCCCTGTGCGTTGGTCATTTGGGGTTATGTTATAACTACTACCATTTACCAAATATTCGTATAATGATTTCATTTTAAAAATCCATCAGGACTACTCGTCCATCGTTTGTTTCTCCTAAATTCTTTAGGCCAAAGTCTCCCAAACCAGCACGTTCACCACATATTTGGGATAGTTCATATTTCAATCTGGTTGCCCACTCTATTACCTCGGTTTGAATTTTGGTAGTCGCCATACGTATTTTCGATTTTACGCATTCCTTATCGGGATCCCAATACCATGTATCATTCATAATCATCCAGTACAAGTTGTCGTTGGAGTTCTCGAATGGTATTGCCTGGAGAGTATCAAAATACTTCTTGCATTTGGAGGTACGTGGCTTACAATTTTCACGAATTATATAATCATCACCAACTTCGAATACCTTGAGCAAACACTGGATTACACCATAATCAGTAGCGGCTTTTAGTAATTGATAAGCTAACGGAACATTGCCTCGTTTAAATACTTTTTTAATCCTACCATCACCGATATCATATACAGTGCCTTCTTCTCCGGAACCAAGTTTTTTCAAGGCTTCAACCACGTATGTGGAAAGAGGGGTCATACCTTCTTTCAATACGGTGAAGTCTTCAATTTCCTTGTTGGACATATCCGAATCTACTATATCGAGTACAGCCTTCCATACCTTACTGCGTGGGAGGTCTCCTTTGCGTACGGCAAGTGCCATACTGAATAGTCGTTGTTGGGATTTACTTGTTGCTGGCATAATTACCCTATTTCTTTTGCAAGTTCTGGTGAAATTTCCGGTGGATATGTCTCCATACTTGATATATTTATACTCATAAGATCACTCAATTTCAATCCTTTGTCGAATACCACTTCTCCTGCTGAAAATTTATTCGATCCAGCTCTATCCCTCATATCTATACGGTAGTGTATACCATTGAGATCGAAGGATATACCGAGCATTTTTGTGGTTTGTGGTACTATAAGTTTAACGTCCCTGAGTGAACCGGAAAGTATATTATCAACCTCTTTAGAATCAACCCAAAAGCCACACATCCTATTATCGCGACCTTCACCGGCAATGAGGTAATAATCGGATCCCCAAGCGAATCTTAATATATCGAGAATGTATTTTTCGTTAAGATTTTTTGTGTTGGGTATATCGATATAACTACCGGTTTTAGCGTTTGCCTTTTTCATTTCATTCCATTCGGATTTACTCAATTGTTTACCCTCAGGCATAAACAATTTTAAGGCATTTTCTATGGGTTCAAGGTATTCACCTGGATCTTCGTCCTTAAAGAATTTACATATAAATTTGAACATATTTTCGTAAGTGCATTTACCACCATACAATCCCATATTCCATAATGTGATTATATCTGTTGGGGTTTTTGCATATTTAAGGGATACCGGTAAATCTTTATCTCCTTTGATAATTATATCGGCTATACCTTTACCGCCGTGATTTATGGCTTTAGCATGTGCTATATTATCAAGTGATTGTTTAGTGAATGTATTAGCCGCACCGACGTGTTCGATATCGTGGTAATGTAGTGCGCTATAGGAGTCATCTTTTCTTCCGGCCTTGTATGCTATTTTTGCAACCAATTCAGCACCTATCGAACTATTTGCCAGGTACATTTCAAACGAACTACCAGCATTGTTTTTAGTCGTTCCTCTCGACCCAGGACCAGGCTTTTTGGAATAGGATTGTCCCGTACTTTTATATTTGATTGGTTTTTCATCTGTGTGGGTAAGCTCATTAGATGAAATTATCAAACCATTATCTTCGAGTAATTTTATGGCGTATTTATAGTAATTATCACATATATTCAAAATATTTCTTTGTCCACCAGTCTTTTTTAATACGAAATAAGTAGGCACGCCGTGCATTTCTGGGCAATCATTATCATCATCTTCATCCCTTAAGTGCATAATTAAATCGGGAAATTTTTGAAACGTTGCTATGATATCTGCTCGGATTTCTTCCTTGTTTCGTTTTATGCCTTCCATAACGTATGTGTATTAAGATAGAATTTCTTCCAATCTGTAAATATTATATATATAATAAAGAAAATTATTTTTTTTACAATTTTTTATGTTAAATTATTGTTAATTTTTAAATAATTATTTATGCTCAATGGTGTATTCGAATTTCTTCTCTCGGTATAATTTTGTTTTGGAATCTCCTTGTTTTTTTAGACATTCTGTCGGAAATATATCGATGATGTCATATAAATGGAACTCATTTTTTGATTCAGTAAGTAACAACCCTCGCCCTATCGCTTGGCTGTTGATTATGGCAGACTTGAAGGATTGTGCAAATATTGCATAGTCAATATTCTTAAAGGTAAGGCCGGTAGCCACCGTACCAAAGGAGGCCACCAGGATTGCGTCCTTATCATTCTTGTTCATTTCCTCAATAATTTTTAGGCGCTTCTTGTCGGTGGTACTTCCCTTAATTTTATATACGTTACGTCCTGGAAATCTTGCCTGGATTTGTTCCTGTAGAAAATCGACGTACGATTCATTATGAGCGAACACTATACCATTCGATCGGGAATTGGTAAATAGTAATTCGTATATGGTTTCCAGTTTCTTTTGGGAATGCTCTGCAATCATTTGCTCCAACACCAACAGGTTGGCACCGCTTGCCTTACACATATCCACCAACATGTCCTTGTATTGTTCCTTGGTGAGTGTTTTCTGCAGGACCTTCGCTCGAGCATCCTTTAATACAATTGGTAATTCCTTCTTGTGTATCATCGTCATATCCCGTTCCTCCTTTGGAAGTAGTATCTTTTTACCATCCTTCAATACGTAGTTGGAACATAGATATTCACCATATTTAATATAGGAATTAGTAAGATCGGATTCGTATTTGAGTCGGATTTGGTGTATAACCGGTTTGGCAAGGTAACCTGCATTCACCAACTCCATTGTCGATATATCCTGAATGCAAGGACCCATAAGTGATTGGCATCCGTAGGACTCAATGGTATTTCTATCCGGTAATGTTCCGGAGAAACCGAATATTAACTTGGCATTCTTTATAAACGGTTGAGCCATAATTTGTTTAATGGATTCACAATCACCTTTGTGGCATTCATCTATACAAATTACATCGAATTTATCGAAAAATTGCGGATTATAATGTTTGTTTTTGGTATTATACTTACCTTTTGTGCACCTTTTAACCAGGGATTGAAAGGTACCAATGGTTAGATTTGCACCCGAACAATACTCACCCTCGGCCCAAATGGCCTCCGTGGTAAAAAATTCCTGATATTCATTCATATCTTCAACACCTTGCTTTACCAAGGATATGGATGGAACCACCATAAGACAATTATGGGCACCATGCTCCAACATATAACGAAATACGCAATATGCCACCAAGGTTTTTCCTGCCCTGGTTGCGAGTTGGGACATTGATTGTTTATAATGAAGAATTTTCCACACGGCTTCATATTGGTAATCCCTTAAATCCAAATTGAGACCCCAATTATCAATATATTGCTTGAAATCTTCCAGAGAATCCCGGAAATCAGTACAGCACAGGTATTTATCCGCCTGCTTATCGGGATTATCGAAATCGGTAAGATTATATATACCCCTACAATCTATACCTTTTTCCCTGCACCAATCCTTTATCTCCTTCCATAATCCGGTAAGACAATAATATATTATTCGTTCACCTATCCTACGTTTTTCCAGAAAACATACTGGTTTTGGTATACCTGAAAATGACGGGATGAACATATAATCGGGTATACGGTTCAGATGATTTTCCAGGGCAATGATTTCCGGAACATCCTTTTCCTCGTATTTTCTGGATCTCTTATTGAATTGCTTCTCTTTAATGGTTTTGTTATCGTGGAGGAGAAAAATATATCGCGTATCTTTTGGGTTATAATATAACTCTATCATATTCTTGTCGTTGAAACTCAAAATAATATAATAAAAAATATGTTAATTTTTTAACTATTTCCATTATATATAAATGTAGAAATCAAAAAATTGAAATTGAAATATCGAGTTTCATTAAATGAAGTTAAATTTAAATTTAATGTTTTTCAGCAAAATTCAAGTCATAAAAGCATGGTTTTAAATTATGTTTTTTATGATTAATTATCTAATTTATTGAATTTTGTATTTTAAAGGACGTAAGCCACAACGCAAACAATGGTTGAAGACCTCACATAACTTTTGGAAAACAGCGGAAGAAGCCGACCGATATAAAACAAAGATATTGTATGGTATTGTATGGATGTAATTAAGAGTTGAGTCGGGGAAGTTTATTATATAAGTAAATAGACCCACAGGAACCATTTACATACCAGGATTATGTTTCTCCTCGCAAAAATTGGAGAAACATGATAAAAAAGGAACATATAGAATGGTTAACATATGGTTTAAAAATCAGGACGCACTTAAATCGTTGGCCAAATATACCGGTTGGGAAGTATACTTTAAAGGAAAAAAAATAAAATAATTTATGGCGCGAGGGCATAAAAATAAAGGTAAATTCGTAGATAACTCGTTGGAGGAATTATTCAATGATGTGGCAGATGCATTGGGAAATAGCTCGGAAGGAATCCCTGTTGATGGTTTGGAGGATATTTACGAACTTAACCTGGATATAATAGGACAGGATGCAAATACTATGGCTTCCTCCAATATTCAAAACCTGTTACGTTGCTATAATAGTAAGGAGTTCGTTGAGGAACACCCGGACTTTAAACGCCGTATTGATACGGAAATTGAGGGGTTGCGTAAATTATATAAAATGGCCAAAATAGACGAGGAAATCCATGACCATTTATGTACAGCCATTTCAAAGAATCCATCAAATGCTTCCTTGTATATGGCACAGGCGCGTATCCAGGATAAGATATTGGTCATTGATAAGGAGATACGCGAGCGTATTGCCGGATTCAATAAGATTATATCTGGTTACCAACTGGAATTGAATTTCTCCGAAACTCGGATGCCGAACTCCGAAACTCGGATGCCGAACACCGATGTACCCACAACGACCGAGTTGGATGACGGTGCAGTTCTATCCCGTGGCAGCAAGGCATTCATTGAACAAATGAACCAGGAGGAAGCATCACACGAATACGATCCCGATGACCTACCACCATTCTGTGAGGTAAACGATGCAGGACAGGTTATTGATACGGATACAGGAGAAATAATGGGAAAAATAAAAGAATAAGTATGAAACGATTGGTATTGCAGGTAGAGTAGGTATCATCGTATAAACCACACAAGGGGCTTGCAGGCCCCTTTTCTATTTTAAATTCATAACATTTTTCCATATTTTAACAAAAATAAACTATACTAATATGGGTACAGATTATCCAGTAAAAATTGTACTTATTGGGGCACAATGCACAGGTAAAACAAGTGTTATGAATAACCTTCCGGAAAAATGGAAATCAATAGGTATCCGTGAAGTGATACGTACGCTAACTGCCCAGGATGAGAACGTACATATAAATGCCAATGGTGATGAGTGGTCACAAAACAGGTTCTTTATGGAATACCTGTATTTATTTGCAAAGTATCCCGAATACATTTCCGACAGGGGCCTAATGGACGTGGTTGCATATACCAAATGGCTTTCCAAAATAGGTAGGGTATCGGAGGCTTGTTATGAAAAACAAATGATAATCCTAAAAGATTGGTTAAATAATCACCAGGATGTAGTCCATATCTATTTTCCAATAACGTTTGGGATGGTCGACGACGGTTACCGCGACACGAACACTTCGAACCGCACACTGGTCGATCAATGCATACAAGAGGTTATTACCGAACTCCAGGAGGCAGGTTGCACCAACCCAATCCATACCATTAAAGGTAAAACAATCGAGGAACGCGTTAAGGAAATATCACTCTTGGCCGATATTATAGCGGCCACTAAAAAGGTAGGTTAACGAACTTAATGGATCGGGACCAAAAAAGTTTTCAACTTTTTTGTTAAGTTTTCGTGATTTCCTTTATATAAATATGTAGAACATTTAATATACTGGAATATGGATTTGAGCACTATAAAGAAGGTCGAGGTTGGTGATAAGATTAGTGCAAAGGTTGCCAACCAGTTACATACATTACCTTGGGATAATAACGAACATGCCTGTGGTGATGAAAAATACCTGGTATTTTCCGATTGCGAAGGTAAACTTGTGGGTGTATCACTAATACGCTTCCTGGACAAACAAACCTTATATATAGGTAAGTTCGAGGTAAAAAGAAAATACCGAGGATTTGGTTGCGGTCGGGAGATGTTCAATTGGATTACCACCAATTATCCCACAAAGCGAGTAATGCTTACACATATGGATCCGACCGACGACGATGGTGCAAGTTACGAGTTCTGGAAACATATGGGTTTCAGGAGAGTGGATCAGATTAAACATAGGATGGTGAAGAAAATGTATTAATTATGAGAACAGAAATTACCAACAGTTATTTGAAGGGCCTTTCCATAGAAGGCGAAAAATGCAAATTCGATGAGGAGTATGACAATTGGAAGACTTATAAATGGATTAAGATTGCAGATGGCATTGATATGCATATAAAGCTTTCATATAATAAGCTTTACAACTACTATAATATGACTATCCACGAATACATTCGAGGTTACCACGCAGGATATTCCCAGTTGGAGGCTGACGTGAAATACATTGACGAATTAGAAAATGCCCTCAAAATAATGGGTTATGAAATTAAATAACCTGGTGAACTTCCTATATTTATACAAATAATATAACATATGAATAGACAACCTTCTTTTTTCGACAAGACAGCTATAGTATCGTATAGTGGTGGAATGGATAGCACTTGTTTGGTAATGGATTTACTTGCCAAAGGCTATCAGGTATATGCATATAGTTTTGATTATGGACAGGCCCATAATGTGGAACTTATAAGAGCGACAGAGAATGTCGGTTATATGCAACAATTGGGATTACCAGTACATCACCAGATTATCAACCTACGCGATGTATTCTCCGGAGACACTTCAACATTGGTTCAACATAAGCATTCGCCAGAAGGTGATTACAGGGAGGAATCGATGAAGAGCACGGTGGTAAATAACCGCAACGTAATATTCAGTTCGGTTATATTTGCAAAGGCACTTTCATTGGCAAAACGCAACCTGGATAATTATAAAATGGCGGCAGGTATATGTGGAGCACAAGGTGATTATCGCAAGGAAGCATCGGTGATAATTGCATTAGGAGTACATGCTGGTAACCATTGCTTTACTGGAGATACTAAAATACTAACTCCCCAGGGACTGAAAACCATCAACGAATTGAAAATTAATGATGAAATATTTTCATTTGATGTGGAAAAACAAAGTACATATATAGATAAATGTATAGATATCATACAAAAAGGCACAAACAACGAGATATATAATATAAGTACAACTTGTGGGGATATTAGACTAACAGGGGAGCATCAGGTATATGTATGCGACTTTTCTGATTATGATAAATCGAAAGGTTATATCAAAAATATTTCCAAAAAGAAAGTTAAGGATTTGACTACTGGTGATTATATGATTTCATCCTATAAAATGCCGAGCAATTTACCAAATACTAAAATTGATACAATAAATATCCTTGATATTTTCAAACAATTGGACCACCATAATATATATGTTGATGGACATAAATTTGGATTTATCAGAGATAATGGTTCTAAAACATCCGCATATAATATAAATGTACCAGCTAAGGAGTTTGTAAATTTAATGGCTTGGTATATAAGTGAGGGATATACATCAACACCTAAACCCAATCAATCCAAATACACGAGTTGTTTCTCACAAAGTATGTATAAAAATCTTGAAAATAATGAAGATATATTGAGGGAACTTCAGGTCTTGGATATACCCTTATCAATAACCGAATCGAAGCAAAAGGAAAATAATAGACCTAAAGAAGTCACTTATCAGTTCAATTCTGTAATTTCTGCAATTATGCAAAGCTGTGGGTGCAATTCAAGGAAGAAGCATATACCAGACTGGTTAAAACATATCCTATATCAATCAAGGGATCTAAGAACGTCATTTATACATACCCTTTGTTTAGGTGATGGATATTACGATGAGTTTTCTAATTTATGGTCATATCAATCCAATAGTTTTCAACTTATACAAGATGTTACTGAATTAATCAAGCTTAATGGTTATTATGTAAAACTGGGTAAAACTAATCAAAAGTCCAACACCAGAACAATAACTTTTGGCTCAAAATGTTCGAAAAATGGGTTGGTCAGATTAGGAGATGCTTCTATTTCTTTAATCAAGTCAATTGAAATAGATAATACAAAAAATGAAAAGGTATATGATATATCTGTTGAAAAAAACCATAATTTCTTCGCTGGAAATCTTGGGAACGTTTTAATATCAAATTCCATCTACCCTGACTGCACCGAAGAATCCGTAAATATGGCACGCGAACTTTTTCGTATTTCGAATTGGGATAGTGACCTGGTTTCCTATCATACACCATTCGTTAACTTCACAAAGGCCGAGGTCCTTAATATTGGGTGTAGTTCTATGAGGGAGTTGGGATTAACCGAGCCTGAAATAGACCATATCCTTGCAAATACCATATCATGCTACAATGCCACACCGGATGGTAAGTCCTGTGGTAAATGTGGTACCTGCACAGAACGTTTGGAAGCATTTGAAGCAAATGGAATGAAGGATCCAGCACCGTACGTTGAATAGCATTATGAAATTATAAGTGAGGAACCATCGACTAATCATTGCCGGTGGTTTTTCTTATTATATTTATATAAAAGAAAATATACACATATGAAATCATTAAGTGAATATATAAATGAGGCAAAAGAAAATTTTGAGACCAATGAAGGATTCAAAATGGGTCTTAAAACACACGAAAAGTTTTATGAAGATATTGTCCGAACAATTCAAAAACATCGAAAAACTGTAAATCGTGATGATATGTTAGATGCTTTAAAAGTTATCATCAACGAAATAGGAACAGGTTTGCATGATTAACATATACGCAATAAAAGGAAAAGAGGTATTTTTAGTACCTCTTTTTTAATGTAAGAAACTGTAAATCATATTCTTGAGCAAATGGAATGAAGGATCCAGCACTGTACGTTGAATAGCATTATGAAATTATAAACGAGGAACCATCGACTAATCATTGCCGGTGGTTTTTCTTATTATATTTATATAAAAGAAAATATACACATATGAAATCATTAAGTGAATATATAAATGAGGCAAAAGAAGTAAAAACCGGTATAGGAGCTTTCGAATGGGGTTCCAAAAATCAGCATCCGGTTGTCATAAGTAATTTAATTCAACGTCTTCCTGGATTTGGTTACACTCAAACCACACAGCACGTTAAGAATAACGAATATAAGGTATCGCATGATGGTATGTGCCTTACCATTGGTGTTCGTCCAAGAGCAACCGGTGAAGGTACGCGTGCTCCAAGTGCTAAAATATTCGTAAGGGAATGCACATGTGGTAAACTTTCAATCGTTGAAAAATACCTCAATATAGACGGAGACGGCAAGGCAACCTACAAGGTTCTTTCCTTGAGTGGTGATAAGTTCGTATGGACTCCTTGTAAGGTTGAAGAACTTCCAACCTGTGGTGACCTGGATGATTCCATTGAATTCGCCGAATTGTTAATCGAAAAAATAATCAATAGGGCTAAACGCTATATAAAGTAATTGTATATGAAAGATTTAAAGAATTTTTTGAACGAATCCCTTAATGAGGCATTCGAAATGCAAAAGGCAGTAAAGACCTGGTTGAGTGATAAGGGTAATGTGCGTGACGCCATCCGAGTGGTTAAACATGATTGTAATTTCCAAATGGATGAGGATATGATGAGTAAGATATTTGAATGGATAGCTTATGATGTTTATCAATTCGATACAATTACATCCTTAACCTCACATATGCGTGAAGATGGTCCTACCAATTTTCCCGAATGGCTCGACGACGAATATGATATATCATACGATGCTCCTTGGGAGGATATATTTGACTCGCTTGGTGGGATGATAGATAAAGAAGTATAAAGTATGGAAATAAGATATTTTCTTGCTGATAAAAAATCATGTAGTGACGTCACAGCCGGTATGACCTCATCCGCACTTGCCAAGGCACCAAAAAAGGGTGATGTGGTGAATGTGGGTAAAATCAAAATGACCGTACGCGACATTATTCCTACAACCATACACGGAAAGGAAATTACAAAGGTACTCCTTGAACAACTTGGTGATTCGGAATCGAGGTTGGTTGATTTAATTGAACGCCTGGATAATCCTATAATTATAGGACTGGATGAAGGTATAAACGAAGCCAAGGCTACACCATCAAGAGTTGGTGGCACCACCAGAATGGGTGGAAATATGTGGGATCCTCGTTTACAGAAATCAAACCGTGCACCAGTTGATAGTTGGGGAGTACAATTTAGGCCTTGTACCATAGAATTGGGTAATTACATGCGTACAGCCATTGGTAACATGGGTCCTGGTTATGGGGCTCAGGTTGCCGATTTTGGAGACGCTGTTTCTGTAACCATTACATATAGCAATGCTAAAACCGGTAAATGTGCTTCGCAAAGTTTTATAGTACTTTGGCAGCCGGATCGTGACCCTAAATATCCATATAAGGTATATGCCAATATTAGCCGTTATCGTACATGCGCTGGTGTGGATCAGGCTGCTAATTTTATACGCAGTAAGGCCTCAGCATTAGCCGGTATGACATCCGGATCAATTTAAAACATAAAATACAAAATTCAATAAATTAGATAATTAATCATAAAAAACATAATTTAAAACCATGCTTTTATGACTTGAATTTTGCTGAAAAACATTAAATTTAAATTTAACTTCATTTAATGAAACTCTTTAGATTTTAACCACATAAAATTATATTTCCTTTTTATTATATATAAAATAAAGAAAATTATTTTTTTTATAATTTTTATGTTAAATTATTGTTAATTTTTAATATAATATGTCAGGTTGCTCTATAAAACGACTCATAACCCTCACAGTACCAATACATTATCAACGAGTTACGTTGTTCGATAATGATAATTTGGACGTAACTTCCAGTGCATTATTTTCCTGGAGTATGGATGGGGCTTGTTGGACGAATTGGGTAAATTTCGGACAATACAATAACCTGGCATCCCATATAGAAGGCGACTTCTACCTTCGAATCCTTATAGTAACAGGTTTCTCAAAAATAGCGCTTGGTGGTAAGGTAAGTAATTGTTATACTATTTGTTTGTATAACGAAAACCCATACCTTGCAGATTTATGCACCAACCAAACCATAGATTTTTACGCTGGCCTTGATTGTGCACTCCAGATGTATATTCAAATGTCCGACCTGATATGTTGCATGGTTGGAATCCCTATATATTACTTTAGGGTGTTACCAGATAAGGACACCAAGGACCTAACATTTAAGGAATACGTATTGCATAACGTGGTTGATATGAAGAATCTTAAAATGGTTCTTCAGGATGGAACAATGCCTTCATCCAAACCACAAATGACCGAATTTGATTTCGATTGGGAAACCGATTGGGAGGTCGAGATATCCAAAACAGCATTTGCAAAGGCCTTTGGTGATACAGCTTTTCCTAAACAACGCGATATGGTATATGTACCACTAATGAAGCGTATGTGGGAGGTAAATTCGGCCTACGACGAAAAAGCCGAAGCATTTATGTGGCAACCAACCACCTGGAAATTAGGCTTGGTAAAATGGAATGAAAAAACCAATGTAGACCAGGGCGATTTCGAACAACTAATCGATAGTCTTACCAAGAATAGAATGGAGGATATTTTGGTACAGGAAAAAGAGGAACAACGCCGGGAAACCGCTACCGAACAAACCCAATCACCAACATTCAGGCCTGAAAACCTTTATAGTGTGGAAATAACCGATGCGGTGCGTAAGGCGGTTTCACAGGAAGAGCTTAATTCGATATCCAAACTACAACTAAACCATAGGGCCGCAGTGGTTACCCGTAATTTTTACAATTTCAAAAAAGCGGATTCCTCCATACTATACTCGAAAAAATGGTGTAGTGATTGTGGTACCTTATTGTTCTGCATAGATACCAGGGAAGGATATATCACGGAGCCTAAAACTATATTTGCCGCAGGAAATCTTACGGTTGATATAGATGGTAATGTCTTGAAATTCAATAATCTCGAATGGGAAATCGAACGGGATGGTGTATATATGGTGAAATTGGTATGGGATAGATTAACATTTACGACTTCACTTGTGACCTATCCATATATTTGCATGGCTCCACCAAACACTCCTCCATATAAGATTAAACCTGAAATGTACATATTTGATTTCAATAATCCTGTATGCTCACTCACCGGCCCATATAATAATGATTTCATCCAGGACAAGGTGGATGTATATTTAAGTCCGGCGCCATTGCAAATGACTAATATACGTTTATATGATTGTATGCTTTCGGAGGAGGATGCAGCAAAGGAATGTATTAAATATACCACCAAAAATGAACATTGCGTAATCAATGACGTGGCTCGCCCATTCACAGACGAATATGGTTTCAATGTAAGATAATTCTATTCATAATCTTTTACGTGGGGGTAAACATTGCAGTTAATGTTTACCCTTTTTTATATATATTTTAACATGAACCGAAATAAAGAATATATTATTGCAGCGGCCATAAAATTAAAACCGGAGTTTATCCAGGAGGCCAGAATTTACAAGGATCCCAAGGCAAGTAAGGGAGAGTTACGGCAAGGGGATGATATATATATAAAATCGAAATAGGTCGTTCACATGCCGACATATTTCACCGCCACGGTAATAGGGTGGATCTTGCTGGACAAGGGTTTTATACAAATTGGGGTAGGTTCGTGAATCGAGATGAGGCATACCAAATAGCCCTGGCAAACGAACAAATCAAACCACAATATACCTGTAGCTCACACGCTTTATTTTCGGAGGATATATTTTGGTACGATTGGCGTTACGATAATTACCAGGAAAAAATATTCGATCCAGTAACTATGGTCGCTAATCAACCAATACAAGGAATAGGAACACAAATATAATATATTATGACAGTAACCACAAGATTTGACGCCGGAGAGAAGGTATTTTACATAAATAACGGTAAAATAGAGGATTCAGTTATTCGCACCGTGCATGTAAAGCAGGTAGTAAATAATGACGGAACCACTTCAATTCAGGTACTATACCAACTCACTGCCTGGAGAATGAACATGAGAAGCCGTGTGAATAAGCTTGAAAATGAACTATATAGTTCTATGGAAGAGCTAATTAACTCATTAACAACTGATTATGTTGAGCGAAATGAGAACATTTGTTAATGTACACGATGACCTAAAATGTTGGGGCGTGGATCCACACCCGAAGGATTGGGGTTGGAAATCGAGAAACAATCCTGAATATGGGTATGCTTCGATATGGCATAACTTGATTACCATAAGATCGAAAGCAAAGGAACCCCTACCACCAACTCAATGCGAATTTTACGATGTATCGCTTGGTAAGATGTGTAATATGTATTGCCCATTTTGCTACACCAATGCCTATGGTTTAGGCCAGGTTTATCCCAATGTTGTGGATAAAATTAAATATTTATTTGACAATGTATGGTATGATAAAAACGTTGCTCCATATCAGGTAGCCATCGGTAGCGAAGGCGAGCCAACGATCCATCCGGATTTCATTGAGGTCCTTAAAACCTTCCACGAAAATGGTGTTGTTCCTAACTATACAACTAATGGTAAGATATTTACCGAACCGGATAGTAACCGCGATGAGATTGTGAAGGCAACAGATATGTATTGCGGGGGTGTGGCCTTATCAGCAAACGAACACAATACATATTGGAGAGAAGCATTTGATTTTATTAGCCAAACATCCAACATAAAGATTAACCTCCACATGATCGCTTCCGACCTGAACTCCATTAAATATATTCAGGATATTATGAAGGAATATGATGGCCGGGTATGGACCTACGTTATACTCCCACTGGTTGCCAATGGTCGTTCCAAAAAGTGCATGACGGACGAGGCTTACGATGCACTGGTAAAGGTTATAAACGAACAAAGGGAAACAGGTAAAACACAGGTTGCAGTAGGTGCCAGGATGTACCCCTGGATAATCGATCCGGATAGACCTGCCTTAACCGGAGTGCAGGCACACGAACCGGAGATGTTTTCAAAGAACCTGGTGTTGGATGAACATATCCGTATAACACCATCCTCATTCGATACCCGTACAACATTGTGGCAGGCATTTGATGATCCAAAAATATTTTTTTAAAAAACAATAAGCTATGGCGAACAAGACGAAAAGGACATTCAGGAACGACCACGACATAGAGTTCTGGCGGTCGGCCGCAATCTCGGCGATGCAGGGCATACAGGAGTCGGGGTGGAAGTTTATCGGAACATTCGCGGACATCGAGGATGGTATGATTTGTGGAGTTGAAGGTGGTACGATCAGATTTAACCAACCTACCTTTGGTTCGTGGGATCCATTAACAGATAACGTTGGATTCGATGTTCATAGATTCTTCAGAATCCTTAAAATATTGGCCAACGAAAGCCAGGAAGTGATCCCACAGTTCGAAAAGATGTGGGTTGCATACCTGAACGAAAGAAGTGAATTTAATGATAAGCAGGAATACATTGCTGAAGCCTACAGAGCCAACGCAAGAACCATTGCATATCAGCTCCTGGAATAAATGAACCTCTAATTCCTTTCAAAAACAATAAAAATCTCCTGTATAAGCGAGGATCTCTCCAAAGGTGAATAGTTACAAAGCCCGAGGGAGATCCTCCGTAAAAACAGAGATTTTGATGGTTATTTTAAAAGTAAAGAAAAACGACATAATATGAAAATAGCAGGCATGAGTGACATACACGGAATTTTGGAGCAATCCAAACTAATGGAGGAGGTCGATATACTATGTATACCGGGCGATTGGTCTCCATTGGAATTGCAACGTTGTGTGTCAAGTAAGGATAAAGGTGGTACGATGAAGCAATGGATAAGGAAGAAATTTCTCCCCTGGTTGCTTGAGTTACCGGCAAAGCATATAGTACTTTCACCAGGTAACCACGATTTCGTCACCGAACGCCCCTGGTTCAAGGAATGGTTTAACGAGTTACTTCGTGACACCGAACATGACGATCGTATTCATTATCTATGCAATGAGGTAAAGGAAATCGCCGGATTAAAGATATGGGGGTGTCCTTGCTCGGACCTACCTATGTGGGCGTGGTTCTCGGAGTTCACAAAGGATTCGTACACACCACCGGAGCCTGTGGATATAATGTTAGTACACACAGCACCACAGTGGGGTGGTATGGGTAGGACCTTTACCAGGTGGAACGGTTTTCAGGATTTCGGCTCCAACCACCTAACCAATGCTCTAACATCACTGGAACACCTACCTAAATTGCTTTTCTGTGGACACATTCACGGAGGTGACCATAATCCCTATATATATGGGTCAAAGGAAACTGGTGAGTGCCTTATGTTGAACGTTACCATTAAGGATGAGGATTACATGGAATTTTGGGATCCCACCGTCGTGGATTATAATGTTTGCGAGAGCCGGTTGGATTATGCAATGAGTACACGTAGGTACATAAATGGTAGGTTGGAATATACCCGGTTAGATATTATCCATAATAGGCCGTTGGAAAGTTAAAATTGAAGAAAATTATATTATATTTTATAAATCAATAAAAAAAAATTCAAAGTATGGATAAGAACGTAAAAACGGTGACAACTTTCGAAGGTGTAGTTAATGGTAAGAAATTCACAAACCGTGAAGAAATGGAAGCCTATATCGGTAAACTGGTCTGTGAGGGTACTCCAATCGAGGAAATGAGATTCGGTCACTCCACACAGATGCAGATAACACGTACACTCGAAGGCGAGGTAGAACAACCGGAGCAGAAGCCTACAATGCCGGTTGAAGGATTATTTGAGGCAGAAATCGAAAGGGATAAGCCAGCAGATATTAACATTCCTTTCATTAAATGGATGATTCCTTTCATCAATGAAGAGGCAATCTTGAAGGATTCCCAAACAAGGGCAATCGGTATTGAACAAATGGTAAAGGACGGCGAGGACAAATGCAAGAGACGTATGGATCAATACGCACGCCAGGTAGCATTACGCCTCGGAGCACCCCAGTACAGCAAGGCCGAACAGCGCAACTATCTCTTGGATATGCGTGATCGCTTCACTGCGAAAATGAATTGGTGCCTTACACGTATCAATTACTTCACAAAACTTTTGGAGGTATGCAATAACGAAGAAGGATTTGTAAACGTTTACGCATGCAACGAAGGTATTGCAGTGTACAACACAGCACATGGGTTATGCAGTGCAATGGTTGATATCATTACCGACCATATTGACTATCTCAAAAAGTAATCTTTCCAATTTGTAGTTGTTCGAAGGAGGTTCCAAAAAGACCTCCTTTTTTTGTTAATGAATCTATCGATTCAGGACCAAAAATCCAAATGATTTTTGTTAAGTTTTATGGCGTTTCCCTTATATATAAATGTAGAACATTTAAATAATTAAACCAATTCATCAAGGTAACATGGATTTCTTGGTTTAATTATTTAAATATGAGTAAGTTTAAAGTAGTATTCGTTGGGAAACCGAAGTATTCATTCGATCCCAAAATATTGATCACGAAGTGTCTTATCAAGTATGATATAAAGAATTTTGGCCGCTTCGTAAAGGATGGTTGATAAGCATATACTCAAGGTAGGTCCGGATGAATTGTTATATGTTGAGGCTACCGCAAAGTTCAATCAGGATGATCCAAAGGAGGAATTTAGTAAGGAAAAGGGACACCGTATAGCCTTTGCTAAAGCACAAATGGAAATTTTAAAGGTCGAAGCGTCTATTCTTTATGAGATGGAGCAGTTGGCTTTCCGCCTTTGTGATTGCGTTAACTGGATGGGTAACGAAATGCCCAACAATATGGACGCACGAATCAAAAAGCAGAATGAAAACTTGCAGGTCATCATTGACGGCGACACAAATAAATAAACAACATACGTATGTCAAACATGATTAACAACTTTAAAAAGGATGCTCCAAGGGGTAGGTATTTCCGCGGATTTATTCCAAATCCCAACATTCTTAAAAACATCGATACTCTTATTGAGGCCGGTAAAATCAATTTAGCCGAAAACATGATCCTTCGCTATTTGCCTAATCCAGGCGTAGTAGCCGCAATAAAGCAGGGTCCTGTAAATGTTACAGTAGTTGAAAGCAAGCCAGTTACAAAGGTAGAACAGGAAGTTATCATTGAAAAACCAGTAGATGAAAAACCAATGGAAGAGGCTCCAGTAGAGGTTCCAATGGAAGAAGCAACTCCTGAAGCACCAATGGAAGAGGCTCCAATCGAAACCGTCGAGGATGCAGTAAACGAACAGGTGGAAGAAGTTATCGAGGCTCCTGAAGAACACCCAACCGAAACTGCTCCTAAAAAGAGATCGAAAAAGAAAACAGGCGCAGAATAATAGGTCGTGTATTTTAAACAAGTAAACCCTTTGGTGACCGCTGGAGGGTTTATTTTTTCATATGGCTTCGTAGTTTAATTGGAAAAACATGATTCTTCTAAAGTTGGGTTTCGTACAACCACATTGCTATCCAAAAGCTGTTATTGGGTATGTTTCAACCATAACTGCGACGAACCACACGACGAACCTATACCGGATTGTGGGCAGGTTTGCGCTATATGGACCAAAACACCATATTGTACCTCCCAAAAAAAATTCATAATTTTTTTTTGTTAATGAATCTATCGATTCAGGACCAAAAAATCTTTATGATTTTTGTTAAGTTCCTTGCAATTTTCGTTATATATATACATTAAAACTATAATGTATGGACGAATTGCAGCAAATAGTAAATGATAGCATACCGGACGACGGAAAGATCGGTGTTGTGGAAACAAAGGTAACATACATTCAGGAAAACGATACCTGGGGACATGCCAATCAATTCCAGCAAATGATTCTCACCACCAAAGGAGTGGCTGGTGGATACGACGAAAAGGAAAACACCGATGCTTTTATAAGAATGAAAATCGGTAAGATTCATCCCAAGGAGACCGACATATGCGATTTTTGGTCAATTTCCGGATTGGAGGACCTTGTGAAAATATTTAACGATTTTGGGAGAAGAAGCGGCACTAATATAAGGTACAAGGTTACCAAAATAGTAACCCCATCAGATTCAGACCCGATAGTAGAAGAATACGAATAAAAACCATAAAGATATGAGCAATTTATTTGATAGCATAAGCACGTACCTCCAGAACAAGGGTTTCGTAATAGGTACAAACGAAAAGGAATCGATTACCTTTAGTAAGGAATTTGAAGCACCTCGCCGTCAGGTAATCGTTAATAGCCAAAAGTTGGTTGAGCCTGTACATAAGGTGAATTTTGTAATCACCTACCTTGGCCAGGGTAAGATGTATAATGCCGGTGACGAAGAAGAGGAACTTCAAGGATACAATATGGCCGACAACGATATCTGGGTATCGTCATTGGATGATTTTAAATTTTGGATACATAGAATATTCGAATAAAATGGAAGCATATACAGACGAAACAATGGGTGTAAGCAAATGGGTATGATGAAGGAGTGGTACAAGTATGTGAAGTTCAACCAGTGGGAACATCGGGAGGAAGAGTACCGCGAAAAACTATATATAGGAAACGATGGCAATGTAAAGATGTACCATACGGAGTATTCCTGGAAGCCAAGCAAGTTCCTATTAAATATTCGTTTGCTTGTGGACAAGGCAATGCAGGTATATGTAGGGATATTGGAAAACCGGTTGGTTAAATTTGATCCTGATAATTATTGTTAACGAATCTGTCGATTCGGGACCAAAAAGTTGAAAACCTTTTTGTTAAGTTTCGTACCTTTTCCTTTATATAAATATGTAGAACATTTAAACATTACGATTATGTTAAACAAACAAGCAAAGAGTATTTTGGAGACCGCCGCAAGGGCACAGGCTAATTGGGAAGCATTTATGAGGGAAATGGGTCACGAACCTCACACCACATTCTTTTCGGATTTTACCATTGCCGATGCGTACGGGGCAAAGGCCATCAAGGAAACATACGAGCGTGCCTTCAAGGAATGGAAATCCAACACCGAATATATTACCGAACTCGCTATGGTACTTAACCATAAATGCTGGCAATTTCACGACGATGATAATGATGAGTACTCATTACTTTATGGGGAATTGTGGGGTAAGGTTGATAACTGGTGCTTGGAGAACCTGAAAGGTGATGATCTAACCTATTACTTTGAAACAACCGATGGAGGCTCCAAAGTGGTACGCTGGATATGGTGGTGCAAAAGAAGATACCCAAGAAAATGACCACGAATCCTGGGGATGGGAAATATTCTGGAAAAATGACAGTAAAATCATAGAATTACCGATTAACGAAATGTAGAACATAAAAATAGAAAGTATGGACGAGAAGAATATTAAAAATTAACAATAATTTAACATAAAAATTATAAATTATGTTTTTTATGATTAATTATTTAATTTATTGAATTTTGTATTTTATAAGAGAAACATACGTAACGAAGCAATGAAGAATACACTTATAATATACCATCGCGAGGATAACGATGGAGCCTGCTCGGCAGGTATAGTGGAGGCCTTTATTTCAAGGTACCCCATAATAAGAAACACAAAGATCCATTTTAATGAGTGTGATTTATATGGTGTGAACTACGCCGATCTTGCCAAGGATTGGGATGAATTTAAACATAATCGAGTTACACCGAATGGTAAGAAGCCGAAGATGTTAAAGTGGGATAAATATATGGACATATTTATGGTAGATATTTCCTTTAACGATCCCGAAGCAATGAACTATATGCTCGGTCATTGGCCAGGACATTTCCATTGGTGCGATCACCACGCTCCTATAATAGAACAAGGCAAGTCAATGGCATTTGGAAAGGCGCTTGGTGTACGCCGTACCGATCAATCTGCAATCCTTAACACTTGGCAATACCTTTCCGGTCTTGTTATGCAATTGCATTACGATATCCCGATGCCTTCACATTACCTCCATATGCTTTCCGATTACGATTCGTGGGCATATACTAAAATGGAGGAATATAATAGCGAGGAGGCCCGCACAGATTTGTTCAGGTTCAATACCGGATGTACGCGTTGTTCCAACCTTAAACCGGAATGGTTTAGAAATTGGGTATGCGACCTGTTGGATGGTTATATGTTGGACCACAAATTACTTGCAACGAACACATTCAATTATGGTAAAACTGTGTACGATCTGGACACCGAAAGAATAGCACGGGCAATCAACACGCACGGTGATACCAACTGGATTGTGGAAACCCCGGAAGGACTACGTAAGGCCTGCGCACTTATATCAACCGATAGATTTAATAGTCTATCCTTTGCAAAATTTATAGGAACCGATATTGTTCACGGCCTGGTATTCAAGATAGATCCTGCCAACGATAAGGTGGTAATGAGTATGTACAATGTGAACGATGATGACGAATTTGATTGTGGTGCGTTCCTGAAAGCCAAGTACAATGGTGGTGGACATAAAGGTGCGGCCGGTTGTACACTTACCCGTGAGGAATTTGGAAAAATATTTATAACACGTAAATTTTAAATAATTAAACCAAGAAATCCATGTTACCTTTAGTTGCATGGATGAATTGGTTTCTATAAAATATCTATATTGATCCCTGATTTTTTATATATTCAGATACTTTAGATTCTGATATCATAC
>Ga0255347_1002793_pt1 | contig 23943 bp, 16 predicted proteins | sample wastewater_treat_2_FD_192479 | JGI IMG/M metagenome (GOLD analysis project Ga0255347, IMG submission 192479) | Wastewater microbial communities from Lulu Island WWTP, Vancouver, Canada - plant24 | ecosystem: Engineered > WWTP > Wastewater > Unclassified | place: Canada: Vancouver, British...
GAGGATTTCAAAAGACAACTGAGAAGACACAACCAGCGCAGTAACCATATACCGATGCGTCCATTGAAGTTCTTATCACCTATTCAATTTTTATCTCAGACTGTCCAATATGTTTGACAATCCTACAAACAACAATATTCTGATTTTATGGTCAATAGCTAATGCTTAGACTTCGCTACCTTTATTCAGAAAATTCATGATAGATTTGGCGGCTTTGCGTCCTGCACCCATGGCCATAATAACTGTCGCGCCACCGGTTACGATATCACCGCCAGCGAAGACGCCAGGAATGCTGCTTTCCATTGTGTCAGGATTAACGGTAATATGACCATGCAGGTTAACATCCAGCCCTGGGGTGGTCTTTTGAATGATGGGATTCGAGCCATTCCCAATAGCCACAATCGCACGGTCAATGGGTAAAATGTAATCACTGCCTTCTATGGGTTTAGGGCTTCTTCTGCCGGATTTATCGGGTTCGCCAAGTTCCATCTTTACCAAACGCACACCAGTTAGCCAGCCCTGTTCATTGCCATAGAATTCCTGCGGATTTCGCAGGAAGGTAAATTCAACACCTTCAGCCATAGCATGTTCAATTTCTTCTTTCCTACCAGGGAGCTCTTCTTCACTGCGGCGGTAAATGATGTAAACTTTTTTGGCGCCAAGTCTAAGAGATACACGCGCGGAGTCCAATGCGGTGTTTCCGCCACCGAATACAGCGACAGTTTTATCATGCATGTTAAGAATAGGTGTGTCAACTTTGGGGTAGGTATAGGCTTTCATGAGATTTACACGAGTAAGAAATTCATTGGCAGTGTAGATACCGATCATGGATTCGCCAGGAATATTGAGGAATCGAGGTAAGCCAGCACCAGAACCAATGAAGACAGCCTTAAAGCCCATGTTGTTTAGTAAATCGTCAATTGTGTGTGTAGCGCCGATGAGAATATTCGCTTTAAAATCAACGCCCATCTTGGCAAGTGTTTCAACTTCGTTGCTGACGATTGTCTTAGGCAAACGGAATTCAGGAATTCCATATCGCAGTACACCACCAAAATCATGAAAAGCTTCAAATACTGTTACTGGATAACCTGCCCGAACAAGGTCACCAGCACAGCTAAGGCTGGCAGGACCCGAGCCTACAATAGCTACAGGAGATAATTCGTGTGATAGTTTTTTGAATTCATTATCATTGCCATGATTAGCAAGGTAATCTGACACATATCGCTCAAGCGAACCAATCGCGATAGGTTTGCCACGTCGTCCTAAAACACAGGAGCCTTCACATTGATCAGCCTGAGGGCAAACACGACCACATACTCTGGGTAACGAATTATCCTCTTTAATTAATTTTCCTGCTGCGAGTGGGTCGCCAGCTTTGAGTAAACGAATAAAATCGGGGATTTTAACGGATACAGGGCAACCTTCAACACATTTAGGCACACGACAATCCAAGCAACGATTTGCTTCGGCTAAAGCTTGTTCTGGGGTAAAACCTAAGGCGACTTCTTCAAAATTGTGCACTCGTGTTTCGATGGGAAGTTCCGGCATAATCTGACGTTCTTTTTCACCTGCCAAATGGATTGGTTCAGGTTCTGATTTTTCAAGTTCTTGAATGGCGGTATCCAATCGGCAGTCTTCGTCGTGGTTATACGCCCGATTGCGATAGATAATGGTGTCGAAATCAACAGCATGACCATCAAACTCAGGCCCTTCAACGCATGTAAAACGTATTTTTCCGCCCACAATCACTCGACAACCACCGCACATACCAGTTCCATCAACCATAATTGTATTTAGGGAGACGATGGTTGGGATATTGTAAGGTCGGGTTACCTGGGTAATCGCACGCATCATAGGTAAGGGGCCAATGGCTATGGCGCGATCATAGTGATGCCCTTCATTGATGAGGTCCTGAAGTTTATTAGTGACAAAACCGTGAAAACCATAGCTGCCATCATCAGTTGTAATATAAAGCTCATCAGAGATTGCGCGGATTTCTTCTTCGAGAATAAGTAAATCTTTGGATCTGGCTCCAACAATCGATGTGACATGGTTACCTGCGGCCTTTAAGGCTTTGGCTACAGGAAAAGATACAGCCGCGCCCAAACCGCCACCAACTACAACGACATTACCGAAATTTTTGATTTCCGACGCGTTGCCGAGTGGACCTAAAATATCATTGATCCGCTCACCATTTTGCATGGCTGCCATCATTGCTGTGCTTTTGCCAACCGTTTGCACAACAAGGGTAATTGTGCCATTTTGGATATCACTATCACATATGGTAAGCGGCACCCGTTCACCGTTCTCGGATAAACGGACAATTACGAACTGACCAGGTTGGGCCTTAGCAGCAATGTGCGGGGCGTATATGAGATATCGGTCGATTTTTTCAGCAAGGGTTTCTTTTTTGATGATGGTATTGATTTCGGGTAAGCGTTTACTTTTTGTCAATGTTTTCGTTGTTTCCAAGACCAGACTCCTTCATTTGATTAGACGAAAGTTAGTTAATCAACAATTTTGAAACACCAATACAAGGCTTGACCAGCCTCGGAAATTGGGTGCACCAGACAATATTGGCCAGCGGTTAATAATCCATCAGGATTGATAGTAAAGGATGATTTAGTATCTTCTTGAATAGAAAAAGGAATTTCTTCATCTTTCTCATTGAGGAGACGTAAATTAGAGCTCACCATAAGCGATGTATTGGCCACGATTTGTGGTTTTTTGGAAAAGGTAGTAGGAATACCAATGGATTCTCTAGGGCTATTGTGTCCTAATTCCATCTTGTAATAGAAATTATCTACGTGCAGATAGACACCTTCATCGGGCGAAGATAAGCCAATGGCTACCGTCGGTGTCGCTTCTGGTTGGATAACTTTTTGGTTTTTAATGGTGACACCAATCAATACACCTATGATCGTAAAAACGATGAGGGTGAGGCCATAGATGAGAATATCAAGCCATGATCGTCTGGGTTTCTTTTGCAGTTCTTTGCTCTGGTGAATAATCTCCTCTTTGGAGGGGGCTTGTGGATCACCAAGCGCGTCTACCTGTTTTGCAAAACTCTCAACATTAATTGTGAGATAATCAGGATCAGGATACTCAAGCTGGTCTTGCTCTACCTGAGACGGCATCTTGTCGATAGAAAGCTTGCTGTCTGGTAACGGAGATTGTGAGGGGACGTATTTGTGACGCTGCAGATAGGCTATGCCACGCTGAGCGGCACTATTATTTGGATCCAGTTCAAGCGCTTTTTTTAGGAAAATAAGCTGTTTTTCCTCATCATCTATAATGCCTGAAAGCCAAACCCAAACCTCAGGATTTTCGGGCTCTTCAACAACAGCTGCCTTGAGATGTTCAAGTGCTAAACTTAGTTTACCGGCTTTAGCAGCCTCAATTCCTAACTGTAGCGAAGTTCCCATTTTGGTCCTCTGGATAAGAGAATGATCTTGTAAGGATTTTACCACAATGACTTTTAGCTTAGTTATAATTGGCATTACAGAAAGGACCTGACATGAAAATTGGCATACTTAGCGATACGCATAACGATATTGAAAACGTAAAAAAAGCTGCATCTGTATTCGAATCTCTTGGGATAGATACAATCATCCATTGTGGCGATGTGACAATACCGCGAATCTTGGAAGCGTTAAAGTCTTTTCGTGTTTTTCTGGCTTATGGGAATATGGACATTGATAAAGAAATGTTAGCAATCAACTTAAAACAACATGGCGAGAAGAACCAGGCTGGAGATTTATTGGACATCGTTTTATGTTGTAAACGGCTATTCGTTATACATGGCGATGACCATTATAAGTTGAATATGGCTTCTAAAAGTGGTGAATATGACTATGTGCTTACAGGACATACACATAGAAAACGTGATGAAAGAACAGGCAAAACCCGTGTTATAAATCCTGGCGCATTAGGTGGCGCATTCTTTGAACAACGCTCGATAGCTTATTTGGATTTGGAGACCGATCAGTTGGTATATTATTTTTTACAATAAGTTTATGCATGTAAAAGATTCACTAAGGAACCCAACAAGAAAAAACACTTGCTTTTAATTTTAGAAGAGCTTATAATGTTGCTCTGTTGTACGGGGCGTGGCGCAGTCCGGATAGCGTGCTTGCATGGGGTGCAAGAGGTCGAAGGTTCGAATCCTTTCGCCCCGACCTCAAAACCACTTGAGTAATCAGGTGGTTTTTTCTTTAACGAATGGATTTTTCTTATCAGGAAAATTGATTATTCCACGCTTGCCCACGCGTAAAATGTAGGAATAAAACTGATTGCACTACCATGGGAGTGGCTTTCAAATGCTTTTTGCTTGAGTTGTTCGATTTCATCTACAGGATGAAATTTTTGTAAATCATACGAAATGATTTCCCATTCAAGCGTAAATTCAGTTGAATGCATCGCTTTCCATTCGCCGGAAAGCATACCCATACTTACATTGTTAAAGCCGGCTTGAATGAAATATTCCATTAAGTGTCTGCCAGTATCCAATCGCATACCTTGTAGTAATAATGACGCATTTTGTAAGGTGGCAATTTTTTGGAAGATATCCGGTGTATCAATTCGGCCATGATAATCCGGTTCCGCAAAGGCGATGACAGTTCCGCCAGGTCGTGTAACACGGCGCATTTCTTTTAGGACATCTACAGGATTGTCAATCCATAAGAGGAGGTAATGGCAAAAACACAGGTCAAAAGAGAATGATGGAAAGGGAAGGTGATAAGCGTTTGCGGTTGTAATGCCTGCGTTGGGAGCAATGGCTTTGGCGTATTGATTACGGTGATAATCAAAATCAACAGTAAAAGTATGTTGGGAAATTGATAAATTCTCTGGCAATAAGGCACCAGTACCACTACCGACTTCCAATATCCTGGAATGAGCACCTAAATTGAGGGGCTTATAGAGATAAGCGCGTAACGATTTTGTCCACAAAGATTGTAGGACAAAGCGTTGATGCCAGGCTGCGTTATCCATCAGAATACTTTCGGCATTTTGCCCAAAGTGAATCCCAGTCTTCCTGGAGAAGGTTTCCAACCATAATGGGTTCGATAAAGGGAATAATCAGATCACCATTGGGAAGTAATGTAAGAAAATTAAGTTTGATATCATGCTCATGATGTGGGGTATGTTTTTGGATGTCCAGTTTACGTGACCAGGGCATATCATCTAAAATAGGTATTTGTTTCTCGCTAATCGCCATCTGTAAGGTGGTAAAGCCTTCGTCCATTTCGTCTTCAACATGACTAAAGGCGAAAGCATTAATACCATGTTCAAACAAATCTTCCAAAATATAAGCGTAATCAACATACGCTTTGTAGGGCATTCGCAAACAAGTGAAAAGATCAAGATCAAGAATTTTAGTAATCAAAGTTCGATGTTCTGTTATGCATGGATCCGCATCTAAGACCAGATGATCCAAACCCCGAAACAATAGCTGATTTAAAAATTCCGAATCCTTCAAAAAGTCAGGAGTGGTGACTAATCCACTAACCAATCCCAAATCTTCAAGATGAGTTAATAATTCAAGAAAACTTTCTTTTTGTTCTTCCGGAACATCTAAGAGCATGACATGAGGAATACCCGCGTTGAATGCTTTTTCAAATACGACTTTCCATTCCGCGTTAGTCATCCCATTGTTTTGATGAGGATCGCTAAAATGACAATCCAGTCGATAAGGAGCCAGAATTTTAGTTTCATCCGAATCATCTATAAAACCAAGAATGGATGTAGGAGCTAAATCTTCATCATGAATGAACCCCATTAGAGTCTCGTAAAAAGCGTCAACATCCTCTTTGATCTCTGATTTGGGAGCTTTATAGCGATTGCTGATTGTTTGGGTGATTTCTGAAGGTTTTTGACCTTGTATTAAGAAATATGCCATTTCCATCGCGGTTTTATTAAGATGGATGATGGTCGAAGCATTAAGAGTGAGCACACCATTTTGATTAGGCTCAACACGTAAATGCAAGCGATAGGGGGTCTCGCCATGCATCAAATTATGGCTTGTATAAAAACCGCTTTCAACATCCTGAATTGGTTTTACGCTAAATTTAAAGAAATCGCTAAACTTTGACATAATTCGCTCCTTCTATGCTCTTGGCAAGATAAGGTCTTTATAAATAGGCATGACAGATTGATGCTCACGACTGAGTGGACATCCTCCGCCACATTCCTGGAAATAATCGCAATGATGGCATGCTTGTGGGGCGTCTTTTCTTTCGCGTAGGTTAATAGACAAGGGGTGGTTCCAGATCTCATGCCATGGATTATCAATTAAGCTACCAAGCTGTTCATAATAACTTTGGCAAGGAATAACTTGTCCATCAGACTCAATGCACATATTGTAATAAGCGGCAGTGCAGCCTTTAATACCCAGATCGAGTTGCATAGGATCAAAATGGCAATATTGGGTAGGCGTGTACCAAATGAGGCGCTGACCGGTTCGGTTTGTGTGGTCGATGGCTATTTGGAGGAGAGCGGGCAATTCCGTTTCTGGAAGTCCAGTATCAACCGTGCTGCCTCTACCAGAGTAAATAAGAGCGTTTAGGCCAACTGTAGGAATACCGAGCTCATGGGTAAAGGCGAGGAATTTTTCTAAATAATCGTGGTTATTCTTGAGCAGGGTGGTATTAGTCATGAAATAGAGTTTGGAATTAACCACATTTTTAATGCCCTGAACAGTTTCTTGCCAGGCACCTTTGGCAAGGACCACTTCATCATGTATGTTTGCGATGTGCGATTCAAGAGTTATTTGAACATGGTCTAATCCAGCGTCGATAAGATCTTGCAAAAAGTCTTGATTTGCAAGTTTACGTCCGTTAGTGTTTAGACCAGTGACAAAACCTTTTTGTTCCGCATAGCGCACTAAATCAGGCAAATCATCTCGCAGGGTTGGTTCTCCACCGGTGAAAACGAGATGGGGGATACCAATCTCCCAAAGCTTGTCGATGATTTGTTTCCAGTTTTGGGTATCCAGTTCTGGGTAGTTTCTCTCTCTGGCGTTGTAGCAATGAGAACAGTTGTTGTTACATCGATAAGTAAGCGCCAAGTCCATTCGATATGGAGCACTTAGTTTGGCAGTAAAAGGAACAATATTTTCCAAACCAAGGTCACAGACAGGGCAGGCATTAGAATCTTCTGAAATAAGTTGTTCAATTTTTGAAACAGTATCTTGGTAATCAAGAGCTGCTTGTTTTTTGTTCGTTCTAAATAGAGAGGTAATCTGTTTTGGAACATCTTTAATATTAACATCATTAAAATATTGCCAAGCCATCAAACCAGCAGTGGGGTTAAGATGTATCATCTTAGCTGCATTTACTACAAGAACACCACTAAAGTTATCTTCGAGTCTGAGGTGGATGCGTGATTTACCACCATTTTCCTGGCGGTCAAATTTATAGATTCCTGGCTTTGGCGGAAAATGGAGCGTCATTTATTTATCTGCCACCACCCGCGCAAGCACAAGCGCATCCAGCACAAGCACAAGCGCAAGCACAAGAACTGCCACCACCGCCTGTATACCGACCTGATCCAGAGCTTGATACCTTCGGAATGGGATTTGTTCGATTGGTTACCTGACTGGTGAAAACTTTTGAATCGCCAATAATGCTCTTGGTTATGTTTGCGCCACCATTGATAACAGAAGCAGCAAAGCTGGCACCAGGGATGTTTGGCAGACTAAAGCTCGGTCTGGAGCTGGAAGAACCGGAGCTGCTTGTAGAACCTGGAACAGAAGAAGCCAAATTTCCTGGTCCAACAGCGCTTGGTGCAGGACTGCTCATATATGGGCGATAAGAGTTGTCATAGCGCCACCACCAACGTGGAATAAAGACAGGCGTGTCCATAAAGGTTCTCGTCGTGCGACCTGAGAAATCTTCGTCGAGCATGGTCCATTCAAGCGTGTGTTCAAATTGAGCACTTTTTATTTCTGGCGTATTGGCGCCTTCTACCGCATTCCATGCCCGCTGTACGATATCTTTGTAATAGGCTTTTGTGTCTTTTGCGTTGAACCCTTTCATTTTTTGCTCAACGGATTTAATCAAATCAACTATTAAAGATTGCAATTCTGATCTTTGTATTGTTTTTTTCTCATGTCCTAAAGCACTGATAAACTTTGTTTCATAGTCATAGAGTCCATCGGGAAGAGGGATGTTTGCTTCAATCATGAGAGGGTTTTGATGAGTGATCGTAATCGCTTCTTTTTTAAGAAGTCCAAATAAGATCATCGTCAACACCTGGTCGAGAGATTCTCCCAATAAAATGGCTGCTTCTACAGCAGTTAAACCACGTTTAATCCCATGACCCTCTACAGAAAGGGTTGGCTTTAAATACTGTAACTTGCGTTTTTCTGTTTCCTCTCTCTGTTTTTTACTAACAAAAATGCTTGTAATTAAAATTATTCCTATTGGAATTATGGCAGTTAAATTACCGCAAATTTTTGAGAGAAATCCTGGTGAAAACAAATTGGAATTTGAGCCATTATTCCCGTCCCGTTCTGGCGGGATAAATATTGAACTCGCAATTGAAGACTCAGGTACTGCTGAAGCAGGAAAAGCAACACCGAAAAGATATTCAGTGCGGGTGTTAGCATTGGTGGTATTCCATTCGTACATGACACGTTGGTCTTCAACAGTAAGCGTGGCTAAGGCCTCTTTTTCGCCGGGCCAGCGGTCTGGATAATAATAAACGCCTTCGTCGCTGCCAACATCAGGTGGCAAAACGATAGAAAGCGTGTAATCCGTGTTTTGTGATTTATCAGCATCCGCGTCAAAATAATTTGGCATAAACTGGAAATTCACATAATTTTCACGATCATCCTGATCATATGGAAAGAGAACACATGTGATTCCGACTACTTTAACATATACGGTGCCAGTTCCGCCTGGTGGAATTTGGTATTCGCCAAGGGCTAATTCAGCGCCATCAACATAGCTGGAGTGATTTATTTCAGGAACTAATACTCCATTGATTGTCGCGCTGATATCGCTAAGCTGATAATTGTCATTTGGTAAGCCAAGGTCGACAAAATCAATCGCGTGGCCATTTGGGTCATTCTCGAAATCCATTTCATAAAAGAGCGTTAATGTTCCATCAGCTTCAATGACAGCTTGTACATCATAGCGGGCAACTTTAAAGCGATAACTTTGGGCATAAACACCGCTTAGAGGCAAAATGATGAGCATTAGCACTGTAATCAGGCTAATGATAGTGATTTTTTTATTCATTCTTACTCCGTGATTAGATTGTTGACTCTGTTGCCAGCCCATAACATGATTTTACATTGGGCAGAAAAAAACTTACCATTTTGGATCTTCGGTTATTTGATAACTTGTTCCACAGCTTTTGCAGCTCACAACCGGAGCTCCATTGACGATAGAAATGTCATTACTATTGATGGGTGCGCCACATGCCTGGCATGACATAGCGTTTATTTGAACTTGTCCAGGAAGATCGATATTAATATTGACTGTTTGTTCTGCGGCTTGTTTTTTTGCTTTATGGTTAAAACGCGCGCCGGCGTAAATGAAGCCAAAGCCAATCAGTAAGCCAAAAACGCCAACAAGAAGGCGGGAATCGGGAACATCAGGTGCGAACGCGCTCCAGGCAATTAATACCGAAAAAAAGATAATCACCCCTGCCACTATGTACGAAATGATGCTTGCTGCTTTCAAAGGACACTCCTTTTATTTTATATCTCAATTGTAAGACATACCAAGCCAAACAGGAATAGATAATCTATCCTTTAGGCTTCTAATATTGCGCTCTAAGAATAGTATCAAGATTCTCAAAAGCCTTTGCCGCTCCTTCAACAGTACAAGTGACCGGGTTCTCAACAACATAGGCTGGGATACCTAATGCAACGGTAAGATACTTATCAAGCCCTTTCATCAATGATGATCCACCACACAGCGCAACACCACGGTCGATGATGTCCGAGATGAGTTCAGGCGGCGTTTTTTCGAGAACACGTTTTATTACATTCACAATTTCTTCAAGTGGCTGTTCAAGAGCGTCAACAATTTCGTTCGTTGTCAAGCTGACTGGTCTGGGCAGATTTGATATTTGGTCCTGACCTTGAACTTCCATGGTTTTTTCATCTTCAACTGGCAGGGCGGAGCCAATGCGTAGTTTAAGCTGTTCAGCTGTTGGCTGCCCGATAATCAAGCCATATTTCTTACGAATGGTACTGATGATAGCTTCATCCAATTTTAAGCCGGCAACAGGGGAAGTTTCAGCGCTAACAATTCCGCTCATTGAAATGACGGCCGCTTGTGTTGTTCCAGCGCCTATGCTGATAACCATATTGCCTGTTGGTGTTTTGATAGGTAAATCCATCCCAATTGCAGCGGCTAATGGTTGCGGTATGATATAAACTTCACGCGAGCCTGCACCCAAACCAGCTTCCTGCACCGCGCGCCGCTCAACACTGGTTATTCCGTATGGGACTGAGATGATAATCTTCGGTTTAAAGAAGAATGTTGGGCCTGTAACTTTGCGCATAAGTTCGCGCACGAAAATTTCAGTTAACTCATATTCAGCGATGACACCGTTTCGAAGTGGTCTGACTACTTCAATTGAATCAGGTACACGGCCTAACATACCAAGGGCGGTGGTACCATATTCCACTAACTTTTTCTCATCTACGACAATAGCCACAATCGTTGGCTCTTGGATTAATATTTTATTGCCTTCCGCAATTTGAGTGTTGAATGTGCCTAAATCGATACCTAATTCTCGTGATAAAGCCATAATATACCTCTATTTATAAATGTAGCCAGATACCGCTTGACTTAGTGATCAAAATATTGCAAAGTAAGTCTAAGTTTATCTTCAATTGTATCAGGTGTATCTTTCGGCAGAGCTTGGACTGCTGCCTGGGCTTCTACAACCGAATAACCAAGGTTGATTAAAGCGTCAATGACCGAATCGTCGACATCGCTGGTTTTTTGGTAACTTTCACCTGGCATGGCAGGAACCTTGCCTTGCATGTGAATGAGAATTTTTTGAGCAGTTTTCTTGCCAATACCGGGGACTTTGCTGAAGAAGTCAGGCTCTTCGCTTAATATCGCGCGGCGAATATTGTCCATAGAGAGCGTTGAAAGAATAGACATGGCAGATTTCGGACCAATTCCACCAACACCTAAAAAATGGACAAACATCGTCCTTTCTTCAAGGTTCTTGAATCCATAAAGAGACATAGAGTCTTCACGAACAATAAAATGGGTATGGAGGGATGCGGTGTGACCAACCGACAGTTCTGAGGCCGTATCGTGTGTAACAAATACCTCAATGCCCAATCCAGCTACTTCAATGGTGATAGCGTTATCGCTTTTTTGGCTGACAATGCCTGAAATCGAATTAATCATATTTCCTTATCAATCCTGAATGTTGATTGAATATCTCATAAAGAATTATACCTGTTGCCACAGATAAATTAAGCGAATCACATTCACCAACCATGGGTATTCGCAACATTTCATTGCAAACATCAATGAGCTCTTTTGAAAGTCCTTCACGTTCCGAACCCATTAATAGAAAAAGATTATTTGGATAGAAAAATGAAAAAGCATTTTGACTCGCTTTATCTGATGTGCCAAGAATGGTAAATCCGTTTAAACCCTTTATAAAGGAATGGAATTGCGCGTAGTCTAATTTGCAGAATGGAACTGTGAATATCGCGCCCATGGATGCTTTCACAGCGGCAGGGTCGTATGGGTCGGTGGAATTTGGCAATAAAAAGAGCCCAGAAACGCCAGTAGCATCACAGCTACGCAAAATTGTTCCAAGGTTGCCTGGATTTTGAATGGCTTCAATACCTAACCATATCGTCTTAGTATCTTTTTTGTGTATAACAAAATGAGAGCTATCATGCCAGTTTTGTTTTACGAGGGCGGCGATGCCTTGAGGTTTTTCCTTGCGGGCAATGCTCGTAAAAACTGAAGCACTCAGCTCAAGAATATCAATAGAGGCTTTTTTCGCACGATCAACGAGGGATTGTCCGTAGTCACTAATCAATAATTCAGGAGAAATGATTAATTGATTAATATTAGCTTTTGAATCAAACGCCTGACCAACCAGCTTTAAGCCTTCAATGAGAAACATGCCTGATTCGTTTCTGTATTTTGGAAGATATAAAGAGCGCAAAAATTTAATTTGCGGATTAGACGAGGAAGTAATCATGACTAAACCCGCTCTATAAATCGCTTATATTGCGCGTGGGAGAGATGACAAATGGCTATCGCGAGGGCATCCGCGGCATCATCCGGTTTGGGAATTTCATCCAAATGAAGTATGAACTTGACCATTTCCTGAACCTGGTGTTTTGAGGCGTTGCCACTGGATGTTACAGCTTGCTTGACTTCATTTGGTGTATATTGCGCTGGTTCATAGCCAGCCTGGCTAAAACATAGTTCTATAACACCGCGTGCTTCACTCACTGTCATGGCTGTTTTGATGTTCTTCTGAAAAAAAAGCTTTTCGAGCGCGCATTCATCTGGTTGATAATCATTGATAAGGTCCCGCAACTGATTGTAGAGGTATTCAAGTCGCTTAGATGTAGAACTCGTAGCATCGGTGCTTAAAACACCATAGGCTACGAGTTCAGGCTCTCCGGCTTGGTTAGATTTGATGAGACCGTAACCGGTTGTTGCGATACCAGGATCAATACCAAGAACAAGCATCGAAGAAACTAATCGTTTTCCATAGCCGCAATGGCTTCGTCAGTAATCTTCAGGTTAGAGTAGATATTCTGAACATCGTCCAGTTCTTCAATAGCCATGATGGTTTTCATGGTTGAAATAGTATGTTCAAGGTCGAGTTCAATTTCATTTTGTGGAACAAAACGCAAACCAGCCTCTTCAACTTTAAGATGGGCGGCAGCGAGGCTGTCATGAATGGCTTTGAAGGTTTCGATTGGTCCAACAATTTCAATTGTGCCGTCTTCCTCGGTAACATCATCAGCGCCAGCTTCAAGAGCGGCTTCAAAGGCTTTATCGAAGTTTTTGCCATCCGATTCAACGGAATAAATGGCTTTTCGGTCAAATTGCCAGGTAACAGATCCGTTAGAAGCCAATTCGCCCCCGGACCTGCTAAGAATGTGGCGGAGTTCAGCAACAGTACGGTTTCGGTTTTCAGTGACACATTCGATGATGGCCGAAACACCTCTGCCAAGATAGCCTTCATAGGTGATTTCTTCAAGTTCTACACCATCTTTGCTTTCGCCAGTACCGCGTTTGATAGCGCGGTCGATGCTGTCTTTAGGCATGTTGGCAGCCCGAGCGCGGTTTATTGCCAATTCAAGGCTCACGTTCATGCTGGGATCACCACCACCGGAACGTGCGGCAAGGGTAATTTCACGCGCGAGACGTGTAAATAAAGCACCTTTTTTTGCGTCAGCGGCGCCTTTTTTTCGTTTAATTGTGGACCAATGAGAATGTCCTGACATAGTCTTAACTCCTGAAATGGTTTGGTTTTTATATTCAAACAACATTATACCATTTAATGCGCTTAAATCTCGCATTTGATAGTACTGATGGCAAATTGAACGCAGCAAAATAAGAAAAAAACACTTGTGTTATAAGATGAATGCATAAAATGAGCAGTATAAGTAAAAAGAAAGTCCCCATTTCAGGGGACTTTCGGGTTTCACATTTGCTTAAAAACTTACAGAAGCTTCCTTAGTAACTTCAATTTTAGTTGAAGTTGCGCAGGATGAGGGGCAGGTACATCATGTTGAAGGGCAGAACACGTAACTGCACTGGGATGGTGAACTTTGGATCGGGAGCGTTGTCGACGCGGAGAGCGCCAAAGTAGTCGCCCCAAACCAGACCTGTGGAGTCGAATGTTAGGGTCACATCAACTGAACCACCGTCAGCAAAGACGACGCCCGCGGTAGGATCTTCTGATAACCAGGGAATGTCACCAGGTGTACCACCACCGGTTTCACCGTAACCACGGATGACAAAGTTTCCAGGGAAGCCTACGGCAGTGAGTTCATCCCACATATAATCTGGTGGAAGTGTGGGAGGATTGGGAACGTTACCACTGTAGATACCAATCCAGGAACGTCCCTTGGCGGAATTTTCGTCGATTGTGGCTGGATAGATACCGGTTCTCGTTTCGAGATTAACTAAGCCGATGATGACATCGCCGGGTCCTTCAAAGACGACAGGCTCATCCAAATCATAGGATACCCATGTCTCACTTGCGGTAGCGGTCACATCTTGTTGATAGAGGAATTCAGCACCAGAGGCTGGGTCTGTCGCGCCAGTTGTATTTTGATAAATGATGATTCGCATCTTATCAGTGGCATTAACATTGGCAAGCCACCATGTTTCGACACGAGTCAGCGTGAAGGGGAATTGATCAGGGTTGGGAGTGAAGCGGTTAACCCAAAGGAATTCACCACCATTTGTAAGACCAATTGCATCTTCCGCAGAACCATCATCCAAAATCAGCTCAACAACTTCCTTAGAAGCTGCAGGTTGAGCATAACCATAGGGCACGGGGCCTTCACCTTCAAGTTCGGAGATTTCGAAGATCGCGTCCTGAGCACCAGTGTTGGTGAAGGTCAAGGTTTGTTCGGAAATCTGATCAGGATAGTGCTGCGCGAAGAAGGATTCGGGTGTGTAGGTCAAGCAGGCGCTGTCGTGGCGGAGATACAGGTCAACAACAACTTCTTCACTGTTGCCGAGTACAACACCATCAACACGGGACGTTACATAACCGCCCATAATGACTTCCACATCATAGGTGCCGCGTTCAAGAGCATAGCTGTAGTAACCGTTTTCGTCGGTTTGGGTGCTCTTGACGATAGCGCCATCACGATAGAAGTTAACGGTTGCTTCAGGCATAGGGGCGGGGTTGATATCGCACTTTTCAGTAGCAGTCACAGTACCCTTGATGTTACCCCAGGTGTAGGGGCGCAAGACATGCAAAGTAACGTCAACAGGCTGAATCTCATGGGGTGTGTCAGATTTGAAGCGCAACTGGGCGAAGTAATCGCCGGGTTGTTCAATAACACCACGTACCTGGAAGGTAAGTTCGATGGGCATTGAGGCACCAGCAGCAACGTAGCCCTCAACGGGATTTTCGTCAAGCCATGGCACAGCACCACCGCCACCAGTATTGGCTTCAATTGAGAAGCTGTCAATTTCGGTTCCGCCAGGGAACGCGCCAACGAGAGAGGAAGCTCCGGTGGTCATATCGATGACACGGAGTTCGGCAGAGCCAGTGTAAGCAGCCCAGTAGAGGACGCCGTTGGTTTCGTCGTAGTCCATACCCTGAGCGTAGTTGGGCGAAGCGCCAAGCGCACCAACGACGGCGTCAGTCTTGCTGCCAAGGTCAAAGCGATGCAGGCTATCGGACAACAAGTCAACGGTGTAAATGGCATTTTCACTTGGGACATATGCAAGATCAATGGCACAGCCTGAAGTGGTCATTGTGCCGTATTCAGTCAGGGTACCATCGAGATCAAGCGTGTAAATCTTAGTGAAGCTGCCGCAGTCGGTACCGGCAACATACAGGAAACCTTCAGCACCAGTCAAACCTGTAAAGGCGGCAACGCCAGCAGGCAAGGGGATGTTCTTGATCACAGTCGCGGCACCGGTTTCAGTGTCGATGCTCAAGAAGTTGTTGGTACCAGTGCTGTAACCATAAAGGGTAGAGTAATCAGTACCAACATAGTCAGCAGCAAAGAGTTGATCAGGGGCAGTGCCTTTTTGTACATAGGTTCCGGGGACAGAAATATCATCCCAGCGAACCAATTGATCGTTGATTACCTCAGCGCCAAACGCGGGAGGAGCCTGGGTGATGCCATATTGGGCAGCATTAGGAGCCAACTGGAAGGTAGCAGGACCCTGGGTGCTTGGGTTGGGGTTGCGGAAGATTGAGATGGCTTCTTTAGTCTCTTCAACTTCGCCAGTAAAGGCGGGAATATTGAGAGCGAGTGGGGTGAAGCCCATGTCGTGTTCAGAAACGCTATAGGTTGCGCCACCAGTACCAACGTTAGTCACCTGGATGGTTTGATATTCGTCATCATCGTTCAGGAAGATGCTGCGTTCGATCTCAACAGGAGCAACTGAGAGCATACCAGAACCCAGGTAAATGTCGTGTTGTGTGATTTCACTTTGAACAACATCAACGAATGCTTCCTTGGTTTCGTATTGGTTCTTGGACGCAGTAATTTTAACTGCCTGAGGATCGGTCGCGGTAGGTTCAAAGAACCAGTAAAGACCGCTGGCAGCTTCAAAGGCGTCTTCGGCAGTCTTGGTTGCGTTAAGTTCTGTAAAGACATCAGCACCGAAGATTTTTTCTTCAGGAACATTAGCATCGTAAACATAACCAGCTAAGACACCACCAGGAATTAATTCACAGTTGGCGGCATCGTGGTTAATGACGACATCATCAACCTGCCAGTAATAACCCCAGTCAGCAACGAAATGGAATTCAATCATCGCGTTAGCTTCACCTGCTAATTGGTCAGTTACGTTAATATTGTATGCCTTTTGTTCAGTCACGTCAGGCAGTTGCAAAATATCAGCCCAGGTTGTACCACCATCCGTAGAATAGCGGACTTTTTGGACCTGTCCACCGTAGCGACGGACGTAACTCTTGAATTCAAGAATAACTTCCGAGGAAGCGCTGAAGTCTAAAACAGGTGTACGCAAACCAGTGTTCTGGTCGCCACCGTAACCATAGGCATCAGAGTCAACCATGGCAAAAATGCCTTCGCCACCGGTCAGGTTTCCACGATTTCTGGGATCATCAAAGTGCCATCCAGGTTGGCTGTTGTAGTTATAGATAGTCCAGCCAGCGGGGAGGCCTTCATCGAAGCCTTCGTTCACGCCACCACCAACGTAACCGGGCGCGCGGCAGAGGGCTGCGCTGACATTGAGGTAGAAGTCTTGAACCAGGTTAAAATCACCAGTTAAACTGCGTGTTTCGGGAATGTAGCCAATGTTGGCTGCGGTTACGGTAACTTCGTAGTCGACATCTTCGTAAAGGGTGATGCTGTATTCACCGGTGAAGGGATCAGAAATGGTTTCAAACTCATGATCTGCAGCGGTGAAGACAAGGGTTGCCATCAAGGGATAACCGTGAAACTCAAGGGTTCCTGCAACGCCATCATCATAGACAGTACCAGTCACGACCTTGGCAGGCAGGGCTTCGAGGTAGAAGTTTTGCACAACAGGATCTTCAGCACCTTCAGGAACAGTAATGGTTGCGGTATCAGGCAAGTAACCCATCAAGCTGGCGGTAGCAGCATATGTGTCGGCATCAACCTGCGCGGTGTAGAAACCTTCAGCGTTGGTGGTCACATTGCGGGTGTAGCCATCAGGATCGGAAGGAACCAAGGTGACTTTTGCACCAGCAAGCGTGTTGGCGGGAGTGGCGTCATCGTAAACAGTACCTTGAACAATATAGTCACCACACATGCCAGCAGCGGCAGTGACAGCATCCAAAACACGGATTTCACCAAAACCGGTAGCCATGTTGGGCTGAGTGTTGTAGGTGGAATGGGGAACCGGGAAGGCTGTCTGCATGATGATGTCTTCAAGGATTCCATATTCGCCTTCCAGACATGGCGCAGCCTGGGTCAGGATAGCAATCATACCGGTAACATGGGGTGCGGACATGGAGGTACCAGTGTAGCTGGCATAGGAGGTGTCAGAGCCCTGGGTTGAGGAGCGAATGCCAACACCGGGAGCAGCAAACTGGGGTTTGAGGAATTCCCAGCCATCGACGGGGTTGATGGGGTCAGGGTTGTCTGTTGGACCCTTATTGGAGTGGTTGGCATATTGGCTGGAACTCTTAGAGGTTGAACCAACACCAGAAACGTTACCGTAGCGGGCGGGGTTACCAACGGTGCCCAAGGGTGGGTCACTTGAATAACCACAGTTGCTGTTGTTACCATTTGAGAAAGCGGGATAAACACCAGCAGCTACCCAGCTGTCGACAACTGTGCGGTACCAACCATCGTAGCTTTGACCACAATCACCCCAGGAGTTGTTTACGGCCACAGGGCGCAGGTCGGGGTTGGCGTTTCCACCACCGAGATCGTGGGGAGCGGCAACGAATTCGGCACAGGCAAGCAGTTGGGTATCGTAACAAGAGCTGGTTGAACAACCGCGGCAGGCAATCCAATTGGCACCGGGAGCGACACCGATTTGGTTAACTTCATCGGCAGTTTTACCAACCATAGTACCCATGGTGTGCGAACCGTGACCGTTGTCGTCGCGTGGTTCCTGATAATTGCTGCTGTAGGGATCGTACCAGTTGTAGTTGTGGTTGTATCCACCAGCGGTTTTACCACGATAGGAGGCGTTAAGGGCTTCATGGGTATAGCGAACACCGGTGTCAATGTTGGCAACAGTGTAACCTTCGCCATTAAAACCAGCTGCCCAGGCATCTGGAGCCTGAATAACGGTCAGGTTGGGCTCGATCGCCATCGTTTGTTCATTTAGCGCAGGTTCAGGTTCGTAAATATGATAGACGCGGGGAGCAGTGATGGCTTCCACGCCTTCAAATCCCTGAACGCCAGCTAAAACGGTCGCGTTGGAGTTCTTAACATAAATGCTGTTGTTAATCCAGAATGGGCGGAATTCAACACCGGCATTGCTAAGGTATGCCTGAACAGCAGCCTGGCTTGTTTCCATTTGGGCTTTGAGGGTTTCGTAAACGAACCAACCCCGGTCAGACCAATTCATGGTGTAAGCAGGGCTCAAGTCAGCGGTATTAGCGAACTGGAGATAATAAGAGGCAGTTCCGTTGGTTTGCATTTCCTGCAAAACGGCTTCCTCGACGGTCACCACGGTTTGCGCGGTGCTCTCTGCACGAGCCATCTTTGGGGCATAGCTGAAAACTAATCCCAACAAGATGAGCACAGAGAGAATTTTTACAAAAGTATTTTTTCTCATGTCACATCCTTCTTCTATATTTTTTGAAAAACTTTGACAACTTCTCTTGATTTACTTTGGTAGATACGATTGGTATGGCACCTCCTGATTTGAAGTTCGTGTTCGACTAAGTGAATCATTGAGACGAATTGACTCAAGATTTTTACAGGTTTAATTTGCAAAAGAATATTATTCCTTTTGCAACAGTGAATTGTGATTTTGAACAAGTTGTAATTATAGAAGGTATATAAAACAGTGTCAAGACAATCAGCAATAATGCAAGTGTTTTTAAGGAGATTTTATTAGTTGGTTCTTAAATATTCTGTAAGCTTTTTACCTAAAAAAATCATGTTTTTATCGGTCTTTAGTTCGTTTTGACACATTATCGCACAACAGTAATATTTCATAAAATTGCTTTTCAATTTTAGACAAAAAAGGAGGAGCCTCATTCATTAGAGGCTCCTCAGTAGGCTTAATCTTTTAAGCGCTCAACTTTGTTTTTTAGTTCAGTGGTGGCGCGAAATAGATTTGTATCATAGGCAGATACATCATGTTGAAGGGCAATATGCGCAACTGAACTGGAATGGTGATCTTGGGATCAGGAGCATTAGCAACATTCAACGCGCCAAAGTAATCGCCCCAGACAAGACCAGTTGCATCGAAGGACAATGTCACTTCGGTCGTACCGCCATCAGCAAAGACGACACCCGCGGTGGGATCTTCGGATAACCAGGGAATATCACCAGGTGTTCCACCACCACCACCGGTTTCACCGTAACCACGGATGACAAAGTTTCCAGGGAAGCCTACGGCAGTGAGTTCATCCCACATATAATCTGGTGGAAGTGTGGGAGGATTGGGAACGTTACCACTGTAGATACCAATCCAGGAACGTCCCTTGGCGGAATTTTCGTCGATTGTGGCTGGATAGATACCGGTTCTCGTTTCGAGATTAACTAAGCCGATGATGACATCGCCGGGTCCTTCAAAGACGACAGGCTCATCCAAATCATAGGATACCCATGTCTCACTTGCGGTAGCGGTCACATCTTGTTGATAGAGGAATTCAGCACCAGAGGCTGGGTCTGTCGCGCCAGTTGTATTTTGATAAATGATGATTCGCATCTTATCAGTGGCATTAACATTGGCAAGCCACCATGTTTCGACACGAGTCAGCGTGAAGGGGAATTGATCAGGGTTGGGAGTGAAGCGGTTAACCCAAAGGAATTCACCACCATTTGTAAGACCAATTGCATCTTCCGCAGAACCATCATCCAAAATCAGCTCAACAACTTCCTTAGAAGCTGCAGGTTGAGCATAACCATAGGGCACGGGGCCTTCACCTTCAAGTTCGGAGATTTCGAAGATCGCGTCCTGAGCACCGGTGTTGGTGAAGGTGAGTGTTTGCTCAGCCATTTGATTGGGATAAAGTTCCTGATAGAAGGATTCGGGCGAGTAGGTCAAGCAGGGGCTGTCATGGCGAAGAGTCATGTCAACGACGACATCTTCGCTGTTGCCAAGTACAACACCATCAACACGACCGGTTACATAATCATCAAGGACGAATTCGACATCATATGTTCCAGCCTGGAGTGAGTAGCTGTAATAGCCATCTTCGCCGGTGACTGTGCTCTTGTGGAGTTCGCCATCGCGATAGAAGTTGACGGTTACTTCTGCCGCGGGAGCTGGGTTGATATCGCATTTTTCCATAGCGCTTACAGTACCTTTGATGTTACCAAAGTTGTAAGGTCGCCAGACATGCAAGGTTACAGGGATGGGTGGAACTTCGATGGGTGTATCGGTCTTGACACGGAGCTCGCCAAAGTAGTCACCGGGTTGGTCAATATCTTTTACTGACCAGGTGAGTTGGATTTGGGTAGATTCTTGGGGTTGGAGTGTACCTTCCAATGGGGTTTCATCAAGCCAGGGAATGGCACCCCCGCCACCTGTACCGCCAGCAGCAATGGCAATAAAAGCGGTTTCATTGTCGCCAGGGAATGGACCAACGAGTACTGATGCACCAGTTTCGATGTCGATAATGCGGAGTTGTCCATTACCGCCGCCTCCATATGCAGCCCAGTAAAGAATACCGTTATCTTCATCGTAGTCCATACCTTGGGCGTAGTTAGCGTTGAAACCAAGCGCGCCAACGACTGCTGTCGTACCGTTTGTTGGGTCGACGCTATACAGTGAATCACTGATAAGATCGACGATATAGATTAGTCCAGTTTCAGGGACATAAGCTAAGTCGATGCCACAAGCAATAGATGTGTTAGCAACAACTTCAACTTCAGCATCAGGCGTCATTTTGAAAATGGTTGTGCTAGAGCTACAGTTTGAAGTGCTACCGTAGAAGAAACCATTCGCGCCGCTGATACCTTGAACACTTGAGTAGCCAACGGGCCCAATCTGGGTTAAGGCGCCAGTTTCAGTATCTATGGTATAGAGAACACCACTATCGCTAACAGCGTAAATCTTAGAGAAGTCTGAGCCTAAGAAGTCACCAGCATAGAAGGTTGTCGAAATACCACTAACAGGTTCCCATACACCAGGAATCTCTAAGTCTGGAATGCGGTACAGGGTGTCTGTACTGCGAACTTCATTACCATACGCTAAGGAACCACCAAGGAGTTTTATTGGAGATGTTGCAAGAGATAGCTTTGGACTTGTAAATTCGTTAATCGGGGTGGTAAGGTCACGCGTGGTGATGGTAATCTCATTAGGATCTTTATTTAATTCGCCAGTAAAGGCAGGAATGCTAACTTTAGGAGCAGGGACAGGTTGATAGAGTGGTATATAACCGTAATCAACTTCGACGATTTGGAATGAACCGTAAGCAGCGCCCTTGTTTTCGAGGGTTAAGAAGCTATATTCATCATCATCGCCCAAGAAGATGGAGCGTTCAAGTGCTTCGGGATTGGCAACAATCCAACCAGGGCCGATGCGGAAATCCTGACGGTTGACAATTTCGGGGGTAATAGAGCGGCTTTCAACCACTGTGCCATATTTGTCTTTTGAAACGGTGAATTCAACATCTTCCGCAACCGCACCTTCAGTTGGTTGGAAGAAGTAGTAGAGACCGTCGTTGTCCGCGTCATAGGGTCGTTCGATTGTGGTGTCGCTGGCAGCGTCTGTGGCAACGAGCGCGCCAAGGACGGGTACGTCAGCATCTTCGACATTGAGATCATAGACCCAACCAGCAACGATTCCACCAGGAGCGGTACCACAAGGTACAGCAACTGGTTGAGTGACGCTAAATTCCACATCGTCGATGTACCAGCCTTCACGGACGCCACTGAGGTCTGATTTAAATTCAAAGCGGAATTGGAATCCAGCGGTTGCGTAATCAAAGGGAAGTTCACGTCGCTGGGCTTTGTAGGCACCGCCAACGACGTCTTGTCGTTTAATGTTGTCTTCAATGAGATTGAAGGTGGCACCACCATCGTTTGACGCGTAGAGCCGGCCAACGTCCCAGTTATTAGTGGCGGATTCCGTTTGTAACCAGTCCATCCATTCCACGACGACACCTTTGCCAGCATAGTTAGAAAGATCCATGACTGGTGAGGTGATGTAGCTGACTTCATTCGTGTTGTAGTCGCCAGAAAGGTTGGTAGCCCAAACGTTGGGATCGGAATAGGCGGCTCCAGGACCAGTTGTGGGAACACCCTTTGCCCAGCTGTTCTCGCCGGTGCCAGTGCTGCCAGTGGTCCATTCTTCTTCAGCCGGGTCGTCATCAAAGTAATAGGCGCTCACTTGAATAGGAGGTTCTGTTATTTCTAACGTTGCAATGCCGATATCATCGATATACCAGCCATGGCGAAGACCACTGCTGTCTGATTTGAACCAGAAGCGGAATTGGAAGGTGTCAACATGATAGATAGAATCAACGATGACGCGTTCCTGTTTGTATGCAGTATCCTGGCGGGGGTAAGGGCCCCAAACGGTGGTCCAGGTTGTACCGTTGGCTGTGAATTCAACACTGGCAACATCCCAGGTAGAGGTTGCACTTTCAGTGTAGAGCCAGTTCCACCATTCAATGAAGACGACAGTGTCAGCGGATAAACCGCTTAAATCGATGACGGGGCTCTTAGCCCAGCTCAGTTCGCTGTTGTTATATTGACCAGCAGGGTTGGTGGCAATACCGTGGGTGCCACTGATGGCATAGCCGGGGCCACTGGTGAATTCACCCCATGCCCATGAGCTGTTTTGACCACCGAAGGTAAAGCCTTGTTCGCTGCCTTCAAAGTTGAAGAATACATCATATTGGGGCTGATAACCAGGAGCGGTACAGGAAGCGGCAACGTTGAGGTCAATATTCTTCACAGTGGCTTCAGTGACAGTGAAGGTTTCGAGGTAAGGAATATAACCAGAAAGTTGTGCTTCAACTTTAATGGTGTATTCAACCTCGGTCTCAATCTTGACTTCATAAGCACCGGTGAATGGGTCTGAGTAGACGATTTGTACTCCATCAGGTCCAGTAACTGTGATTTTGGCATACAGAGGATAGCCATGTTTGGGGCCCTCAAATACACCGCCATCTTTTACGACACCGGAGAGTGTGACTTCCGCTTGGGGAAGGTTCTCTGCTCTTGCGGTAATCGGCGCAATGCTAAAGAGCATTCCGACGATGATGATCAAGGAGAGAATTTTTGTAAAGATAGTTTTTCTCATTTTCACATCCTTCTTTTTAGATTTTTTTGAGTTTGTTTTAAGGTACTGATACGGTAAATGCATTTTACGGGTAGACACCTCCTTAATGGTAGATGTTATCAATGAGGGAAATAAGGTATAACTAAAATTTCCCCGCAAGTTTTGTAGGGTGACACTGATAATATCTTTTTATTATTATACTACAGCTTTCATTAAAGTCCAGCATTGATCGCTTGTAATTTTCATTTGGCACTGTAGGATTGTCAAACATATTGGACAGTCTGAGATAAAAATTGAATAGGTGATAAGAACTTCAATGGACGCATCGGTATATGGTTACTGCGCTGGTTGTGTCTTCTCAGTTGTCTTTTGAAATCCT
>Ga0255347_1002798_pt1 | contig 23907 bp, 14 predicted proteins | sample wastewater_treat_2_FD_192479 | JGI IMG/M metagenome (GOLD analysis project Ga0255347, IMG submission 192479) | Wastewater microbial communities from Lulu Island WWTP, Vancouver, Canada - plant24 | ecosystem: Engineered > WWTP > Wastewater > Unclassified | place: Canada: Vancouver, British...
CTGCTCGCGGGTGATTTTGGAAGGTGTCTCAGACCCCAAGAGTTTTCTTCCTTGAGCGTTTTCCCTTCCGGTAGGGCGGTTTCGCCGAAACCGCCGCGGACGGCTCGGCGAGCCGTCCCTACCAGCGGGCGAAAACGCCCGCGTTCCCGACTCCCCGCCCCTCACCATTCACCACTTACCACTTACATCGTCTCTCTCCCCTGAACCCTTTGACCTTTTGCGATTCAACTTTATTGAATCGCACCCTGTTTGCCCTTGCCGACACCTCGTATGTATGCCAAACTGAGTTCTATACAGTACCTGGACTGAACGTATGTTCGCCAGCCAACCGCCAGTGTCCGCTAGTATTGGCTGGAAAGCTAACTTTGGTAAAAGTCTCAATCATGACGAAGATGAATCATAAAGAAGCCCTCGACTTACTGGTTAAATCCTTGCGGGAGGCTTTTCCAAACGAAGAAAGCGATGAAATCGTTGCTGCTGTCAGTCATTGGCTTCAGTCTCCAAACTATGACGTGCCGTTCTTGAATTCATCGATGATGGAGTACTGTTTTAATTTCATGAAGCCTTCTAAGCCCTCAAAAAGCAAGGGCAAAAGCTTTAAAGAGGTTAACGAATACTATCAATTACAATTGCCTATCGACTGGTCGGGACTTCCATTTCCACCGGCAAAAAATGCCAAATTCAATTTTATCGACCTGTTTGCAGGAATCGGAGGTTTTCGTATTGCGATGCAGGAACTGGGGGGGAAATGTGTATTTTCCAGCGAATGGAACCAGCCAGCAAAGACGACATACGAAGCGAATTTCGGGGAAGTTCCATATGGAGATATCCGCAAAATAGATGAGGCTTCAATTCCTGATCACGATGTGTTGTGTGCGGGATTTCCGTGTCAGCCTTTTAGTTTAGCAGGTGTTTCCGCTCGTAATTCTTTAAATCAGGCTTCCGGTTTTGCTCACGAGACACAAGGCACATTGTTTTTCGATATAATGCGTATCGTCAAAGCAAAGAGACCAAAGTGTATTTTTCTCGAAAATGTGAAAAACATTGTTGGGCACGACCGCGGAAAGACCTTTGCAGTTATTGAGCGTGCGATTAGATCGCTCGGATATGATTTTTGCTACGAATTGATTGATGCAAGCCCATTGGTTCCGCAAAAAAGAATCCGCTGTTATATGGTATGCTTTCGCGATAATGAAAAATCGTTTGAATTCCCGAAGATCGAGGGGGCACCTTTAGCGTTAAAGAATATTCTGGAAGAAAATGTTGATCCGTCCTTCACCATTTCTAAAAAGCTTTGGGACGGACATCAGCGACGTACAAAAAACAATCTTGCGCGGGGTACAGGGTTCACTGCATTTTGTGCAGATATTGATAAACCTTCTAACACTATTGTTGCACGATATGGTAAGGACGGGAAAGAGTGCCTAATACCACAAATTGGCAGACCCCCTCGAATGTTGACACCAAGAGAATGTGCAAGGTTGCAAGGTTTCCCAGAAAGGTTTATTATTCCGGTCTCGAAGTGTCAAGCATATCGACAATTCGGTAATTCAGTTGCGGTTCCTGTTATCAGGAACATCGCAAAAAAAATTGTCAAGATGCTGCCAAGCGAAAAATCATAACGAGGTGCTTATGAAATTCGGAACTATCCAAAGGAAAATGTTTGGGACAGCAGTTGGGGCTTATTCTATTGTTACAGACCGAGAAAACTACGATTCTCAGATCACCTTGACTGATTATGAGGCAGAAATCGTTTTATCCCATTTTGGCAAAAACAATATACACGTTGGCAATGTAAAATCGAATTTGACGCTTTCAAAAAAACACTTTAGACTGTTTCCTAGCGGAAAACCAATCTCTCTTAACCTCGTATTTCCTAAGGCGAATAAGACAGAGTTGCGGCTATATATTTCGAAAGCCGCTGGATATAAGCCCAAGGGTGATGATGTTTGGTTTATATTTGTTAAAGATGGCGATATTTGGATTGGTTCCATGCCCGAACAGATTTGGCGATATGATTCGTCGATGATGAAGCATGATGACAGTGATGAGTTTTATCAGCGCAGTGTAAATGACAACGATAAAATTCGGATACAAAAATCGAAAGAACGCGATTCCTATGCGCGTGACCCACGTATTGCGATCAGACGAATGAAAATGGCGGGGTTTAAATGCGAGTTTGATCCAGCACATCAGTTGTTTATTTCACGATTCAGTCACCAGCCATATCTAGAAGCTCATCACTTAATCCCCGTTGGATTACAGAGCGACTTCAAGCGGTCTCTCGACACTGTAAACAACGTGTTTTGTCTTTGCCCCTATTGTCACCGTGCTGTCCACCATGCGGAGGAAAAACATGCACGTAAGATACTTAAGGCGCTCGTTGAAATACGGCCTGTTGTTCTTGATTCATTCTCACTTACTGTAAATGACCTGCTGAGTCTATACTCAGTAGAAGTAATTGATTAACAAGATCATGCCGGTTGCGTTAGTGCCTTACGGCTCGACAAGCGCAATAAAAAACAAGTTGTTTGTACCCTCGCCCCCTGGGAGAGGGCCGGGGTGAGGGTTGCGGGCATCGCCCGCAGTAGTCAAGTGGCTACGTTGAAAGGTGCTTCAGCCTAGACCGCATGACAGCATCAGATGCCGCTCACAGCTTAAGTTTTGAGAAAGCGTCGCCCAAGCTGCCGAAAGAACCGCTGCCTTTGTTGCTGGCCATCCAAGCTGCCACATCATCATCGTCGTCGGCGGCGCCCTGTGCCGCCCATTTAGACGGCAGCGTCAGAGAAATCCGGTCGCCGTCCAACGCTTTGACCACCACCTCAATTTTGCTCGCTGGCGGAAAAGCGAGCTCGAGCTTGGCAGCCGGATTGCCGCCTTTGGGCGTGTCTGTCTCGCTGATGTGCAACAGGCCGGTCTTATCCTCCGAAAGCCGCACGAACACGCCAAAGGGCTGAATGGACTCCACGATACCCTCTACTTTGGCACCGGGCGTCAGCTCACCGGGATCCAACGCCTTGACCCGCTCGTCCACCGGTTTGAGACTGATGCGGCGGCGCTCGAGATCAACACTATCCACCTGCAGCATCAACTCCTGCCCCTCGGACACCACCTCGCGCGCGGACATGATGCGCCGCCCCCCGCCGAGTTTGCTGATGGGTATCAGCCCCTCGACACCCGGCACGATCTGGGCGAACGCGCCGAAGCGTTCCAATTTCGTAATCTTGCCGACAAGCACCGAGCCCTGCGGAAAACGCGCCACCACATCATCCCACGGATCACCTTGCGCTCCGCGCAAACTCAGGGAGATGCGGTCGCGTTCCCAGTCCAACTCCTTGATCTGCACGTCCACCTTGTCACCGGGCTCGACCACATCTTCGGGTTTGACATCGCGCCCCCAAGCCACCTCTTTAAGCGGGATCAGCCCTTCCGCGCCGCCGAGATCCACAAACACGCCGAAGTCCACAATGCGCGTCACCGTGCCGGTTGCGATCATGCCGACATACAAATCTTCCACCAGTTCCTGGCGCTGTTCCTCGCGCTCTTTTTCCAGCAGGGCGCGGCGGCTCACTATAACATTCGACCCGCGCTCATCTTCACCATACTCGGAAACCAGAAAATTGAAAGTTTTGCCGACATACTCGGCGCCCTCCTGCCGGAACAGGCTGATCTGGGAGAACGGGCAAAACGCGCGCTGGCCGGAAACCGTGACCTCATAGCCGCCGTTGATCTCCTTCTCGACCCTGCCCTCCACCGGCATCTGGCGCTCATAGGCATCCGCAAGCGTGCGGTCCACCACCTGCTTGGCTCCCAGACCGCCAGAGAACAGGAACGCACCGTTCAACATGCCCGCAAAGATCACATCCACCCTGTCGCCGATTTTGCAACGCAACGTGCCGTCTTCATTGGTCATGTCCGCCAGCGGCACCAGCCCCTCGCGCTTGGCGTTGACATCCAACGTCACATATTGCTCAGAGATGTTGCTGACCATCCCGCTCACGCGGTCTCCGGGATTGAACCCTTTGCGGTAAGCGCTCAACTGATCTTGCAGCAGATCCTCGAAATCCGCCATCGATACTTTTTTATCTCTCATTTCAATCAACTCCAAAAACTTGTAGGGTACGCCATCTTTAACCATTAAGGCCACCCGTAACCATTTTTTGTCCTCAAAGAATAGTTTTTTTACCTGATAATTTAGCTGTACAGCGCATTATTCGGCCGTGGTGCCAAGACGCAGCCAAGGCAGAACCGCCTCCGCATTCGCGTCGTAATCGAAAACTGTGAACCCGGACAGGCCCAGTTCCCGCGTGACCTCGATCTGCTCGGCGAGCTTTACCGCATCTTTTGGATCCTTCCAGCAGGAAAGGCCGATGCCCGGATAGAGAGGCACCTTGCCCACGAAGGCTTTCTGCATGCTGACCACGTTGCGAAACGCAACATTCGATTCGATGTAGTCCATCGGGCAGACGAAGTCCAGCCACCCCTGTGCGCACCACATGCCCCAATCCTGACCGACGTTGTCGCGGTCAAGCTGCAAGTTGCGGAACACCGCCGCAGAGATCTGCACAGAGGGGCGGATCGCGCGCGCCTCCTGGGCAACGCGCCTCACCACCGTATCGATACCGGCGCGCCTGAAGTCCAGCCACGCCGACTGGATCTCCTCATCCTTGCGCGTGTCCTGCGGCCACTGCGCTACCCGCCGGCCAAGCTTGGCCTCGAAGCGAGCCCGGCACCCGTCACAAAAACAGGAGTCTCCGTCTGGGTAACGGATATAGTCAAAGTGAACCCCGTCCACCTTGTACATACGAACCAGCTCCACCATTGAGGCGACTTCAAGATTCTGATTCTCCGGATGCGAGGGACACAGCCAGTTGTCCTTGACCTCACCGTTGAAAAGTTTCTGCACACGGCCTTCACGCACCATACGCTCGACAAACCCTTTGGGCGCCCTGCTCGACATATTCCAATTGACCTTCCACACATGGCACGCCACACCGTATTTACGGCACGCTGTCACGCACTGCTCAACCTGGTCACCGCGCTCCGCCAGCGCCTCGTATACCGGAAGGACCTTAGACGGATAGTAGGCAATTCCGCCCCACAGCATATTGGGTTGAATCGCGGTGAAGCCGTTCTCCTTCAAAAAGCGGATGGAATCATCCCAGTTCTTGCCGGGCAGCCCGAACGCGCTGTGACACCAGAAGGCGCGGTGTTCGCTCGCGCGCGGCTTGCGCGTCAGAAACCAGGCGCGCCGCGCGGCGGCTTCCGCCTCGCCGCTGGCCTTCAGACTTTCGTGCCACCGCTTCGCCGCCAGATGCTTAGCCGCCTCATCGCGTGCCGCAACGGACTTGGCCAGCGCGTCACGCACGGCCTGCGACGGACGCATCGCCTCGACCTCAGCGCGAAAGGCCGCGAAATCCGCCGCATCACCGATAGCGCCGACCCGCGCCAACGCCCGCTCTGCAGATTTCTGCCAGATATCCGGCACCATTTCGCCCGCCACCGCACGCATCAGCGCCAGCGCTTCCACACCGCTGCCGAACCACACATGCCCCATGAAGACACCGGTCGGAGTCAGCGTCAACGCCGGATGCGGCGTGTCGTTCCCCTGACCGTCGCGCCAGACCGCCAGCACACGCGCCGCCTGCCCCTCCAGCGGAGCGGCCAGCGTGGTGCGCCACGATGCCTGCTGGACAAAGTCAGGCTGTGCCGACAGTCCTTGCGCGGTACGTGCGAAACCCATGTAATTGGCCGGCTTCGCCAACGCACTGCCCGTCGCGCGCAACCCTAGCAATTTACCGATCTCAGCGGGCAGAGAATAGCAGACCAACAGCTTGCCGCCACCCTCCACATAAGCGCGAAGATGCTCCGCCGCCGCCGCAGGCACACGCGGATTGTAGGGCAGCACCACCAGTTTGATCCCCGCGAACAGTTCCGGTGCCAGATCAGTGTCGGCCACCTGCACCGAATCTATGCCCATTTGGTCAAAGGTCGAGGACACCGTCCGGGCATAGCGGCCAAGCCCCCGGCATTCCTCGCCGCTACCGACAACGTTCGAGTCGGCCCGCACCACCAGCACTTGCGGCGCCCCGCCGGTAAAACCCAGATTAGCGATCGCGCACAGCGTGTCCTGATCGCGCCCGCGCCAGCCCGAAACGCGGATCGCATCGACCTGCCCCCACCCCGCAGGCGTTCCTTCGACGTACGTGTCGGCTTTGTCGATCTCAATCCGCTGCCACATGCCGACGCGATCCGGACAAAACCAGGCGTGATACCACCCGCCGCCGCTGCGGAAATAGAGGCTGAACGCGGCGAACGGTTCCAACTCGCGGCAATAGAAATCAAATTGAATACCGCGGCTGCCGCGCAAATCGACCTTAATCCTGACATCCCAACTGGCCCGCGCATGGCTCGTACCCTTGAAGTTGACCGGCAGTCGCACATATCCCGCCGCATCCCACACCGCCAGCGGAGTGCCCTCCATCGGCAGCAACATTTTCCGCACCGCGGCATCATCGCGCAACGCCTGCCACTCCGGGAACACCCGCCCGCCCGCCGGCGGGCGGGGCAACTCCTGCGCCCGCGCCCCCATCAGCATCCCTGCAACCGTCAGACATCCCAACATGCTCAGCCGTCTCACAAACAACCTCCTTATATTGCCAAAGACATTAGACCACCATTTCCCGGCCTGTCTTTGATTATTTTTCGGCTTCCGTGACCACGATCTCTTCAGCCACGAATTCGCGCAACTTAGCCTGGATGAAATCCTGCCGCGTGAAGGCAGCCGATTGGCAGCCCGCGCACATGCCGCGAAAGGCAATAATGACATTATCGCGATCAACGTCGATCAACTCTATGTCCCCGCCATCTTTCTGCAACTGCGGGCGTATCTCGCGGTCTATGATCTCCTCCACCAGCTTCATCTTCTGTATATTGGAAAGCTTTTTGCGGGGCTGGGCCACCACCTCAGGCTCACGCGCCGGCTTGGCATCGCGCACGGAGTTGATTATGCGCTGTATGTCGCCACGGCACATGCCGCATCCCCCGCCGGCCTTGCAGAAGTTCGTGACCTCGTCAACCGTCGTGAGATTGTTATCCGTGACCACCCGGCGTATCTCGTTCTCGGAAACGCCGAAACATGTGCATACGATGTGGTCCTCCAGATTCCTGATCACGGTCTCGCCGGTGCGGTAGTTGTGGATAGCCGACTCCAACGCCTCGCGCCCCATCACCGAACAATGCATCTTCTGGTCGGGTAAGCCGCCCAGAAAATCGGCAATGTCCTTGTTGGTGATTCGCTCAGCCTCTTCAACGGTCTTGCCCTTGATCATTTCCGTCAGCGCCGAAGATGACGCGATAGCGCTCGCGCAACCGAAGGTCTGGAATTTGACATCCTCGATGCGCTTGTCAGCCCCCAGTTTGAACATCAAAGTCAACGCGTCACCGCACGCTAAAGAACCTACTGTCCCCACCCCGTCTGGCTTCTCGATTTTACCCACGTTGCGGGGGTTGCGGAAATGATCCATGACCTTTTCACTGTAGTCCCACATAATTGCCCTTGCCCCTTGAATCCTTTTACCTATAACTTGAGCGTTGAGCGTTCTTTCACTCTTCGCTCTCTATCGATCCCGATAGCGATAGCGATGCCTCAGGTGGGAGGGACGAGCGTCTGCTCGTCCGGGCAAGCAGACGCTTGCCCCTCCCTTACAGCCTTAACACCCGCCAACGGGCATCCGCCCGCGCGCCTCACTCTTCACTCTTAACTATTCACTGCACACTGTTGAGTGTTCCCTTTCCGCCTGGAGCGGTGTCTCAAACGGTTACCATATCCGCATCCTGAACGCTGAATGTCGGCGACAACCTGCTTGTTTACCCTGCCACCGAGTAGAGCCGCTCAGCAAAGAAAAACATCATCATAATAGCATGTTACTATGACGGCATGAATCATAAATTTCAGCGAATAGCCGCCGAAAATCCAAAAATCGCGCTATCGCGCTTGACTGATAACTGATATATGCATATAGGTTTATAATATTCAAGATTAAGGCAATTTTTTATCGGATATGGTTGAGGGTGGCGGTGAATTTTAATCTGAATTTCAAAGTTGATTGCAGCATCAGTAACGGATGACCACAGGTCCAAACAAACCGCTCTCGCGGTTTTGCAAGTCAGCCGGTCCCTGGCGCGGCTCGTAGGTCGGATGCGGCGGATAATCCGCAGCGATGCGCGCGCGGGTCGCCCGGTTCCCGAGCAGCGTCGAGAGGAGGTTGGCGACGGTGGCCTCAAGGACGTTCCGCCCTTTGGCGAGCCTGACTTCCCACTTGAACGGCCCGAAAAAGCGGTTGCCGCAATCGGTGCCGTTCAGACGGATGCCGGCGCACCAGCAGACCTTGCCGAGATCGATCTCCGCCTCGCGCTCTTCTGCGGAATCGAACTCGATCCGGTAGACCGCCTTGCCGCAAAACGTCTCCCCAAACTGGGAACGCCAATCGCCGAGCGCCGCAGCAACCGGTTCTTCATCTATCTTGCGGATGATGAAATCGCTTTCCCCCGCCTCATGGGAGACGCTCCGGCACACGGTCCAGCCGTCCGTCAACCGGATAGACGGCTTCTGCGCATACGTCTTAGGCATCGGCAATTCCGGCTCCGCGCCCGTGACGAAGATCGCCGTTCCTACGCCGGCGAAGTTCCATGTGACCGCACCGTTTTTAACCGGCACGGCCACCAGCTTGTCCAGTTCGGTGTCGTACCGCGAAACGGGCCCCTTCTCCTTGAAGTCGATCCGGGCTGACAGACGCTGCGGACTCTCGTTCGCGACCAGATAGATGTTCCGTTGGCCGTCGATCCGCTTCATGACCCGCAGATTCAGCGCGGCACGCCCGCGGATGGCCAGCGTTTCTGGCAATTGCGAAAGATCGGCTCCGGATGTCACGAGTCCGCCCGCCTTCTGGAATGCCTCGACCTTCGCCCGCGCCCCGTCGGACATCCACTTCGATGTCGGCAGCACCAGCGCGCGGTAGGCCATCGCCCCGACCTTCAGCACCCCGCCGTCGGTCACCTCTGCAGCGGCGAGCGATTCGTCGTTCACGAAATCGTAGTCGCGGTTCATCCGGTCGAGCGCCGTGGCAACAGCGTAGTGGTTCCATGCGGCGGCTTCCTTGTCCGCCCCGCCGGCCCAAAGGCCGCGCACGTCGTACAAGACCGCAATCTCCGCGCCCGGACGCCCCTGTGCCATAAATGCCGCAGTCCGCTCGATGTATCTGAACCAGTGCGGCTGGAAATCCCAATAGGGCGCGACCGGGCCGGAGTGCGGTTCGAACAGAAGCATCCACTGCCGCGCCGTGGACATCCCGTAGCAACTGAACAAGAAACGGTTGATGCCCCGCACCAACTGATAGTCGACAAGCCACTTCATCTGGTCCGGTGTGCATCCGCCGCCATAGATGGCGAACGATTCGGAAAGCGCGAACCGCCCGCCGTTCTGGTGCATCGCGGATGACGCGTAACGCGGGAACGGCGCGGTCGTCGCCGCGCGCTCCGGCGTTTGCGGGAAAAGCTGCTTCCAGATGACGTCGACACCCGGACAGTCCATACCCCTAAGGCTGCGCAGCAGGTCGCCAAACCCGTACTCGGGGGAGCGTTCGGGGAGGTCTTCGCCGCCCAGGTGTCCGCCGGAAAGCATCCCGCGCGCACGGCACCAGTCACGGATCGGCAGGATGAACCGCTCCATGAAAAGATCCGCGCGCACCTCATGGTAGTCGATGCGGAGTTTCGCAAGCCGGTCGTCCGTCTCGTCCTTCCGCGCGAGAAGCTCTTTCGCGTGCGGACGGAGATCGTAGCCCTTCTTGATCCTGAAGATTTCGTCGAAATCTGCTGTCCAGCCGATGCTGGTGCATGCCCAGTCGCATGCTGTCGGCATCGCCGGTTCGTCTGTGAACGTGAAGCGCACGGTTTTGCCGATGTCGCCCGGCATCTTCCGCGCATAGGCGTCGTGCGTGAGTGAAAGGAAGGCTTCGACGGCACCCTTCTCAATCATCGACGGATAAGGCGGATTGCCCGCGTATGGCTCGGTGAACAATTCGGGGGTTCCGTCAGCGGCGATCCGCAACCGGCGGCGGCGGAAGCGCCCCTCGGTGTCACTCTGGGCGACCAGCCCGCCCGCGCCGCCGGAAGGCCAGCCGCCCTCGTCGTACAGCCAGGCATCCATCCCGAGTTCGCGCACCCGCTCCACCACCTTGGCGAACACGTCGAGATATTCCGGGGTCAGGTAATCCGGCTCCATGTCCGATTCAAAGATTCCTTTGCGGAAATTCGCTGGGAACGGATGGATGCAGACACTCCGCAATCCGTGGGCATGCATGTCCTCAAGCTGCGAAATCAATTTAGGCAGTTCCAGCTTCGAACTCCACATCCAGAAGTATCCCGGCGAGAACGCCGGATCGATCTCTGCGGCCGGACACGGCATAAACGCACACGCACACGCGGTCAATATCGAAAGCAGTATCTGTTTGATTTTTATCTCCATGTCCGATTGCTTCTTTCTCCTTTCGATTTCGCGTATAAGACGGGTGCGGTATGTCTTCATCGGTTCCGAATCATGCGCATATTCGGTCGGCGCAGGGTCACCGCTCGAACTTCAGCAGCAGTGTATCACAATCTTCCGTCTTGAAGCGGAATTCGGAGCCGGAAAAAACCCTGCCGGAGAAAAGCTCTGTCGCGGCCTTGCCCGCAAGATCATCCGGCGGGACAAGCGTATGTTCGCCAGCGTTCGCAGTGTGGAACATCACGAGGTCGCCATGACGTCGCACGTAATCAAACCCTTTGACGAGCGGACGCGCGCCGATCGCGAGGAACGCCTCACGCCATACCGTCTCGTCTTTCGGAGCGTCCGGCAGGAACGCGGCCACCGAACCGTCCGCCAGCGTCTTCTTGACGCCGCCCGACGAGAACTTCTGCACCGACTCGTCAAGGCACTTCACAGCAGGGTCGATGCCCGCACCCGTGAGCGACAGCCCCGTGAGGTCGCTCATGGCCTCGTCGGAGAAACCCGTCTCCGTGACCGACCCCGGGGCGATCAGCCAGAGCGCGGTCACGCCGGGGCGCCGCAGCTTCGTCTTGAGTGCCCCGCGCTGGGCATCAGAGGGGCCGAACACATTGAGCAGCACAACCTGTCGATACTCTTTTTCCGTCACAAGGAAGTCGTCGAGCGTGAGAATGTCGAAGGTGACTCCAGTGCGGTAGAGCCATTGCTGCGCACAGTAAAGCCGCCACATCCGCACGCTCGCTTTCGGCATGCCATCGCGGCGCAAGCGCTCGACCGGGCTGATCACGACCGCAAGCTCATTTCTTGAATCACGAGGCTGAATGCCAGCCCTCTTCGTGGCCGCCATTGCCTCGTGCATACCCAGCAAGACCGACGGATCGTCATAAGCGAACGGGCGCATCCCATAGCCTTTATAGGGGTCTTTGATCTGCAGGCCGCCGCCGTCGAAAAGCTTGTTGAGATAGTTGCGGCGCATCGTCATCTGTGACTCGCGCGGTGTACGCGTACAGTACCTGTGTCTGTTGCACCATTCGATGTTGTGGTGGAAGCGCATATCGTCTTCGTTCATCGCGAGCTTGCCGAAGCGGTGGAACGTGGCGGGCACCGTGCGCTGGAAGTAGGCGCCGCCTGCGCGGCGGGCGAGCGGAGAATACATCGTGGGAACCGACAGGAAATCCACTTCCGGCGCGGCCAGCACCTTGGAAAGCAACACATTCGCTCCTTCCGGCGGAAGCACGGCAAAGACATGTCCGTAGTACATGCCGGCCAGACGTCCGGGGAGGACGCGCTTGACCTCCCGCGCGTAGAAAAGAAGGTGATCCGCCACCTGCTCGGCCATGCAGGCGTAGAAATCCAGCACCTTGCGTTTCCTCACAGGATCGAGGAGGAAAGCTTTTTCCGTGCGCTCCTCCATCGTCGGAGGATTTTCGTTCGCGTACTTTCCTCCGTGGAACCTGCGGAAAACCGCAGTCATTGCAGGCCCCACATCGGCACCATGGTACATGCCGTAGCAGTGCCATTCGGTGTAAATGCCCCAGCTCGGCCTCACGCCGATGACGCGCCGCCCCCATGGCTGCGCCTTCACATAAGTACCGAGTTGGTCGAAAAACCGCGTGACCTCAGCCTTGTATTCCAGTGATGCAACCGACGGGCGCCGCGGACGTCCCAGCCGCTCGTCACTCGATCCGGTTCCCACTTCACCGTCAGAATAACCGATAAGCGATTCCGGGTTCTGCGCGCACCACTTGGGAAACTCGACACGGAACGAAAGCAAGAACTTCGCCTCCGGCGCGTATCTGAGCATTCTGCGTATCTGAAGATCGAATGCCGAGAAATCATAGGTGCCCGCCGCCTTCTCGATTATACAATCCGGAACCTGGATCTCGAATATCCGATAGCCAAGTTCATAGGACTTCACGACGTAGGTGAGCACATGTTCGTACAGCCCGCTTAAAAAGTTGAAATCCGGCTCAAAACGTTCGCCGTTCACTTCGATGAACGGGCGGTTGCCATCGTAGACAACACGCACGACCGGCTGCTCGGGTTCGCTCTCGATGCCCTTCCACGTAGATTCGACATCAACCCTTTCGTCCGCAGCGATCTGCGCACGTTCCGCAGCGGTCGCGAAGTCAACGGTGTAATCCCGATACCCTGCGAACGGCAACGCCGTCGCGTCGCCGAGTTCCACCGCCGGCATCCACCCGGAATCGTCGAATCCGGGCTTCTCCCAACCTTCGGGCGGAGTGTCGCCACCCCTCGCTTTGAACGACAGGGCGTTGGATCGAATCGTCAGCCCAGTGCCGGATTCCAGCTTCAAGTCAGCGAAAATGATGAGCCCGGCTACAGAACGCACGTTTCTGACACGCACGGCCATCACGTTCCTTCCCGGCTTGACCGCCTCGGCGAACTGCGCAGGCTTGATCTTCTCGCCGTTGAGATACAGATGCCCCGTGTCATCAGCGTAAAAGGAGAACTTTCCATCTTTGACCGGCGAATCCGCATCGAAGGTAGAACGAAAAAACGCGGTCTCCCCATCCTTCACCACCGGCGAGTGCCAGATCCACCGCGCGGCGGTCTTAAACCGCTTGTTCTCGAATTCTGGCAAAAGTCCAGGCCGGATCCAAGAAGGTTGATCATCAGTAAAAGCGCAAGTCGCGCAAAGTGCCGTAATGGCGAAAAAAACAATCTTTTTCATGTCGCGTACACGGTGGTCATTTAAACATGGGAATTCGTCGCCACACCGACCGGCCTTTTCGCCAGTCTGGTCACGGGCGGGCTGTGGCACCGGCGGCAGACGGGCCGCGCCAATTCCGCAAAGCGTGTTCCGCAGGATCGAAGATGTTTCCCGTCAGCAGGGCGGTGCAGGCAGGGCCGACTTTTCTCAGGTACATGGCCTCGCTGCGCCGGCGCAGGCCGTCAAGCGCGGCGGACAGCGCCTGCCTTTGGGCTTCGTCCGGCTCGGGCGCCAGCAGGAAAAGCTGCAGCCGCGCACGGAAGACAAGGTTGTCCGCGGCCAGTATCCAGTCCCGCAGCATCTCCCTGTCGCCGCTCGCCTGCGCCTCCAGCTTGCGCAAAGCGCTGGCGGCGTCCTGATATCCGGCCAGCAGAGCCGCCGCATTTTCGCTTTCGCGCACGCGGTCTTTCTCGTTTTGCGACAGTCTCTGCGCCTCCTTGATGACCGCGTCAGGCGCCGCCACATGATGGACTTGGCTGTAGCCGATTTTTGCGGTTCGACTGAAAAGCACAGGCGGCGACAAAAGGCGCACGGCGCGGAAAAACTCCTTGCCGTCGACCCCCAGCCAATCCCGCGCGAAAGCCTCCTCGTACTGCGCGTCGTCCAGGCCTTCATGCGCCGCCAGCGCCATCACAGGCATCTGCAGCTCCAGCGGGAAGAGGTGCCAGCTCCAGCTTGTCAGCATCACGCCCTCCAGGGGTATCTCCGCGAACGCCTGCCTCCATTCGCGGTAGTTCTTGAAATGAAGGTCGTGCCTGGGGGCGAAGACCGAGTCGCCGTAACAGCGAGAGGCAGCGCAACCCCACACGGCGAAGCCCGCTTTCCGCAATTCGGCTGCCTCGGTGAACACGTTGACCCGCCTCTTTTCCGGGCCGACCCGCCGGAAGGCCCGTTCGGCGGGCGCATACCACCAATCGGCGAGAATGATGCGCCGGTCGAGCATGGTCTTCAGTTCCGAGTGGGTGTGAGCCATGTCCGCCCACATCACAGGCGTGATGCGGCGTTCGAAGAGCGCCTGCGTCACGGGCGCGAGATGTTTCACGATCAGGCTCGCGACCCCTAGTTCCTCCACATTCTTGCGGCACAGGTCGCACTCCTTGCCGATTTTGTCAGCCTCGTCGGCGCCGATGTGGAAATAGCGGGGGTTCCCGAACAGGTCTGCGATTTCCTTTGTCCAGTCTGCCAGGAAGCGTCCCGTCTCAGGGCGTGACAGACAATACAGCTCGAGGAACCCCGGCCTTTCCGACAGATGCTGATATTTCGGATGGCGCAGGACATAGGCGTTATGCGAGAGCGTCTGCAGCAGCGGCACGTTTTCAAGCCCCGACTCGCGGGCGAAGGCCAGGATCGCCGCCAGATCCGCTTTTGACAGGGCGTCGGGCGCGGCGATCTCCGGACAGGTGTCGAAGCGCACGGCGTCTTCCATCTCCCAGAGGATCGTGTTGAACCCGCATTTTTTGAGCTGCGGGATCAGGCGCCTCAGATAATCCGGGCGGTACTTTGCGAAAGCCAGATCGAGATGGAAGACTTGCGGCTTTGCCCCTTCTGTTTTCTTCAAAGCCGCCGCAGTATCGGCAGCATGGGCGCCAAACGCCATGGCGATGCAGGCTAGGCCCGTCACAGTTGAAGCCGTCGCATTTAAAAACGTCCCTCTTTTCATTTTATCCTTCTTCCAAGCGCAATCAGTTCCGCCTTCACCAGGTGGTGCCTACCGGGCAGGTCAGGCGAATGCAGTACATCATGTCTTTGCGGGTGACATAGCTCCTCATGCGCTTCGCCGAACGCACGAAGCTCCAGTCGTCGCCACTGCCACCGAATCCGGGGAATTGTCCGCGCATCACGCGAAGACTGTTGCTGTTCAAAAACCTCGCCCCCTGCGGCTCGTAGAGCTTGGCGGTGCCGTAGAAGCTTGGGTGGTCGGCATCGAAGTAATTGACGTCATTATTGTGGCAGTCGAGGCACCATACCACGCCGTTGCCCAGCATGTCGTAGAGGCCGAAGGCGTTGGGCGCGCGCCGGCCCACCACCTGAGGCACGTAGGCTTCTGCTCCGGTCGCTTCGTTGGTGACCTGCATCATGTCGGCAGCGGGCCAGGAGATTTTCCCAGCCACCGTAGCCATCTGGCCTGTCATGCTTGACGAGTAGAGCGTGTCGCCGGTGTACATGGTCCCGGCGGTGCCGGCGCGGCAGGCGAACTCCCACTGCATTTCGGTCGGGATCTCAAATTCGTAACCGGTCTTCGTGCGCAGCTTGCCGAGGAGCGAAGTGTCGCGGACGGCGTGCAACTGGGTGTTGGTCGGCCAGTTGATCTTCTCGCCGTCGCCGGTCGAGTCGTCGAGGTAATGGCCACGGACATCGCTGTAGGTGATCGTCTCGAAGGGACGGTGGGGGCTGTCGCTGAACATGTTGGCGAGGCTCGGGTTGGAACCGTAGATCTTCTCGCCCTGCGCCTGGGTGAGCTTGAACACGCTGATGAAGTAATCGTTGGTGAGTTCCACGAGATAGCGTCGCTCGCTGTCCGCGTGCCTGGTATACTCGCCCGCCGCCGATCCGGTGTACCACTCCCTGCCCCTGGCGTTGATCTTGCGCATCACGAGCTTGGAGGTCTTGTACACGGGGTTGTTGGTGACCCCGGTCCAGATGATGACGTCGGAGAGGCCGGTGGAGAACTCGGGGTCGATCGCGGCGAAGCTCGTCTCGTACGTCCCGTAGCGGTTGTTGAGCAGGTCGGCCCGGGTGACGTCGGTGCAGGAACCGTCATCAAGGTCGAAAATGCGGTAGATTACATCGGAGACGTTCGTCGGGGAGTCGGAAGCGGTCAGTTCCACCCTGAAATCGGAGAAGGCGATCCGGCCGGGGCCGAAGGCCTTCTTCGGGTCGATCACGATCGTGCCGGCGGAGTCGGTCACGCCGTGGACATCGCCGGAGATCGCGTATTTCTGGTCCAGCACCGTCAGCGGCGTGGAACCGTTGAAGCAGGCGACCGCGATGTCCACCGGACCGGCGGTGCCGGAGAGGCGGTACTCGACCTTGATGTCGGTGGACCACGGCCATTGCTGCCGGACGATCACCTGGTCGACGGATGCCGCGTTCGCGGCGTTGAACGTTGAAAACAGAAGGCTGCAGGTTGCGCTGAGGGCAAGAAGAACAGACATTTTTTTCATGACTTGATTCCTTTTCTGATTTTATAAGAGGTTTAGCGGAGAATGATGACGAGGCCGGCGGATCCGCCGACCAGTGTTTCGGAGTATTGGGTGCCGTTGACGGTAAGCGTCACCGGAATCTGCACTTCGGAGACGAGGCCGCCGAGGGCGTACCAGCCCTGGGCGCCCCCGAGGCCGGTGTCGACAGCGTTTCCGTCCACCGTCAGTGAGGTCGTCCCGTAAGGGACGGGAAGAACGGCGCGTCCGACGGCGCGGGGCCAGCGGGCGGCGGTTTCAGGGGAGAGGCAGCGGGCGGACGCCGCGGAGCCGCCGTCCAATCCGGCGAGCATTCCGAGGCGCGCGGTTCGTTGCCCGCCCTTGTCGAAGGAGAGCGTGAGGGTGAATACGTTCTCATCGGTGGCAGAGGTCGCTGCGGGGAGCGTGACATCGTAGTCGCCGGCGGGAATGTTCGCATACGTAGCGGAATACTGGAGACCGCTCACGGTCAGCGTTGCCGTGGTCGCGCCCTCAGGGTAGTCGACCGGCACCGTGATGGTCGTGTTGGTCGCGGTCGTCCAGAACGAATTGCGCTCCGGATTCACGAACACGTATGCCGCCTTACTCGAAATGGTCCCGGCCGCGACGGCAACGACGCTGAGACACACGGTGAGCACACCGGATCGCCATGCACTGGTCATAGTTCAGTCCTTTCAGTTGGAAGTGAGTTTTTCATTTTTTCTCTACACATTTGCGGCATCAATTTGCCGCGACGGTATTATTTTAACAAATTACCCTGCCTAAAAGGTGTCTTTTTGACCACCAATAAGGTGTCTTTTGGTTCCCTTTTACAAACCGGATTGCAATCTGCTACAATGCGGTATGGCTAGGAAGCGGAAAATCCTTGTTGCGTTGCGGCTGGAGTATTCCTCGCACCGTGCGTTCCTCACGGGTATTGCGCGTTACCGCAAGCGCATGTCCGCATGGGATGTCACTGTCGTAGAGGGGTTCACTGATTTCACCGCCGCAGCGCTGCGCGATACGCTCGATGCCGGCTACGAAGGCATCCTGACGGTGGTGCCGCGCACGCGCGAAGCCGAACAGTTGCTGGCGGAATGTCCGATTCCGATAGCGGTTTTGGGAATGGCCGACGATCTAGCCGCACGGACCGCGCCCACGGTCTATGTCAAGGGCAGGGAAGAGGAAGTCGGCGCCACCGCAGCCCGGTATTTCATGTCCCTCGGCTCTTTCCGTTCCTTCGCCTTCGTGGGTATCGCTTCCCGCATCTCTTGGTCAAAGGCGCGACGTATCGGCTTCAGAAAAGAACTGCGCAAGCTGGGGCGGCACATGACCACCATCTCGTCCCCCTTCCCCGACGGCAGCGCGGACGATCTCAAATTTCTGGAGAAGGCGCTTCTCAGACTCCCCAAACCTGCGGCGGTGATGGCAACCCACGACAACCGTGCGCTCAATGTCCTCAGCGTCTGTTCGCAACCTGAACTCACCGTGCCTAGCAAAGTTTCAGTCATCGGCGTCGACAACGACCCGGTGCTCTGCGATTTTTCCTCGCCAACGCTTACGAGCATATCGATGGATCAAGACCGTAAGGGCGAAGTCGCCGCCGAGGAACTTGAGAAGCTGATCAACACCCGCTCGCGGCAGATCCACACGATCATCTTGAAAAACGTGAGCGTCGTCAGGCGCGAATCGACTGCGCCGATCGCGCCCGCCGCGTATCTCATAGAACGGGCGTTGCGCTTCATTGCGGACAACGCATGCTCGGGAATCCGGGCGCGGGACGTGATCGCGCATCTCGGCGTCTCGCCGGAGCTTGTCTATCGGCGCTTCCGTGAAAATGGACTGCTTTCGCTTGCTGGCGAAATTAACCGAGTCCGGTTAGAGGCGGTCAAGCGCCAACTTCGTGAAACGCGGCTGCCGATCGCCGTCATCACCGATATGTGCGGTTTCCCCTCGGCCAAGTATGCGAAGCGCCTCTTCAAACAGACGTTCGGGCTCACGATGCGTGAATTTAGAGTTGCCAAAGAAGTAACCACGGAGAATTCACAGTGCCGCCAGAGGCATAAATCCGGCAGGGGCGGTTCACCGAGCCGTCCGAATAGCCGCGCCTCTCCTTGACTAGACCGTATCAAGTTTGGCATTGTTTACACATGGGGATAATGTAACGAAAATACGTTGCGCCGTAAAAACTGGTTTTTTAAATGGATAACCGTAAACGCTCATCCGCTACCAAGCAGGGATATTCGTTCGGCACTTTCGGCGGTGTCTTCACGCCGAGCGTGCTGACTATCATCGGCGTGATCATGTTCCTGCGTTTCAACGTGGTGGTCGGCTATGCCGGCCTGTGGAACGCCTTGCTGATATTGGCCGCCTCAAAGGCCATCACGGTCATCACCGCCCTTTCGCTCTCGTCCATCTCCACCAACATGCGGGTCAAGGGGGGCGGCGCCTATTACCTGATCAGCCGCAGCCTCGGGCCAGAGTTCGGCGGCGTCATCGCGGTCTTTTTCTATATAGCGCAGACCGTGGCTGTCACCATGTACATCATCGGTTTCACCGAGGCCGTCTTTTCGGCTTTTCCAAATATACCGCTGTCTTTCCGTGATGTCGCCACGTTAAGCAACTTCATTGTCTTCTTGGTGGTATATATCGGAGCCGATTGGACCATCCGCATACAATACTGGATCCTGGCCCTCATGATGCTTTCAATCCTTTCTTTCTTTATCGGTGGTGCGTTGGGGTTTTCTCCAGAGATTCTGCAGTCCAATCTTGCGCCTGAATGGAAAGACGGACACTCTTTGTTCACGATCTTCGCCCTCTTCTTCCCCGCCGTGACCGGCATCATGGCCGGCGTCAACATGTCCGGCGACCTAAAAGACCCTAGCCGTTCGATCCCGCGCGGCACATTCGCGGCCATCGGCGCCACCGGCTTGATTTACGCACTTGTCTCCTTCTTGCTGGCCGGCAGTGTGCCGCGTGCAGAACTTATCAGCGACAGCTTTGTGATGAAAGATCGCGCGCTTTTCAGCCCGCTCATTTATGCCGGTGTCTTCTGTGCCACTCTCTCATCCGCGCTCGGCAGCATGATGGGCGCGCCGCGCATCCTGCAGGCTTTCGCCCGCGATGATATTTTCCGCGGCATCAAGTGGCTCGGTCGCGGCAGCGGTAAAAACAGTGAACCGCGCTTTGCCATCGCACTGACTTTCGTGATCGCGCAAGCTGGCATCATGGTCGGCGACCTCGACACCGTCGCACCGGTCATCACCATGTTCTTCCTGATGACCTACGGCACCGTTAACTTGGCCTGCTTTTACGAATTCATCTCGCGCAACCCCAGTTTCAGACCGACCTTCCGCATCAACCATTGGATCATAGCGCTTGCCGGCGCGGTCGGATGCCTTGTCGTAATGTTCCTGATCAACGCTTTCTGGGCCTTCATCGCCATCTTGTTGGCGCTCTTGCTGTACAGCGTGATCAGACGTATCGAGATCATGGTCAAGTGGGGCGACATGCAGAGCGGCCTGGCCTATCAGCGTGCCCGCAATGCCTTGTTGCGTCTCGAACAGGAACGCTATCACCCCAAGAACTGGCGCCCCACCATTCTCGCGCTTTCCGGCGGAGCCTACAACCGCATCCACCTTGCCGAGTACGCCTGTTGGCTCAGCGCCAGCCACGGCATTGTTTCGATCGGCCAAGTCATACGCGGCAATCTGGACAATCTCGTCGCCCGCCAACGCGAAGCCGAGTTTTTGCTGCGCAAATTCATACGCGAAGAAGGGCTGAATGCTTTTCCCGCTGTCATCGTCGACGAGAACATCCACGCCGGTGTGCAGGGAATGTTGCAATGCCACGGACTGGGCGGCTTGCGCCCCAACACCCTCCTGCTGGGCTGGAGCCAAGACGCGGAAAAGTCCGAGGTGTTCTTCGGACTGTTAACGTTGGCCAAGCGCATGGAGCGCAGTATCGTCATTGTCGCCAACAAGGCGCTCGATAAGGAGGCTCACACCGTCATCGCCGACGGCGCGATTAACATCTGGTGGAACAATGAGCGCGACGCCTCCCTCTTGCTGCTGCTGGCCTACCTGCTTAAAAAGAACAGCGAATGGCGCACCCGCCCCATACGCATACTGCGTCCGGTCCCGTACAAGGCCGATGTCATGAGCATCTCCGCAGCTATGCGTGAAATGCTCGAGAGCGCCCGTATCGAAGCTGAGGTCGTCATTCTGCCTTGCGCGAACCCGATCTTTGCGGTGCGCACAGCCATGCAGCCTTCCGCCGTGCTGTTCGCAAGCTTCGACCCGCCGGACAAAGACAATGAAGCCGCAACCGCCGCGAGCATGAAAGAAATCGTCGCGCTGCCGGGGGATGTCCTGCTGGTTTACAACGCCGGCTATAACTCCCTGCAAGCCTGATCCGGTTTTGCGTACAACTCCCGAGACGTTTCCCTATCTCGTTGCACCCTTGCCTTGCGCAGCATAGAAATCCAGCAGCGTTTTAAGGTTCACCTTGGTGTAGGGCTCATCGCAGGCCGGGATCTTTTTGCCTGCGTCGGCAAACCACATTTCCAGCGTCTCGGGCACGAAAACCGCATTGTGCAGATTGGACTTCATGGCCACGGGACGCTTGATGATCTCGATCATAAGCTCCGGCGTGATCTTGCCGAAATGCTCGTGCAACCTTTGCGAAAGGACTTGGGCACGGTTCTTACCGGAAATCAGCACCGTATCTGCCGGAACTTTCGGCAGCAGCGGATGCTGCTGCCCCGGCTGCAAAACCTCAAATTTATCCGGCGTGGCGTACAGGGCGGCAATGTCACGCTTGGTGTCGCTCAGCACATAATAATACTCGCAGGTCCTCTTGGCTTCCCGCATGATCTTGAGCGCCTCTTCCACGGACGAAGCCCTTTCAGCCACCTCGCGCATCAGGAAGGTCATGGGCATGCCGTCCCAATCCCCCTCGCCCCTGCCGCCCATCTCGCCGATGGCCACACCCTTAAGATTCATGGCTGTGACCGTCCCCAGAAAACTGGCGTACCCCACTGACACCCACGGAATGCCGCCATCCGGCACGAACACCTGCAAAACAGTGTATTTCTGCAGGTTGATATCACGCATGTAATCCAAAACACGCGCATGCACCACGCGACCGTCCGCGCTCGCGCTGTTGCGAACAGCCACCCCGCTGCAATGGAACAGTTCCGGGAAAAAGTTTGCGCATAGGGCCTCGCGCTCACTGATGCCCGCGGCAGCGCCCATGGCCCGACATTCGCGCAGGAACCTTTCCGGAGTATGCGGAATGGCGCGACGCACGATATCCTCGATGCGGTCATAAAACCAGTCGCCTTTCTGCACAGTGTATCCCGCACCGACAAGCGCCATGGTGCGCGGCGTCACACGCGGCACCAAGTCAGCCAACAACCGGCCGTGCGCGGCCCCCATCTGCTCCGGTGTCCCGCTGACAAACAGCACCCGCTTATTGCCCAGTTTGCAAAGCATCCCGTGACCGCCAGGATCGCGCGCCTGCACGATCAGTTCCTGCGCGGCAGCGGTCATCGCGCCAGCCACCACACAAACTGCGAACCAACGTCTCACAACCACGAAGTTCATTCCGCTGCCTCCACCACAAACTCAAACACCGAAGCGAACATGCGCCACATATCCTCTTGGCGCACCTCGTGCCGCATCAAACCGGCCGGCTCCCTGAACACCGAATCATCTGCCACCGCATTCAAGCGCCAGTGCGTGAACACCGCCTTGCCCTCCGATTCTTTAAACACCCATTCTACCTGCTTGGGCGTGCCGTCACTGGCGAAAGACCATCGCAAAGTGCCCTTGACGTGCTTGTGAGCCACCTTCATGGTCAGACAGCGTTGCCCGTCAGCGGCTTTGCTGTCCTCCAGCGAGTAATACTCCTTAAGCGCCTCTGGAGAAAGTGCCACACCCGCCAAAGCGCCAACACCGATTTTGAAACGCATCATGCGTTCCGGCAAGACCATCCGCCCGAAAGCGCCTGGGCCGACAGGCTCCAACGTGCCACAAAAGACCTTTTGCCCGGCTCCGGTAAGCCAAGGATACTCCCCCGCACCCAAACCGGCCTTGCCGACTTTCGGGAAATCGCCGCTCAGCTTGAAGCGGCCTTTATCGCCGCGCACCAGATCAAACGCGCCCGTATATGTCGTGCCGCCGGATCTGATATCCGCCTGCACTCCTACCATATGCGCTGTATCGGCACGGGGCTCGCCGCCTATGAATGACGAAATGCCTGCCAAAAAGCCGCCGATAAGCTCGAACGCGCTTTTCTCGCTATTACTGGCGGAAGGCTGCCATGCCGCCGGTACGTCAGCACCGAAAAACGAAATGATTTCGCTCATGATACTCGGGAAGCCCGCCATGGCGGAATAGTGCCCCATTCCCTCCAGCCATGTCACACCGTCGGCGAAACCGGCCGCCTCGGCCAGCTTGCGCCCGCACTCAGGCGGTATCACCTCGTCCTCGGCAGCGCAGACCATGCGCAGGCCGCCCTTCTGCGCCAGTTTCCTCAGTGCGTCCTTTGCCATAATGGGGTCGTTACGTTCAATGATCTCCCACACCCGCACCTGCGCCTCTTCGTCCAGCCCTTGGATGAAAGCCCGGATACGCCGCGTCTCGTGCGCGGTCATGACCACATGACGTATGTCACAACCGCCCAGAGTCAGGAACGCCTTGCTGATGCGCGGTTCACGCCCGCACACGCTGGCCGACTGTACCGCCCCCATGCTTATGCCGGTAATGCCGATGTGCGCAGGATCGACCTCATCCATCGCGCTCAGGATATCGACCGCCCGGCGCGCGTCCTCCAGCCCCTGATCCAGCCCCGCGATAAAAACCTCCGGGGAACTGATGGCCATGGATTTGCCGACTTTGCCGCCGCGTTCAGAATAATATGGTTGCTTGAAGAAAAGGGCTATCACTCCTGCCTGTGCCAGCCGTGTGCAGAGCAGACGTTCCAAGTCAAAATTGTCGTGGATTATGTGCAAACAGACCACTGCCGGAAAACGCTGCCCTGCCTTGTTCCCAACCGGGACATACAATTCAGCAGGCACGGTGTTATTGGATTCGTGCGGCGAAACCACCGGCGAAGGATAACGTATGTCATAAACCAAATGTCTGTGGTTGCGCTCACGGAAATTCTTTTCGTAGTCGAATGCATTCCCGTTATAACTCTTGCCGGGCGGCACACTCACCCTTATGGCACCGTCAGTAGAGGCCTGAGCAAATGCGAAGACGGCCACGGCCAGCCCTGACATCCAAATTTTTCTAAACATCACAGAATTCCTTTACTTTTATGGGGTTATTATACACTACACACCTGTAATAACGTATAACTTTTGTCTGTGGGTGCGATTCAATAAAGTTGAATCGCAAAAGGTCAAAGGGTTCAGGGGAGAGAGACGATGTAAGTGGTAAGTGGTGAATGGTGAGGGGCGGGGAGTC
>Ga0255347_1002811_pt1 | contig 23818 bp, 20 predicted proteins | sample wastewater_treat_2_FD_192479 | JGI IMG/M metagenome (GOLD analysis project Ga0255347, IMG submission 192479) | Wastewater microbial communities from Lulu Island WWTP, Vancouver, Canada - plant24 | ecosystem: Engineered > WWTP > Wastewater > Unclassified | place: Canada: Vancouver, British...
TGACGCACACTTGGTCGCCCAATCACCAAGTACTCCATTGTGTTCTTGTGTCATTTGTCTCCTTCTCTCGGCAAAAGGAGACACTAACATTAGTTTCTACCGTGTCTCAAATTCGGGGAATAGTGCATGTGTGGTGCCCCCCCCCAGACACGGAGGTCTGGGGCAACGAGAACACGGGGGGCCGGGGCAACGAGAACACGGGGGGCCGGGGCACGAGATGGGGTGGCTAGGGTGGTGTGTGGGTTCTTAACAGGGTTTCGAGTGTGCCGCCTGGGCGGATGTAGCCGTGCGTGATACGTGCGGCGCTATCCAGCACATAGCGGTTGCACCAGATGGCGCGTTGCTTGTTGATGCCGGTGCCGGGCGCCGAGGGCGAAAGCACCAGCGCCCAGCCCTCCGCACAGGCGCGCGCGACAGCAGGCGGCAACCGCTCCGGTATGCCGCCGGGCATGACGTGTATGAAGGGACGGCGCACAGCCAGACAGCGCGCCAGCACACCGCGCTCCTGCGGGCTGGTGAAGGTAGAGATCACAGGCACCGGACGCAGAGGGGCTGGACACGGAGATCCAGCCTCACGAGACAAGCGCCCGGTATCGTGGGGCCGGACCTCCGTGTCCGGTCCCTCCGACGCCACATACGCCACCAGTGCCTCATGCAGCAGCTCGAGATTGCCGCAGTGGTAGGTGGTCACGGGGCCGAAGCGGTCATCATCCCAGCGGGCGGGGTTGTCACGCACATAGGCGCGGATGTTCTCAAGCTCGCGGCGCGTGGTGATCAGGTTGTCATAGTAGCTGGACGTCCAGAGGCTGGTGCCGATGTCCGGGCACTGTCCGGCCCGGACGGCGGCGTGGTACAGATGCGTCGTGAAGCTTTTGAACCCCTGTATCAGGTAAGAGAGGTGGTTGGGTTTATTTTTCGGATGCGGATGGATACGTATCACGGCGTGAAAGTGATTGGGCATCACGACAGATGCGTCGCGATACGCCTCCGGATGACGCGCAAACATACCCTCCCAACTGCTTCCGATCTTCTCTCCCAGAGCGTTCAGCTCGCACTTGTCATCCGCAATGACACCGAACATCGTCTTGTTCTGCGCCACCTGCATCGTGACAAAGAACCAGCCGTCGGAGTAGTTGATGTTCGAATTGCGGAGCGGGTTGGACATGGGGTCTTACCTGATGATCTTCATAAGCTGTTCCCCCAATTTTGGCTTTCTGCGCTGAAGCAGCCGCACCAAGCCCTCAAGGTCACCCGGGCGGTTGCCGGTGACAGCCTGCCGGTCATCCCACACAGCGGCAATATGAAAGCCATTGTTGCCAGGCGAAACGATGCGGAAACGCAACGGCGATGTCTTGCGACCTTTGCTGGCTTTCCCCAACGGAAAATTCAGCCGGGCCAAATCACTTTCGCCGTCACGATCATCGCGACCGCCCAGCGTGTCTGAAACCACACGCCGCGCATTTTCGGCACTCTCATAGCGTTTGTCCAGGACAGCCCATCTCAGTGGTGTCTGCGCTAAAAATTCCCGGCACTTGGCCTCATACGCTTCTTGCGTTGCGGGCATACGAAACCCGTCCTCGGAAAGCGGTTCCCACACAAAGCTTCCAGCGGCGCGTGTCGCGCGTAGGCCAAGCGTGCCCAAGTGCATCCACGCCGCGAGAGAGCGTTCGAAGTGCTTCTTTTGACGATCAAGCGCAAACCCGCCACCCCGGGTCAGCACATGCAGCTCAAAGGATGAGCCGGGCGAGAAAGCCGCCTTCGGCGCGGACATGCCGCCGTGTTTGTGCGGCAATGTCCTGTGTTCCGCCGTCTCTCCCTGCACATGACTTACCCGAACCACGACTTTGCTGGCGGTGGCACCCTTATGCGCACCGCCGAACACGGCCTTTTCATCATCATAGGTTCCGCCCAGCGCACGGAACCACCAGTGCAGTTGTCCACGGATGGATGGCGGACGGACTTCGGGTGTTTCAAACACCCCTTTGCCGAAAAGCGGCGTGATGAATGTGATCTTGTAACTGCTCATGGCATTTTCCCCAAGTTCATGCTCTTGCAGAGCGCACGGATCGCGTCAACACTCTTTGCCATTTCACCGCCACGCGCCGCCATTTCTTTACATTGCGTCCATAGCTCGCCCCTTTGTTCGCGCAAAGCGCGCACCATGGCCCGCTTTTCGGCATCGCTCGGCGCACCTTTTTTCTTGTTGAAATTGCGCACACGGGCAAGGAACGCATCGTCGTTCCACCCTGCCACAGTCTCATCGGCAAGTTCATCCGGCGTCATGTTTTTGCGCCGCTCTTCGTCGGCCCGCCGCTGGGCGGCCCGGGCAGCTTCCGCCTCCAATTTCTCTTGCCGGCGTTTCGCGGCCTCTTCTCTGGCCTGTTTTTCCTGAGCTTCGCGTTCCAAAGCCATCTGCTCCTGACGCGCATCCTCTTCAAGCTGCTGAAGCCCGTCCTGCGGCAGAGAGAACCAGCCGTAACCGCCTGATGTTTTTGCGCCGAGCCCGCTTTGCGTCAATGCGCATTCAAGCCAGCGCCGCGTGACAGATAGCACTGCTTCGGGATCAGCCGTCAAGCGGTTCGCGACCAGGCAGAAAGCGAAACGCGCGCCTTGCTCGACGACCGGGAAGGGGTTGACGATTGGTTTTTCCTTGGACAAGTCTTCTTGCCGTCCAGAATAGTAGTAGGCTGGATAGTGTACCGTTGTCAGGTCGACGGTGATCTTGGCGGCGTTAACCGGATACGCCGCCAGGAAATCGACGCAGCCTTTTACGGTTTGCTGCCCAGGATCATCCAAATACCGTGCGTACTGGGCAAGTGCGCCGGACTTTTTACCTGATGCGAATTCTGCCGAAGACGTGCCGAACACGCTTTGGAACTGGAGCAACAATTTGCGCCTGTGATCATCGGTTCGCGCCGATTTCAGTTCTGAAAGAGCGGCATGGCGGCAAACGCCCTTGACAGCACTGCCGGGAATATACGGCAGCCCGAACAACCTGTCCAAACAAATGCCCGCGTTTTCAATCAGGCTGTCCGAGAGGTTGATCGCCAGACGCGACTCCAATTGCCCCACGACGACAATGTGACGTGTCGGCAGGGCTGATTTGATCAGATCAAGAAAGCGGCGTGAATGTCGCGCCCGCAGTTCCTCAATCTCCTGATCCTCCCACTTGACATTTGACAGACGCCGCGCGACATCAGCCTGCGCCCGCAGTCGTTGCGCCTTTTCCGGATCGACATTGCGTCCCTTGGATTCCTGCTCCTTCTTCAAGGCTTGCGCCATTACAATCGTCTGCGACTGGTCGGCGATACGCATGAAGCTCCACCGAGAGGCATCATCCCATTTCATGATTTTGCCACTCTCTTCATACTCGACAGGCCAGGACTTATGGAACACGAACTTATCCAGCAAAAGGCTGCGGTTCTGGATGCGTTCGCCATACTTGCCGATCACTGCGGCGACATCGGCGGCCATGGGTATTTGTGCCATATCAACCTCGTCTCACAAAGCGCCTGGCATATTCCAACCACGCCATAGTTTCACTGGTTGCCCGTTTAAGTGTTTCACTGTCAGTCGTCTCACTGGTAAGGTGACCTATCAGCTTGTTCCGATCATTGACAGATGCGGGAACAATCGAGATCGCGGGAGAGCTGAGATGCCGCGCGATCGCGTCAAAGACCAACTGCCAGCCTTCTTTTTCGTTGAACGAAAAAGCCATTGCAGCCAACAGCCCGTGATTCATAATAATCGGCGGAATCTTTTTTATGACTTCGCCCCCTTGATCGCCAGACACCGACGCACCCTGAGTGTTTGCGAATAAAAGCACATGACGCGCTCTGATCTGTTCCAGATTTTGCATAGCAGGATCCTCTCTGTATTAATCAATAACCTTAACCGTGCAGTACCCCAGTCCCGTAGTCCCCTTGCCGCCGAATTGGATCAATGATTCCGTTTTGAAATTTTCCAGAAACGTGTGGACGCTCGGGTTGTCGCGCGTGATCCCGAGCGGCGCATAAAAAAGAGTCTCGGACGGCACGGTCTCTTCATTAAAGAGGCCTCCATCATCGGCCGTTCCGGTTTCATCATCAATCCTGACGTGTTGCGAGACTTGACAAGCATTTTGAGCGAAGTATGTGAGATCGGCATCCGAGATCAGCACAAAGCGGTCGGCCGAGCCGTTGAGAACCGCATCCACCAAAAGCCCGGACAACTTGGCAGACCACTCTTTTGGAAAATCGCCAGCCTTGGAAAAGCAATACTCCTCCAACACGACAGATTTGCCGTCATACACGATTTGCTCACCTGCAAGGCAGGTCATGTCCGCAATAACATCGGGGACAACCAAATCAATTCCGGCGTCACGGGCAAAACGCTGCAAAGTGACCGGCGACACAACGAACGCGAACGCTCCTTTAGCAGATCGAACCGGAAAAGCCAAAAGCCGCGCCTCTCCAAACGAGAGCCCGCCCGCAAAATCCTGTTCGCCGAACACGTTCTTTAAAATATCTGCCTCATCGCGCATTTCGTCCCGCAACACCCCTTTGACGCTACTGCCGGGGATGACGGGGAAACGGGTGTGGCGTTCGCGGATGACCGGCTTGTCGATCGCGCCGATGGATGAACCCGCGCCGACGTGCAAGGGCGTGCGGGTGAAGATGGTGAGAATTGATTGTTTCATGTTTTTTTTCCTTTTCCTAGCCGACACGGAGGTCGACACTGTGGCCGACACAGAGGTCGACCCTTACGATACTGGTGGCAGGGACGAACATATCCCGATGCCAAAGCCTTTTTCGCCGTATTTGTCACTACGCGGAGAACCTTGGAGCAGTTTGGACAATGCCCGCGCCGACTCGACTGTGCCGCAGTCGAAGACGTAGCAAGAACCCGCCGGCACCGCCAGTTGAGTCGGCTTGGGAGCGCCTGTTTGAAGATCCCAGCCGGAGAAAGCCAGCGGCTTGCCAATCCGCGCCGCGATCAACCGCGCTTCTGCCCCCGGCAACATGACTGTGCCGAGCGGGGCAAGTTGCGACTCCGGTAACTTGCGTGAATCGTGGCACCATCCCGGTAGCCACCCGGCGTTGAAAATAACGGGCGAGAGCAACGTCCAGCGCAACAGGTTGGTCGTGATCTCCACATGCGGTAGCTCGATCCCTGCCTTCTGCGCCTTGAGCCGTGCCATCCCCTGCTGACCACCGATCACCAGTGTGTCCGGTCGATCGGAACGCGCGAAAACATCCACGGCCTGACCACCACCGCGCGGCTTGAGGTCGCACTCGGCTTCGAAGGCCAATGCCACACCCTGTCGCAGGCGCAGGTATTCGGCTTGGTAGAACTGGCCCTCGACAGTTGTCTGCGTCTCGCCGTCGATCTCGATGCCGATGTTGCGCTCGACATCGTAGAGGTCGGGCGTGTCGGTGGGTTCGGGCAGGTCATCGCCCGCCAAATAGCGGGCGTAGTCGCCGACGGCGACCCATTCGCGAGACGCTTGCTTACCCCGTTGGCGCGGCAGGAAGGCGTGGGTCAGCGGGGCGGGCAAGTCGGTGCCTGCGCAAGGCACCAGTTGCATGCCCAGATCGAGAGGCGCGGGCAGATAGAGGGTGCCCTCTTTGCAGGGGAAGGGGCCGAGAGTCTTGAGCGCGCCGAAGCGGAACGAAGAGCCGTCGTTTTTGTCCTTGCTCTTGCCCGCATAGGCCGCGTCACGTTTGTCACGGAAAGTGTGTTTTCCTGCCCCCTCCCAAGCCTGCTGCTCCGGCCACTGGCGGTGGAAGGCATTGATGAGCGCATTCCAAAGTTGGTCGGGGCGCGGCCAGTTGGCACCAAATCCTGTGTCGGAGCCTGCCATCGGACGTGCGTCGCGCAGGAAAAGCAAATCGCGCGGTTCAAGTGTGAAGGTGTATTTCAAAAACATAGGTCAGTTTCCCCCATGGCGGCTGTTGATAAAGGCTTCGATGCGAAACAAGTTAATAAAATCCTGTGGCCGCAGGGTTCTCTTTGCTTCCTGAGCCTTAGATCCCGCAACCCCGCCGGACTCAGGCGTCAGCCGCCAGCAGGTTTCGAGATAACGGTTGATCTCAGTTGCCAGCGCATCCCGCTCTCCGCCTGAGAACCTCGCGCCCTGTCGCGAGAGCACATGGCGCACCTCGGTCTGGACAACCGGCAGCATAGCCGCCAGCTTGGCGGTATCTTTTTCATCGTCCAGCGCGTACGGCTGCAAAAGCGCGGCCAGCGCGTACGGGAAACGTCCCGAGAGCTTTCCGGCTTCGGTCAATCTGGTGATCTTGTCCATCAGGTCGAGCGCACCGCTCTCCCACCTGCAGCCCCACTCGATGATCTCGCCGGAACGCTTGTAGAGCGAGATTGCCAACGCGGCGCGACCGTAGTCATGCTTAGCGCGCTGCTCGGCGCTCTGCGCCCCCTTGACCAGCATCTGCAACGGCGCGTTCTGGTGGCCGACGGCAATGCCGCAAGAGGCCTCGAACCCGAAGGCTTGGCCGCGCGCCTTGAAAGCGTTGCGCAATGCCCTGGCACAGGCGATGGCCTGATCAGCCGGCAGGATCGCCAGCACATCATCGCCACCGGCATAGATCAGGTGCCCCCTAAATTGCTCGCTCACAAGATCGGGGACATCATGAAGCACATAGGCGGAGAGTGCTTGGCTAACCTTGGTTTGATACTGCGGGCTGTCGGCATTCGGTGACTCGTCTCCGGCGAGAATGGCACCCATCTTGTCACCACTCATCGCCAACAGTGCGACGTATGAGCCTGTTTTATCGTCTTTGACAATCGATGGCAGGCCCTTGACCCGAAGGGTACGCCATACTTCCCTCTCCTTGAAGTTGAGTTTATCGGCAAGATAGTTGATTTCGTCATCTGCATCGACGTTTCCAACATGCATCCAGAGCCGCTTGATCAGGTTCATGGCACCGTAACGGTGGCCACGCGTCTTGGCGAAAAGCGGATTTTGACGCAGGCCGTCCCAGAACGCCTCATCGCCGATACACTCCTCCTTGCCGGAGAGCGAATCTTTGACGGCGGCTTCTGTGCTGACCGGGTTCCATTGCGCGAAGTCGCACGTATTGCGGCGTGCGGTAAGATTCGCGTTGACGCGCATGTAGGCGTCTCGCCACGGTTCGTCGGCGGACCAAGCGGTGTAGGCCCAGGTCATTTGTGGAAAGGCTTTGATCTGTTCTTTCCAGCGCTCTTCATAGGAGGTACTCACGCCGTTTTTCAGAAGCCACTGCCAGACCGCTTTCCCCATGTTTTCCAATTCCTCTCGGATTTTATGTGCCGCCACACCGGCCAAATCAACGGCTGTGCCCTTAGGCACCAGAACCAGAAAACGGTTCGGCAGGCTGGGAATCAGTGCAAGTTCGGACGTGACTGGTGCCTTCCGGTCACGCAGTGCCAGCATGAGCGGGTTGTCCTTTAGCGAGGGGAACACCACGTCTTCGTCATGGAGCCCACCGTGGGTGACGACCTCCCGCAGCGCATTGGCCATCAGCCAAGAGAGCATGAAGGAGCCCGACCAGAGATCGCGCATCGAACGGGCTTGGGCGATAAAGTCCTGCACCGGCCCGAGTTGAAAGAGGAGTATTTCGGAAGCGCCACCTTTATTAACACGGGCAGTTGGAGAAGCGGAAGATTCGTTGGACACATTGTATGTCGGCGAATCTTGCTTGGTTGGTGTGTCATACATGGTTACGTTCCTTAATTTTACAGGCAAAGGCACCATACGGTTATCTGCGGATATCCGCATGATATTAGAAAACCAAGTTTTATATAGATATTGCCCAAATTGGTGAAAAGGCGCAACAATAAAATAAGGCAGAAATAAAATAGTGCGATTTTAGTTAAATTCTTTAGAACTATCGCATTTTAGAACTTATTTTTGATTTCTATCTCCGTCTCTTCCGCCACCATTCCATAAACCGCGTGTTGTTCATCCAGCGGATAGTTTGCAGCACGCGCGGTCGGCGCCAAGAATCCGGCAATGCGCGTCCGCAGTTGCGCGGCATCCTTGGTTTCGCACTCCCAGATCACCAGCACTTGCCATCCGCCGCGCCATAATGCGTGCAGATTTTTGGCATCGCGCGCTTTGTTCCGCGCAAACTTTTCTTTCCAGAATTTTTTATTGCTGGCGGGCGTGCGCCTTGATTCCGCGCAACCATGCGCATGCCAGAAACAGCCATGCACAAAAATAACCTTGCGGTGGCGCGGCAACACGATGTCAGGGCATCCGGGCAGTGCCTTGACATGCAACCGATAGCGGAACCCCATCGCGTGTACCATACGCCGCACCGCCAACTCCGGCCCCGTATCTTTGCTCCGGATGCTGGCCATGCAATGATGCCGCTGCTGTGGTGTAAGGCAATCCATACCAATTATTTGAACGTTGTGCGTTCTTTGTGCCGCCAGGAGGGGCGAGCGTCTGCTCGTCCTTTCTCATCTCCCCACCGATAGGGCTGGTTCGCCAAACGAGCCGCAGACGGTTCGGCGAATCATCCCTGCCGACATAACGCGCACTTTCTGGATGCATCACCCCTCTTCGAACATACTCATGTCCAGCGGCATGTTACGCAGTGCCGCCTCTCCCAGAAAACTGGGCTTGTAACCAGTTCCGGAGAATCCGCCATCCAAGCTGCCGTCCGGACCGATGCCGCGCACTTGGAAGCGGTAGATGTCTTTCACGACATACTCGCCGTCTTTAAGCTCCAACACCTCAGAGATCGCCGTGATTTTGCGCGAGCCGTCGGAAAGACGCGCCGTGTGCACCACCACATCAATGGCCGAGGCGACCTGCGCGCGCAGGGCCGAGAGCGGAATATCGATACCGCTCAGCAACGCGCAGGTTTCAATACGCGACAGGCAATCCAGCGAGCTGTTAGCGTGTATGGTCGACATACTTCCAGCGTGGCCAGTGTTGAGCGCTTGCAACAAATCCAGCGCCTCGCCGCCACGGATCTCGCCTATGACCAGACGATCCGGACGCAGGCGCAGAGCCGAATGGATCAGATCGCGTATCGTGACCTCACCCTTGTCATTCTTATCCGGTTTGCGCGTCTCGAAACAGACCGTATGCGCCTGCTGCAATTGCAATTCGCTGGCGTCTTCGATAACCAGAATACGCTCGGTTTCAGGGATGAAGGAACTGAGCACGTTCAGCACCGAGGTTTTGCCGGATGAAGTGGCACCGGAGACGATCACATTTTTGTGCAGTTTGACGATCACGTCGATCAGTTGCGCGCCTTGCTCCGTGATGCTGCCGAACTCGATCAGTTGCTTGATCGTCAGCTTCTCCTTCCTGAATTTACGGATAGCCACCACCGTGCCGCAACGCGCCAGCGGCGGGATCACAGCATGCACACGCGAGCCGTCAGGCAAACGCGCGTCCAGCCGCGGATTCTCCTCGTTAAGCAGACGCCCGACATTCTTGGCCACGTTCACAGCCGCCGCTTTCAAAGCAGGCTCGCTGACAAAACGCGCCTCGGTCAGTTGCAGTTTGCCTTTGAGCTCAATGAAAACTTGATTGGGTCCATTGATCAAGATTTCCGAAACAGCATCATCCTCCAGATACTGCCGAACCGGCTCAAAAAACAACCCGAGATAAGAGTTAGCGTCTTCCATACTTAACTTACTCCTTCACAACTCCGCGCACTGTCAACTGGCCCCTAACTTCCGCAGATTTTCCGCGCTGGCCTTGATCAGCCTTTCGGCTGTGTCTTCGCGCGGCGCACCGCCCGCCACCGGCAACGTCTCGTATCCGCCACGCGCGAAACATTCCGCCAGCGGCACATATCCGCATGCGCCCATGGCCAAAGCAACTGGCCAAGTATGTTTGAATGGCGACATTTTCTTGATCGCAAGTCCGATCTCCGTGAAAGGTTCGCCCGGTAACGAGGTCATGGCAAACTCTTGCCCGAAGCCCAAAGTGACCAACCGGAAACAACGGCTCTTCCCGGCGCAGCTTCTGCTGTACTCCAGCAACTGTCCGGCGAAAAACCGCGCCACCGCACCCTCGCCCGTCGCCAAGCCCTCGCTGGTCAAATCACCGCCGCTGTCTTTGCACAGCACATTTGCCAAAATCGCCCGCGCTTGGTCGATTTGTGCTTGAGTGATTTTTCTGTAAGGTATCTCTATCGTGCGGCTCGCAACCGCAAGCTTGTCAGGAACAAACTTCTTGAGCCTTCCCAGCCGTGACACCACCCGCTCGGCATAACACCGGCCCAGTTGCCAAGCGCGGTTATAAGCATACCCCTGATACTCGTCAGAATACACATCGATATGATTTATGTTGCCGGCGCAACCGATCAGAGTCATCACCAACGGATCATGTCCCAGACTGTTTTGCACACAGCGCTCCAAGCGCCCCGGCCAGTCCGCCGACACCATGTTCCCGCCGACCGTGTCGGTATGGTTGACGATGTTGGTGATCAACGCGGTTATCCTGCCGCCCTGTTCAGCAGCCAAAATGCCGATCTCACGATCCACCGGTCCTTCGGGTTTGACGATTGCGGGGTTTTTGACGCCGGGATTGGTAGTGACGCCGCCGTCCTTCATCCAATAGCGCCGGTTGAAAGCCAACGGGTTGTCCTTCACCCTGCCGATACGCAACGTCGCAGGTGCCAGATTGCGTTCCGCCGTCATAACCACTTCAACGACCTTGGAAACAAGGCTGCGCATATAGGCCGTATCAGGCGCGGTTCCGAAAAGAGGCGTTACGAAAGGCGCGGTATGTGTGTGCGTGGCTGTTATAAACAGACCGCGTCCGTGACGGAAACCTGCCTTGGCCAAGGCATCCAACACTTCGGCGACAAACTCCACACTTACCATGCAGACATCCAGCGACACAACGCCGCCGATTGTCCGTCCCTGACGGAAAAGCACACAACGCGCATACAGGTCATCCAGCACTCCCTCGTTAGGGCGCGGATTGAAATATCCTGCCAGCGGCAAACCGCGCTGCGGCGTGATTATGATCTTTGAACTGCCGACCTCCATGCAACTCCTCCATTACCGAAAACGATTATGTTTGTTGTTTGAAGATTCTTCCTCAACTGAACCCATCGGCCATATAACACTTGCCGGTTGTATTGCCGATCATGGAAATGTTTGTTGCAGGCGGAAACAACGGGTGAAAACCTTACGTTCCCCATTCGCGCCTTCTGCCTCGAACTCAACTATTCCCGTATCACGTGAGGGACGGGCACGCGTGAAGAACGAGCCGTCATCCTGCACAGGCACTGCTGTCTTGCCATTGTTAATTTTCAGACGTGTCCCAGGTTCAACCCAGCCGTGGACATCAATCGCGCAATTCTGTGCCACCACGGAGTGCTCTGGCGGGCATGTTTGCAGGATGATGCGGGGCGCGGCATCCATAGCGAGAGTCTCTTCGATCGCTTGGCGTTTGGCAGCATAAAGTATTTGCGGATCGCGGCTGAAGTCTGTGTAAGAACGCACAACGCGAGACGCGATCTCCTGACCGCGCCGGGTTGGCTCGATCAGCTTGGCCACCTGCGGGCTGAGCGATGCCGCGACCTGGCGAATCTTGTCTTCCAGCAACCACAGGCATTCATAATCCTGGAGACCGTCACGCATCTGCTCCCAGCGCAACGAATCCAGCAGGCCGTCCCGCTTGGGGTACACATGCCAGCCGTCGCCGCGATGCAGCCCCGGAGCTTCCCACGGGTCATCGGTCCAAGCGTTGAACCCCCAGTGCAGATAGCCTTTAAGCTGGTAACGGTAATTGAGCCAGTGCATCAGCCTCGTGTCGATCAGCGGAACGTCCACTGTCTTGTTCATCAGCGCACCGCCCTGATAGATGCCCACCGTATAGAACCACAGCTCATTGCCGCGGCGTTGCGCCTCCTCGAAAGCGCCCTGCCAAGTTGAAAGATGGTCAAGTTTGGGAACCCAGACTTCCAGCCGGTCCAGACAATGCGGTGTTTCGATAGCGTCAATCCTACGGAGTTCCGGTGCATGGCGATGCACAAATTCAGAGGCTTTCCGCCAGTACACAATGTTGTGGTTGGCGGGTTCATCGCAAATGTGGAAAAGCGTCTTGTCGAGCCACTTTTTTTCGCGCAAATGATTGACGAAAGGCGGCAGGAACTTGGCCAAGAACTCTTCGCCGGGAACCTTGCGCGCCTTGCCGTCAGCCTTATTATAAACCGTGAAAAACTCGCGTATCTTGATTTCAGGGCTAGACCATCCGCCCGGAACATGCCGGGCCACGAAGCCGGTTTCCATCGCGTCCATGAGACCTGTTTCCCAAAAAACCTGCGCATACCGGTCGAATTCCGAGAAGTCTAAACTGTAGTTGCCTGCTTCATCCACAGTGGTTTTGATCAACCCAAGACCAATCTTGAACGTGTTGTGGCGATGTTCGACCATGTTCTTCGCGTAAGCCCGCAGGATTTGCCAGTAACGGTCCGACTGATCCGACTCTACCCCGTGGAACTTTTTAAACTTTCCGGTAGACATCCACTCAACTACCAGCAGGTGCCGCTGTTCAGGCATCGTCAGGGGGTATACATTCAGCTTTATGGGCAGTGTGGCGGCGGCATCATCGGAACTGGCCGTCAAACTGCCGCAGTACTCTCCCGGTTCTGCGTCTGCCGGTATGCGCAGAGTCAGGTAAATCGCTTTCAGCGCACCATTGGCTACGGCGCACTGGCGGTCTTCAGACAGGCAGTCGGGGAAGCGGGCAGGAGCCGGACGTGTCAGGTCTGACACCACCATTCGGGGTGTGTTCGTCAACACAAGAATGTCCGTAACAAACCTCCAAGTCAGGTTTTCAACGGGGATCTGGGCATTGCTCCCCTCTTTTTTCAGCGGGGTCAACGTGGCTGTCAGTTTGGGCAGATCGCGACCCGCGCGCACGACACATTGCGCCGAGACTGTCTCGCTCCGCAACCCGAACACGTTGACTTCTTGGCATTGGCTTTGATTGTTGGTGAAGCCATATCCATCCTCGAATATTCGCACCGCATCACTGACTGCAATAAGTTCCAGCGGCGGCGTAGCGGCTTCGCATGGGTTGGCACTGATTAGAAAAACCGCTGTCACACAAGCGATCACAACACTGTTCCAGCGACAAAAACACGACATAATGATTATCTCCCTTTAATCTTTGTATTTCGCCATACCAAGGCATGTACAAAAACATCATTTGCAATACGTTGGAATTTTATCATTTTAGTTATCCGACCGTCAACATGCCGCTCCCGGACTTTGGCGCACGCAAATCTCAGCACCGTAAATCTCGCGTTTGCCATGATGGGAGGCATGTTGTATTATCAGGTAGTTGCAATGGACATAGCGCGGTATTGTCCCGCGCCTTGCCCGCTGAACCATGAAAACTATCCGTCAGTCTTTTTCCGTTTCCTACAGCTATCCGGTAATATTCACGCACAACGTGTTTGAGCCGTCCAATATGACGCTGGCCAAGACGCTGGCAAACTCCCGCAGCGGATCACGGGCGCGAGCGCTGATGGTGTTGGATGCGGGGCTGGTCGCTGCGACACCGGGGCTCACACGCAAGGTCAAGCGTTATTTCCGTGCGCACCGCCACACCATCGAGTTAGTCCGCGACCCCATGATCGTGCCGGGCGGCGAGAACGCCAAGAACGGCTGGAACGGTGTGCGCGAGATCATGACCGCAGCAGGCGCGGCGCACCTTGACCGCCACAGCCACATCATCGCGGCCGGCGGCGGCAGCGTTCTGGACATGGCCGGTTTCGCCGCCTCGCTCGTCCACCGCGGCCTGCGCCTCACGCGACTGCCATCCACCGTGCTGGCGCAGAACGATGCCGGAGTGGGTGTTAAGAACGGCATGAACGACGGCGGTATGAAGAACTTCGCCGGCACCTTCTGCCCCCCCCACGCGGTCATAAACGATTTTGATTTCCTCAAGACCCTGCCGCAACGCGAATGGATCGGCGGACTGGCTGAATCGTTCAAGGTCGCTATCATCAAAGATAAACCTTTCTTCGAGTGGCTTTGCAAAAACGCCTGCGGCTTGGGAGCGCGCGATCAGAATTTGATGGAACGGGCTATCCACAAAACCGCCGCCCTGCACCTGAACCACATCGCCACCTCAGGCGACCCCTTTGAGATGGGCAGCGCCCGCCCGCTCGACTTCGGCCACTGGGCCGCGCACCGGCTCGAACTGATGTCCGACTTTGCGCTGGGGCATGGTCACGCAGTAGCCATCGGCATTGCTCTGGACACCACCTACGCCATGCTGAAACGCTACATCACGCCTGCGGATCACCAAGCAGCACTTAAAGGTTTGGCCGACTGCGGACTGCCCGTGTGGTCTCACCTGCTGGCACGTAAAAACACGGACGGCGAACCGGAAGTGCTCGCCGGCCTTGAGCAGTTCCGCGAGCACCTCGGCGGCCGCTTGTGCGTGACACTGCCCCGTCCTCTCGGCGACAAGATTGAGGTCCACAGCATGAGCCCTGCCCTGATCAAAAAAGCCATCGGCCTTCTAACTCCAGACTCCTAGTTCCGTGTTAGAAACATGGAACCAGGAATCAGGAGTAGATAATAGTTAAGAGTTAAGAGTGAACCTAAAAAGAGCAGTTGAGTTCGATACCGATGCTCCGCGAGTCTGGCGGACGGATTTGGAGTGCGGCGGCAAGCGGTATCCCGCGCGACACCGCTTTGGCGCGGACAGGCCGGAAAGCGGTGCCGCGGCCCGCGCACAGCGCGGCTCTTGTCACCGCACTCCAAGTTGCGTTCCACACCAAACAGGTGCGACGGGGAACGCGATGAAATCCAATGGATACGGACATTTGCGCGAAAACCGTGTACTCAACTGCCGATTATAGAGTGAAAAGTTGTTTCCGTTTGAATGTTGAGAGTTCTTGCCGCCTTATGTTTTTCAGGAGCATAAATTATGTCTGCTACAGAAAAGAACCTGCTTTGGTGGGGACGTTCTGATCCCGCCTACTCCCGCAACGGTGTTGTGCGCGGCCATCTGACGGCTATGGGCTGGAAAATCACAGATTTCCATCCGGCCTTTTCCGGTCTGGCTGACATCGAGGCCGCCTTGCGCCGTGTGCGCAAACCGGAGATCGTGTGGGTGCCGTGTTTCCGGCAGCGCGACATGGCGGCTGCGCGGCGCTGGTGCGACCGCCACGGCGTGCCGCTCGTATTCGACCCGCTGATCAGCGCCTACGACAAGCAAGTCTGGGAACGTTTCAAGCTGGAGGCGGAGTCGCCTGCCGCACGTAAACTGCTGGCATGGGAGCGTGAAATTTTCGCTAAAGCTGATCTGGTGGTCGCTGACACGCCTTGCCACGCCCGTTTCTTTGTCGAAACGCTGTGCGTGCCTGCCGAGCGTGTGCGTGTCGTCTACGTTGGCGCGGACGAGGATTTGTTCAAGCCAGCCCCGCCCCGCGAAACCTGCGTACCCGCCGAGGTGTTTTTTTACGGCAGTTTCATCCCTTTGCACGGCACACCGACGATCATCGAAGCCGCCCGTATCTATCAGGGGCCGCCGGTGCGCTGGTGTCTGCTTGGCGACGGCCCGGCGAAGCCAGAGTGCCAGAAAGCCGCCGAGGGGCTTACGAATGTCGCCTTTGAAGAGCGCGTGCCTTATGCGGAACTGCCCGCGCGCATCCACCGCGCCGATATCCTGCTCGGCGTTTTCGGGACAACCAATAAAGCCGGACGCGTCATCCCCAACAAGGTTTTCCAAGCCTTGGCGGCAGGACGCCCGGTGATAACCCGCGCTTCGGATGCCTATCCGCCTGAAGCGACTAATTCCGGCGCATTGGCCTTTGTGCCGCCGGGTGACGCGCAGGCACTGTCAGCAACAGTAGCGGCATGGCTCGCCCGCCCCGCTGAACTGGCAAACCGCGGCAACGCCGCCAGCAAGCTTTACCAGCAATGTTTTTCAGACGCTGTCATCCGCCAGCAACTGCAGCAGGTTCTGGATGCATCAAGGCTTTAGTGCCGCATTCAGGAAAGCGTCAGCCTCATTGCGCCAATCTGCCAATGCCCGATCCACACGCCCCCAATCGATGGGCTTTTCGACCAGCTCGATTATCTTATCCGGCTGGAATTCTGTCAGCAGGCGATCTTCTAAACCAAGCCGTTCTGTGACTGAATAAATCCGCTCGTTCATACCAGCGTATTTTCCGATCAGCGGTATGGATAAGAATTGACGCTTGAAAATGATGCTGAAAAGCAAAGCATGATATGAGTTGGTCAACACGAATGACGCATGCCGCAGATTATCCAACCACTCTTGCGGCGACAGGCAGCGGGTCAGGGCGAACTCACGCAACGGCTTGTTGGAAAAAGGCACCACAACACCCCAGCCGAATTTTCCGCACAGCAGTTTTTGGACATCGGTGAACGGCACGCAGGGAGTCCATCTGTACTCGCACTTAAACAGCGTGTCGCCTGTTGCCTTTTTCACGGCCTCGTCCGCCATATTTTCCCAGTAATCGGCACTGTGCAATAAAACCGGGTCCGGCACCCAGAGCGCTTGCCCTCCCAGCTCTTCGACAATCTCCACGCCGCTTTTCTCGCGGACGCTGACGGCATCTAAACGGCCCAGGCAATCCGCCACGCTCTGCCGCACCCCGTCATCCAAAGTTTTCGCGCCCCAGCTTGCAGCATAAGAAACACGTTTCGCTCCCGCATCGCCGAAATCCAGAAAGAACAGCCGCCTTCTGAGCGGGTCAGCGCAATTGCCGGGATTCCAAATCTGGTCACTCCCGCACACGTAAGCGTCAAAATCCGGGGCTGCGGCTAAAAATTCCTCAAGGTCGTATGTCGGCAACCCGCCCGTATGGAAATGGCGCTCACGGAACGCGGCGAATTTGCGCGCTTTGATCAGCTCGACAACACCCTTGCCCGGGCGCTCGATAAATTTGAGCACGGGGTTGCGGCGTTTGTTGTACCGGATATGCAGCAGGACCGCGTCATGCCCCAATTTGCAGAGATAGTCTTGGACAGCCGTAGCCTGCAAAGCCCCGCCGTAATTGTTGACATCAATCAGCGTTATGATCCCAATCCGCATCTCACTCCTCCTGCCTGTGTAGCCTATTACGCCGCACTGCCGCGCCGCTCAACGCCGCTTAGACACGGCAGCGCAAACCTGTAAAAAACGCGCCTTGAAGTCCGGCTCGAAAGCCAGCGGGAAACACCCGCCCCAGTCGTCGTTGCCCTCGATTATGACCGGGCCATCAGGTGTGACCCCGACATCCCAGCCTATAGAATGAACGCCGTAAAGATAGCGGTGCAACCCAGTCACGCTCTGCACCGCCTCTTGAAAACAGGGTATTTGAAAACCGTCGAACGCCACGCCGGAATCCGGATGGCTCAGTGTGCGAGTGCCCTTGCCGGGCGAAAAAATGCCGTCGCCCAACAGACAACCAGTGGCAAGGTCGATTCTGGCGGCCACACCTCCGCAGTTGGCGTTGTCGACCCGGCTGCCGCCGGTGCCGGCGCGCAGGGCCGCGTACAGCACCCGGATTTGCTCGCCGTCCCGGAACGTCACAATCCGGATGGTGTTGATCGCTTGCTCGTACAGCCTGCTCATTTCAGGATGCTGCGCGAGCACCTCCTGTATTAAATAGTCCCCGTCGAGTTTTGCCCTCAACTGCTCCAAGTCAATCTCCTGCCCGCTGACAAAAAAGCGTCCGGCGCTGATCCTGAGCGGGAAGGCGCCTTCGCCACCCAGCCCTGCCAGACTCTTGCAAAAATAGTCGCCGTCGTAATCGCTGCTGCCGCACAGATCTGCAAGCGCCATTTCACGTCTGCCATCAAGCCAGCACACTGCGCCATTCATGAACAGCGCCAGATTCTTGGGCGTCCGGAAGCCCAAGCTCGAAACGAACTGGCCGAAGACAAACTTGTCACGCAAAATGCAAACGTAATTGTAATGGCGCGAAGCAGAAGCCTTGCGGTTGCAACAATCACGCATCTTACGGAATTCACTGTAGGACAGAAAATCCGTATGGCGCACACCTTTTTTGCGATCAAGACCGTAGTAGAAATAAAAGTCATTGATCTCTTGATGCCGCAACCACCACCACAGTTGGTCCAGCCAGATCGCTGTTTTGCTTTTACGCGGCTCGTCCGGGTAGTAGGAACGTGACAACTCCGGATCAGAGACTATGCGTTTGATCGCCTTCAAAGCCCCGGGCAGTTTCGTGATGGTTTTGCTCGTACGCTTCAAGAGCTTGCTGAAATTCATAGTGTTTCCTGAACGTTCTGTTTCAAAGTGGAATGCCAACTTACTACATCAATTTCGATGAAACAAGGAGCGATTTTTTTAGGGGTTTCAAGAAACCCTTCCTGAACTGCCCCATCAAAACGCGCATCCGCGGGATCCTGAACCCCATGCCCTCCTCAACCGTATATCGGCATGGGTTACAGCGTCCGCACGGCTTGTCCTTAACTGGCCGGTGGCAAAACCAAGTCTGCAGCATTATCTCTTGCCAGCCGCGTTCGCGGGCCAGCCGGTTCATATCCAACTTGGTCAGATTCAAAATCGGAAACGAGAAGCGCCCGAAGATCGTATACTCATCACTGTCCAGAAACTTCTCGTCAACAATGAACTCACCCTCATTGCCGGGCTTGGCAGTCAACATGCCCTCCAAAACAGCGTGAGCCTTGTCATCTTTATGTATGCCCAACTGCAAATCGGAAAGGTTTTGCCACTCGCAAAAACGCGCCAGCCAATCGTACTGCCTGCCCATGAACTGCATGGCCTTGATTCGTTCAAAAGCCTCGGTGACCTTCAGGTTCGGCGGTATGTCCCCCAAAGCATAAATACGGGTTGGCGCCAGCAGCTTTTCCGTTTGCGGGTCATAGGCACGAACCATCGCTTTGATTTTCTTCATGGCCAACAACTCAAGGCGGGTGGAACGGCGTTCTTCCTCGATGAGATAATAAGGGATAACCTCGCTTTTCTGGACAAGCAGAAGTTCCAGCAGTTGGAAAGTGGAGTCCCAGCCGCCTGTCCACAAAATTTTCACGGTGCCCGACCCCTTTAATTGCGAGTTCATACATTCATTCTGTCATTTGAAACGACCGATTATCAAGCTGAAAAGCTGATCGGCCCTGAAAAGCCAGTGCGATTCAACTTTAACACATCGTCTAAATTACCTGTCCCTTTGTTGTTAGACACGCGACGTTCGACCCGCGGCCTGCGGCTAGAGCAGCATTCCCCAAAAACCTTGGCGGTTCCGAAACCCGAGCCACGCCATCCAAAAAAAACCTGCGTCCCTCTGCGCAATCTGCGGTTAAAAAAACCGAGCAGTGCCAAAACAAACTAACCTCCTCACCGTTTACAACTCACAATTTACAACTTACCGCTTACAACTCTCAGCCTCACAGCCTCACAGTCTCACAGCCTCACAGTCTCACAGTCTCACAGCCTTTCGGGTTACGGGCTTCGTCCGCGTTAGATAGGGTGTGGTTTTACTTCGTTGCACCGTACCTAGGATTCAGGAGCCAGGGTTCAGGGTTGTTTTGCAACGACTTACGTAGCAACGCCCTTCCTATTGTGGTGCCCTCAAAACTGGAGACACACAACTGCTTGTCATAATCACCATAAAAGGTTGCCGCGCAACACCTGACCCCTGAACCCTGAACCCTTTGACCTTTTGCGATTCAACTTTATTGAATCGCACCCCGTTAGATATGGGGCGCTTGAACCTATATAAAGGTTTGTGATATATTTTGGCCGTTTGAGAGTGTGTGCGCTCCGCCCGGCAAGCCAGGCCGTGAAATCTAAAAATGATTACTATCAGACAACCCAAGGTTTCAAATTGCCAGAACAAGTCGCGCCTTAATGCCGAGATTGACGTGGACGGCGTCACCAAGGAAGTCTGGTTCGAGGTGGACGCTGAATACGCTCCCTATCTGTGCTATGAGCGGTCGGACGCTTTTTTAATCGGCCTGCTCTACTGGGCGATGCTGAACGGGCATGATATCGTCTGCGAGGCGCCTGTGGGCGAGGAGCTGCTGTACCAGATCACCGCTGATTTGATTCCGGCCTTGGTCACACACAGCAGTGTCCTGCACCCCTCCAAAATCACCGCGCCTGTTGATGTGGACAGCCTGCCGAACGCGGGCGCTGTCGGCACCGGCATCTCTTGCGGTGTCGACAGTTTCCATGTGCTGGCCAAACAGGCCAGCCCGAACGGCACGAAAAACCTCCAATTGACACATCTGGCTTTCAACAATGTCGGTTCACACGGCACCGGCGCCAAAGGACAGGCGGCGTACGCATGGCACAAGTCCCGAGCCGAGGCGTTCTGCGAACAGCACGGATTCAAACTGGTGTTGAGCGATTCAAACATCGCTGACGCTTTTACCCAAAGCTTTCTGGTGACCCACATTTACTCGGGCTGTTTCGCCATCTACGCCTTGCAGAAACTTTGGCGGACATACTTCTATGCCTCGTCCGGCTATGACCTCAATGACTTCTCGCTTGTGAACAGCGAGAACTTCGGGGCCGGGCGTTATGAGCTTTTGTCCCTCCCGACATTCTCCACACACGCATTGAAGATCTATTGCGAGGGCGTCGCCCTGACGCGTCTGGACAAAATCAGGGTTGTGGCCGAATACGAACCCGCCCACGCCTTCCTGAGTGTCTGCGGCCAGCACCCCAACTGCGGCAAGTGCCGCAAGTGCAAGCGGACGCTGCTCGAACTTTATGCCATCGACCGCTTGGATAATTTCCGCGAATCGTTCGACATCGATTACTTCAACAGCCATAAAGACTGGTACATGATCCGGTTTCTCTCGAAATATTGGCAGCGCGACCCGTACTATGTCCGGATTTACCCCTTGCTTAAAAACAGGATCACCTTTAAGGTAAGGGTTCTGGCATTCTTGCGCTGCGGGATACACGCAATGTTAAAGAACATCAAAAACAAACGGTTGGAACGGGCGAAAAAAAGTTGCGGGGCGCTTGTCGCGAAAAGCTAGCGGACACGCTCTTTTCGATAAGCGAACCACTGACTTAAAACAAGCAAAGGTCTAAATTATGCGAATCTTAATGGTCGACAACATGCAGCTACGCCATTACGGCAACCTGAAGATGGGCCCGGGGCGCAAGCTGGTCTGCGGCGCCATCCGCAACAATTACCGTTTGGCAGAATTCAGCGACCGCGACATCGCGCGCTATCTGGCGCCCCTCAACATACGCAAAATAGGCGGTTATCTGGCCAACAAGAAACTGATTCAGACCGCCAAAAACTTCAAGCCCGACATCCTTTTCATCGCGCATTGCGACTACATCCGGAATTGGGCGCTCGATGAAATCCGCGCGGCCTTGCCGAAAATCCGCATGGCGCATTTCAATATCGACCCCATCTGGATGGATTGGCATATACAGCAGATACAAGAGCGCATGTATTCGACCGACGCCATCTTTGTGACCACCGGCGGAGACGCGCTCAAGCAGTTCTGCACCGGCAAAAACGTGGTGGCCTATATGCCCAACCCCGTCGATCCCGCAATGGAGATCGAGGACAACTCGCTTAAGACCGACTTTAAGTACGACCTGCTTTTCACCGGCAAGGAAATAGCGGGCGACGACCGCAATGACTTTGTGCGGCAGCTCGAACGTGATCTGAGCGACAAGCTCCGTTTCGGTATCTTCGGCATGTTCAACCATCCGCCGGTCTGGGGTGCCAATTACGAAAAAGTCCTGGCTGAAAGCAAAATGTCGCTCAACCTGAACCGTAAGGAAGGCTGGCCGCTTTACTCTTCCGACCGTATCGCCCACCTGATGGGCAGCGGGATACTTACGTTCCTGAGCGACCGGGGCGACATGCAAAAATTCTTCACCGATCGCGAGGCCGTCTTTTTCCACGATCTGGATGACCTGAAGGAAAAAATCTTCTACTACCAATCAAATGATGAGGAACGCCGCGCAATCGCGGCGGCAGGCAGAAAGCGCTACCACGAATTGTTCAGCGGCAGCCGCACCCTCAATTTCATGGTGGAAACGCTGCTCGGCGAGCCCTATTCCGAAGCGTACGAGTGGACCGACCAAGTCTACCGCTAAGAGCGTTGCAACGCTCTTGGGTTTCAGGGTTTCTGGAGGGCGAGCGTCCCCGCGAGCCGCCTTCCGCGCTGTGCGCGGAGGGAAGGCTATCGCCAAGCGTCCCGCACCCAGCCGACCGGGGGCAGCGTCTTGTAGATCTTCTTGTACCAAGGCGCGTCCCAGCGTCCCAGCGCCAATTCTTCGGGCGTGGGATGGCCGGTGCACACCACGACCTTCGCGTCCTTGAATTGACGCGGCTGGAGGAACAGGCGCAAGGGCCACGGATGCATGCAATGCACCTTGAACTGCTTGATCCACCCGTCCGGCCAGAAATCCATGCTGGAAATCGTATTGGAAATGAAGGTCTGCGAGTTGCTGTAGGTGTTCCGCATGGCCTGCGGTTCCGCCAACAGCCGTTCCAGCACATACGGATGCGAGCCGATCTCAAAGCGGAAAAGCGAAGTATTGCCGATCCGCCGCCCCGGAGTGGTGTAGTTGCGCATCACCATATAGTCGGACGCGCCGCGATAAGTGAAGAACTCGTCCAGCGAGCCGGTGATGATGATGTCCAAGTCCATATACAGCCATTCGCCTGTCAAGTCTGCCACCTCCCGCGCCCACAGTGAGACCTTGCGCCAGCCCCCGTTGCGCATGTGCGGCGGAATGTCCACCACCGGACATGGCCGGATTTCCACGGCGGGGTTGATGCCCTCCGGCTCGTTGGTCAGGCAGCAGACCCGGAAAGGCGGGGTCAGGTGACGCGCGATCATGTTGTAAAGACGGTTGACGTAATCAGCCGTATAGTATGTGCCCCACTTCATGCAGACGATCTGTTTCATAACACCTCCTCCTCATCATCAGGCAAATAAACCTCGCGTATCCGCTTGAGATAACGCGAGCAGCGGCGGCGCACCTTGTAACGCACATACACGGGAATCAGCGACAGCCCAGGTATCAGCGCCCGCCCCATCGGCTCAAAATCAACGATGCGCAAACGGAACTCGTCCGGCCCCGTCCACTGCACCATAACATTCGGCGGATCGTAAAAACACACCGAATGCTCCTCCAACTGTTTGAACAGCTTTGCCGCAGCCCGGTACAACCGCCTGCGCAAAGCAAGATCCTCGGTCCTGCGCATTTCCGCGACCACCCGGCGGATGGCCGAACCGTCAGCATTCTCGATGAGGCTTTCAATCACGCCCCAGCCGCGCTTCTTGGAAAAGACCATAACCATCTGCTCCGGAAAAGCCGCGAAAAGGTCCGGGGGCAACCGCTTCCGCAGCCGCGCATGATAATAGACCTCATGATAATTCACATTAAACAAAAGGCAGAAACGGGAGAAAAAGATGCTGGCCCGCACACTGGGACGGGTTTTGTGGGTATATTCCGCTGGCGTCCGGTAAAACTTCACGCAATACGGCTGCCCCGGTATCCGGAAGCAGCAACGCCGACTCCCATCGCCGATCCGCTCTAGATTATCTTCATCAATAGCTATGTTTAACTCATTTGCTAAACGCATGACTGCACTATATCACCCCCGTCGCTCGGTCGACAAGCTTGAAGAATAACGCGAGGGCTACGTGTACGCTGGCAGGGCGGTTTCCCCGAAACCGCCGGGGACGCCTCGGGGAGGCGTCCCTGCAGGTGACTCGAACGTTTTTCCGCACCCGCGAAAAACGCTGTTGACAACGCCTGCCGGTAAAGCGTATGCTGGCGGCACGGATTTGACAAAGGGTAATGTGTGTTGAATGAAAGCACGGTACGTTATTGTTCTCGCGATGACAGCGGGATATG